>JADMIO010830184.1_pt1 | contig 40422 bp, 29 predicted proteins | sample 8958161 | NCBI WGS metagenome assembly JADMIO01 (sample SAMN16585339, study PRJNA669376) | soil metagenome | isolation source: Crop rotation soil | place: USA: Cullars Rotation, Alabama | collected 2011
CGCGACAACTTGTCCACGTGGAATTCTAAGCTTAGGATCCCAATGTGCTGGAAAGAGACCGACTTCTGCCCACCCCGTTCGCGCTTTCGCTGCCGATCCTGTTCAGCGAGCGTCGCTCTCCCCGCCTCGCTAATGAAGCTCAGAAACGCTTTGCCCTCGGCGCTATCCTCCTCGATCGGGCGAAACACGAATGAGTCGAAACGGCGACGGAGAGCGGGACGAGTGTTGAGATGGCGGCCCGCCATGAGCACTACGCAGTTCACGTAGCCCAGCCGCACCTGCCGCTCGTCGAGCTTCTCCAAGAGGCGCATATCAGTCGACCTCGCCGCCGTGGACGGTCACTCGTGGACGCACGTTCACGACGACGACTCGGCCGCCCGCAGCGGCGCCGCCGTTTGACATCGTCGAACTCGTCACGAGCGCCTGGCCGATTTCCAATGATCGGACGAGATCGGCATATTGCAGCGAGCGGTCTCCGACGCGCACCTCTCGGGGATAGGGCGAGAGAAGGTTCTTGTAAGTGATGTCGATGTCGTCCTGCGTAAGGAGCCGGTGGACGAAGCAGGTGTCCACCTGGCTTCGAACACGGGCGCTCAGCGCCCCGGTTGTCGGTCGCTGCGTCGCGAGGATCAACGAAAGCCCATAGTTTCGGCCCAGGAGACAGAAGTCTTCGAGCGCCTGTTTGGCCTCTCCGCCTTCGTCACCGAGAAGTTCCTGCGCTTCGTCGATCGCAAGAACGGTCTTGGGAATGCGCTGACGAACTTCGGCGGCGAGACGCTCACGTTCACTGTTCGAGAGCTTCTCGACGTCGAGCCTCTGGCGAATCTGCGACGCGAACTCCCGCTCCCTGAGGATTCGGCGAATGAGGACTCTCGTCAGGACGCGCCGGAGGTCGTGCCCGATTCGCAGTGGGAGCATGAGAATCGAGGCCGCCCCTGCTTCCAGCAGTTCCGTGAGGGGCGTTCCCTCGCCGGAGAAGAGCGGCATCTTCGAGTAGCCTTCGAGCGTCCGATGGAGCGCGCGCAACGTCTGCGGCGCGTGTTCGTGAGCCGTCGCGTCGTTGCGCATGTGCTCGAGGCACTCGAGAAGGTCGGCGATGGAGTATCGATCGCGCGGCGGATGCCGCGTCGTCTTTTCGGACCAGCCGGACTCGGTCACTCGATAGAAGACGTCGGCGAGCGCGATCCCTTGAGGATCCTTGACGAGATTTGTGTCGAAGAGGTCCGCCCAGTCCTGCGCGTCGAGATCGTTGACCCTTACCGAGAAACGGCGAATCCCGGGGGCGTCCGTCGGGCGCTCGAAGCCGGCGGGGAGCCAAATGCGTGCGTTGACAGGGACAGGATCACACCCGAAGTCGCGCAGCGCCTCCCACTGACGCTTCACTTTCGGCGGCCCGTCGGGAGAGACCGGAATCGCCGTCGGCCAGAAATTTCCCATCGGGTCAATCAGTAGAACTGCGCGCTTTGTCTCGAGCGTCGAGATGGACCCCTTCGGATCCCTCGCCGCGAGCGCCTCCACGAGCCCCCCCAGTGTGTGGCTCTTTCCGCTCCCGCGCTTGCCGATAACGAGCGCTACGAACTCCTTCGATGCGTTGAACCACACTCGCGGAGCACCAGGCTCGGCGGCGGTTCCAACGAGGAGTCGCGTGCCGCTTCCATCGGTTCCTACGGTGACTTCTCCGGGCTCGAGCCGCGGGTCGATCCGATACTGACGGGGCATGACGCCTCCTACGCGGTGATTCCCTGGGTCTTGAGGAACGCGACGTCGATCACACGCGTGCCGCCAAAGTAGGCCTCGGCCGCAACACGATTCAGTTGCTCGATGATCTCGCTCGGCTTCGCAGTCTTGTGGTCAAGCTCGTCGGAGCAGTAGCGACAAAGGATCTCGAAGGCAGGCCGGGTCAGCGGATAGGTAGCGGGGTCGTAGCCAGGAACGGTCGAGGCCCACTTCTCCTCACGGGCGACCCCGTCCCGATCCGGGCCGCTCACCCACGCCGAAAGTAGCCCTTCCAGGAACTCCGTCGTGTGCTCGCGCTTGAAGGCGCCCAGCTCAACATAGTTGTTCATGGTGAAGCGGCGAATGATCTCGGGCTGGAGCATGATCGGAGGCAGGCCGTCCATGCGCTCCGCACCGATCGCCATGACAACGCCCACATTCTGAACGTCAAGGATGGCGCGTAGAGTCTCCACCCACCTGCCTTCAACGCTTCGCTGACGGATCTTCACGAGCGCCTCGATCTGATCGATGAGATACACCAGCTGAGTCTTGGTCTCCGCGGTGATGATCGCGCCGAGAACCTTCAGGACGCCGGCGTACTCCACAGAGCTGTCGATCGCCTCGCGAGTCACACGCGCGCTCGCGCGCTCGTTCACGGCGAGCTCTTGCCCGGTCAGGAACTTCCACGCAGCCATTTGCATGGCGTCATCGTCGCGGATCGCGAAGCGGCGGATCGCCCCGATGATGTCCGGCGAGGACGTGAGCTGTTCAAGCGGCGTGTATCCGGACGTCCCGGCTTCGAGCTGCCGGATGTAGTTCGTGACGAGCGGCTGCATTCGCTCGCGGCCGAGGTTGTTCACGAGATCGAAGTGGAGCCGATCGAACGTCGACTTCTCCTCGATGTCACGGCAAACCACGTGGACCGGCCAGAAACCGAGCTTGCGGTCACGAATCCAGTGCTCCATGAACTTGAGCCGGTGCGTCTTTCCGATCCCGTACTGTCCCCACCACACCAATCGAACGGGCTCCTTGAGAGCGAGCGCTCGTCGCAGCAACCGGTCGATGTGGTCCTTCCACTCGCTCCTCCCAAACAGGAACCGGAAGTCGCGATCCGGGTCGATGTGGAAGCTGTCCCGGCCGTCGCGCAGGCAGAACCACTGAGGGAAAGGCATGCTCGGGGCGGTTGACGACGTCGAGGCCGAGGTGGGCATGGGGGGCTCCTGCGTATCGTGGGGCTTAGCAGACGCCGGGCCGTTTTGCTTGGACTGCTTCAAGGACTTTCGCTTCATGGGGTTAGCCTCGGTATCGGATGTGACAAAACGAGGAGGTCCGTTCTTCAGCGGATCAGTCGCCGCTCGCTACGGGACTCTGAAAGGAGGAGGGTGCGTCCGGCTACGACCTCTGACCTCAACAGCCAGTCTGCTGTCTTGAACTACGCGCTGCGCGAACTCGCGGAGTTCGGAAAAGAGGCGCGCGAAGTCCGCGTTCGCCGCAAGCCGAACGAGGATTCCGGCCTCCGTGTTTACGTGCGCTGCGGCGCGGGTGAGATTGTGCGAGCCAACGAGCGCCACACCGCGGCCGCCGTCTCGCCAGGCCACGAACACCTTCGCGTGAAGCCTCGGGTTGAGACGCAGCTGAACGTCGTGAGCGTCGGCGCCGACCGCTCGCGAGACGATGTCCACGGCCGCAGGCGTGCGAACGACGATCGCGAGTCGTGCGCTGACGACGAGTCGTCGCCAGAGAGGACCGACGACCTCGTCACCGAGCCCGGCCTCGTCGACGTAGGGCGCGAGCATCAGCGCGTGGGTCGCCCGCATGCCGCACGCTTCATCGAAGAAGTCCGAGAGGAGCCGAGAGTCGCCGAAGATGAGGCCCGAGTGGGGAACCACGCTCACGGTGCACCCTCCCCGTCCTTGTTGCCCCAAGCACTGATCTGCTTGGCCGCCTTCTCTCCCTCCGTGAACAGGATCTCCAACTGCTTCCTGTCAAGCCTCAGCTCGGCCTTGATCTGGTAGAGCGCGTGCTGGATCTCACGTTCGACGCTCCTCGTGAAATCACCCGCGGACGGGGCCAGAGCCCGCCCTTGTTCCAGAGCGCGTTCGATTCGCTCCCGCACGACCTCCCGCAGACCGGCCCTTGACGAACTTTCGGCCAGATCCTCCGCCGGGTAGTTGCGCTGAGTCTCCTCCAGCGTTTGCTCGCCGTTCTCGTAGACCCATCGCCAGAGGAGCCGTTCAAGCTCACGTATGTTGCCGGGCCACGGCTGCTCCTTCGCCCATTGAATGTCCTTCTTCGTGAGGGCGAGCGCTCCCTCGGGCGCGTCGTGTTCTCGGAGTATTCGAGCCACGAGGTGCTGCGCGAGGTCAGGGATCCTGTCGCGCTGCTCGCGAAGGGGCGGAATCTTGATCACGAGGTGCTGCATTCGCCAGTAGAGGTCGGATCGGAAGGTGCCGGCGCGGACGAGGGACGCAATGTCTCGGTTGGTCGCGAACATGATCCGAGCCTCGGTGAACTCGCACTCCGTCGGCTCGGCTCCGACTCGTCGGAACGAGTGGTCGTTCAGAACCTGGAGCAGCTTTACTTGGAGCTGTGAGGATGCGTCGCCGATTTCGTCGAGCAGTAGATCTGAGATCTCGTCACTCCCGAAGTAACCCGTCTTGTCGGCCGTAGCACCTGTGAATGCACCCTTCATGTGGCCGAACAGCGCGCTCTCGATGAGCTCGTCCGGGATTGCGGGCAATGCCACCTCGACGAAGCTCTCGCCGGTGACCTCTCGAAGCCCCTTGACGCGCCCGTCCGGTGGTGCGGCTTGCCAACGCTCAGGATCGTTGAGCCAGTAGAGGTGGCCGGCGATGACCCTCGCCGCGTAGTTCTTGCCGACGCCGGTCTCGCCAGCGAGAAGAATCGCGCGGCCCATGCGGGGCGGGTTGCGGTACCGCCGGTTGATCTTCGCGATCGTCCCCCGGAGCTCGTGCATCGCGGCCGTCTCGCCGGGAAGAAAGTGCTCGAGAAACTGATCGCTCACGCGTCGCTCTCCACGTTCACGGCTACCGTGATAGGCATCGAGCGTGCCGCCCTCGTTTCGCGACGCCATCTGAGCAAAGACGAGGGGTTCCATCACGCGTTCGTCTGCTCGATCCCGCGACGAGCGGATTCAAATCCCGTCCGCCGCGGAGGAGCAAGTCTCAGCAGCCCGCTGTGACGGCTCGGCCAAACCGGCACCGGAAGTGCTCGACCCGCCGCCCAACACAGATTCAGGAGGGCAAATGAAAACCGTTGAGACGCTGGTGCGCGCGAAGCTCGAGGGCGAGCTCGGGCAAGAAGAATCGGTCGCTCTCTGGATGCGCCTTTGGGCGGCACACGAAAAGGGAGGCGACTCGGGGGCCGAGGCCTTGCTGGCCTCCCTCCTCATGTCGTCCGGTCACGCGTCCGCCGAGGGCGTGCGGTCATGAGCGCGACGTCGAAGACGGGCTGCTGGCGTCTCGCGAAGCTCACAATTCGGCACTTTCGCGGTGTCGCTGGTGAACAGACGTACGCCTTCGACGGCTGCTCCGGCCTTCTTCACGGGGACAACGGCGTCGGGAAGTCCACCGTCGCGCTCGCGCTGCAGTGGCTCCTGTTCGGCCGCTTTCCGCCGGGAGTCCTCCAGAACACGGTCTTCGACCGCTTCCTCTCCCCCGTCGGTACGAGAGGCAGGCCCTACTCGGGGGAGGTCGTCTTCGTCCGCGGTCAGGAGACCGCCATCCTCCGACGCGAAGCGGACGCATTCTCGATCGAGTTCGGCGGCAAGGTTCTCACGGGCGAGGAGGCGGCGGCGCGCGCGACGCCCTGTTCAGCCTCGACATGGACACCTTTGTGCGCACGGTCCTGCTCCAGCAGAGCCGCATCCGATCGCTGCTCCTCGACGAGCCGAAGGAGCGCAACAAGGCGCTCGACCGCCTGCTCGGCATGGACGTGGTCGAGCGGCTCGTCGAGGTTGTCCGACCGAGGGACTTCGAGAGCGCCGCGAAGACCGCGCGCTCCGGGATCGACGCCGAGAAGCGCGAGCACGGAGCGAGGGAGACGCTCCTCGCAGAACAGCTCATGACGGCGCAGGACCGCGCACGCACCCTCGACTTCAAGAACAAGGAACTGAATCCGACCGGCCTCGAAGCGCGCCATGCCGAGGTCGGGAAGGACCTGATCGCGGTCGCGAAGGCGCAGAAGGTCGAGGTGGAGCCGCTCCCCGCGTGCTCGACGGTGAAGGATGTTCCCGCTGCGCAACGAGCCTTCGCGAAGGGCGTGAAGACGATCCGTCTCGAGTCGGAGGTCAAGAAGCGCGCAGCTCCGCTCGATCAGCGTATCGCCGTGCTCACCTCGCTCGGTGGACGCTGGCATGCCACCCTCAAGGCGCGTGATGAGGGACGCGCGAAGTTTGCCGCGTTCGTCGAGAAGAATGGGGAAATGAAGACGCTCGGCGAGGAGCGCGCGGCCGTCGACACGAAGGTGAAGGCGTTCAAGCGCGAGCTGAAGGCGGCGAACGCGCTCCAGCAGCTTCTCGCAGACGCGAGCGAGCTCGCCGAGGGCGCGAGCCCGACCGCGTGCCCCGTCTGCGAGCAGGCGCTTCCCGTCAGGCTCGACCTCCAGGATCGCCTCCGCGAGCGCGTCGAGACGCTCGCGTCGGCGGAGATCAAGAAGATCCAGACGACCTTGCAGAAGGCCCAGGCCAGGATCGGCGCGATCGACGAAGCGCTTGCGGCCATTTGCTCGGCCGAGAAGGAGCTCGCGCGGTCGCAGAAGGAGCTCGACGAGCTCCGTGAGAAGGCCGTCGAGATCCTCGGCGGCTCCGGCGTCGCCGAGACCAAACTCCAGAAGCGCATCGAGGACGAGCTCGCGAAGGACACGAGGGAGCGCGAAAAGCTCAGAACGGGGCTCGAATCGCTCGAGGAGGAGCTCCACGCGCTGGCGCAGCGCGAGGGCGCGATCCGCGAGGGACTCGTCCCGGTCCTGCTCAAGCGCGACGAGGTGGCCGCGCACGAGCAGGCGAGGAAGGGGCTCGCGACCAAGCACGCTTCAGCGGCTGCTTCGGCGGCCGCGCTCGATCGCCTCGGCAGTCAGCTCGAGGCGATCAAGAGAGCGCTGCTCGATGCGAAGAAGGAGATCGCGACAGAGCTTCTGAAGAAGGCTGCCCCTCGCGCGCAGGACCTGTACAGCCGCCTGGTGCGGCAGCCGATCTTCGACACGCTCGATGTTCGTGTGGACGCGAGGGCCGCCAAGGTCGATTACGCCTTTGCCGTGCGCTCGGGCAACGCGACGGCGACGGCGCGCGACGCGCGTCTCGTTCTCTCGGACGGCCAACTCACGGCGACCGCGCTGGCGCTGTTCTTCGGCCTCGCGGAATCGACGACGCACGCGCTGGACATTCTCTGTGTGGACGACCCGACTCAGAACCTCGACCTCCCGTCGAAGGAGGCCATGGCGAAGGTGGTCGCGGAGGTCGCCTCAAAGCGGCAGGTAATCGTGGCAACCCAGGACGAGGACTTCGTGAGCTTCCTCAAGGCCACGGGGTTTCCCCAGGAGGCTGTCGTGCACCACTTGAGTGCGTGGGACGGCAACCCCACGGTCGCGACGTTGATGCCCGACGGTGTCACACCGGCGCGGAGCAGGTGACCCTTGGGTCTCCCGTCACTCGTGAAGGCCGAGGTCAAGCTCACGACCGCGGCCCAGGTCTCCGTCACCCGGCGAGAGCTCGACGCGGTGGGTGTTACCGGGCCCGACGCGGTCGGGATCGTCAGTGCGCTTTTCGTCGGCGGAGCGGCTGAGGTCGACGGACGATGGGTCATCATCGACGCTTTCGCGTGGCGTGATCGCGTCGGCGCGAGCGTGTCCTCTTCGCGCTCGGGGCTGGTAGCGCTCGCGAGGACACAACGCCGCCTCGATGCCCTGCGTCGGCATGTCGACGAGCTCTGGCCGGCCTTTCTAGAGAGCTGGAAGGGCGTCGTCGTGAACGGCCATCAGGACCTCGCCTCTGAGTTGGATCGAGCTCATCGCGCGGGCACGACCCGCGAAGGCCTTCCCCGCCATCGCATACTCTCGGTCGAGCATCGGCTTAACCTCGCGGAGATGGTCGATCAGCACGGGGAGCACGAGGCTGGTCGAGTTGCGCAGCTGCTGCTCGCGTACCTGATTGCTCTCGCCGGGTTCTCCAGGGTCACGAACAACGCGGTGGGCGTCCCGGACTTTGTTCTTGAGAGCAGTTGGAATCTGTCGCCAGTCGGTACCCTCGACGGCAACGATGTTCGAAAATAGTTCGCGTACGCTGGCCGCTGCCCAGCGGAGGCAGTCGATGTCAGGAGGTCCTCGTCGCCGCGCGGAGCGTCGGGACCTCAAGGGCTGTTCGCTGCGTGAGGACGCCTCTGACCCTGGCTCTGGGGCGTTCGCGCACGCAATGGCCATACTCGCGATCACTTCGCTGACGGATCACCATACTCGATCCGCAACCAGTCGTCGTAGACAGGACCGAGAGATGTAATCAGCTCCGCGATCTCGCGCTGTGCCTGGACGATGGCGCCCATGTCGAGCCCGAGGAAGCGGTAAGCACCAAGAAGTCGGAACAAGCTGTAGTGAAGCCCATCACTGATGAGGCGGACCGCGTGTGCGGCATCCATTGCGTCCCGCCGCTCTTCCGTGCGTTCGTCACGGTCAGACGGAAGTGACACGCCGATCGCGTCGGCGTGCTGGATGTGACTCGCCACAGAGTACCCGTGCAGCAGAACGCGCAGGATGTTGAGGTGATCAGGTGACCGGGAGAGTTCTCCGATCATCTCGGTGAATCCCCAGCGCTGTTCCAGCGCACGACGGCTCTCTCTCGGATACTGCTCGCGTATTCGCCGGCACTTCTCGTCGGGAAGTAACATCTCTCGGATCGGTTTCCAGTCTGCTGACGACCCCTTCTCGCCCAGGGCGCCGAGAAGCTCCGTCGCCTTGCCGTGATCCTTGAGCACAGCGACCTCGAACAGATCGTGGTTGTACTCGCGGAAGCGAGTGGCGAACGTGTCGGGTCTCTGAAGCAGGTACAGCAGCTTCAGCGTTCCCTCCATGACGGAGCGCATGACCATCTCCGCGTCCCACGTCTGCAGGTACGCGACCAGCAGCAGTGCGCTCTCCGTCGAACGTGCGCTCGCCGTCATCAGATTTCCGATCGTTTGCAGTTCCCCGCCCGTCCAGCGGGCATGCTGCGCGATCGGGCGAGCGAGCGGGAGCAGCCTGCGTTGAAGGGAAAGACCCTTCTCGGCCCAACCGGGAATCTGTTGAAGAAGATCTTCAGGGTCCGGCACGCAACCCGCCTTCTTTCGGCACACGAAGTTAGCACCAAGAGAACGCTCGCGGCGCAGTCACCCGACCGCGCGCCCCTTCCACGCCGCACTCGCCGACATGCGTCGCATCATTTTCCCCGCGCCGAGTCGAGCGCGAACGGTTGCGCGAGCGACATAGTGTCTCTGCCCGATGACCGAGGGCGAAGGCGAAGACTGTCACCTGCTCCTGTGGCAAGTCCCATTTCGCGTGGGTTCGTGGCCTGCCGGGGCAAGCACCTTGGCTGCGCGATAGATGGGATCTCGCATCTCGCTCGGATGGGACTGCGTGAACCCGAGGAAGTAGTCGAAGGGCTCGCGAGCCTGTGCGTTGGGGTGCTTCGCGGCAAATGCCCTGATCGCGTTGTCTACCTCCGGGTTCTTGGACGCGAAGTCCATGAGTGCTGCGACGTACGGGTCGGGCCTCATGGTCGGCATCTGGGGCCCCAGTTCTTCGATGAACCGAGCATGGAAGCAGGACGCTCGTCTCCTTGAGATCGTGCGCACGCCTGCGGGACGCCGGCGAATGCCGTCCCAAGGCGCAGATTGGTGCAGTCTCGTTCAGCAGCACCCTCAGCCAGCCGTTGGCAGTTCCACCCTCTGTCGGCCGTCGCCAAACACATGCATTGCTAGGAAGCGCGAGGGATGGAATCCGCACCTCTCCTTCTCCACCGCATTGGCTTCGAATGTCGCCTTCGCGACGCCTGCACCGTCCCGGCAGACACTGAGGAATGCTGGCAGCCACCTTTGGACAACACCGAACTCAATAGCCCATGGAGAGGCGACGACGGCACGGCAACCACCTTCGAGAAGCAGTCGTGGCAGTCCGACAAGCGGACCGCGAATTGGGCTCGTGTCCAAGCGCCCGCCGTGGCAAACAAAGAGAATCACGACGCCACAGCCCGAGAGCTTGCGGGCGATTTCTTTCGCAAGGAGTCTCCCACGATCCTCATCCGAAATCCTGCGGAAGAATGCCCCTGATTCGGAGAGACCGCCGTGGGCAGCAATGATCGCGAGATCGGCACCCGAGATGTGGTTCGGAACAGAACCCCCGCGAATGAGCTGCACGCCGGTGTTCATGAGCGCGTCACGCAATGTTACGTGGAGAATTCCAAGTGCAGTCGCATTGTCGGCCGCTGGCATCCATGCAGCGAATCTGCCAGACCGTGTCCTTGAGTTCTCTCGGGCCCGCCTTAACCACGAGAGCGACGGAGGCGACGCAACGGGCTTCAACTCACCGGCGAATCGCTCACCCACTAGGTAGAGATTTCCTGGAATGGAGGCGAGGTCTCGAGTCGGAACGATAGATATGTCTTCACTCCCGCCAAGAGGGCCACTGAACCCGATGCCCTCCATGCTCATGAGAACATCGGAGTAGCCGGAGGGACTACGAGTATCTAAGGTGCCATATCCTCGTGGAAAGGTCTTTCCCCAGGCGCCGAAGGCCCCGCGCGAGAAGACTTCGCGGCTCTCAATGACAGGAACTTCGACTGCTCCTCCGATCCGAGAAACGCGCACCAGCCGCCCTTGAGAGTCGAGGCCCATCAGGTGAATGTCTCCGTCAACGCTCGCCAAGTCCACATCTTGCGGGCCACGCGCCTTGTGCCCGCCCTCAATCGCCGCCTTGGTCGAAAGCTCATACAGCGGTCGCGTGGTCCCCAGCGGCACATCACGACTCTGGCTGTCCTGTGTGCTCCACTTGACGACAGCCGACAGGATCTTGGCAGCCGGAGTCTCGCCATCCCGAGGCGCCTCGGTGTCGACGAAATAATCACAGAGCAACTCTAATGCGAACACCGCATCACTCGTGTTCCCGGTGTCCGCAGCCTGATTCAAGAGCCGCCGTGCAACCACCCGCGTCTCGTACAAATCGAAGTGAGAGTCGTCATCGTGGCGCGTGGAGGAACGCTTGATCAGGTCGAGTAGGTTGTCCCGATTCACTGAAGCTGTCATCAGCAATTGTATTCTGTGCATAGGGTCCGAGTCGGCATCGGACCCCCAACCACCGAGGACCGATTCAGGGTTCTCAAGTGCATTGGGCGGAAGCAAGGGCACGAGCTGTGCAAACAGGACCGCAAAGGGCATTGCGGAGTCTCGAGCGGCAAGCGCTGCGTGTCCGCCCGCCCTTATGGCCGCCGCTAGTTCTGTAATCTCGCTCTCGTCCAAGGATCCGGCCGCGTCCGCTTGGACAGCCGCCAGAACTTTTATGCTGCACTCGAGTGCGGTGATTCGGTGTGCATACCGATCGTCCTCGGCAATACCAACAACCGCGCCGCGTGCGTCGTCCACGATCGCAGCAGCAGCTCCGAGCAGTCCCAGATCCCGCAAAATGCGGACAAGAAGCGACGCCTCGAAGAATCTCTCCTTCGCAGATAGTGTCTCAAGACGAACGCTCTGTGATGCTGCAGCGGCCAAGAGGGCCTCACCCACATTGTGCACTCTCTGATAGATGTCGGCGAACGTTTGCCACGCAAACCTCCTCCGCCTCGGACTGTCTGACTCCGAGACTCGCTGAAGAGCGGCCTCCGCGAGATCGCGCGCAGCCTGATACTTGCCTGCAACCGCGAGCGAGCCCGCCGCCGAACGGAGCAGCTCGAGATCACCGATGGAGTTACCCGACCGGTCGTCATTCTCGAGCAAAAGACCAGCATGCAGACACATATAGAGTGATTGAGTGCCTGCTTGAGCCCCTCCCAAGTGCTGCACAGCGTCCGAGAGGGCTTTGCGGAGGCTGACGCGAGCTTCTTCTGACACCGGAAAGGGAAGTCGGCCGACCCCTAAGACGGAGCGCGACTCAGCCTCAATGACTCGCTTGACGAACTCGACCGGATCGGGCTCAATGTCAGTAGGGGAACGCTGCGGCCCTGGCGCGGGGCTGTCTGGGCTGACACCGGGTTTGGGGTTGTCCAACACGAGCGCCACCAAGACGCCGACCCCGGTGGTGCCGGCGACATCTGGCGCAAGCGCTGACCGCAACCGATTCCTTGTGGCACCATCACTCGGCCGCCGGGAGAGAGCATCTAACACATACGTCATGGGTTCCTTCAGCTGGTCTGCCAACCGTGACGGTGGGAGAAGATCCTCCTCTGTTGTGTTCGGCGTTTTGTGGAGCGCAAGCGTGCGGAGGCAGTCAAATGCCAGGTCGAGCGCGTTCTGTCGGAACGGCTCCGGAAGCTGAGTTTCCCGCAGGATCGCTAACACTTCCTCAGTAGTTCCTCGGCCGGAAAGCGCGCGGCATGTAGCGATGACAGCGTACGGTCGAAATGGATCGTCCGCAGCCACGCCGCGCAGCGGCCCGCGGACGTCCGCTTGGGTGACGAGCGCTTTCGCCATTTCGAGCTGGAACGCGAGCTCGCGGTTGAGTCCTGTCTCGGCGCGAACCCGCTCCAATCGGGACACCACATCGGGATAAGCTCGACGACTAAATAGTTGGCGCGCTTCCATGTCCAGAGCCATCGCCCCATCGGGAAATAGCGTTACTAAGCGTTCAGTAGCACGCCGTCGCAGATCGTCCCGCTCGAGAACACCCGCGATCTGCGCCGCGATCGAGAGCAGATGTTCCTGCGCTGGATCCGCTGCCAGAGCCGCCTCAAGCAGCAAGGTGGCCGCGACGGCATCTCCTGCACGCAACGCCATACCGGAGAGCGACAGTTGCGCGGCCGGGTTCGCGCTCTTCACCGTTTGCTCGATCAACGGCCTCACCTCTTTGTAGGCGTCTAGGAACCGGCCCACCGACGTGAGTACTTGTGAACGTATTAGTTGGCGGTCCTCATTGGTCGCCGGCAGGCCCTCTATCTCCTCAAGAACGGCGGCTGATTTGCCTGCCTTGAATTCAGTTGCCCACCTATCCATGTGTTGCAACAGCGCGGTTTCGGCGTCACGAGGCACTGACAGAACGACAATGCAATCAGCGAGCCTGCTCAGGAGATCGACGTTCGGTTGGCGAACTGGACCCCGCTTTCCGGCCCAAAGTAGGACAAACGCGTTGCGCTCTTGGGCCAACGGGATCGCCCGTAATGCCGTCTCGTACAACTGCGGGGTCCAGCGATCCTCTTCGGCGCTGATCCGCACCGTGTCCGCGAACGGATCCCTGATCTCGATCGTGTGCTTGTGATTCGCTGCGTTCGTTGTGTAAGCGGCGCTGGCATCGACGAACACTGCGGCGCGCGCAGTAACATTCTTGAGGCAAGCGAGCAGTGATGACAGCGCGGCATTCGTCGGTCGATTCACTACGACGCTGTCGCGCAGACGGCGCTCAGACGTAGCCGACAGCGGCTCCTCCGCGTTCTCATTCCACAAACGAACAACAGACGCTCGAATGCGCTCCTCGAGGTCGTCGGAGCCCGGGGAGGGGGACGCTATTACATGGATTCGTGAGAACAGAGGGGGGCCCTGGGGTGTTTGTAGCGCTCGGGTAGCCACGGCGAACGCGGACGCGACTTCGTTCCTCGGGTCCGAACCAAGGGCCATGATCGCTACCGTCCCAGGCTCAGGCGGCGTCGTCGTGAACTCCTTAAACCAGCCCTTCGGTTGATCAAGCTGCGGCGGGTCAGCGGGAGTTGCCCCACTCGATGCCTCGGATGCTTCGGTCATCTCTGCTCCGCGGAGGTGTTCCGACTCAAGAGGAGGGTAGGACTAATGAGGTGAGGATCGCTCGAGCTCGGTGACGGACTCGCCCACGCGACAGCAGCGCTGAGGACTTACGACGAGAGGCGGTCACATTGGGTTCCGGGGGGGGCGCTCCTCCTCCAGCGTCTTCGACCGGTCGGCCTTGAGGAGCTTCGAGAGGGCGCCGTCAGCGAGAATGTTACCTTCGGTCGGGCACTTCGCGCAGTAGTTGTCTCATGGTCGCCGCGGACGATCCGCTGGACCGGTGAGCCGCAGTCGGGGCACGGCTGCTTGCAGCGCCCGTGGACCGCGCCCTCGTTCGGGAAGCCATCACCCTCCTCGCACCGGAGTCGAGTCCACTCCTTCAAGACGTCCTTGGTCGCCTTGAAGAGCGCCCTTCGTGTGCAGGGCGTGAGCCTCGACGTCAGCCTCTCGGGTGAGAGCCTCGCGGATTGGAGGATCTCGTCCGAGTAGGCGTTAAGCCGATGCCGTTGAAGAGGGTTGGATTCACCAGGGCGATCGTTACGTGATGGCTTTGCGGGCGAGCGCGGAGCGGAAGTCCGCGATCTTGGCGCCGAGTACTTCGAGCCGACCGCGGTCAAACTGCCGGAGCGCCTTTTTCGCCGCGGACGAGGTGCATCGAGGCGCGTTTCTTCGTGCTGGCCTCGCGCGCGATGAGCGTCTCGGTCGTGAAGTCGAGCGCTGCGAGCCCGATCTTCCCCGAGATCTTCGCGGCGCGCTCGGCCCATGCGAGGCGCCCCGCGATCATGAGGTCCAGGACAAGGAAGAGGTCGTCCTCGAGAACGAACACAATTCGCTTCCCCAGCCGCCGGATCTCGCGGACCGTTTTGCCCTCGGCCGAGCTGATCGGCGGGTTGGCAGCCCGGAGCACGAAGGGGCTCGGGGCTCACGCGCTCGAGCTTCTGCCCGACGAACGCGCTTCTCGAGGCATTCGGTGTAGACGATGACGTCCCGAAGCTCGGGCATGACGAGACGATCCTGCCGCGCGGGTGGTGAGAGCCTCAAGGTCGACTTCGCCCTCCGGGCGAAGCGAGCGTCAATCCCGCGCCTCGGGCACGGTAGCGCTCCGTCACGACGTGGGGCGTAATCGCCCCAGCATGACGCCATAGTGTGGGGTGCCGTACTCGGACCAGAGCTGGACTTCTGCGATCAAGACACCTGGTTCTTGGCCGTCGTGGAAGGCGACTCGGTGGAGGTGTCCAGGGTGTGTTTCAAATTCCTTGGGAAGGGTGATGACCCATTTCCCGATGTCGTCGATTGCGCCGAGGATGCTGGGGATAACGAAGGGTCGCCCCACGAAGATCGCCCCCTGTGCGATTGCGGATGCGTACGCGATCTTCGCGACCATCCGCGCGAACGAGACGGGATCCATTGTTTCGCCCCATGTGACGCTCGTCGCCTTGTGCTTCGCAGGGAGCTCTTCGACCGAGCCACCGATGGTGTACACCGCTGTTCCCTTCAACTGAACCCCAGCGACGTAGTCTTTGTCTGGTGGACTGAGGATGGGGAACGTCACCGTGAACGGCGTTTCACCGAACCCGACCTCCTCGTCAGAGATCTTCCCAGCAGCGTCGGTTAGCTCGATGGAGCGACTTGGAGGGGCGTCCTTGTGCTTGGACCTCGACTTGGTCTTTGTGGCCACGCGCAGAGGCCATAGCATCCCTCGGAGAACGCGCTGCTCGAGTGCGCCGGTGATCCTGGCGCAGGGAGTGCAACTCGACTTTGGCAGAACTCCCGTGCCGCTCATTGCGAGCGGGACAATGTGTTCGTCCGTCAGCGACTCCGTCGACCCGCAATAGATACACCGACCAACAGGCGGGTACACCTTACCGTCAAGCTGTTCGAGATCAGCCATGTCTCTGACTCCGGCGACCTTCATGCTCCGCGCGAAGCTCGCACCTGGGTTCCATTCTAGGACGTTCCGCCGAGGCCGGATACCAGGTCCGCCGGCACGGTCGAATCTGTGCCACGGTGAGTTACACGGCGCTTTCCGTCTGAGGGTAAGTGTCAGACGATCCCCTCGCCGACCATGAACGCGTGGCTTAGCGGATCCACGAGCTGAAGCAGAGACTGCAGCTTGCCGTCGAGCGTGACGATCAAGAATCCGGGCAGGTGCAGCGCATAGGTAAGGAGCAGGTCCATCGCGTCGTTCTTGTCGATTTTGGCGCCAACCGTGAGGACCTTCTTGAGTCGAGTGACGAGGGATTCCACGACGGCCTTCGTGAACTCGGGATCCGCCGAGAAGAACGCGCGATAGCCAGCGAGGTAGGCAGCGATGGCCGCGGAGTAAGCCGGATCGTCTAGGGCCGTAAGAGGGTTATCCATGTTCGCCTTGAGTTCGGCGAGCAACGGATCGTTTTTCACCTCCAGCATGATCGCATCCACCACTCCGCTCGCCGCGCCGCTGAGCGTGACGATCGACTGCCCAGCTTTCACAGCGTGGAGATTCACCAGCGAGGTGCGGAGAACCAGAACGAAGAGCGTCGAAAAGACCTCTCGGATCGCCTTTTTCGGATTGTCCTGCTTGTACCCTTCGCGAAGGGCTTCCTCGATGACTTGCTGATAGGTGGGGATGTTCGACGCAAAGAGCGCCTGTGTGTGCCGCTGAAGGTCCTCGCGCTGTCCGGCTGACATGCCCGCGCCGCGCTGCTCAAGGAGTCCGTTGAGCACACCGCCCAGGATGGACGAGAACAAGAAGGTGAGGAGGCTGACCTCCGCCGCGATTTTCCGCGCGATGATCGCGTCAGCGGTCGCGGCAACAGCCGAGATGTTCTTGGCGGTGCGGAGAGCGGTTAACTCCGCGGCAGTGACGGGTGCGAAACCGATCGAAACGAGCTTGAGACGACCGTCATGCAGCGGCTCAAGGCACTTCTGCAGGGACGCGAGGTCCTCGCGATATCGTCGGACGACCTCCATGACCGTTGGCGTCGAGATATGCAGGGACGCCGTCTTTGCGAGTGACTCCCCCTTCGCGGGCGGGAACTTCGCATTGGCGACGAGCCCCAGCCAGCTATAGAGCACATTCGTGTCGATCACGACGTCCTTCATGTGTTGCAAGTCCCTATGGCGTTGGGTTCTGCGTCGGGGCGAAGGCGTGGCACCGTCCGACGCTGCCGCCGCTAGGAGTGATAGACGCTCAAGCTGACGGTCGCTGTCACAGGTCGAAGCCGTCTCCTCGTTATCCGGGCCGAACAGCATCCGGATCGCACCGAGGATCGTGATCAGTTCGGCGGGTCTTCGGTAAGTCTGTCGCGCGAGCGCAAGGAGTTTCCTCCCGAGCTCGCGTTTGCCCGTTGAGAGGGATGATGCCGCGGCGTTGATGAGGTCGAGAGGCTCTTCGGCGTCGGCCGCAAGCGCGATCAGCTCTCCTGCGACGGCTTCAGCATCGGTCGCGTGATCAGAGAGGGTACCCGTTCGATTCGTCTCGCTGCTAAGTTCCGGCGCGCTGAAGTGTTCCACATCCGCCGCGCGGGCCCCTAAATCCAGCGCGTTACAGGACACGGTCTCTGCCAGGGAACGTGGCATCGGTTCGGTTCGTCCGAGCGCCGCCGACGGTTCCGTTCTCCTCGGGACGAGTCGACGTCGACCGCCAAACAGTCGTCCTCGACGCCCGGCGATCCCCCCCCGACGCAACCCCCGTCGGCGCCCCGTCGTCCCGAATCATTCTCGCCGCGTCCCGCTGATCGCTCGACGCCTCCGGTTGGTTTCTCGACCCACCGCGAACGTCCGTCGACGGTTTTCGAGTCAGCCAAGACCGATCTCGAACCTGCCGCGCAAAGCTGGCGCGATCTCCTCAGCACCCTAGAATTTGTCCCAAGCACAACCCGCCAGAACAACGCGGCTTCCGGCTTGAATCGGTGCGAACTCTCGTGCCCACATCCACCGGAACCCGTCGCTATCCTGACCCCATGTCCCTCTCCGAAGTCGCCGAAGACACCCTTGCCATCACCACGCGCGGCGAGTACGTCGCCCCCTCCGGCCGTACCGTGTCGATCCGCGTCGAGGTCGACCGCGCGATCGCCGGGACCACGCTCTTCCGCCCGGGCGATCTCTCGCCCTCACCCGCTCCCGGCCCGGCCCCCCGCGTCGAGGTCACCTCCGAGACGACCGCCAGCGCCGCCCGCCGCCTCGTCGAGACCGAAGGCCTCGCCGGCGTCGCCGTCCTGAACTTCGCCTCCGCGCTCGAAGTGGGCGGCGGCTTTCTCCGCGGCGCCAAGGCCCAGGAAGAAGACCTCTGTCGCTGCTCGGCGCTCTACCCGTGCCTCGAGCGGCAGAGCGTCTACTACGACACCAACCGCGCTGCCAAATCTCATCTCTACACCGACCATCTCATCTGGTCGCCCGCGGTCCCGTTCTTTCGCGACGACGACTACGACCTCCTCGAGCGCCTCTTCTGCGTCTCGGTGATCACGGCCCCCGCTCCTTATGCGAACGGGCTGCGCCCCGACCCCGACCCGCGCCCCGTCCTCCGCGAGACCCTCCGCCGCCGCGCCGCCCTCGTCCTGACCGTCGCGGCGCGCTTTCGCCACCGAGTCCTCGTCCTCGGCGCGTGGGGCTGCGGGGCGTTCGGGAACGACCCCGAGGTCGCGGCCGGGGCCTTCGCGGAGGCACTCGAGCCCGCGCGCGGCCACTTCGATCGCGTCGTCTTCGCCGTCTGGGACCGCGGCGGCCCGGGCGCCAACTTCAAGACGTTCAACGCGCGGTTCGGGAAGGCCTGACGGCCCCCACCCCCGCTGCGGCGGGGGGAGGGAGACGAAAAGAGAGGACGCCCGCTCGGGGCGTCCTCTCGGAGTGTCGGTCAGAACAGCCGAAAGCTATTCCTCGCTCGACCCGATCACGACCTTGAGGTCGAGCGTCTTGGTCTTGCCGCGGCGGATCTTGACGGTGACCGTGTCGCCCGGCGAACGGGTGCCGATCTTCGCCGCGAGATCGTCGAGGCTCGCGACCTTCGCCCCGTCGAGCTCGAGGATCACGTCACCCGCGTGAAGGCCCGCGCGACCCGCGGGGCCGTCGCCCTGGAGCTCGTCCACGTGGACGCCGCCCTCGGTGACGCCGCGCGTGCTCCGCTCCTCGTCGGTGAGCGGACGGCCGGCGAGTCCGAGGCGGGGCTTGCCCTTCTTGGCGGCGGCAGGGAGCTCCTTGGCCGGCGGGGCCGCGCCTTCGCCCTTCTTCAGGCGATCGAACGCGCCCTTGATCTCGTCGATCCCGAGCGCGTAAGCCGAGCCGCGATAGCCGGTGTCGACGTTCATGCCGATCAGCTTGCCGTCCGAGTCGACGAGCGGCGAGCCGAGCGCCTCGGCGACCATGGGGCCGTCGTGCTGGAGGATCTTCGCGTAGGCGCGACGGGGGCCGTCGTTGCCGTCCGAGAAGAGGTCCATGAGGAAGTTGCCACCCAGGTTCCGGACCTCGACGGCCCGGTTCTTGGCGCTCAGCACGCCGACCGCGATCGGCTCTTCCGAGCCGCCGACCGAGATCACGTACGAGCCGATCCTGAGCGCGTCCGACGAGCCGAGCACCGCCGAGCCGGCCGGCGCCTCGTCGAGCTTCAGCACCGCAAGGTTCAGCTCTTTGTCAACGCCGAGCACCTTGGCGCGGGTCTTCCAGCCCTTCCCGCGCACCGCGAGCTCGGCGTCCGACTTGGCGTTCTGGGCGGTCGTGACGACGAAGCCGCCGTCCATGAGGACGCCGTAGCCGCGCGTCGAGCCGCCCGAGTTGCCGACCTTGACCGCGCAGTCGCCGACCTTGGTCGCGACGTCGCGGAACGTCGCGCGGAGCGTGGCGTTCCGGCCCGTCGTCGTCTCTTGCGAGTAGACCTGCGACGCCAGGAGAAGGGCCGCCGAGAGCGACGCGACCGAGAGGAGGCTTTGCTTGCGAGCGTTGCGCATGGTCAGCGACCCCCTTCGGCGGGACGCTTCCCGATGGTGACCGTGACGTCCTTGCGCTCGATCACGACCGTGGCGTCCTTGGCCTTCGCCCGATCGATCGTGAAGACCGTCTTGGTGCCGGGGCCGTGCTTGCCGACCTCGCGCCGGAGCGCGTCGGCGTCGGGAGTGCCGACCCCGTCCACCGCGACCACGACGTCGCCCTTCTTCAGGCCCGCCTTGGCGGCCGGCGAGTCAGCGAGGACGTCGTCGATCAGCGCGCCGCCGAACGACTTCGCGGCCTCGGGCTGCGCGAGCTGGACGCCCACGAACCCGGGACCCGCGGGAGCCGCGGCCGGATCGCGGGGACGATGGCGCGGAGCGGGAGCCGGCGCGGGCGCCTCGTCCTCGTCGCCGTCCTCTTCGCCGCCGTCGCCGAACATCTTTCCGAACTGCTCGAGGAGCTTGCCGAGGTCGGGGCCTTCGCCGTTCTCGCCGCCGCCGCCGTTGCCCTCCATCATCTTCTTGAGCTGTTCCATCATCTTCGACATGTCGGGCTGGCCTTCGCCGGGCTTGCCGTCGCCGCCGAAGAACTTCTCGAAAATCTTCGAGAGGTCGGGCGCCTCGCCGGGCTTGCCGCCGCCGTTGCCGAACATCTTTCCGAACTGCTCGAAGAGCTTCGACATGTCGGGCGACGGCATCTGCTCCTCGCCGTCCTCGCCCTTCTCGCCACCACCACCGTTGCCGAACATCTTTCCGAACTGCTCGAAGATCTTCGAGAAGTCGCCGCCGCCGTTCTCGTCACCACCGAACAGCTTGCCGAAGTTCTTGAACGCGCGGCCGAAGAGCTTCTGGTATTCCTCGGGCCCGATCTGCTTCTGGAGCTCGGCCAGATCCTCGGGCTTCGCGGCCTTGCCCTCGAGGATCTCGCCCTTCTGCAGGGCGGCGTAGTCGGCCATGACCTCGTTGATCGGCACCGCGTAGGCGTTCTCGTTGAGGATCAGGATCGCGCCGTTCAGCCCGATCAGCTGGCCGTCGAGCGAGACGAGCGGACCGCCCGAGTTGCCGGCGAAGATCGGCACGTCGGTCTGGATCCCGTCGTCGTAGAAGCGGTCGAAGAACTGGACGGGGAGCTTCTTGTGGAGCCCCGTCACCTTGCCGGCCGCGAACGCGGGCTTCAGGTCCTGGTAGGGACCGCCCGGGTGGCCGAGCGCGACGACCCAGTCGCCCAGGTTCACCTTGGACGAGTCGCCGATCTTGTAGATCGGCAGGTTCTTCGCGTCGATCTTCAGGAGGGCGAAGTCCTGCCGCTTGTTCTTGCCGAGGACGGTCGCCTTGTAGACGGTGCCGTCCGAGGTCATGACCTCGCAGCGCTTCGCGATGTCGATCACGTGAGCGCAGGTCAGGATGTAGCCGTCGGGCGAGATGATCGCGCCGGAGCCGTACCCCGCTCGGTCACCCTTGGCTTCGATGTAGCTCTTCACGCAGACCGTCTTCGGCGTGGCCTCGTCGGCGAGCTTTTGGAAGCGCTTCTCGAGCGCCTTCACGTCCTCCTGGGCGCGCGCGGCCTGCGCGATCGCCAGGAGGGCGGCCAGGGCAAGGAGGACACGTCTCGTCCTCACCGGATCGCTACTACGGTGCATTCGCGAACACCCTCTCTTCAGTGAACCTACGGACGCCTGAGGACGTGCGTTGGCTCCCGGGCTGTGTCACGCGGCCCATTGTACGCAGAGTGGTCGCGACGGCCAGGTCTAGCGGGCGGCGCCCATGTCGGACGTGTGCGCCGCGCGATCTCGCGGCGGCGCCTTCACATCGTGCAGGTCCAGCAGGCGCGCGAGCTTGGCGACGGTGAGCCCCGTCGCGCGAGCCGCCCGTTCGAGGTCGCCATTGTTGCGCTCGACGGCGTTCCTCAAATAGCGGCGAAGGAACGAACGTTTCGCTCTCAGGTAGGGCCGCTCGAACATCTCGTCCAGGCGGTCGCGATCGCGCGCGACGTTCATGCTCGCGCTGCTGCTTCGCGCCTTGAGCTCCTCGAGCTCGCGCTCCTTCTGCGCGAGCCTCCGCGCGAGCTCGTCGCGCTCGGCGGCCGCCTTCTCGCGCTTGCGCGTCTGCTCGCGCGCCTTCAGGCAACGCGAGAGCGAGAGCGCGGCGTGGCGAGCGTAGGTCTTCAGCAGGTCCACCTCGATCGCGCTGAACGAGGTCCCGCGGCTCGGGTCGTCGAGGAGAAGGGCTCCCATGAGCTTGCCGCCGACCTCGAGCGGCAGGACCACCGCGGCTCCGAGGGCGAGGCGCTCGGCGCCCGGCTCCTGGTCGGCGCAGGGGGCGTGGCGGATGTCGGGCTCGAAGGAAGGCTGGCGCGACTCGAGCGCCTGCGAGAGGAACCGGCGCAGGACGCGCACCTCGGGCGAGCGCCGCTCTTCACGCGAGAGGCCGCGGATCAGCCGGACCGAGTAGGTGCGGCCCCCATCATCATCTTTCGCCGCGTCGTCCTTGGCGGTGCCCTTCGGTCGCGGGTCGGCGAGCGCGAGGAGGCCTCGCGACAGGCCCGACACGGAGAGCGAGAGGTCGAGCACTTCCGGAATCAGCGTGGCGAGCTCGCTCGAGCTGCCGAGGAAGTGGATCACCTCGTGGAGGCGCTTCAGGTTGTTGTTCTCGGCGAGCAATCGCTCGGCGCCATCGACCTGGCCGACGTCGCTGATCTCGCGGGGCTCGCGCTTGATCCGCTCGCGGAACTCGTCGAGCGGTTCGTGATCGGTGGGCGGCGGGGACGGGGCGGGTTGGGAGATCGCGGGGACGCGGCCGGATCGCCAGCGCTCGATCGAGCGCTGGAGTTTTCGCGAGATCCGTCCTGAGTTCCTGCGACTCACGAGCGAGGCACCCTTCCCGATTGGGTCTCACACCCGTCTCGTGGGACGTTCCCCTGAGACGGAACTGACTTCATGGGAACGCACCCTCGCCGGTGGGCGATGGGTGGGTGTCGGTCTCGCGAGCTGTCAGAACCCGAGAGCGGGGTGGACGATGACGAAGGCGCAGCAGGCAATCGCAGCGACGACCGGACCCCAAAGCAGTGCAAGGGACATGTGAACGACCTCCAGCTGGAGCTCGTTAATGCGAACGATGGGCCAGGGCTACTTGAGACGCTGCTCGACGAAGGTGGCGTTCGACCGGAGACGGAGGTAATCGGGGTTGAGCGGGATCCTCTCGACGACCACTCTGTGACGTCCCGGGCCGGGGACGACCCTCGTGAGCGGGACGACGTTCTCGACGACGCCGCCCGGCGGAAGAACGATGGGCTCGATGTTGTCCGTCGGCGCGTCGTCGGGGTGGGGGCCAGGCGGCGGCGGCTCGACCTTGGCGCCGTCGCGCTCGAGGTCGAAGACGAGCTCGTCCTCGCCGCGCGCGAGCATGAACACGACGGGCCGCTCGGAGACGTTCGTGAAGGTCACGCGCAGCGAGGCTCCGTCGTCGGTCGGCGCGACGGTCAGGAGGACGCCTCCGCTCGAGGTAGTGCCGAACTTGAGCCGCTCGACCGCTCGCTTCGTGAGGTCCGGTCGCAGCACGGCGAGCGCGACGGCCGACGCGAGCACGAAGCCGAGCGCGAAGACGAGCAACCCTGCCAGCGTGACTCGCGGAGCCCCCGTGTCAGGTGGCGCCTTGTCGGGTGACGGCTTCGCGGTCGGAGCGGGAGCCTCGCCCGGCAAAGGGCTCGAGGGCGGCGTCTCGGTCACCGCCGCGCGGGCTTCCGCGCGGGCTTCCGGGGCCGCTCGCTCTCGCGGCTCTCGTCCTCGAGCGCCGGGCGCGCGACCCACTTGAGGATGTCCATGGCCGTGAGGATCCCCGCGAAACGGCCGCCCCGCGTGACGATCAGCCGATGGATCCCGAGCTTGAACATGTGCTTCGCCGCCTCGGCGAGGGTCGAGCTCTCGTCGACCGAGACCACCCGGCGCGTGGCGATGTCGAGGGCGGTCGCGTCCTCGTCGGTGGCGACGTCGAGCCGCCGCAGCGGGGCGAGGTCGGAGCCGTAGTAGTCACCCTCGGCCGACCCTCGTTTCGAGCCGGCCCGCAGCAGGTCGGTCGTCGAGACCACGCCGAGGACCGTGCCGTCTTGGTCGACGACCGGCGCACCGGAGATCCCGCGGTCGAGGAGCAGCTTCGAGAGCTCGCGGACCGTCGTGTCCGGGGCGACGGTGACGACTACCTGGGTCATGACATCGGCAACGATCGCGCGTGGCATGGGCTCTCCTCGGGCGCCGATGCTATCAGGGCGCGGTCGAGTGGCGAATGGTGCGTGCGGTGGCAGCCAGTGCCTGAAAAGTTGGCAGGGCTGCCGGACCTCATTCTCCTTGGGTGGACCGTTTCACGCCTCCGGAGTGTACGGGAAGCGAGCGCAACCGCTCACCGTGGCTCATTTTGAAAAATCTTCGTGATAAGGTGAACATCGAACCCCTCTGAAACGTTCAGAAAGGCGTGAGGGTTGCACGGTATTCGAACAAGACGAGCAGCCGCCCGAAAACGCTCGTCTTCTCTCAGGGTGGGGAAGGAAGCGCGTCCATGGACGCCAAGCTGACGAAGAAGGGATACGTGGAGGGCGAACCGCAAGTGGCTGGGCCTTTCTATGGCCGCCGGTATCCGCAGCCGGTGACGCTCGTGGACGGGGACGATGCAGTGATCGCTCTTCGCGAGCCCTGCCGCCGCCGCCTGCTCTATCTCACCGGCAAGGACTTCCCCGAGGTCGAGGCTCGCGAGCTCTGGCGCGGGATCGAACGTCACCGCGACGCCATGCGCGGGCAGCTCGGACGTGACCCCGGGATCGAGGTCGCGGCCTTCGACTACCTGAAGAACGTCGCCCTCGCGGCGACGGATCTCCGGATCGTCGCGGACGAGACGCTCGATCGTCTTCGCGGGCTCGCGCGCTCGGACGCGCTCACCGGCGTCCTCAACCGCCGTGGCTTCGAGCCCGTCCTGCAGCGCGAGCGTGCCCGGGCGCGCCGTCAGGGCGAGCCGCTGGCGCTCCTCGCGATCGACGTCGACCACTTCAAGCGCGTGAACGATCTCCACGGCCACCCCGCGGGTGACCGGGTGCTCGCGCGGCTCGCCGGCCTGCTCGTGAAGCTCTGCCGTGCGTCCGACGTGGTCGCGCGGCTGGGCGGCGACGAGTTCGTGGTCCTCATGCCGGCGACCAGGCGGGACGGCGCCGAGAAGCTCGCGGAGCGCGTGCGTCGGATGATCGCGGCCGAGGACCTGCTGGGTAACGGCGACCTCGTCACCGTCTCGATCGGCGTGGCGATCGACGACGGTCAGGGCGACTGCGCCGTGGCAGCGGCAGACTCGGCCCTCTATCGGGCGAAGAACGAGGGTCGCGATCGCGTCGCTTCTTGACGTAGGAGTGGCCCATTCTCGGCTGTTCGTGACGACAATTTGCCTGAGGCTGACCTGGAAATTCAGCTTGCGGCGAAGTGCATGTTCAGCCGCTCGTATAAATGAGCCACGTGGTCGAAAAACATGAACGTCCGAGAGCGCGGAGGGTGGCCCAAGGTCACCCTCCGCGCGCGTTCGTGGAGCCGGGGCGCGTTCGCGGAAGGCGAGAGGCGAACGCCTTACGCCCGCATACTGTTGCGCCAAGGTGCTTCCCGCGGGCGACGCCCGAAGCCGCGTAAATATCTACTCAATAGTCATTTACACCTTAGCCACGATCGTAGCCGAGGCCCTCGGCGTGAGGCGGGGCTTCCGCAACGACGTCGAGAAGAACGTGGGTAACTAGTTTCGCATTGTGGATAACGGCTCGCAGTCTGCGCCGCGGGCGGCCTACGTGGTGAACAACGGACTCACACGAGTTTTCCGCCGAAATCACCTTGAGTGGCGAGGTCGTTCAGAGCATATTCACTCCCGGTCGAGCGCGGGACGTGTCCGCGACGGCTGCCGAGACGACGGGCCTGACGGGCCGACCGGGCAACCGGGCGGTCGGGGCGAACGAACGGTGCCAAGAGGGCGTGCGGCGCTCCGGTGACGGGGTGTCGTGCCCGAGGCGAAGTGGTCAAAAGGGCGGGCGTTCCGGGTCTCCGCAAGGGGATTCGTGCGTTCGATTCCAGGCCTATAAGCCACGCACCGCGCGCACCCCACACCGGCAGGAACGGACGAGAAGGCAGAGAACCCCAAGAGAGCTGGTCGGTCTCTCGAAGATCGACCCACCACCACGTCTTCAAAACCTCTGAAGCCCCACTGGCGACGCAGCGGTTCACGCTGAGGCGGCGCTGGCAAAGGGCAGGAGAGGCAGGGGCGCCGGCGAAAGCAGGCGCGGACGCGCGCAGCGTCCGACGGTGGGGTATCCGGGCGGCCACCCGGGTGCCACCGCTGGTTCCAGAGGTACTAGGCCTCAGGATCGAAGCGCCGCTCTCCGCTACCGGAGTGGGGCGTGGTCTTCCGAGTGTCGTCCGGTTCGCCCCGGGCGAGATTCGCAGTCGACCGAACCCGAGGTCGTGGTGGAGAAGGCTCTGGAGGGGCCAAATCCCAGGAGAGCACCGGCCCGGACGATCGCCGTGCGTAGGGGCGCAAGCTCTAGCGCGCAAGCCTCGGCAAGAGGTGCGGTCGGCCGCGTGAACGGACTCTCGGAGGGAGCAAGGCTTCGAAGCGGGCGGTGCGGCCGTGTGCCGGCTATGCCCGAAGGTTCCGGTTGGTCGTCCAGGGTCGGCGTGCGGGGCAACTCGCGCGTTGGACGGGGCGATCTGACATGACGGCCGTGGGGAGCTCGCGTTTCCCTACCTCTGTCGCCTTAGTGCCCGCAAGGGTGCGACGGCGGCTCGGGCGGGGCGCGCCTGTGAAACCGGTCGGAGATCACCGGGGCTTTCGTGCCGGATCAGCGGTCGAGTCCGAACTCGCAAGGAAGCACGGGTCGCCGGAAGGCGGCGCGGCTCTCCGAGAAGGGAAAGCTCTGAAGGGAAAATCCCAGGGGCGTCTGCGGCATGGAACAAGGCCGCGAACGTTCCGGGCGTAGCGAGGACGTGAAGCGTGAGTCCGGGGCAACTCGGGTTCACGTGCGTCGTCGCGGCTGAAACCGCCGAGGGGTTGAGAAAACCCGAGGGCGGCACCGGCGAGGAAGTGGTATTCCTCGCCTCCCACGGCCGGCGCGAGCTCGGTCGTGGCAGAACGGGGCACCCGGAACAAGAACGCCGTAGGGACGAGGAACCCCAGGAGAGGTGTAGTGCCCGAGCCGTCGGCGCGAGCCGGCGGGCCGTACTTCGGTGAAGAACCGTTCGGGAGGCGTACCCCGGCAGTACTCTGAAGGGGAGCCGAACTTCACGAGAGGATCCATTTCGAGCTTACGCCCGAGATGGGGGTCTTGACGCGAAACACCCCGAAGCCCACGCCCGCAAGGGCAAGGACATGGGGGGAGAGCCCGGAGCCAGAATCGGGTTCTACGCGTTGAGCGCCGCAACCCTCTGAAGAAGACGGTAACCCCACGAGAGGCCCGCCAAGCGACGGTGACGTCGAGTGGCAACCGGTGGAGACGCTCGAGCCTCTGGAGGGGACACAACCACCCGCGTGTGAACGCAACGCTGCCCTTCTCAGCGCACGACCCGCAAGGGCTCGCACTGGGGAGTAAGCGGCGCCGGACGAAGGGCGAGGTCGCAAGGTCTCGTCGTCGTCCACGAGCTTGATCCGCGCACGAGCGAGGGCCCCGCAAGGGGATCTCGCTCGTCGCGCTTTCCGGAACTCGTCCCCGGAACTCGTCCCGAGGCGCGGGGGCGCTCGTATGTCGCCCGCCTCGGTCCTTCGTTCCGGGAGCTCCGGTCCCGTTCGGAGTTCCCCCGGTCATCCAGTTTCAGCCACTCCTTCTTGCGCACCCTCCGGAGGCGTCTAAACCTGAGTCTCGGAGGAAAGCGTGGCTCGGAAGAAGACCTCGAACATCACAAGGCTCGAGACCAAGGAAAAGCTGCTGGCGGTGCGGGTGCCGGAGCGGCTCATCGACGCGCTCGACGGGCACCTCGCGGAGATGCGCGCGGAGGTGCCCTGGGTGTCCATGACCCGGTCGGACGCGGTCAGGTGGCTGCTCGAGCTCGCGCTGAAGAACAAGGCTCGACCCGAAGCGGCCTGAGGGAGGCTCTGGCCTCGAGCCTCAGCGGGCGCGGACGAAGCGCGGTCTCGGGGCGGCGAGGCCGCGGACCCCCGAGGCGATTCCGGCGAGAAGGTAGGCCAGCGTCTCGACCACGCCCTCGTGCGCGATCGGGCGTTCGTCGTCGCCCATCCGCGCGAAGCGGGGGGACGGGGCGTCGGGCACGGGCCCGCCCGTGTCGATCCGGGCCTCGGCGCGAGCGACTCGTCCGACTCCGAGGGCGACGGCGAGGGCGCGGCGCCACGCGTCCTCGACGGGCTCGACGTACTGGAGCACCAGCGGGAGCTCCTCGAGGGCGAAGCCGACGTGGACCGAGCGGAAATCGCGGGCGAGCGCCTTGAAGGCGAGCTCGTTCGATCGAGGGCCGTCGCCGTCGGCGCGGGCGTCGACGACGAAGGCGAGCGCGTTCGTGGCTCGCAGCTTCTGGCGGCGCAGCTTGGTCAGGTGCGGCGCCACGGGGATCGTCACGATCCGGATCGAGCGCGCGGTGAACGCACGCGCGAGGACCCAGGGCCGCGCGAGCGGGACGGTGAAGTCGATGATCGACTCGTCGTCGGCCTGTGAGATCAGGAGATCCTGAGCGCCGAGCAGGTCGCGAAGGACGAGCGCGTTCTCGCGAGCTCCGGCGCCGGGAAGGCCGGCGAAGCCGACGGTCGGGACGATCTCGACGAGGCCCTGCGGGCGAGAGCCGGCTCGCTCGACCCGATACTCGGCGTTGGTGCGCGCGAAGCCCTGATCCGAGGGCGCGTCGATCGCGTCGGGGGCGAGCTCGAGGACGAGCGACGCGGACTCGGCGTCCATTCGCCGCGCGGCGAAGCGCGAGCGAGCGACGGCACGCGCGTCCACGGAGCGGCCCACTCGCGCGAGCTCACGGGCGAGCCGCGACGCGGCCCCATCGTCCTCGGGGTCCGCGGCGACACGACGTTCGAGAGTTCTGATCGTCGCGTCCATAGAGCTCCCCTGAGCACCCGGCGACTAGCCGAGGCTCAGGTCCCATTCCTCCTCGGTCTGCTCTTCGGCCTGGGGCGGGTCGACGGCCACGACGGCCTCGACGCGGATGAGTGAGAGGATCGCCGACAGGGCCTCGTATCTCTTGCCCGCGAGCCGGGCGATGTCGTCCGCCTGGCGCTTGCCGTCGATCAGCTCGAGCACCTGCGGAGCTTCGCGCGCGGCATCCGCGGCTCGCGAGCGCGCGACGTCGTCGTCGACGAGGGCGAGCGACTTGTCGCGCGGGACCTCGGCTCCGATCTCGTTCCACCTCTGGCCCGCGACGGCGATCCACTCGACCGTTCCGTCGGGGTCGAGGCGGTAAGGCGCGCGGGCGGCCTCGTCTCCGGCGTGGAGGACGGGCGGCAGGGTCCCGTCGAGGAACTCCCAGCGGGCGCCCTTCCACGACAAGGCCTCGGCGAACTCGTGCGCGGTGTCGCGCGTGGCGGCTTCCTCGTCGTGGGTGCCGCGCCAGGGTGACGTGCGGTGGGGAACGCCCTCGACGAACGCGAGCTCCTTCGAGCGGCGGCCGTCGGTCACGCGCGTGATCCCGGTCGCGGTCTCGTTGCGCAAGCGCTTGAGCGCATCGAGGAGAGACCCGTCCTCGACGAGCCCCGAGTTCGTCTGGGAAGAGCCCTCGGCCGGGCGCGCCTCGCCGTCGGTCCGGGCGATCGCCCCCTCGCGGAGAAGCTCGGCCAGGCAGCAGAGCGACTGGAACCGCTTCGCGCCGGACATGCGGATCGCGTCCGAGATCGTGTGGTTGCCGTCGACGAGCAGGAGGAGGTCGGGCTGACCCCGGCTCTGGATCGAGGACATCTTCGCCTCGCCCGAGATGAAGACGAGCTTCAGGTCGTCGTGCGGCAGGACCGCGCGGACCTCTTCCCACTCGGCGATCCGGCGGACCGCCTCCATGAGGAACTGCGACGTGTTGAGCTTCACGCGCCAGGGCGCGAGCCCTTCGTTGTAGAAGACGCTCGGGAGCACGTCGGCCGTGAACTCGAACGTCGCCTTGTCCCAGAGGAAGACCTCGTAGAGCTCGTCCTTCATCTGCTCGGAGAGCGTGTCGGCGAGCGAGCCGCCCGAGAGGCCGGCGGGGATCGGCGTCTGCGCGCCGTCGCGCATCGCGTGCTCGGCTGTCTCGGCGCCGTCGAGGAGGAGGTGGACGGCGCCGGCGTTGAAGTAGATCTCCCGCGCGCGGCGGTCGTCGAAGATCTTGAGCGTGCCCGAGCGCTTGCCCATGTAGAAGGACTGGAGGACCTCGGCGAGCGAGAACGACGCCAGGTCGCCGCGGAGGGTCGGGCGAGCCGCGCCCTCGGCCGCGAGGGCGGCCTCGGCGGCCTCGAGCTCACGCAGGCGGTCCTGGAAGTACTGGATCTGGACGCCCGACTCGACGGCGCCGACGCAGAACTCGATCGCCTCTCGCCGGCGACCGACCTGGAGCGCGGCGTCGAGGCGCTTCCGGTAGTCGTCCTCGGTGAGAGGCTCGATGCGACCGCTCGTGATCTGCTCGTGGAGCCAGAAGAAGAACTGGTGCGGCGCCTCCTTCTGACCCTTCATGATCTCCTCGAGCGGCCGCTTGCCGTCGAAGAGGTTCAGCATGTCGAACGTGCCCTTCACCTGCTTCGCGCCCTTCGGCGAGAGCACGTAGAAGCCGCGAACGCTCGGGATCGCCGCGACGATCGCTTCCCAGCGCTTGATCTCCTCCGAGACCTCTTCGCGGAGCCAGGGCAGCATCGGGACGTCGATGTCGAGGCCGACGCGCCCGGCGCGATCGCGGTCCGAACCCGTGCGGACCTCGATGTAGGGACGCTTCCAGAAGAAGAGGTCGAAGATCTCGTTGAGGACGGTGTCCTTCTGGGCGCGGAACCAGTTGTCCATCGTGACGTAGCCGCCGCCCACGAGGATCTGCTGCAGCGTGCGGCCCGTGGTCTTCTTCATCTCCTCGACGCGCGCCATGTCGGCCGCCGCGATCGGGCTTCGCGCGAGGAGGTGCTTCACGATGTTCGGCTGGTTCTCGCGGTCCTTGCCGCGCCAGACGAGCGCGCTCTTCGAGAAGCCGAGCCCGAGCGTTCGCCCTTCTTCCGTCGCCTGGAGCTCGCAGGTGATCCCCTGCCGGAGGAGCGACAGAAGGAGCTCGAGGGCGCGCTTGCCGCGCATCCTGGCCGCGAGGACGATCGAGGCCTTCTGCGCGTACTCGCGGAGCTTGACGCTGCCGAAGACGGCGCGGTCGAGGTACTTGGCCCGAGCCTCGAACTCGGGCGTCTCGAGGGCCGACTCGTAGAGCTTGAGGGCGTAGGGCAGGTCTTCCTCGACGGCGACGCGCAGCCGCGCCTCGAGCTCGTGCCGCTGGAGCGGCCTGAGGAGGCCCATGGAGCAGAAGCGGGCCATGAGGGAGAGGGTCTCGAAGTGGGAGAGTCCGAAGAGCCGGACGAACTCTTCCACCGTGCGCTTGCCGTCGAAGCACTCGGGGCCCTGGGCGACCTTCGTCTCCTTGAAGGCCTTGATGATTCCCTTGTACGGCGCGGCCACGGCGCCCGACGTCGACGCGGACACGTCTTGCTGGGGCTTGTCGGAGAGGACGTAGAGGCGCTTCAGGCTCGGGACGTTCTCGTGGATGCGCTTCCACTCGTCGAGCCGTCGCGCGGCCTCCATGAGGATCGAGCGGACGTCGAAGCGGAACTCCTCCGGGTCCTTGAGCCGCTCGTCGAACCCCTCGGGGAGGACGTCCTTGTCGAACTCGTAGACGGCGTCGTCCCAGGCGAAGAGGTCGTAGATCTCTTCCTCGACCTGGAGGCGCCGGGCCGCGAGGACGTGTTCGTTGGTCGTGAAGCCGAGCTCGACCAGCGTGTCGCCGAGACGCAGGCCGGTGGTCTTCTGGCGGGCGAGGGCGGCCTCGAGCTGCTCGCGCGTGATCGTGGCGCGGCGGACGAGGGCGTCGCCGAGGCGGAAGGTCCACTCGCCGCGCTCGACGTAAATTCCGCCTTGATAGAGGTAGAGAGTCTTCTTCGCGGTGGTCTTCTGCGAAACCCTGAGGGTTCCGCGATGGCCACTCGCGTGGAGGAATTCGAAGAGCTGGTCGAGGCTGAAAGCCTTGACGCTACCTCGAAGCCCCATCCTTCACCCACGCGGTTGCCCAGGGTCCTCGGACCCGAGGTTTTCCGCGTCCTTCCACGCCCCCACCCTGACAGCCACGACCTGCGCGCTCGGTGCGCGCTTGCACGCGACACGTGTCCCCCGCGCCTCCGACGAGGGAAATTCCGTTCGGAGGCCGACCGACACGTCCCGGTACCGTAGCAGCGGTTCGAGCGCCGAACAAGCGAGGCTGTTCTCTCCGACCACCTTGCGTGAATCTTGACACGGTCCCGGAACTCGTCCCGAGGCGCGGGAGCATCGTCAGGCCCTCCCTAGCGGTGGTGCCCACCGCGTCGGTCGGGCCTTCCTCGCTCGCGCGCCTCGGTCCTTCGTTCCGGTTCCGGCCCGTTGCATCTGGGGCCGCGCCGGGCCAAGATCGCTCTCGTGCGTTGTCCCAAGTGCGGCCACGACAACCCGAAGGGCACCGACATCTGCCAAGGGTGCCGGCGGGTTCGGTTTGTGACTAAGAAGACGGCCAAGCAGCCCGATCCGACGGCCACCAAGCGGGTGGTCTCGCCGGCGCGTCCGCGGTCGGGTCGAGCCAAGGCGTCGTCGGGGCGAAACCCGGCGACGGTGAAGGTGCCCGCCGCCTCACGTCCGAAAGCGCCCACCGGCAAGATCGCCATTCCTCCGACCAGGCTGCCGACGCCGTCCCGTGTGACGAAGGTCCCGCTCAAGCACTTCCTCGCGCGGGCGGGCGCGCCGTCGATCGACCTCGTGGCGGGGACCGAGTTCACCTTCGGGCGCAACGACGACTGCTCGCTGCCGATCCCTTCGACGCGGGTGTCGCGCGTCCACGCCGCGATCGAGTGGCGCAACTCGAAGCCGGTGCTCGTCGATCGCGGCTCCGCGAACGGCACGTTCGTCGGGGGCCGCCCGGTCACCGAGCACGCGCTCGCGCCGGGGGACGAGATCGAGATCGGGCCGTTCCTGTGCGTTTACCGGCAGGGCGACGGCACGAAGGCCGCCGCCGCGCCCCTCGGTGAGCGCACGATGATGGAGCCCGTCGATCTGCTCGGCGGGAAGATCCAGGACGGCGGCGGGCTCGCCGAGGTGCTCCAGGGCATCGCGTTCAACGCGAAGACGGGGACCCTCTTCGTCTTCTCGCCCGAAGGCCAGGGCTGGGTCACGTTTTCGAGCGGGAACCCGCAGGCGGCCGAGGCGGGCGACGCTCGCGACGCAGAGGCGATCTACACGCTCCTCGCCATCAAGGAGGGGCGCTTCTCCTTCACGGGCGAGCTCAAGACCGACGAGCGGCGCATGAAGATCAGCGTGACGAGCCTGCTCCTCGAGTGGGGTCGCCGCGCCGACGAGCTCGGGCGGTGACATGAAGGAGAAGACGCCCTGGCCGCGGCTCCTCGGTCTGCCCGAGGACGTCAAGGAGCCCGACCTCTACCAGGTGCTCGGCCTCGATCGGCGGAGCTTCGAGGCCTCGCACGTCGAGCGCGCGTTCATGGAGCGGATGCTCGCCGTGCAGAAGAACCGCGCCAGCGAGAGCGCGTCGCTCGTCGAACGGGCGAAGGACGAGCTCCAGCGATCGCGGCGCATCCTCCTCAGCTCGACGGAGCGCGCGGCGTACGACCGCGAGCTCGTCGCCCGGCTCGCGGCGAAGCTCCGGCGAGCGGTCGAGACCGCTTCGTCGCGCGGGCCGATCGACCGCGAGCTCGAGCGCGCGCTCCTCTCGGCGGGTCACAAGCGCGGCCTCACCGACGACGAGGCGCGGCGGATCCTCGACGTCGAGCTCGCGCGGGTGAGGTCGGACGGTCACAAGACGGAGGCGGCGCCGATCGCGCGACGCCGCCACGAGGAGGCCGAGGATCTGGAGGTGTCCGACCTCGAGGTCTCGAACGTCGAGGTGCGGAAGCGCCAGCGTGAGGGTGGTCGGAGCGACGAGTCCCAGGTCCGCAAGAAGGGCGAGACGCGCGGGGACGAGTCCTCGATCCGGAAGAAGAGCGACTCTCGCTTCGGGAAGCGCTCGGACATGGCCCAGCCGCCCGTCGCCGAGACCATGCTCTCGCCGCCGTCCTCTCCGCCGCCGAAGCCGCAGCTCTCGCTGCCGTCGAGGGCGCTCGGCTCCTCGGCGCCGAAGCCGCTCCATGACGGGCTCACGGTGGCGAACGCGAACGAGACGCCCGTCCCCTCGCGTTCGGGCACCGGCGCGGCGGAGATCTCGCTCGAGGAGACGCGTCACGACAAGGTCCTGCGCGGGGACCTCGTCGGTCAGACGATCGACGACAAGTACGAGGTCGTGTCGAAGCTCGGCGAGGGCGGCATGGGGGCCGTCTTCAAGGCGCGCCACCGCCTGCTCGACAAGTTCGTCGCGCTCAAGGTCGTCAACCCCGCCCTGTCGGACCGCGTGGACGTGCGCGAGCGATTCCTGCGCGAGGCCAAGGCGGCCATGGAGTTCGTGCACCCCAATGCTGTCCCTTTGCGTGACTTCGGGATCACGCGGGACGGGCTCCTCTTCATGACGCAGGACTTCTCGCCGGGTCAGACGCTCCGCGCGATCGTGGCCGACACGGACGGTCCGATCGAGACGCCGCGGGCGCTCGCGATCGCGCGGCAGTGCCTGCTGGCGCTCGGCGAGGCGCACCACAAGGGGATCGTTCACCGCGACATCAAGCCCGAGAACATCCTCGTCGAGCGCGACGACCACTCGGGCGACGAGGTCTCGAAGGTCTGCGACTTCGGCATCGCGAAGATCACCGACGGCGAGACGACGATAGGCGGCCTCACGGGCGGAACGGTCATCGGGACGCCGCACTACATGCCGCCCGAGCAGGGCGCCGGCGACCGGGTCGACGCGCGGGCCGACCTCTACTCGGTCGGCTGCGTCCTCTACGAGCTGTTGACCGGGTCGAAGGTGTTCGACGCGCACACCGCCGTGCAGGTCATCATGATGCACGTCACCCAGGTCGCCGAGCCGCCGTCCAAGCGGCTTCCCGATCTTGGCGCGCGCTTCGACGCGCTCATCGCGAAGGCGCTGGCGAAGGTGCCGGCGCAGCGGTTCCAATCGGCCGAGGAGTTCATCGAGGCGATCGACGCGCTCGGCGTCGAGCTGCCGGGTCGGGTGGCTCCGACCGCACGGAGCGGGCAGCCGAAGACGCGAAGCATCGAGAAGAAGGCGACCGAGCCGCCGTCGCCGGAGAAGCGTGCGTCGCAGCCACAGGAAAAACGGACACCACAGCCGACGCAGCAGCAGGCCAAGCCCGCGCAGCAGAAAGCGAAGACGACGAGGACGCAAAGAACGCCACCCACAGTGGTGCCGAAGAAGACGGTCACCACCGACATGCTCTTCTGTGATCGCTGCGGGGTGAGCGTCCCCGCGCGATGGAAGAAGACTCACGAGGCGAAGAAGGTCGGCTCGCGCCTGCTCTGCGCGAAGTGCTTCACGCCCGTGCACGACGGGAAGCTCTGCATGGGGTGTCTCAAGGTGATCGAGCCCGGGTCGGGCGCGATCGAGGCGGGCGGGAAGAAGCGGATCTGCAAGGCCTGCGCCGCCAAGTCCGAGGTCCTTCGAGTGTGTCACGGCTGCGAGGTGATCCTGCCGAAGATCGCCTTCGATCGAGGGCTCGTGCACGCTTACAACGGCAAGAACCTCTGTCGCGAGTGCTTCAAGAAGCTGAAGCGCTGATCCTCTCTGTCACGCGGTCTTCAGGCCGAGCGACTTCTGCACAGGTCTCCGCGTCGACGAGGCCTGACACTGTGGTGATGAAGCGACGGTCCAGCCCTTGCTTCCCGGTTCGCCGGGAAAGGCAAGGAAGTCATGAGAAAGAGGATGGCGGCGCTCGTCGCAATCGCGCTGGCGACCGCGGTTGCCCGGGCCGATGAACGCTCGTTCGACGCGCTGGCCGGGCAGGAGCTCCGCGAGACTCCGAGCGTCGGGCAATCTCGCCATGCGGTGAGGGGCGACCCCGGGCTCGCGATCGAGGCCTTTCACCACCACGACCTCCCGGTCATCCGGAAGCTGAACATGAGGCCCGTCGATGTCGCGGCCGTGAAGCAGCGGCGCGATGCCCTCGCGAAGGCGGGGTTCCCGATCGTCGAGATCGTCGAGGTCGGCACGCTTCGCGGCGCCGCGGCCGCGCTCGTCAGGCGTTACCCCGACGCCGGCTATGATCCGCTCGGCCCCGGCGATCCCACGGCGTTCCTCGGGAACGTGGACCCCGTTGTGACCGCGCGCGACCTCGATCGCATCGAAGGCGTCCTCGAGCGGCTGCGCCGTTCAGGCGCCGACGTGGAGTTCGGTCACCTCCTCGTCACGAAGCAGGGCCACGTCCTCGTGGACGGCGGGCACGTCTACCAGACCGACGGACTTCCGCTCCCCCGCAGCGCGAACGACCACGAGCGGCTCGAGATCGAGTCGGTCCGCCGCGGCCTGCGCTTCGTCGAGGGGCTCGTGAGCAGCGGGATCGCCGCGGACGTCCCCCAGGCTCGGGGCCTCGCGCTCGACATCTTCCGCAACCAGAACACGGTCGGCGTGGCCGAGGACCTCAAGGACCCGCGGATCGTCACGGTCCAGCGCCTCCTCGGGGAGATGTACGACGGCGAAGCGGGAAAGGCGATCGCCGGCCGCCTTCCCCGACAAGAGTACGAGGATGCGATCTCGCGTGCCCTCGTTCGCAACGTCCCGCGCAATCTCGACACCACCCGCACCAAGGGCGCCGCCGCAGTGATCGGCGGGGCGCTAGGCGATCGGAAGCGGGCCTCACACTAGACGCCGATCACCTGCGGGACGGCTGAGAAACAATGCGATCTGGACGAGGGTCCGTCTCCCTCCCCCGTCGCAACGGGGGAGGGTTGGGGTGGGGGCTCTCTATCGAGCGGAGGCTCTTGCGCTTTAAGAGCCCCCCTCCCAGCCTCCCCCCGCTGCGGCGGGGGGAGGAGCCGCAGTTGTGCTGCCGGGGAGGAGCGGCAGTTGTGCTCTCCGAGGCAATCGTTCTCAGCCCATGCGGCGGGGGAGCCGCCATTTGCTCCGGTCGATTCAGCCCTCGGAGGCGTACTGTTCCCATTCGGCGTTGGCGTCGGCGAGCTCGGTCTCGACGCGGGTGAGCTCGTCGCGGACGGTCTTGATCTTCGCGGGGTCCTTGTAGGTCGCTTCGTCCGAGAGCGACGCGTGGAGCTTCGAGCGCTCGTCCTCGAGCTCCATGACGCGGGCTTCGACCTCGTGGAGGGTGCGCTTCTTCTTGCGGGGCGCGGCGGCCTTCGCGGGCGCGGGGGCCTGGGCGGCCTTCTTCTCGCGGTCGCGGGTCTTCTGCTCGTCGGCGAGGACTCGGGCCTGGGCGTCCTCGCGGAGGCGGCGGGCTCGATACTCGGTGTAGCCGCCGGGGTAGACACGCGGGGGAGCGCCGGGCGCCTCGAAGGCGAGCATCTTGGTCGCGACCTCGTCGAGGAACCAGCGGTCGTGGCTCACGGTGACGATCGAGCCCTCGAAATCCGAGAGCGCTTCCTCGAGCGCGTGGCGCGCCTGGATGTCGAGGTGGTTGGTCGGCTCGTCGAGGATCAGGACGTTCGGGCGGTCGAGGATCACGCGGGCGAGCGAGACTCGCGCGCGCTCGCCGCCCGAGAGGGCGCCGCAGAGGGTCTCCTGCTTTTCGCCGGAGAGGCCCAAGGCGCCGAGGAGGTCGCGGATCTCCTCGATCTTCGCGGTGGGGCGCTTGTCGTGCGTCGCCGAGATCGCGTTCTGCGCGGGCGGCAGGTCCTCGCCCTCCTGGCGGTAGTAGCCGACGCGCACGTTGTGGCCGAGCTTGATCGTGCCGCGCTCGGGGACGAGCTCGCCGAGCACGGTGCGGAGGAACGTCGTCTTGCCGCAGCCGTTCGGGCCGACGATCCCGACGCGCTCGCCGCGGCGGACCTCGAGGTCGAGGCCCGAGATAAGCGGCGGCAGGCCCTCGTAGCCGACGCGGAGCTTGTCCACCGCGAGCGTGACCTCTCCGGCGCGGCGCGTGTCCTCGAACTGAAGCCTGACCTCGCCACCCTCCCGGGCGAGGAGCTCGGGGGCGCCGTCCTGCTCGAGGCGGCGCTCGAGGACCTTCTTCCGCCCCTTCGCCTGGCGCGTCTTCTGCCCGGCGATGTTCTTGCGGATGAAGTCCATCTCCTTCGCGACCTTGCGGTCGAACTTGTCGCGCTCGTGGCGGAGGCGCTGGTCCTCCATGTCGCGCTTCTCGCGGTACTCGGAGTAGTTGCCGGTCCACATCTTCAGGTGGCCGCCCCGGAGCTCCCAGATCGAGGTCGCGAGCGAGTCGAGCAGGTAGCGGTCGTGCGAGACGACGACGATCGCTTCCTTGCCGGTCGCGAGGCGCTCTTCCAGCCACTCGAGCGCGGCGAGGTCGAGGTGGTTCGTGGGCTCGTCGAGCAGCAGGATGTCGGGCTCGCGCACGAGGGCGCGGGCGAGGGCGACGCGGGCGCGCTCGCCGCCCGAGAGGACCTTCGGGTCGTCGTGGAAGCGCTCGGTCGGGACGCCGAGCGCGGTCAGGGCTGCCTCGGCGCGGCGTTCGATGTCGTAGCCGCCCGCGGCCTCGAACTTCTCGCGCAGGCGCGCCTCGTTCGCGAGGAGCCGCTCCATGTCTTCGGGAGAGGCGGTCTCGAGCTTCTCGTGGACCTTCTCGAGCTCGCGCTCGAGCTTCGCCACGTCGCCGAACGCGTCGAGGACCCAGGCGAGGACGCTCATGTCCTCGGGGGGCTCGGGCCGCTGCTCGAGATAGCCGATCCGGAGCGACTTCTGCTTCGCGATCTCGCCCTTGTCGGGCTCGAGCTCGGCCGCGAGCATGCGCAGGAAGGTCGTCTTCCCCGCGCCGTTCGGACCCACGAGGCCGATCCGGTCGCCCGGCTCGATGGTCGCGGAGACGCCGTCGAGGACGGTCGTCCCGCCCAGGTTGATCGAGACCTCGTGCGCGGACATGAGAGGCATGGGCGCGTTTATACATCGAGACTGGTCCCTGGTAGAGCGCCGTCTCGGACGCCATGATCTCGGCGTGGAGCCCGATGAAGAGGAGCGCCGCGCCGAGAGGGCGTGGCTCGAGACGGGTTCGCCCGTGGAGTTCATCCGCTGGCGCGCGTTCCGCGAGCGACGCGGCGCGGCCTGGTCACCGCTCCTCGGCCAGAGGATCGTTCACCTGACGGGCACCGAGGGCATCGTGGTGCGCGTCACCCGCAGGCGAGTGCGGTTCCGCACGGACCAGGGCGGTTTCGCCGTCGCGCCGCTCGGCGAGGTGGCGCCTATCCTCGGGTCGATCGCGATCCCCACGCGACGCGTGACGTGCTCGAGCTGCGGCCGCGCGTTCCTCCTGCCCGAGTCGTCGGGGACGCGGCGGAGCGGGCCGGGCGGCCGGTCGCGCTGGACGTGCGACGTTCCGGCGCCGTTTCACCTGCGCGTCCCCGACCGGCGGCTCGCGTGTCCGGGCAGCGAGGAGTTCGCGATCGCGCAGGACGACTGGCGGCCTCGCAGCGCCGCCGCGGTCTCGGCGGCGTGGCTCGTCTATCCGCGCGATCGGCGCGACGATCGCGCGAGGACGAAGTTCGAGAGGAAGTGATCAGTACGGGCCCTCGGTGCCCTTGGCCTTGAGGTCCGAGAGCACGGTCATGCGCAGCTTCAGGCGCTCGGCGATCTCGATCGCGATCGGGAGGAGCTTCACGCGGGTGTCGTCGTCCTTGACCTCGCCCTTGAGGATCAGCGTGCGGTCGGGGCGGTGAGAGACGCCGGCGTCGTCGAAGTCGCCGAGCTTCTCGAGCTCTTCGTTCAGGAGCTGGGCGCAGCGCATGCGCTCGGCGCGTTCCTTGCCGCGCTTCACGGCGGTGAGCCACAGGTCGCGGAGGACGGAGGCGCCGGCGGCCAGGCGGTGGTGGAGGAACTCGACGGCCTCGCGCTCGGCGTCGTTGGGCTTGTGCTGGGCGAGGTCCTTCTCCTTGACGAGGGGAATGCCGCCGCGCTTCTCGAGCTCGTAGAGGCGCTCGACGAGGCTGTGCGAGCGCTTGAGGTGATCGACGATCGTGGTGCGATAGTCTTCGACCTCGAGCGGGGCACTGATCAGGTCGAACGCGCGCTGGCGGTCGTAGGTGCGATCGACGAAGGCCTCCTCGAACTCGCTGTGGAAGCCCTTCTTCGTGCGATAGCCGCGCGGGTTGTCGCCGCGCCAGCCGTCGTAGTGGCGGGTCGTGTGGTGCGGATTGGCGAGGTCGGCGACGTAGTGGCCGAGGAGGCCGGCGGTGAGGACGCACGCCTCCTCCGCTTGCTTGGCCTCGGGGGTCTCGGGCGGCGTGAGCTGGAGCGAAGCGATCTGGGCCTCGAGGAGCTCGGTGAGCTCGATCGCTCGGTAGGGGGCGAAGCCGGCCCACTCGACGGGATAGTCGTCCTTGGGCGGGAGCTCGCCCTTCTCCTGGCGCTCGATCAGCTGGCGGAAGTAGGCGAAGCGATCCTTCGGGAGCTTCGCCGGGTCGCCGGAGAACTCGACGTTTATGTAGTGATCGGGAGCATGAGCTCGGTCCATGGGGACGAGGTCGGTGTGGCGCCAGCGGTCGGGCTCGTAGCCGAGGTGCTCGACGCGGAGCGCGGCGCGACGGAGCCACGCGGGCGCCGACGCGGGGAGGGCGTCGACGGCGAGGCGGTTGGTCGCGGCGTGGCCGGTCGAGCCCCAGCCGTTCGCGGCGCGGGTAGCGA
>JADMIO010703252.1_pt1 | contig 40416 bp, 45 predicted proteins | sample 8958161 | NCBI WGS metagenome assembly JADMIO01 (sample SAMN16585339, study PRJNA669376) | soil metagenome | isolation source: Crop rotation soil | place: USA: Cullars Rotation, Alabama | collected 2011
CGTAACGCTAGGCCTGCCTCTCGCGCTCGCCGCCGCGCACAACGCGGGTGCCGCGTCCCTGCTGGTGGCGCTCGTCGTGCTAAACTTTTTTGCCTTCCGGGGCTTACGTTCCTCCGAGTGACTACCCACGTACTTTCAGCCGGTCTTGCTCAGCGCCTGCGCGCTTTCGTCGCGCTGACCAAGCCGCGCGTGGTCTCGCTCATCGTGTTCACCGCGGTGATCGGTATGCTGCTGGCGACCCCGGGCATGGTGCCGGCGCAGCTGCTCCTCGCCTCGACGCTCGGCATCTGGCTGGTCGCCGGCTCGGCCGCGGCGATCAACTGCCTGGTGGAGCAGAAGATCGACGCGCGCATGCGGCGCACGAGCTGGCGGCCGCTGCCGCGCGGCGAGCTGACCACGGCGCAGACGCTGGTGTTCGCTGCCGTCCTAGGCGGCCTCGGACTCTGGGTCCTCGCCTACTACGTAAATGCGCTGACCATGTGGCTGACGCTCGGCACTTTCGTCGGCTACGCAGTGATCTACACGCTGGTGCTGAAGCCCGCCACGCCGCAGAACATCGTCATCGGCGGGGCCTCGGGTGCCATGCCGCCGGTGCTGGGCTGGGCGGCGGTGACGGGGCAGGTGAGCACCGAGGCGATGCTGCTGTTCCTCATCATTTTCGCCTGGACGCCGCCGCACTTCTGGTCGCTCGCGCTGTACCGCACGCAGGACTATGCGCGCGCCGGGGTGCCGATGCTGCCGGTGACCCACGGGCCCGCCTATACGCGCCTGCAGGTGCTGCTCTACACCCTCATCCTCTTCGCCACGACGCTCCTGCCGTACGCAGCGGGCATGAGCGGGCCGCTGTATCTCTTCGCGGCGCTCGCGCTCGGCGGCCTCTTCATCGGCTACGCCGTGCGCATCTACTTGGCGTACAGCGATGCCCTGGCACAGAAGACCTTCCGCTACTCCATTGCCTATCTCGCCGCGCTCTTCGCTGCGCTCCTGGTCGATCATTATCTGTAGCCTGGCGCTCGCCGCCTGCGACGTCTCGCCCCGGTTCAGGAGCGCGGACATCACGGGGGCCGACTACGGCAAGTCGATCGAGCTGCCCGATACCACGGGGCGCGTGCGCCACCTCGAGGACTTCCGCGGCAAGGCGGTGGTCCTCTTCTTCGGCTTCACCCATTGCCCCGACGTGTGCCCGACCACGCTGGCCGACATCGCCGGCGTGCTGAAGGGCCTCGGGCCGGACGCGGACCGGGTGCAGGTGCTTTTCGTGAGCGTCGATCCCGAGCGCGACACGCCCGAGCTTCTCGATAAATACGTGCGCGCGTTCGACCCGCGCATCGTCGCGCTGCGCGGCGACGTCGCCGCGACCCAGCGCATGGCGAAGGAGTTCAAGATCTACTTCGAGAAGCGCAAGCAGGGGGACGGCTACACCATCGACCACAGCGCGCAGAGCTACGTGCTCGATCCCCAGGGACGGCTGCGCCTGCTGGTACGCCACGACCGCCTGGCGCAGGACCTGCCGGAAGACCTGCGCGCGATCCTCAAGCAGGGCTGAGAAAGGAAATTCTCAGGCGGGCGCGGGAAGCGCCTTGCGCATCTTCTCGAGGGCCTTGGCCTCGATCTGGCGGATGCGCTCCGCCGAGACGTTGAACTCGGCGGCGAGGTCGTGCAGCGTGGCGGCGTCCTTCTCGCGAAGCCAGCGCGCCTCTACGATGCGGCGGCTGCGCTCGTCGAGCGAGGCCAGGGCGCTCTTCAGGCCTTCGCCGCGCACCCGCTCGGTCTCCTCTGCTTCCAGCACGTGGTAGGGCTCCGCACCGTCGTCGGCGAGGTAGTGCACCGGCGCGTAGGACTCGTCGTCCTCGGCCTCGCCCTCGTAGGCGAGCTCCTGGCCGGTGAGGCGCGTTTCCATCTCCACCACTTCCTCGGGCTTCACCTTGAGGTCGTGGGCCACGCGCTCCACGTCGGCCTGCGACATCGGGCCGAGGTCCTTCTTCATCGAGCGCAGGTTGAAGAACAGCTTGCGCTGCGCCTTGGTGGTGGCGACCTTCACCATGCGCCAGTTGCGCAGGATGTACTCGTGCATCTCGGCCTTGATCCAGTGGATGGCGAACGAGACCAGGCGCACGCCGCGATCAGGGTCGAAGCGCTTCACCGCCTTCATCAGGCCGATGTTGCCTTCCTGGATGAGGTCGCCGTGCGGCAGGCCGTAGCCGAGGTAGCCGCGCGCGGTCGAGACTACGAGGCGCAAATGCGAGAGCACCAGCTGCCGCGCCGCCTCGAGATCGCCGCTGTCGCGGAACGAGCGCGCGAGGCGCTGCTCTTCCTCGAGGGTCAGGATCGGGAAACGGTTCACCGTCGCGATGTAGGCCTCGAGGCTCCCCGTCGGCATCGGAAACGCCGAGGCACTCATGGCTACCGGCAACGGCATTGCAGCTTGTACGCTCATCAATGGGCCTCCTGTGGAAAGAGAGTTTAGCACTCCAGATATTAGAGTGCTAACCATATCCGTAGTTCCAGTAAGGCCTAATACGAGAGCGAGCGCTAACCTACCTTAAATGACGCATCACGGAAAGCTGGGCGCCCAACGCCCCTAGGAAGGCCGAGAAGGCGAGGACCGCGAGGGTGTCCCCGCCCGAGAGGAACGCGAAGCGGAAGGCCGAGCCATAGGACTCGGCGAGCGGCGCGACTTCCCGATTGAGAAGCGCGAGTGCGGCGGCGATGAGCGCGAGGGCCACGACTCCACCTGCGAGCCCCTGCAGCGCGCCGGCGTAGTAGAAAGGCCGCCGGATGAAAGCGTCGGTCGCGCCGATCAGGCTCGCCACCTCGATCTCGTCCCGCTGGGTCAGGATCTGCAGGCGGATGGTGTTGAAGGTAACCGCGACCAGTCCAGCGCCTAACACCCCCGCGAGGAGCCAAAGCCCTACGCTCGCAAGCCGGCCGAGCGCCGCCAGCCGGCGCGCCCAGAGCGCGTCGGCCTGCACGTGGGTGACGCCCGGCAGCTTCGCCAGGTCCGCGGCGAGCGGCTCGAGCGCCTCCTGGCGCGCGGTGACCACGAACGCGTCGGGCAGCGGATTGCGCCCGAGCGCGGCGACGAGCTCGGTGACGCCCTGGACTGCGGACATCTCCTTGAGGGCCTGGTCGCGGGGCACGAAGCGCACGGCTACGACGCGGCCATCGGCCTTGAGGCGGCTGGCGAGCGCGTCGGTGTCGCTGCGCCGCGCATCCGGCGCGAGGAACACCGAGATCTGCGGCTCCACGCTCGCGCGCGAGGCGACCGCGCGCAGGCTCTCCACCAGCGCATAACCGCCCGCCGGAAGCGCCAGCGCGATGCCGATCACGAGCGAATTGAGAAGGCCGACGCGCCGCACGGCGATGCCGAAGGCGTGGCGGTGCTGCCGCAGCCAGCCCGTCACTTGACGCGCCCCGCGTCGAGCTCGAGCACCCTGCGTCCATAGCGCTCGACGAGCGCCAGGTCGTGGGTCGAGACCAGCACCGTCACGCCGACCTGGTTGAACTCGACGAAGATGTCGAGGATGCGGCGCGCCGATTCGGCGTCGAGGTTGGCGGTCGGCTCGTCGGCGAGCAGCAACGCCGGCCGGTTGACCACCGCCCGGGCGATGGCCAGCCGTTGCTGCTCGCCGCCCGAAAGCTGCACCGGGTTCGCCTTCTCGCGCGCGAGCAGGCCGACCTTGTCGAGCGCGGCGCGCGCCCGCTTGGCCGCCTCGCGGGCCGGGTGCGCGGAGAAGGCGAGCGGCAGCATGACGTTGTCGTAGACGCTGCGGTCGTAGAGCAGCTTCTGATCCTGGAACACCAGGCCGATGTTCCGGCGCAGGTAAGGCAGCGCCGCGCGCTTGAGCGCGCCGACGTTCTGCCCGTTCACGATGACCGAGCCCGCGCTCGGCCGCTCGATGGCGGGGATGAGCTTGAGCAGCGTCGACTTGCCCGCGCCCGAGCGCCCGGTGAGGAACACCAGCTCGCCCGGCTCGAGCGCGAAGCTCACGTCCTTCAGCGCCTCGAAGCCGCCCGCATACCGCTTGGCGACGGCGGAAAAGCTAACCAACCAGCGCCTCGGCGAATTCGCGCGCCACGAATGGCCTGAGGTCGTCGATGCCCTCGCCCACGCCGATGAAGAAGACCGGGACCGGCCTTTCCCTCGCGATGGCGCAGATCACGCCGCCCTTCGCCGTGCCATCGAGCTTGGTGAGGATGAGGCCCGTGACGCCGAGCGCCTCGTCGAAGGCCTTCACCTGGGCGAGCGCGTTCTGTCCGGTGTTGGCGTCGAGGACGAGGAGCACCTCGTGCGGCGCGCCCTCCTGCGCCTTCGCGGCGACCCGCTTCACCTTGCGGATCTCCTCCATGAGATGCAGCTGCGTCGGCAGGCGCCCCGCGGTATCGGCGATGACCACGTCCACGCCGCGCGCGCGCGCGGCGCCGAGGGCGTCGAACACCACCGCGCCCGGGTCGCCCGCCTGCGCGATCACCGGCACCTGGTTGCGCTCGCCCCAGGCGACGAGCTGCTCTCGCGCCGCGGCGCGGAACGTGTCGCCCGCGGCGAGCAGCACGCTTTTCCCCTGCGACTGCAGCCACTTGGCGAGCTTGCCGATCGAGGTCGTCTTGCCCGAGCCGTTTACGCCCGCGATCATCAGGACACAGGGCTTCGCGTTGGGCTCGAGTCTCTTCTCCAGTGGAGAGAGCAGCTCGGTCAGCGATTCCTTGAGAGCGCGCTTGAGGGTCTCGCCGTCCTCGATCTTCTGCCTGCGCGCCTTGTCGCGCAGCGAAGCGATGAGCCATCCGGTGGCCTGCACGCCGCAGTCGGCCTGCAGCAGCGCGGTCTCGAGATCCTCGAAGAGAGATTCGTCGACGGCGCGCCGGACGAAGAGCTCGGACACCGGCGTGTTGAGCACCTCCCGCGTGCGCGCGAGGCCGTTCTTCAGGCGCGCGGCCCAGGACAGCGCTGCTACCATGACTCGGTGAATTCTAAGGGCGAAATCCGCATCATCGCGGGCGAGTACCGCGGCCGGCGCATCAAGGTGGCGCCGCGCCCGGGCCTGCGCCCGACGCCCGACCGCGTGCGCGAGACGCTGTTCAACTGGCTCGGGCAATGGCTCGACGGCCTCGCCTGCCTCGACCTCTTCGCCGGCAGCGGCGCGCTCGGCTTCGAGGCCGCCTCGCGCGGCGCGGCGCGCGTGGTCATGGTGGAGAGCGATCGTGAGGCGTATGCGTCACTGGAGGAGACCCTCGCCAAGATCGGTGCGAAGACCGTGGAGCTGGTGCGCGGGGATGCGCATGAGTATCTCGCCAAAGGTGGGAAGAAAGTCGGCCCGCGCTTCGACGTGGTTTTCCTCGACCCCCCGTTCAGGCAGAATGCGCTGCCCGCGGTGTTCGCGAAGCTCGAGCCGCGGCTCGCGAGCGGGGCGCGCGTGTACGTGGAATCCGCCGAGCCGGTCGTGCTGGACGCGCCGTGGACGCAGCTCAAGCAGGCGCGCGCGGGGCAGGTGAGCTATCAACTCTTCGAGTGGAGAGGCGATGATCAAGGCGGTCTACCCGGGAACGTTTGATCCGCTCACCCGCGGGCACGAGGATCTCGTGCGCCGCGCGAGCTCGCTGTTCGACTCGCTGGTGCTCGGCGTGGCCGACAGCCGCGCCAAGAAGACCTTCTTCACGCTCGACGAGCGCGTCGACATCGCGCGCGAAGTGCTGGCCGACGTGAAGAACCTGCAGGTCGTCGGCTTCAACGGCCTGCTCATCGATTTCGTGCGCCAGCACAACGCCCACGTGGTGCTGCGCGGCCTGCGCGCAGTCTCCGACTTCGAATACGAGTTCCAGCTCGCCGGCATGAATCGCAGCCTGTACCCGGAGATGGAGACGGTGTTCCTCACGCCTTCCGAGCAGCACATGTTCATCTCCGCCACGCTGGTGCGCGAGATCGCCGCGCTCGGCGGCGATGTCTCCAAGTTCGTCGACCCGCGCGTCGCGGCCCGGCTGAAGAAGAAGGCCAGGACCTAGGCGCGCTGGCAGCCGGGGCAGAAATAGGTCGAGCGCTGGCCCTGCACGATGCGGCGGATCGGCGTGCGGCAGCGCCGGCAGGGCTTGCCTTCACGGTCGTAGACCCAGTAGCGGCTTTGCGCGCCGCCCGATTCGCCGTCGGCGCCGACGTAGTCGCGCAGGCTCGAGCCGCCGGCGCGGATCGCCTTGGCCAGCGTGTGCTTGATCGCCGCCGCCAGCTTTCTGCTTCTTTCAACAGTTATTTTTTTGGACGGCAGCCGGGGATCGATGCCGGCGCGGAACAGGCTCTCGCTCGCATAGATGTTGCCCACGCCGACGATGCGCCGGCCATCCATGATGAACAGCTTGATCGGCGTGCGCAGGCCGCGGGTCATGCGGTGGAGGTGCTCGCCGTCGAGCTTCGCCGACAAGGGCTCGACGCCCAGGCCCGCAAGCAACGGATGCTCGCCGACCGGCGTGCGCGTCCATAGCACGGCGCCGAATCGGCGCGGATCGCGCAGCCGCAGCATCCGATCGCCGAGCACGAGGTCGAAGTGGTCGTGCTTGCCCGCCGGCGTATCCGGCGGCAGCACGCGCAGGCTCCCGGACATGCCGAGGTGAAGGATCAGGTGGCCATCGCCGCAATCGACGAGCAGGTACTTTCCGCGCCGCTTCACGCCCTTCACGGTCCGGCCGGCGAGGGAGCGCACCGCGCGGGGCACCGGCCAGCGCAGGCGCGGCTGCCTGACGAGCACGCCAGAAATGATCCTTCCGGAGAGCTTGGGCGCAATACCCCTGCGCGTGACTTCGACTTCGGGCAGTTCCGGCATGCGCAGCGACGGGGAGTTGCTTGTGCGGGGCACCAAATATACCTAAGATCGGTCGTACTTCAGATGTCTTCCGGCAAGGCCCTCCTCCCGTTTCTCGCATCGCTCGCCCTATCGGCGTGCACGGCGCTAGCCCAGCCGGCGGGCTCGCCCGACAGCCGCGACCTGAGCGAGCCGACGCTGTACGACTTCCTGCTGGGCGAGATCGCCCTGCAGCGCGGCGACTATGCGCTCGCCGCCAAGACCTATCTGGAGCTCGCGCGCGCCACGCGCGACCCCCGCGTCGCGCGGCGAGCCGTGGAAGTCGCCGCGCAGGGCAAGCTCACCGACCTCGCGCTCGAGGCGGCGAGGACCTGGTATGACATCGAGCCGCAGTCTCCGGCCGCGCTGCAGATGCTGGCGGCGCTGCTCGTCGCCTCCAGGCAGGTCGACGAAGCCGAGCCGTATCTCGAGAAGCTGCTCTCCGCGGAGGGCGTCAATCGCGAGCAGGGCTACCTGCAGCTCAACCGGCTGCTCGCAGCCAACCCGGACAAGGCCGCCAACCTGCGCGTGGTGAAGACCCTCGCCGCGCGCCATCCCGAGCTGCCGCAGGCGCACTTCGCCGTGGCGCAGGCCGCGGCCTCCGCGGGCGACGACGCGGCCGCTTTCGCCGAGGTGCGGCGCGCCGCCACCATGCGCCCCGACTGGGAGGCGCCGGCCGTGTTCGAGGCGCAGCTCCTGCAGAAGAAGTCCACCACGGAAGCGGCGCGGCGGCTCGAGCAGTTCGTGCAGAAGAATCCCGGCTCGCGCGAAGGCCGCCTGAACTACGCGCGCGCGCTGATCCTCGACAAGCGCGTGCCCGAGGCGCGCAAGCAGTTCGAGGCGCTGCTCGCCGCGAATCCCGGCAACTCGGACCTGATCTACGCCGTCGGCCTGGTCGCGTTCCAGCTGAAGGACTACGCGGTGGCCGAGGAGAACATGAAGAAGCTCGTCGTCAACCCGGAATATCGCGATCCGGACGGCGCGCGCTACGTGCTCGGGCAGATCGCCGAGGAGCAGAAGCAATGGCCGCGCGCCATCGAGTGGTACGAGCAGATCGACGACGGCGAGCACGCACTGCCCGCGCGCATGCGCACCGCGAATGCCATGGCCAAGCAGGGCAAGCTCGACGCCGCGCGCGAATACCTGCGGCGGGTGAGCGAGGACAACCCCGACCAGCGCTCGCAGCTCATCGTCGCCGAGGCGCAGCTGCTGCGCGACGCCAACCGCAACAAGGACGCCTTCGAGATTCTCGACAAGGCGCTGGCGGTCGAGCCCGAGCAGCCGGAGCTGCTCTACGACTACGCGCTCACCGCCGAGAAGCTGGAGAAGTTCGACCTGCTCGAGGCCAACCTGCGCAAGCTGATCCAGATCCGGCCCGACTATGCGCACGCCTACAACGCGCTGGGCTATTCCTTCGCCGACCGCAACACACGCCTCGGCGAGGCGCGCAAGCTGATCGAGAAGGCGCTCGAGCTCTCGCCCGAGGACTTCTTCATCATCGACAGCCTCGGCTGGGTGCAGTACCGCGAGGGCAACCTGAAGGGGGCCGCCGACACGCTGCGCCGTGCCTACAACGGCCGGCCCGACGCCGAGATCGGCGCGCACTTGGGCGAGGTGCTGTGGGTGATGGGCGAGCGCAACGAGGCCAACCGCGTCTGGCAGGAGTCGCTCAAGACCGCGCCCGAGAACGAGACGCTCCTCAAGACGATCAAGCGCCTGCGCAAGTGAGCCGCGCGCGCGGCTTCCTGGCGGCGCTCGCGGCGGTGCTGCTCCTCGCGGCCTGCGCCCAAGCGCCGCTCCAGCCGCCCTCGGGCGCCCTCGACTTCGATCTCGGCGGGCGCATCGCCGCCCGCTACGGCGCCGAGGCCTTCACCGGCAACCTCACCTGGCGGCACGCGGCCGGCGGCGACGATCTCCTCATCAGCACGCCGTTCGGCCAGGGCGTCGCGCGCATCGTGCGCCAGGGCGAAGCGGTCGAGCTGACCACCTCGGACAACAAGAGCTACCGCGCGCCCGACGCCGAGTCGCTCACCGAGCGCACGCTCGGCTTCCGCCTGCCGCTCGAGGGACTCGCCGACTGGGTGCAGGGCCGGCCCTCGCCGGGCTCGCCCGCCAAGGTGCAGAAGGGCGCCGAAGGGCGCATCCAGCTGATCGAGCAGCGCGGCTGGAAAATCGAATACCAGGAATACGAAGGCGAGCGTCCCTACCGCATGCGCCTCACCTATCCCGACGTCGAGCTGCGGCTCGCGATCGCGCAGTGGAGATAAGCGAGCTTCCCGCGCCGGGGAAACTCAATCTCTTCTTGCACGTCCTGGGCCGTCGCGCCGACGGTTATCACGAGATCCAAACCGCCTTCCGCCTCATCGATCGCGCGGATACGGTCCGGCTCTCGCCGCGCGAGGACGGCGAGCTGCGCTTCAGCGGCCCCTACGGCGAAGACAACCTCTGCCTGCGCGCCGCTCGCGCGCTGAAGGGGCGCAGCGGCACGCGGCTTGGGGCGGACATCGCGCTGGAGAAGACGCTGCCGGTGGGCGGCGGGCTGGGCGGAGGGTCATCGGATGCCGCCACCACGCTGATCGGGCTCAACCGCCTCTGGGACCTGGGTCTTTCCCGGGGCGAGCTCATGGATATCGGCGTGAAGCTGGGCGCCGATGTGCCGGTTTTCGTGCTGGGGCGCAACGCGCTGGGCGAGGGGATCGGCGAGCGGCTCACGCCGCTCGACCTGCCGCCCGCCTGGTACCTCGTGCTCACGCCGCAAGTTACGGTTTCCACGAAGGAAATCTTCGCTTCCGCGTTGACAGGGAAGTCCAAACGACTCAAAATACCGCCCTTTTTCCCGGGGCTGGGAGTGAACGATCTCGAAGCCGTCGTCACCGCCCGATACCCCGAGGTGGCAGCGAGCCTCTCGTGGTTGCATCAACACACCCCGAAGGCGCGCATGACGGGGTCCGGAGCGTGTCTCTTCGCCGAGTTCGCGACGCAAGCCGAGGCGCTGGCGCTGCACGCCAGGCTGCCCGTGGGAATGAGCGGATTCGTGGCGCAGGGGCTGGAGCGTCATCCCCTGCAGGATTGGGTCAATTGAAAACAACTGGGGAGTCGCCAAGCTGGCCTAAGGCACCGGATTTTGATTCCGGCATTCGAAGGTTCGAATCCTTCCTCCCCAGCCATCTCACATGACCGCCATGACCAGCATGAACAGCGCCGCGCTGGACCGCCTGATGATCTTCACGGGCAACGCCATCCCGCGCCTCGCGCAGGACGTGGCGAAGCACCTGAATCTCTCCATCGGGCGCGCCATCGTCGGCAAGTTCTCCGACGGCGAGGTGATGGTCGAGCTGCTCGAGAACGTGCGCGGCAAGGACGTGTTCGTGCTGCAGTCGACGTGCGCGCCGACCAACGACAACCTGATGGAGCTGCTGGTGATGATCGACGCGCTGAAGCGCTCCTCGGCGGCGCGCGTCACCGCGGCGATCCCATACTTCGGCTACGCGCGCCAGGACCGGCGGCCGCGCTCGGCGCGCGTGGCGATCAGCGCCAAGGTGGTCGCCAACGCGCTCACCTCCGTGGGCGTGGCGCGCGTGCTGACCATGGACCTGCACGCCGACCAGATCCAGGGCTTCTTCGACATGCCGGTGGACAACATCTACGCCGCGCCGGTGCTGCTGGGCGACGTGTGGAAGCAGCGCTACGACGACCTGATCGTGGTGTCGCCGGACGTCGGCGGCGTGGTGCGCGCGCGGGCGCTGGCCAAGCGGCTGGAATCGGACCTCGCGATCATCGACAAGCGCCGTCCCAAGGCCAACGTGAGCGAGGTGATGAACGTCATCGGCGAGGTCAAGGGCCGTACCTGCGTGATCATGGACGACATGGTCGACACCGCCGGCACGCTGGTGAAGGCGGCGCAGGTGCTGAAGGAAGAAGGCGCCAAGAAGGTGGTGGCCTACTGCACGCACGCCGTGCTCTCGGGGCCCGCGGTGACGCGCATCGCCGAGTCGGAGATGGACGAGCTGGTGGTCACCGACACCATCCCGCTGCGCGAGGAAGCGCGCGCCTGCAAGAAGATCAGGAGCCTCTCGGTGGCCGGCCTCATCGCCGAGACCATCCTGCGCATCTACACCGAGGAGTCGGTTTCCTCCCTGTTCATCGAATAAGCGCATCTCATAAATTTCTCAATCCCGGGCGTCTGGTCGCGGAGCCCGGTCTCACTTAGGAGCAACAGCAAATGGCAATCGAAATCAGCGCGAAAAAGCGCGAGGCGCAAGGAACGGGTGCGAGCCGCCGTCTGCGCCGCCTGGGCAGGGTGCCGGGCATCGTCTACGGCGGCGACAAGGACGCGGTCAACATCGACCTCGACCACAAGGACCTCTACTTCAACCTGAGGAGCGAGAAGTTCCACGCCTCGATCCTGACGCTCGCCCTCGACGGCACCAAGGAGCAGGTGCTGCTGCGCGCGGTGAACATGCATCCGTTCAAGGCGCAGGTGCAGCACATCGACTTCCAGCGCGTGTCCAAGGACAAGAAGATCCACATGAAGGTGCCGCTGCACTTCGTCAACGCCGAGAAGTCGCCCGGCGTGAAGGAGCAGGGCGGCGTGGTCAACCACGTGGCGAACGAGCTCGACATCGTCTGCTTCCCGGACGACCTGCCCGAGTTCATCGAGGTGGATCTCGCCAACCTGGCGGTCGGCCACTCGCTGCACGTGCGCGAGCTGCCTCTGCCCAAGGGCGTCGAGCTGACGCTGCACAAGACCGAGAACCCGGTGGTTGCCACCGTGGTCGTGCCGGTGCTGGTGACCGAGGAAGAGGAGGCCGCCCAGGCCGCCGCTGCCGTGGCGCCGTCGGAAATCCCGACCACCGAGCAGGCCGCCCCGCCGAAGGAGGGCGAGGCTGCCGCCGAAGGCGACAAGGCCAAGGCCGGCGACAAGGGCGCGGCCAAGCCTGCCGAGAAGCCGGCCGCCGACAAGAAAGACAAGAAGTAAGGCGTGGCGATACGCCTCGTCGTCGGGCTCGGCAATCCGGGCAAGGAGTACGAGCGCACGCGCCACAACGCCGGCTTCTGGCTGGTGGAGCGCTTCGCCACCTCCAACGGCCTGGCGCTGCGCAAGGACGCGAAGTTCCAGGCGCTGGTCGGCAAGCATGAGGGAGGAGGAGATGCGCGCCCAACCGCCTGGCTTCTCCTGCCGCAGACCTTCATGAACCGCAGCGGCAGCCCGGTGCAGATGCTCGCCGGCTTCTTCAAGATCAAGCCCGAGGAAATCCTCGTCGTGCACGACGAGCTCGATTTCCAGCCGGGCGTGGCGCGCGTCAAGCAGGGCGGCGGCATCGCCGGCCACAACGGCCTGAAGGACATTTCGCAACGCCTGGCCACGCATGAGTACTGGCGCCTGCGCATCGGCGTCGGCAAGCCGCAGCCTGGCCGCGAAGGCGCCGATTACGTGCTGGAGAAGCCGCCGGCCGAAGAGAAGGCCGCCATCGACGCCGCGATCGACAAGTGCCTCGCCGTGCTGCCGCAGATGCTCTCCGGCGACATGCAGGGCGCGATGAACAAGCTCCACACGGAAGAAAAGCCGCCCGCGCCGCCGAGGAAGGAACCCGAGAAAAAGGCGCCGGAGAAAAAGGAACCGCCGAAACCTGAGCCTGAGAAAAAGGCCGAGGCACCCAAGAAGGAAGGCCTGCTCAGCGGCCTGTTCGGCAAGAAGAAATGAGCCTGAAGTGCGGCATCGTCGGCCTGCCGAACGTCGGCAAGTCGACGCTCTTCAATGCGCTCACCAAGGCCGGCATCGCGGCCGAGAACTATCCGTTCTGCACCATCGAGCCGAACGTCGGCATCGTCGAGGTGCCCGACCTCAGGCTCGACGTGATCGCCGAGATCGCGCAGCCGCAGAAGCTCGTTCCGGCAGTGGTCGAGTTCGTGGACATCGCCGGGCTGGTGGCCGGCGCTTCGAAGGGCGAGGGGCTGGGCAACAAGTTCCTCGCCAACATCCGCGAAACCGACGCCATCGCCCACGTGGTGCGCTGCTTCGAGGACCCGAACGTGGTGCACGTGGCGGGCAAGGTCGACCCGGTGTCGGACATCGAGACCATCAACACCGAGCTCGCCCTCGCCGACCTCGAGTCGGTGGAGAAGCAGCTCTCGAAGTACGCCAAGCTCGCCCAGACCACCGGCGACAAGGAGGCCGTGCGGCTGGTGTCGGCGCTGAACAAGGTGCGCGAGGTGCTCGACGCCGGGCGGCCGGCCAGGACGGCGGAGCTTTCGAAGGAGGAGCGTACGGTCATCGCGCCGCTGTTCCTCCTCACCATGAAGCCGACGATGTACGTCGCGAACGTTGCCGAGAACGGTTCCGATGCGCTCCTCAAAAGAGTCCAGGAACATGCAGCGAAAGAAGGCGCTCCCGTGGTGCCCATCTCGGCCTCGATCGAATCGCAGATCGCCGACCTGTCGGACGAGGACAAGAAGCTGTTCCTCGAGGATCTGGGCATGGACGAGCCGGGACTCAACCGCGTGATCCGCGCCGCCTACACGCTCCTCGGCCTGCAGACCTACTTCACCGCCGGGCCGAAGGAGGTGCGCGCCTGGACGGTGGCCTCGGGCGCCACCGCGCCGCAGGCCGCGGGCGTGATCCACACCGATTTCGAGCGCGGCTTCATCCGCGCCGAGGTGGCGGCGTACGATGACTTCGTAGCGCACGGCGGCGAGCTGGGCGCGAAGGAGGCGGGCAAGCTGCGCCTCGAAGGCAAGGACTACGTCGTGCGCGACGGCGACGTGATCCACTTCCGCTTCAACGTCTGAGAGGACGGCCATGGCGATCGACTACGCGACGGCGACGGCGAAGGACCTGCCCCAGATGGTGGAGCTCCTCGGCGTGCTCTTCTCGCAGGAAGCCGAGTTCCAGCCCGACGCCGGAAAGCAGAAGCAGGCGCTCGAGGCGATCATCGCCAACCCGGTGATCGGCCGCCTGTACGTGGCGCGCGAGGTCCGGCGCGTGCTGGCGATGGCGAGCCTGCTCTACACCGTGAGTACCGCCGAGGGCGGCAAGGCCGCGTGGTTCGAGGACCTGGTGGTGCATCCCGACGAGCGCAACCGCGGCATCGGCGAGGCGCTCCTCAAGCACGTCGTGGCGCAGGCCAAGGCCGACGGCATTCGCCGCATCACGCTCCTCACCGACATGCAGAACGAGCGCGCCCAGGCCATGTACCGGCGCGTCGGCTTCGTCGGCTCGCCCATGCGGCCGATGCGTCTGAAGATCAAGGTGTAGCCTACGGCCTGAGGAGAGGCCGCTTACGGCCTCTGGAGGAGGCCGACATGACGAAGATGGTTCGTAGGCTGCTGGGCTTCGCCCTCGGCCTGGGGTTGGCGGTTCACGCTTGCGCGCAGGAGTCCTATCCCTCGAAGCCGGTACGCATCCTGGTGTCGTTCGCCGCGGGCGGGCCCACCGATATCGTGGCGCGCGTGATGGGGGCCAAGCTCTCCGAACTGCTAGGTCAGAGCTTCGTGGTCGAGAACAAGACCGGCGCCGGCGGCAACATCGGGGCGGACATCGTGGCGAAGGCGCCCCCGGACGGCTACACGCTGCTGATGGCGACGGTCTCCACGCATGCCATCAACCCGGGCCTTTACAAGAACATGCCCTACGATCCGGTGGCGGATTTCAGCCCGGTGTCGCAGGTGGGCATCACGCCGTGCGTGCTCGCCGTGCATCCGTCGCTGCCGGTGCGCGACGTGAAGGGATTGATCGCTCTGATCAAGTCGAATCCGGGCAAGTACAGCTTCGGCTCCTCGGGGATGGGCTCGATCCTTCACCTGTGCGGCGAGCAATTCAAGTCCTCGGCCGGCGGCCTCGATGCGGTGCATGTGCCTTATCGCGGCTCGGCGCCGATGATCGCCGACCTCGTCGGCGGCCAGCTCGCCTTCGCTTTCGATGCATTGCCGACCGTGCTGCCGCAGGTGCAGGGCGGGAAGATCCGCGCCATCGGCGGCGGCATGGCGATGCGCGCCCGCGCGATGCCCGACCTGCCGACACTGCAGGAGCAGGGCGTGCCCGGCTTCGAGTGCTACACGTGGAACGCGATCGTCGCGCCCGCGAAGACCCCGGCGCAGGTCGTGGGCGTGCTCAGCACCGCGATCAACAAGGCGCTCACCGATCCGCTGGTGCTGAAGCGGCTGGAGGATGCGGGGGTGGATCCCACGCCGGGTAGCACGCCCGAGCTTCTCGGCAAGTTCATCAAGGCGGAGCTTGCGAAGTGGGCGCCGATCATCAAGGCGTCCGGCGCCCGCGTCGACTAGGCGACGGCGCGGTCGGCGAACACTTTTTTCAGAGTTTCGGAAAAAACCACGACCTCCGCGCCTTCGAGCACGCCCCGCCGCTTCATCTCGTCGTGCAGCCGCGGCAGGTTGTACATCGGCACCGAGGCGTAGAGATGGTGCTCGATGTGGAACCCGACGTTGTGCGGGAAGAGCGCCCAGCGCAGCCACGCGGGCCCGAGGTTCGTGCGCGCCGCGGTGAGCGGCGACGAGAAGTCGGTGGTTGCGCCATGCTCGGCGATGGCGCGCAGCCGCAGGATCGCCTGCACCACCGTCACCAGCGGGAGCACCCAGAGCACGAGATACTGCAGGAGGTGTCCGCTCCACGCGAATGCCAGGAATAGAAACACGTGAAAAGCAACGACCAGGTTGCGGTCGCGCCGAGCTTCGCTGCGTAACCGCTCGGAGGTGTCGTCGAGCGGGCGCAGCGCCTTGTTGGTCGCCGTATTCAGCGCAGGAGCGGCGAAAAGGAAGTAGGCGTAGGTTTTCCACGCGGTCAGCCCGGATAGATCCTTCAGCAGTTTCCTGACCAGGTACCCGCGTCCGCGCGGGTAGCCGCCATGCAGGGCCGTGTCGGGATCGAGCTCGCCGTACAGGTTGTTGTGATGCATGCGATGGATCACGCGGTAGCTGCACATCGAGAGGCCGCTCGGCATGGCGCAGAGCCGCCCGACCGCGTCGTTGATCCTGCGGTTTGTGAAAAGCAGGTAGTGGGCGGCGTCGTGCGTGATGATGAAGAGCGCGTGCTGCCGAGAGCCGATGATCAGGACGGCAAACAGAATGACCAGCGGATTGGGCCAGCAGGCCAGCGCGATGCCGATCGTCAGCGCGAGGACGGCCACGTCCTCGAGCACATACAGCGTCGCCCGCAGGGCCGAGCGCTGCGTGAGCTCCTGGACGGTCTCCTTGGGCAGGGCTTTGCGGAAATCGTCCTTGAACTCCTCACCCCTCACTTATCGACGCCGCCGATCAGGACGTATTTCACTTCGAGATATTCCTCGAGGCCGTACTTGGATCCCTCGCGGCCGAGGCCCGACTGCTTCACGCCGCCGAAGGGCGCGACCTCGGTGGAGATGATGCCGACGTTGGCGCCGACGATGCCGGCCTCCATGCGCTCGGCCACGCGGAAGATGCGGCCCACGTCGCGGCTGTAGAAATAGCCGGCGAGGCCGAACTCGCTGTCATTGGCGAGGCCGATGACCTCGTCCTCGGTCTTGAAGCGGATGAGCGGCGCCACGGGGCCGAAGGTCTCCTCGTGCGAGACGATCATGTCGGGCGTGACGTCGGCGATCACCGTCGGCTGGAAGAAGCGGCCGCCGAGGTCGTGGCGCTTTCCCCCGAGGATCACCTTGGCGCCTTTTTTCGTCGCATCCGCGACATGCGCCTCGACCTTCTTCACGCCCTGCTCGTCGATGAGTGGGCCGATGACGACGCCCGGCTCGGTGCCCGGGCCGACCTTGAAGCCTTTGACTTTCTCGGTGAGCCTGGCCGCAAAGGCGTCGTACACCTTGTCTTGCACGTAGAGGCGGTTGGCGCAGACGCAGGTCTGGCCGGCATTGCGGTATTTCGAGGCGAGCGCGCCCTCGACCGCCGCGTCGATATCGGCGTCGTCGAACACGATGAAGGGCGCGTTGCCGCCGAGCTCGAGCGAGAGCTTCTTCACCGTGTCGGCGCACTGGCGCATCAGCACGCGCCCGGTCTCGGTCGAGCCGGTGAAGGAGAGCTTGCGCACCGTCGGGTTCGAGCACAGCTCGCCGCCGATCCCCTTGGAGTCGCCGGTGAGGATGTTGAGCACGCCTTTCGGAATGCCGGCGCGCTCGCCCAGCTCGGCGAGCGCGAGCGCCGAGTAGGGCGTCTGGCTCGCGGGCTTGATCACCACCGTGCAGCCGGCGGCGAGCGCCGGTCCCGCCTTCCGCGTGATCATGGCGTTGGGGAAGTTCCACGGCGTGATGAGCGCGCACACGCCGATGGGCTGCTTCATCACCACGATGCGCTTGTCCGCCCAGGGCGAGGGAATCGTGTCGCCGTAGGCGCGCTTGCCTTCCTCGGCGAACCACTCGATGAAGGACGCCCCGTAGGCGATCTCGCCGCGCGACTCGACGAGCGGCTTGCCCTGCTCGGCGGTCATCAGCCTGGCGAGGTCCTCCTGGTTCGCCATCATCAAGTCGAACCACTTGCGCAGGATGACGGCGCGCTCCTTGGCGGTCTTCGCGCTCCACGACGCAGCCGCGCGCTGCGCCGCGTCGACGGCGCGCTTCGCCTCGGCCGCGCCCATGCGCGGCACCGTGCCGAGCGTGGCGCCGGTGGCCGGGTTGTCCACGCTGATCGTGGCGCGGCCGTCGGCATCCGCCCAGGCGCCGTCGATGTAGCACTGCTCGCGGAAGAGTTTCGGATCCTTGAGGGAAAGCGCAGCCAGGCCGGCCGTTGCGGGAGCGTTCATGCGGACCTCCAAAAGAAAAATTTTACTCCCGCGCATGGTTACAATGCCCTCGTCATCCAGGGAGGAGACGAATGAGAACGTTGCTTGCAGTCCTGATTTCGCTCGCGGCGTTCGCCGCGCACGCGCAGTACCCGAACCGGCCCGTGCAGCTGATCGTGCCCTGGGGCGCGGGCGGCGGCACCGACGCCACGGCGCGCATCATCGGCACGCTGCTCGAGAAGGAATTGAAGCAGCCGTTCAACGTGGTGAACCGCACCGGCGGCTCCGGCGTGGTCGGACACGACGCCATCGCCAAGGCGGCGCCCGACGGCTACACCATCGGCATGATCACCGTCGAGATCACGATGATGCATCACGTCGGCCTCACGCCGCTCAAGCACACCGACTACACGCCGATCGGCCTGATGAACGCAGACCCCTCGGGCGTCAACGTGCGCGCCGACTCGCCGTACAAGTCCATGAAGGACTTGCTCGCCGCGATCAAGGCGAACCCGGGCAAGCTCAAGGCTTCCGGCACTGGCCAGGGCGGCATCTGGCATCTCGCCATCGCCGGGTTGCTCAAGGACCAGGGCATCGACCCCGCGGCGCTGCCGTGGGTGCCGTCGCAGGGTGCCGCGCCCGGCATGCAGGACCTCGTGGCCGGCGGCGTCGACGTCGTGCCGTGCTCGATTCCCGAGGCGCGCGCCATGATCGACGCCGGCAAGGCGCGCCCGCTCGCGATCATGGACGACCACCCGCCCGCGCTCTATCCGAAGCTGCCGACGCTCAAGCAGGAGCTCGGCACGAGCTGGAAGATCGCCGCCTGGCGCGTGATCGCCGCGCCGAAAGGCATCCCCGCCGACGCGCAGAAGACGCTCGTCGCGGCGCTGAAGAAGGTCTACGACTCGGAGGACTACAAGGCCTTCATGGCGAAGCAGGGCTACGGCACGGTGTACGCCGACCCTGAGGGCACGGCCAAGTTCATGGCCGCCTCGGACGCCAACCTCGGAGCAGCGCTGAAGGCCGTCGGCCTGGCGAAGTGAAGTTCAACGATGCGGTGCTGGGAATCGTATTCCTGGCGCTGTCGATCGCGGTCCTGGTGACGATCCAGGGCTTCCCGAGGATCCCGGGCCAGAGCGTCGGCCCGGGCGCATTTCCCGGGCTGATTGCGATCATCCTCGCGTGCTGTTCGGTCGCGCTCATCTGGCGAGGCTTCCGTAGCAGGGCGCCGGTGGTGGCCATGGGTGCGTGGCTCAGCTCGGCGCGCCATGTCGCCAACTTCGCGCTCGCAGTCGGCGCGCTCGTCTTCTATATCCTCGGCGCCGAAAAGCTCGGCTTCCTCCCGTGCGGCATGCTGATCCTGCTTGCGCTGTTCCTGGCGCTTCGCGTGCGGCCCGTGCATGCCTTGCCGCTCGCGCTGGTGCTGCCGGTGGTGATCCACCTGATCTTCTACAAGCTGCTGCGCGTGCCGCTGCCCTGGGGCGTGCTGCCGGTGCTCTGGTAATCCATGCTGGCCGCCTACGGGCAGGCGTTCGCGCTGGTGTTCGATCCGTACGTGCTGACGGTGATCTTCGCCTCGGCGCTGTTCGGCCTGTTCGTCGGCTGCATCCCGGGGCTGACCGCGACCATGGCGACGGCGCTCCTCGTGCCGATCACCTTCTTCATGCCGCCGGTGCCCGCCATCGCCGCGATCGTCACCGCCACTGCGATGGCGATCTTCTCCGGCGACATTCCGGGGGCGCTGCTTCGCATTCCCGGTACGCCGGCCTCCGCCGCCTACACCGACGAGGCGTACGCGATGACCAAGAAAGGCCAAGCCGAGATCGCGCTCGGCGCGGGCCTGGTGTTCTCGGCCATCGGCGGCCTGTTCGGCACCGTCGTGATGATGACCTCCGCGCCGGCGCTCGCCGAGATCGCGCTCAAGTTCAGCGACTTCGAGTACTTCTGGATGGTGGTGCTCGGCCTCGCCGGCGCGGTGTTCATCGGCAACGCCTCCATCCTGAAAGCGAGCATCGCGCTGCTGCTCGGCCTCCTGATCGCCTGCATCGGCCTCGACAATCCGGCCGGCTATCCGCGCTTCACCTTCGGCTCGACCGAGCTCACTGGCGGGGTGAGCCTGATCCCCATGATGGTCGGCATGTTCGCCGTCTCGGAGATCCTGCGCTTCATGGTGCACCTCGACCCGCCGCTCAAGCTCGCCACCGAGAAGATCGGCAACGTGTTCACCGGCATGTGGGCGCTGCTGGTGAAGTACCGCTGGGGACTGCTGCGCGGCAACGTGCTCGGCACCATCATCGGCATCCAGCCGGGCTCGGGCGCCGACATGGCGGCATGGCTCTCCTACGCCATGTCGAAGAAGTTCTCCAAGGAGCCGGAGAAGTTCGGCACCGGCCACGTCGAGGGCATCGTCGAGGCGGGCGCGGCCAACAACAGCGCGCTCGCCGGCGCCTGGATCCCGGCGCTGGTGTTCGGCATCCCGGGCGACTCGATCACCGCCATCGCCATCGGCGTGCTCTACATCAAGGGCCTCAACCCGGGGCCGACGCTCTTCATCAACAACCCGCAGAACATCTACGCCATCTTCCTGGTGTTCGTGCTGGCCAACCTGATCATGATCCCGCTCGGCTGGGTCACCATCAAGGCGGCGAAGGCGGTGCTCACCGTATCGCGCGCCATCGTCATGCCGACCATCCTGCTCTTCTGCATCGTCGGCTCGTTCGCCATCAACAACACGGTGTTCGGCGTGGCGCTCATCCTGGTCTTCGGACTCGTCGCCTTCCTGCTCGAGGAGAACGGCTTCCCGGTGGCGCCCGCGATCCTCGGCGTGGTGCTCGGCCAGATGATGGAGGAGAACTTCATCAAGTCGATGATCAAGTCCGACGGCGACCCGACCGCCTTTTTTACACGCCCGATCGCCATGGTCCTGGCGATCTCCACGTTCATCATCCTGCTGTGGCCGGTGGGCGCGTGGATGTGGCGGCGCGCATATCGCGCGCCTACGACCGGGGTGTAGGATCGAACTTCCACGGAGGAGGAGACAGGAAATGATCTCGTTTGTCGTCAATGGCAAGGACGTCAATTCCGAGCAGCCCGGCGACACGCCGCTGCTCTGGGTGATCCGCGAGGAGCTGGGGCTCACCGGCACGAAGTTCGGTTGCGGCGTCGCGCAGTGCGGCGCCTGCACGGTGCACGTGAACGGCAAGCCCGTGCGCGCCTGCTCGACGCCGGTGGCGGCGGTCTCGGGCAAGAAGATCACCACCATCGAGGGGCTCTCGCCCGCGGCGGACCATCCACTGCAGAAGGCCTGGATCGCCGAGCAGGTGCCGCAGTGCGGCTACTGCCAGTCGGGCCAGATCATGCAGGCGGCGGCGTTGCTCGCCACCAACAAGAACCCGACACGCGACCAGATCGTGAAGCACATGGATGGGAACATCTGCCGCTGCGGCACCTACAACCGCATCGTGAGCGCCATCCAGCGCGCCGCGAAGGAGGTGTAGCCATGCTTCTCGAGACCCAAATCAGCCGCCGCAGCTTCCTGAAAACCGCTGGCGCGCTCACCTTCTCGTTTACCTTTTCAGGGCAAATTTCCAAGGCACTGGCGCAGGACGGCGCTGCCCGGTTCAACGCCTGGGTGACGATCGGCGCCGACGGCACCGTGACGGTGATGGTGCCGGTGGCCGAGATGGGGCAGGGCGCGATGACCGCGCTGCCGCTGATCCTCGCCGAGGAGCTCGACGCCGACTGGTCCAAGGTGACGACGCAGTGGGCGCCGCCCGTGGCCAAGGTCTACGGCAACTACCATCCCCTCTTCCAGGGCGCGATGATCACCGCGGCGAGCATCTCCACGCCGGGCTATTGGACCTCCCTGCGGCTCGCCGGTGCGCAGGCGCGCCGCGTGCTGCTCGATAACGTCGCGCGGCAATGGAGCGTGCCGGTTTCCGAGCTCACGACCGAGCCGGGGGTAGTCGTGCACGCGGCCAGCAGCCGGCGCATCTCGTACGGCGACGTGGTCAAGTTCGCCGTCGTGCCCGAGCAGCCGCCGCAGGTGACCGAGGCCGAGCTCAAGAAGCCGTCGCAATTCAGGCTGATCGGCCGCAAGGACATCCCGCGCATGGACGTGCCGTCGAAGACCAACGGCTCGGCGAAGTACGGCATCGACGTGCGCTTGCCAGGCATGGTGCATGCCACCGTGCTGGAGGCGCCGTACGACGGCGCCAAGGCCGCGCAGGTGAATACCGACGAGGTGATGAAGATCGCCGGCGTGAAGAAGGTGCTGCCGCTGCCCTTCGGCGTCGCCGTGGTGGCGGACACCATTGGCGCCGCGCGCAAGGGACGCGCCGCGCTCAAGGTGAAGTGGGACGGCGCCGGCAACCCGAACGCGGACTTCGATTCGGAGAAGGCCCTGGCGGAGTATGCGAGCCACGCCAGGGATCCGAACGGCAAGGCCATGGCCTGGTTCGAGAAGGGCGACGCGCCGAAAGCATTGGCCGGCGCGGCGAAGACCCTGCAGGCCGAGTACTCCTCGGTGCACTGCTACCACGCCCAGATGGAGCCGATGAACTGCGTGGCGCGCGTTGCGCCTGACGGCCAGTCGGCCGAAGTCTGGACCGGCACGCAATCCAACGCGCTCGCCGCCTTCGTCGCCTCGCAGGTGCTGAAGACCACGCCGGACAAGATCCGCGTGCACCAGCACCTTCTCGGCGGCGGCTACGGCCGGCGCATCTGGCCCGACGCCGTGGCGCAGGCCGTGGTGATCTCCAACATCACCAAGGAGACGGTGAAGCTGACGCTGATGCGCGAGGACGACCTGGCGGCGGCGCGCCCGCGGCCGATGACCTACCACGCGATGAAAGCCGGCCTCGACTCCAGCGGCAAGCTGGTGGCGTGGCATCACCGACTCGCGGCGGAGAACGTCGACGCGGTGGCGGCTCCGCCGCGCTTCAAGGCCACCGGCGGCAAGGACATCATCGGCTGGCGCGGCCTGGAGGAGCCGTTCTACGACGTGCCGAACATCCTGGCTGATGCGGTGCGCGAGCAGCGCGGCGTGCGCGTGCACGCCTGGCGCGGCATCGGCGCCGGCTACAACAAGTTCGCCGCCGAGAGCTTCCTCGACGAGATCGCGCACGCCACGGGCAAGGATCCGCTCGCGCTGCGGCTGGAGCTCACCAAGGACCATCCGCGCGCCAACGCCGTGATCCGTGCTGTTGCCGAGATGGCCGACTGGAAGAAGCCGCGGGCGAAGGGCCGCGCGCTCGGCATCGCCTTCTCCGACTACCACGAGTCATTCAGCGCGGGTATCGCGGAGGTCTCGCTCGACGCCAAGACCGGCAAGATCAAGGTGCACGAGTACTGGGTGGCGGGCGACGCCGGCATCGTGGTGCAGCCCGAGAACGCGAACGCGCAGCTCGAGAGCGCGGTGGTCTACGGCCTGTCGTCGGCGCTGTCGGAAGAGCTCACCTTCAAGAACGGCGCCGTGCAGCAGACCAACTTCCACCAGTACAAGGTGCTGCGCATGAGCGACATGCCGCTGATCCATACCAAGGTCATCGTCACCGACAACGCCCCGACCGGACTGGGCGAGCTGGGCGTGCCCTGCGTGGCGCCGGCAATCGGCAATGCGGTGTTCAAGCTCACCGGCAAGCGCCTGCGTCAGCTGCCGATGTCACCGGCGCGGGTCACGGCTACCCTCAAGGCCTAGCTGCAAAGGGGGGGCGCCCATAGGCGTCCCCCCTTCTTCATTCCGGTTTTATTTGTTGCCCTCGCCGATGGTGATGTTCGCGGCGCGGATGATCTCGCCGTACCGCTCCTGCTCCTTCTTCATGAACACCGCCATTTCGTCGGGCGTCATCGAGCGCGGCTCGAGCCCGAGCGCGAGCATGCGGTCGCGGATCTGCGGATCCTGCACCGCCTTGGCGATCTCGGCGGCGAGCTTGCTGGTGATCTCCTTCGGCGTGCCGGGCGCCGCGGCGTAGCCGATCCAGGCGCCGATGTCGTAGCCGGGGATGTCGGCCGCCTTGGCGAGCGAGGGCACATCGGGGAACGCCGACGAGCCGTTGGCGAACGTGACGCCGAGGAGCTTGAGCCGGCCGGACTTCACGTGCGACGAAACCGATGCGACGGTCTCCAGCGTGTAGTCGATCTGCCCGTTCATCACGTCGGTGAGCGCGGGCGCGCTGCCCTTGTAGGGCACGTGGCGCGCCTTGATCTTGGCCATGGAGTTGAACAGCTCGGCGATCAGGTGCGCGGTGGCGCCGGTGCCCGAGGACGAGAACGCGAACTTGTCCGGGTTGGCGCGCAGCAGCGCGACGAACTCCTTCGCGTTGGCGGCCGGAAAATCGGGGCGGGTCACCAGCGCGAACGAGTTCACGCAGGTCACGCTCACCGGCGCGAGGTCCTTGAGCGGGTCGTACGGGATCTTCTGCAGGTTCGGCATGATCGAGATCGGGCCGCTCGAGGCCGCCAGCAGCGTGTAGCCGTCGCCCGGGCTCTTCGCCACGACCTCGGTGCCGATCGCGCCGCCGGCGCCGGGCTTGTTGTCGATCACGAACGGCTGCCCGAGCGTCTCCTGCAGCCTCGCGGCGATGATGCGCGCCGCGATGTCGGTGGCCTGCCCCGGCGGCCAGGGCACCACGACCTTCACCGGGCGATTGGGATAGCTCTGGGCGCTGGCGGCGCCGACCGCGAGCCAGCAAAGCGTAGCGACGATCAGTCTCATGGGTGTTCCTCCTCGGCGCCGATTCTAGAACGTGCCGGGATAGGCGCCACCGTCGAGGAGCAGGTTCTGCCCGGTGACGAATCCCGCGTGCGCGCTGCACAAATAGGCGCAGGCGGCGCCGAACTCCTCGACGGTGCCGAAGCGGCCCGCGGGATTGGCCTCGGTGCGGACCTTGCGCAGCTCTTCCACGCTTTTCCCGCTCGCCTTGGCGTTGAACTCGAGATTGGCGCGCAGCCGGTCGGTCTCGAAGGGCCCGGGCAGCAGGCTGTTGATGGTCACGTTGTGCCGCACGGTCTTGCGCGCGAGGCCCGCGATGAAGCCGGTGAGCCCGGTGCGCGCGCCGTTGGAGAGGCCGAGCTCCGGGATCGGGTTCTTCACCGCGCCCGAAGTGATGTTGACGATGCGGCCGAAGCGGCGCTGGATCATGCCGTCGACCAGCCCGCGAATCAGCAGGATCGGCGTGATCATGTTGGCGTCGAGCGCCTTGATCCACGCCTCGCGGTCCCAGTCGCGGAAGTCGCCCGGCGGCGGGCCGCCGGCGTTGTTCACCAGGATGTCGGCCGCGCCCACGGCCTTCAGCGCCGCCTCGCGGCCCTCGGCCGTGGTGATGTCGCCCACCACGGTCTTCACCGTCACCCCGTGCTTTCGCAACTCGGAAGCGGTGGCTTCCAGCGCTTCGCTTCCGCGCGCGGTAATGACGAGGTTCACGCCCTCGCGGGCGAGCGCGTCCGCGCAGCCCTTGCCGAGTCCCTTGGAAGCCGCGCAGACGAGCGCGGTCTTGCCGCGAATGCCGAAGTCCATGGTCAGTTCCTTTTTATGGAAACGAGAAGTACGCCGAAGATGACGAGCGCCCCGCCCGCGGCCTGCAGCGCGGTGAACTGCTCGTCGAGACCGAGCGCGCTGGTGATCGCCACGCTCACCGGGCCGAGCGCGCCGATGAGGGCGAACTCCGGCGCGCCGATGCGCTTCAGCGCCTCGGCCTGGATGAAAAGCGGCAGCACCGTGGTGACGGTGCCGAGGAGCAGGGCGTACAGCCACACGCGCGCGGGCAGGTCGAGCGCCGACACCGGCTCGAGGACGAAGAACTGCACGACCGCCGGCAGCGTCGCCACCGCCATGGAGTACGCGGTGAACCGCATCGAGCCGACGCGCTTCACCAGCTCGGCGCTCGCCACCAGGTAGGTGGCGTAGAAGAGCGACGAGGCGAAGACCAGCAGCGCGCCGAGCATGAAGAGCTTGCCTTGCGCGCCGCCCTGCACCTGGCTCGAGAGGATCAGCGCTACGCCGGCGTAGGTGATGACCAGCGCGCCGAGCTGCCGGCGCGTCGGATGCCGGTGCAGGAAGAAGAAGGAGATGAGCAGCACCAGCGTTGGATAGAGATAGAGGATCAGCCGGCCGACGCCCGCGCCGACGTACTTCAGGCCGAGGAAATCGAGGAAGCTCGCCGCGTAGTAGCCGACGAAGCCGAGCGCGCCGATCGCCCCCCAGTCGCGCCGCGAGAGCTTCGGCTCCTGGTTGCGCAGCCACCAGGCCACGGCCAGGAAGAACGGAAGCGAGATCGCCATGCGCAGGAAAAGGAGCGTCACCGCCGACACGGGATGGGTGACGTAGACCAGCTTGACGAGGATCGGGCGGAACGAGAACACCAGCGTGCCGGCGATGGCGAGCGCGACCCCCCACCGGCGGTACGACGCCGCCGTCAACGACGCTTACCGCCGAGGACGGATCCGAGGATCCCGCGCAGGACCTGGCGGCCGAGCTCCGAGCCGATCGAGCGTGCTGCGCTCTTGGTCATGGCTTCCAGCACGCCTTGGGTTTGCTTCCCGCCCCGGGGTCCCGTCTTGCCAAACAGGATGTCTGAAACCGGGTTCGCACTGTGCTCGGGCTCGGCGGGCTTGGCCGCGGTGCGGCCTTTCAGCTTCTCGTAGGCCGACTCGCGGTCGATGGCCGTGTCGTATTTCCCCCGCACCGGAGACGAGCCCATCAGGGCGTTGCGTTCGCTCTCGGTGATGGGTCCCACCTGGCTCGCCGGCGGCACGATGAAAGCGCGCTCGACCGGCCGCGGCGTGCCCTTCTCGTCGAGGAAGGACACCAGCGCCTCGCCCACGCCGAGCTCGGTGATCACCTTCTCCGCCTTGACCCTGGGGTTGGGGCGCAGCGTCTCGGCCGCCGTCTTCACCGCCTTCTGGTCCTTCGGCGTGAAGGCGCGCAGGGCGTGCTGCACGCGGTTGCCGAGCTGGCCGAGCACGCTCTCCGGGAGGTCGAGCGGATTCTGCGTCACGAAGTACACGCCGACGCCCTTCGAGCGGATGAGGCGCACCACCTGCTCGATCTTCTCGAGCAGCGCCTTGGGCGCCTCGTCGAAGAGGAGATGCGCCTCGTCGAAGAAGAACACGAGCTTCGGCTGCTCGGCGTCGCCGACCTCGGGCAGGTGCTCGAAGAGCTCCGACAGCATCCACAGGAGGAAGGTCGAGTAGAGCTTGGGCGAGTTCATCAGCTTGTCGCCCGCGAGGATGCTCACGACCCCCTGGCCGCCCTGCACGCGCATCAGGTCGGCGATGTCGAGCATCGGCTCGCCGAAGAACTGGGCGCCGCCCTGGCCCTCGAGCGCGAGCAGGCCGCGCTGGATGATGCCGATGGAGGCGCTGGAGACGTTGCCGTACTCGGTCTTGAACTGCGCCGCGTTGTCGCCCACGTGCTGCAGCATGGCGCGCAGGTCCTTCAGGTCGAGGAGCAGGAGCCCGTTGTCGTCGGCGATCTTGAACACCACCGCGAGGACGCCTTCCTGCGTCTCGTTCAGGCCGAGCATGCGCCCGAGGAGCAGCGGCCCCATGTCGGAGACGGTGGCGCGCACCGGGTGCCCGGCCTTCCCGAACACGTCCCAGAACACGACCGGGCAGGCCGCGCTTGCCTGGGAAATCTTCAATTGGGCGAGGCGCTCGGCCACTTTCGGATTGCCGCCGCCCGCCTTGGCAAGCCCGGAGAGGTCGCCCTTCACGTCGGCCATGAACACGGGCACGCCGATCGAGGAGAAGCGCTGGGCCAGCGCCTGCAGCGTCACGCTCTTGCCGGTGCCGGTCGCGCCGGTGACGAGGCCGTGGCGGTTGGCGAGCGCCGGCAGCAGTGCGAGAGTGGCTTGGTCGTTCTTGGCGACGAGGAGCGGCGAAGCCATGACGCTAAAATCATACTATGGCGGGTCACAGCAAATGGGCGAACATCAAGCACCGCAAGGCGGCGGCGGATGCGAAGAAGGGCAAGGTGTTCACGCGGCTCATCAAGGAAATCACCGTCGCGGCGCGCAACGGCGGCGGCGATCCGGACATGAATCCGCGCCTGCGGCTTTCGCTCGAGAAGGCGCGTGAAGCGAACATGACCAAGGACAGCGTGCAGAACGCGATCAAGCGCGGCACCGGCCAGCTTGAGGGCGTCTCGTACGAGGAGGCGCGCTACGAGGGCTACGGCCCGGGCGGAGCGGCCGTGCTGGTCGACTGCCTCACCGATAACCGCACGCGCACGGTGGCCGAGGTGCGCCACGCCTTCACCAAGAACGGCGGCAACCTCGGCGCCGACGGCTCGGTCGCGTACCTGTTCAAGCACTGCGGGCAGTTCGTGTTCGCGCCGGGTACCAGCGAAGAGAAGGTGATGGAGGCGGGGCTCGACGCCGGCGCCGAGGACGTGATGAAGAACGACGACGGCTCGATTGAGCTCATCTGCGCGCCGGGCGACTTCGTGGCGGTAAAGGACGCGCTCGAGAAGGCCGGCCTCAAGGCGGAAATCGCCGAGATCACGATGAAGGCCACCACCGAGGCCGAGCCCGGCGGCGCCGACGCGGGGCGCATCCGCAGCCTGATCGAGGCGCTCGAGAACCTGGACGACGTGCAGAACGTCTACACCACGGCGGTGATCGACTGAAAATCCTCGGCATCGATCCCGGGCTGCAGATCACGGGATTCGGGGTCATCGAGGCCGAGGCAGGCAAGCTGCGCTACGTCACGAGCGGCTGCGTCAAGTCGGGCGACGGCGAGCTCGCCCTGCGGCTGAAGGTGATCCTCGACGGCTTGAAGGAGATCATCGCCGCGCACGGCCCGGCCGAAGTCGCGATCGAGAAGGTCTTCGTCAACGTGAATCCCAAGTCCACGCTGCTCCTCGGCCAGGCGCGCGGCACGGCGATCTGCGCCGCGGTCATCGCCGGCCTGCCGGTGGCGGAATACACCGCGCTCCAGGTGAAGCAATCGGTGGTGGGCAGGGGCCACGCCGCCAAGGGCCAGGTGCAGCACATGGTGCGGCGGCTGCTCGCGCTGCCGGCCGAGCCGGGCGAGGATGCGGCCGACGCGCTCGCCTGCGCCATCTGCCATGCCCACGGCGGACGCCTGGGCGCGATATCCACTCGCGGGCTGCGCATGCGCCGGGGCCGGCTGTCGTGATCGGCCGGCTGTCAGGCAAGCTCGCCGCCAAGAACCCGCCGCAGGTGCTGCTCGACGTGGCGGGCGTCGGCTACGAGGTGGACGTGCCGATGAGCACGTTCTATACGCTGCCGGCCACCGGCGAGGCCGTCACGCTCTACACGCACCTCGTGGTGCGCGAGGACGCGCACAACCTCTACGGCTTCGCCACGCTCGAGGAACGAAGCGCCTTCCGCCAGCTGATCCGCATCTCGGGCATCGGTGCGCGCACCGCGCTCTCCGTGCTTTCGGGCATGTCGGTCGCCGACCTGGCCCAGGCCGTGACGCTGCAGGACGGCGCCCGCCTCGTGCAGATCCCCGGCATCGGCAAGAAGACCGCCGAGCGGCTGCTGCTGGAGCTCAAGGGCCGGGTGGCCGAAGTCGCGGGCGAGCCGGCGCGCGCCCGCTCGAGCGACGTGGTGAACGCGCTCGTCGCGCTCGGCTACAGCGAGAAGGAGGCGCTCGCCGCCGCGCAGGGACTGGCACCCGACATGCCGGTGGCCGAGGCTATCCGCGCCGCATTGAAAAGCCTTGTGCGCCGCTAGCGGGGATTCAGTAAGATTCGCCGGCAAGGGGGCAATGACCACATGAACTTTCTGAAGCGCGCTCTGATCGTCGCGGCGCTCGCCGGAGCCGCAGGCCAGGCCTGCGCGCAGGCGCAGCCATCGCCATTCGCCGACACGCCGCTCTACATCGGCGTCACCTACGGCCAGGCGCACTGGCGCACCGGCTGCTTCGACACCGCGCGTTGCGACGACACCAACACTTCGGTGCGCGGGCTGGGCGGCTGGCAGATCAACAAGTACTTCGCCGCCGAGATCGGCTACCACAACTTCTCTCAGATCAGCTCGCCCGGCTACTTCGTCAAGGCGAACGCCTGGGAAATCGTCGGCATCGCGGCCTGGCCGGTGCTGTTCGACGGGTTCTCGGTGTACGGCAAGGCCGGCGCCTATCGCGGCGCCGCCGAGAACAACAACCCGCAGGCCGGCGTCTATACCAACAACAACGGCACCTACGGCCTGGGCGCCGCCTATGAGCTCACGCGCAACCTGGGCGTGCGCTTCGAATGGCAGAGCTACATGCAGATTTCGGGCGGCCAGGTCGGGCCGCGCAGCGACATCGACGTCATCAGCCTCGGCGTCCTCTGGCGCTTCCGGCAGTAGCCTAGCGGGCGCTCGCCGCCACCTGATCGGCGGCGTGCTGCCCCATGTAGCGGGCGAGCTTCGCGCGCATCTCGCGGCTGCGCAGCGCCTGGATGTGCCCGGCCTCGGGCACCAGCCACAGATCCTTGGGCCCCGATGCCTGCTCCAGCAGCCGCTGCGAATGGTGCGCGGGCACGACGCCGTCGGCCTCGCCGTGGATGAGGAGCAGCGGCACCGGGCTCACCTCCGCCACCGCGTCGATGGGCGCATAGCTGTTGTCGACGGTGTAGTCGGGCAGCCACTGGAACGGCCAGGTCACGAAGAAAGCCGCCATCTTCTCGCGCGCCACCAGGCGGTAGTCGGAGAACGCGCTGTCGGCGATGACGGCGCGCAGCTTGCCGCGGTGCTCGCCGCGCGCCGCGTAGTAGATGGCGAGCGCGCCGCCGAGGCTCTGGCCGAAGAGGATGATGCGGCCCGGGTCGACGTCGGGGCGCTCGAGCAGCGTGCGCATGCCGGCGTCGATGTCGAGCTGCACGCCCGCGAGCGACGGCTGTCCATCGGAGCCGCCGTAGCCGCGGTAGTCCATGGCGAGCACGTTGAAGCCGGCCGCCGGCATCCAGGCGACGTTGGGGAAGTGCGCGCTGATGTTCTGGGCATTGCCGTGCAGATAGAGCACCGTCCCGCGCGCTTCGCCCCGCGCCGGCAGGAACCAGGCGAAGAGCGCAGTGCCGTCGGCGGCCTGCATCTCGACCGGCTGGTAGTCGATGCCGTATTGGCCGGGCGTGGTGAAGACGAGCTTGTTGGGCTGGAAGAACACGGGCGTGCAGGCGCCGAGGGCGGCGGCGAGCAGGAGCGCGGCGAAGCATTTCATGGTCAGAAGTAGACCTGCAGGGAGATCGAGCCGGCATTGAAGCGGCGGTCCGCCTCACGCGTTCGGGCGAAGTCGATGCGCAGCGCCGTGTCCCGCCCGAGGGCGACGCGGTTCTGCACGCCGATGGAGGCCGGCGTATCCCTCTCCCCGAGAAACTGCCTGATGCCGCTCGCGTAGGCGTTGATGCGCCAGCGCGGCGCCGGATCGGCGAGCGCGCCGACACGCGCGCCCGCGCCGGCCGAATAGCCGCCGTCGAGCTCGTGGTGCAGGCGCAGCGCGGCTTCGGCCAGGCCGTATAAGTAGGTCTTTCCCTGGAAAAGCGACCCGGTCGCGCCCGCTCCACCATCGAGTCCGGCGACCAGCGGCTCCGCCCCGTTCTGCACGAAGGTGCGCCGCCAGCCCCCCGCCACGCGCCAGGAGCGCGGCTGGAAGAAGTCGTCGCGCGGTGCGAGCGACAGGATGTCGACGGGCACGAATCGCTCCAGGCGCGTACCGCCGTCGTTGTAGTGGCGGAACGCGGTGTCGAAGAACTGGATTTGCGCGCCCTTGACGTAGCCCGCGTCGGTGTCGAGCACGTCGTGGTAGGTGGCGCGGAACCCGATCTCCTGGAAGCCATCGCCGTCGCGGCTTCCCGCGCCGATCCAGGCGCGCGACGTGCCGTGCCCCTCGTCGGGGCGCGCGGGCGCCGTGATGCGGGGCGCCTGGCTGGGGACGTCGAGCGCGCTCCGCGCGACGAGCAGCTCGCGCGCGAGCGCTGCCGCATCGGGCACTTCGCTCTTGCCGGTGGCGCGGCGGTAGTTCAGGTAATCGTGGGCGGTCTCGATCACTGCCGCCTGGCGAGCCGGCGGCAGCGCTCGCGCGGCGTCGCCGGCCCCGGCCCGGGCGAGGCTGAGGTCCTTGGCGAGGCTGCGCTCCTCCTTCGACATCGTGTCCACTCGCGCCGCGATGAGGGTGGCGGTCGCCGGGCGGTAGACGGTGCGCGCCACCAGCCCCGGCTGCTGCGTCAGGATGCGCACGGTGTCCGACGGCAGCGCCCACCAGCGGAAGGGCCGCGTCAGCTCAAGGTCCGGCCGTGCCACCTGGAGCAGTCCGTTCAGATGGTACGAGCAGTTCTCGTCGAAAAAGTAGTACTGGTAATAGGCCGGAAGGAGTTCCCACAGGTGGGCGAGGACCCGCTCCACCTCGTGCGGCTCGAGCGCGAGCTCGTACTCCCACAGGTCGCGGTTCTCCAGGTCGCTGTAGTCGCGCACCTTGATGTAGTAGGGAAGGATGGAGAAGGTGCCGGGGTAGCCGCCGATCAGTCCCTGGATGGCGAAGGTGATGCCGTTGCGCTCATCGGTGTTGGCGGCGGAGTTCACCGCATAGGCGAGCAGCCGCGTGCGCTCGTCCTGGTCGCGCGCATCGATGCGCAGGAGCGTGTGGCCGTACATCGACGACGGGTTGTTGATGTGCGCCGACGCGAACACCACCGTCAGGTGGTGGGCGTTGAGCGCCGCGTGCCACTCCTCGAAGCGCGGACAGGCCGCGAACGGCAGGCGCCGCCGGTCGAAGCCCAGCGCCTCGTCGAGCCAGGCGCGGCGTGCGATGAACGCGCATTGCTTCTCGCCGTCGGAAAAGAACGCGGCGAGCGTCGCCTCCAGCTCGGCCCGCGGGTCGGTCTTGCCGCGCGGCGAGTTGTAGAACGAGGCGTTGTCCAGCAGCCCGTGCAGGCCGCGGCCGATCAGGTCGGGCTCGTAGTGCACGAGCTTGCGCCACTCCGGGCGCGCGGCGAGGGCGAGCTCGCGCGCGCGTGCGACGAGCTCGTCGAGGTAGGCGGAATCCTGCGCCGCGGCTGCGGTGCAGGGGAGCAGCAGGGCAAAAAAAACCCTGCGGCAAAGCCGCAGGGTCTTTAGCGCGGGCCGGATGCTACAGCGCCGCGGTATAGCGCGAGAGCTGCGTGTCCTGCGCGAGCACCTGGCGCAGGGCGGCCATGATCTCCGGCGTCGCATCGTTCACGAAGATGCGCGCGAAGTTGGCCTTGGCGGCGCGGTTGAACGCGTCGCGGTCCTGGGCTTCCACGCCCATCAGCAGGGCGAGCGAGTCCAGGGTTTCGCCGCTGCCGACCGACATGTCGCGGGCGAGCGCCTCGCGGTTGCCGTCGATGAACAGCGCCGTCTTCCAGCTCGATTTCACCGTGCCGTCTTGCGTGCAGCCCGACGTGCCGCTGGTGATGCCGAAGGTCTGGTTGCCGAACGTGCCGTTGGTCGTCACCGCCAGTACTTGCGGGCCGACGCCGGACTGTCCGTCCATCAGCTTCGCGCCCCAGCCGCAGCTGCCGATGTTGTCGGCCATCGCGGCCGCAGGGAACAGCGCAGCCACCGAAGCAATTGCCAGTATCTTCTTCATCTCATCTCCCAGAAAGGCGTAGAACAAGAAGTCGTTGTTTCAACGACCATTTGCGTTCCGCGCACATCGCACGGTAACGGTGGGCCATTCTTCAAGGCCCCCCGGCGCACTGTCAAGGCGATGCGTCGCGTCCCGGCAACGGGGGGCGGCATAATGCGCGGGGATTGCAGAAATGACGGTCGAAACAGACAGGCTGATCGCGGCCAAGCCCTCCTCGCCGCAAGAGGAACAGTTCGAGCGCTCGCTGCGGCCGGTGACGCTGGCGGAATACGTCGGCCAGCAGAAGGTGCGCGGCCAGCTCGAGATCTTCATCGAGGCGGCGCGGCGGCGCGGCGAGGCGCTCGACCACGTGCTCCTCTTCGGGCCGCCGGGCCTCGGCAAGACCACGCTGGCGCACATCCTCGCGCGCGAGCTGGGCGTGAACCTGCGCCAGACCTCGGGACCGGTGCTCGAGCGCCCCGGCGACCTGGCCGCGTTATTGACGAATCTGGAACCCAGGGACGTGCTGTTCATCGACGAGATCCACCGCCTGTCGCCGGTGGTGGAGGAGATCCTCTACCCGGCGCTCGAGGACTTCCAGATCGACATCATGATCGGCGAGGGGCCGGCGGCGCGCTCCATCAAGCTCGACCTGCCGCCGTTCACGCTGGTCGGGGCCACCACGCGCGCGGGCATGCTCACCAATCCGCTGCGCGAGCGCTTCGGCATCGTCGCGCGGCTCGAGTTCTACACCGAGGGCGAGCTCACCACCATCGTGCGCCGCTCGGCGGGTCTTCTGAAAGTGGCCCTGGAGGACGAAGGCGCGATCGAGATCGCCCGCCGCGCGCGCGGCACGCCGCGCGTGGCCAACCGGCTGCTGCGCCGGGTGCGCGACTACGCCGAAGTGAAGGCCGACGGGCGCGTCACCCGCGCCATCGCCGAAGCCGCGCTCAAGATGCTCGACGTCGACGCGCTCGGGCTCGATGTCCTCGACCGCAAGCTGCTGCTCGCGGTGATCGAGAAGTTCTCGGGCGGGCCGGTCGGCCTCGAGAACCTCGCGCACGCCATCGGCGAGGACGCCGAGACCATCGAGGACGTGCTCGAGCCCTATCTGATCCAGCAGGGCTACCTGCAGCGCACGCCGCGCGGCCGCATGGCCACGCTCGGCGCGTACCGTCATTTCGGCCTGAACGCACCCGCCGCGCCGCGGGATTTGCTATCCGATTCTTAAGCGTTCCCGTCCGCGTCTACTACCAGGACACCGACGCGGGCGGGGTCGTGTTCCACGCGCAGTACCTCGCCTTCATGGAGCGCGCGCGCACCGAGCTGCTGAACGAGGCGGGCGTCGACCTCGCGCGCGTCGCCGAGGAGCGGGGCCTGCAGGTGATGGTGAGCGAGCTCGCCGTGAAATATCACCGCGCCGCGCGCCTCAACGAGCTCCTCGCCGCAAGCGCCGAAGTGGTTAAAATCGGCCGCGCGAGCATCGTGTTCCGCCAGAGAATCGAGCGTGCCGGGGAACTCCTGGTCGAGGCGGATGTCACGCTCGCGGTAGTGGACCGCGCGCGCATGAAGCCGGCGCGCATGCCGACAGACCTCGAACAGGCGCTCCGATGAACGTCACGCAGGACCTCGAAATCTGGACGCTGATCCTGCACGCCAGCATCGTCGTGAAGGTGGTGATGGGCCTGCTGGTCGTCGTCTCCTTCATGTCGTGGATGTTCATCTTCCAGAAGGCCTTCGTCATCCGCCGCGCGGTGGCGCAGACGGTGAAGTTCGAGCGCGAGTTCTGGGGCGGCCAGGACCTGAACGCGCTGTACCAGGGCGCGGTCACGCACCGGCACAGCATCGGGTCGCTCGAGCGCATCTTCGAGGCGGGCTACCGCGAATTCGCCAAGCTGCGCGGGCAGCGCGAGAAGACCGACGCGAGCGACATGGTGGACGGCGCGCGCCGCGCCATGCGCGCCACCTACCAGCGCGAGATGGACTATCTCGAGCGCCATCTCGCCTTCCTCGCCTCGACCGGCTCGGTGAGCCCGTACGTGGGCCTGTTCGGCACGGTGTGGGGCATCATGCACGCCTTCCGCAGCCTCGCGAACGTGCAGCAGGCTACGCTCGCGCAGGTGGCGCCCGGCATCGCCGAGGCGCTGGTGGCCACCGCCATCGGCCTGTTCGCCGCCATTCCCGCGGTGGTGGCGTACAACCGCTACTCGCACGACGTCGACCGGCTCGGCAATCGCTTCGAGAGCTTCATGGAGGAGTTCTCCAACATCCTGCACAGGCAGGCAGTGAGGTAAGGAACAGGTGAACCCTACGGTTCCCCCGTACCCCCTCCCCAACCGGAAACCCTGATGCCGGCCCTGCGCAAGCGCGGTCCGATGCACGAGATCAACATCGTGCCGTATGTCGACGTGATGCTCGTGCTGCTGGTGATCTTCATGGTCACCGCGCCCCTCGTCACGCCGGCGGTGATCGACCTGCCGAGCGTGGCCAAGGCGAGCCAGCCGCGCATCGTTCCGCTGGAAGTGTTCGTGAAGGCCGACCAGGCGCTGGTGGTGCGCGCGCGCGACGCCTCGGGCGCGATCGCGAGCGAGCGCACCATCTCGCGCGCCGAGCTGGCCGCGGCGATCAAGGAGGCGCGCGGCAAGAACGCCGAGCTGTCGGTGCTGGTGGGCGGCGACAAGGCGGCGCGCTACGAGTCGGTGATCCAGGTGATGGAAGAGCTGCGCAAGCAGGGTGTGCAGAAGGTCGGCCTGCAGGTGAAGCTCGCGCAGTGAGCGCGGCCGCCACCCTCGGCGGCTTCCTGCCGCGCCAGCGCGACCCGGCATTCGCGCCGTCGTTCGTGCTTTCGGTGCTGATGCACGCGGCGCTGGTCGCGGTGCTGATGTTCGGCGTGCGCTTCCAGAGCAGCCCGCCGACGAGCGTCGAGGTCGAGCTGTGGGAGGCGCCGCCCCCGCCGCCGGCGCCGGTCGTCGAGGAGAAGCCTGCGCCACCGCCGCCCAAGGTCGAGCCCGAGCCGGAGGTGAAGAAGCCGCCGGAGATCGCGCAGCCCGAGAAGCCCAAGCCCAAGCCGAAGCCCAAGCCCAAGCCGGAGGTGAAGAAGCCCGAGCCGCCGAAACGCGACCCGACCTTCGAAAAGCGCGCGCGCGAGCAGATGGCGGCCGAGCAGAAGAAGATCGCCCAGGAACGCAGCGAGCGCGAATTGCGCGAGCTGATCGCAAGGCAGCAGGCCGACGCGCGCGCCCGCGCGCTCGCCACCTGGACCGACAGGATCCGCGCCAAGATCCGCGGCAACATCATCCTGCCGCACGACGTCAGCGGAAACCCGGAGGCCATCTTCGACGTCACCGCGCTGCCTTCCGGCGACGTGCTGAGCGTCCGCAAGAAGAAATCCAGCGGCAACGCCGCCTACGACGACGCGGTGGAGCGCGCCATCATGAAATCCTCGCCGCTGCCCAAGCCCGACGACGCGGCGTTGTTCCAGCGGCAACTTGAACTAAGATTCCGGCCCCAGGACCGATGATTCGATTCTTAAGCCTCTTAAGTTTTGTCTTCTGGCTGACGGCGGCCCACGCCCAGCTCACCATCGAGATCACCGGCGCGGGCGCGCAGCGCATCCCGATCGCGCTGGTGCCCTTTGCCGGCGAAAGCGTCCTCGCGCCGACCATCAGCAGCATCGTGCGCGCCGACCTCGAGCGCAGCGGGCTGTTCCGCGGGCTCGAGCTGCCGCCGATCAACCCGCCTCTCACCGAGGCTTCGAACGTCAACTACCCGGAGTGGAAGTCGCGGCTCGCCGACGCGCTGCTGCTCGGCTCGGTCGTGGCGCGCCCCGACGGCCGCTTCGAGGCGCGCTTCCGCCTGTTCGACGTGGTGAAGCAGCAGCCGCTCGGCGGCATCGCCTACACCCTCAGCAAGGAGCAGGCGCGCGCTACCGCGCATCGCATCGCCGACTTCGTCTACGAGAAGCTGCTCGGCGAGAAGGGCACGTTCTCGACGCGGGTCGCCTACGTGGTGAAGCGCGGCAACCGCTACGAGCTGCAGATCGCCGACTCCGACGGCGCCGGCGCCGAGACCGCGCTCGCCTCGTTCGAGCCGATCATCTCGCCGGCCTGGTCGCCCGACGGCAAGCGCCTCGCCTATGTCTCGTTCGAGAACAAGAAGCCGGTGGTCTACATCCACTCGCTCGCCGACGGCAAGCGCCAGGTGGCGGCCAACTTCAAGGGCTCGAACTCGGCGCCGGCCTGGGCGCCCGACGGCTCCAGGCTGGCGGTGGCGCTGTCGCGCGAGGGCGGCTCGCAGATCTTCCTCATCAACCCCGACGGCAGCGGGCTGCGGCGCCTCGCCAGCTCGGCCGGCATCGATACCGAGCCGCGCTTCTCGCCCGACGGCCAATGGCTCTACTTCACCTCGGACCGCGGCGGCAGCCCGCAGGTGTATCGCATGCCTGCGGCGGGGGGCGACGCGCAGCGCGTCACCTTCGAGGGTAGCTATAATGTTTCCCCGAGGATCAGCCCCGACGGCAAGACGCTCGCCTACATCACGCGCATCGCCGGCAAGTTCCAGGTCGCGCTGATGGACCTCGCCAGCCGGCAAGTGCAGATCCTTACCGACAGTGACCAGGACGAATCCCCCAGCTTCTCTCCCAACGGCCGCATGATCCTCCTCGCCACCGTGATCGGCGGGCGCGGCGTGCTCTCGGCGGTGTCCGCCGACGGCAGGATGAAGGCGCGCATCAGTGCCACCGCGGGCGACGTGCGCGAGCCGGCCTGGGGACCGTTCGTCGAATAATGCCAGCGCAAAAAAGGAGCCAAGCCATGCGAGCCATTCTCTATCCCGTCACCGCCGCCGCCGTGCTGCTCTTCGGCGCGTGCGCCACCGAGCCCGAGCAGAAGCCGGCGCCCACTACCGAGGCGTCGAAGCCGTCGGCGACCAAGCCGTCGCCGGTCGACACCAAGCCGGTGACGACCGTCGATGCGACGAAGAAGCCGGTGGCGTCGCCCTTCGCGGCGCTGAAGGACCCGAACAACATCCTGTCGAAGCGCTCGGTGTACTACGAGTACGACAAGTTCGACGTGAAGGACGACTACCGCTCGATGGTGGAGGCGCACGCCAAGTTCCTGCGCGACAACCCGAGCGCCAAGATGCTGATCCAGGGCAACACCGACGAGCGCGGCAGCCGCGAGTACAACGTCGGCCTCGGCCAGCGCCGCTCCGACGGCGTGAAGAGGATGCTGGTGCTGCTCGGCGCGCGCGACGACCAGATCGAGTCGGTGAGCCTGGGCGAGGAGAAGCCGCAGGACGCCGGCCACAGCGAGGGCGCCTGGTCCAAGAACCGCCGCAGCGACCTGCTCTACAGCGGCGAGTACTGACCTGCCGTACATGAGGATCGCCCTTTTCGTCGCCGCCTCGGCCCTCGCGTTCAACGCGCTGGGCCAGGGCCTGTTCGACGACAACGAGGCGCGGCGCCGCATCGAGCTTCTGCGCAGCCAGGTGGCGGAGAACCAGCGCCTGGTCGACGAGCAGCTGAAGAAGCTCGATGCCGCGATGACGGCCGCGGCCGACCGCAGCGCGCTCCTGCAGATCTCGTCGCAGCTCGAGGGCCTGGGCGCCGAGATGGCCAAGATGCGCGGCCAGCTCGAGGTGCTCGCCAACCAGGCCGAGGTGGCCGAGCGCAAGCAGAAGGACCTGTACCTCGACATCGACACGCGGCTGCGCAAGCTCGAGTCGCCGCGCGAGCAGGCCGGCGCCGTGCCGGACAAGCCGGCGGCGGAGACCGATCCGGGCGAGGCCAAGGCCTACCAGGGCGCGCTCGACCAGTTCAAGCTCGGCAACTACGCGCTCGCGGTGGCGGCGATGCAGAGCTTCCTCGCCACCTATCCGTCCAGCAAGCTCGCGCCCAACGCCCAGTACTGGGTCGGCATGGCGCACTCGGGCCAGCGCGACTACAAGGCGGCGATCGCCGCGCAGCGCAAGCTCCTCGCGGCCTGGCCCGACAGCGACAAGGCGCCCGACGCCATGCTCTCCATCGCGAGCGCGCAGGAGACGATGGGCGACCGGCCAGCGGCCAGGAAGACCCTGGAGGAGCTGGTGGCGAAGTATCCGCAGTCGAGCTCCGCCGCGAGCGCGAAGCAGCGCCTGGCCGCATCGAAACGCTAGCAGTCACCGGCGGGGCTTTCGTCCTCGCCTTCATTTTCGGTGCGGTGGGCAACAAGACCCACTTCTGCACCATGGGCGCGGTATCCGACTGGGTGAACATGGGCAGCCTCGCGCGCATGCGCATGTGGCTGCTCGCCATCGCCGTGGCGCTCCTCGGCGCGTCCGCGCTGCATGCCGCCGGCCTCATCGACCTGTCCAAGTCGATCTATACCGGATCGAACTTCACCTGGCTCTCGTACGTGGTCGGCGGTTTTCTCTTCGGCGTCGGCATGACGCTCGGCTCGGGCTGCGGCTCGAAGACGCTGATCCGCGTGGGCGCCGGCAACCTCAAGTCGCTCATCGTGTACGTGTTCCTCGGCATCGCGGCCTACATGACCCTGCGCGGCATCCTCGGCGCGTTCCGCGTGGGCGTGCTCGAGAAGGCCGCCGTCACGCTGCCGGCCGGGCAGGACCTCCCCTCGCTTCTGGGTTTCAGTAGAGCAATCCTGGCCATCCTGGTTGGCGGTGCGCTGCTGGCCTTCGTCTACTCGAGCCGGGAATTCCGCTCGAGCTTGGACTACACGCTCGGCGGCGTCGTCACCGGCCTGGTGGTCGTCGGCGGCTGGTACGTGAGCGGGCACCTCGGCCACGTCGCCGAGGATCCGAACACGCTGCAGGAGGCGTTCGTGGGCACCAACAGCGGCCGCATGGAGTCCTTCTCCTTCGTCTCGCCGATGGCCTACACGCTCGAGTACCTGATGCTGTGGACCGACAAGTCGAAGATCATCACCTACGGCATCGCCTCGGGCGCCGGGGTGATCGCCGGGTCGGCCGCCTACGCGCTCGCCACGCGCACGTTCCGCTGGGAAGGCTTCCGCGACGCCGAGGACACGGCCATGCACATCATCGGCGGTCTCCTGATGGGCTTCGGCGGCATCACCGCGCTCGGCTGCACCATCGGGCAGGGCATCTCGGGCTTCTCCACGCTCGCGCTCGGCTCGATCGTCACCTTCGTCTTCATCGTCGCCGGCTCCGCCGCGACCATGAAGGTGCAGTACTGGCGCGCGGGCTGATTCAGGCCTCGCCCCACTCGGAGCGCAGCGCTGTCGCGGCGGCGACCTCGGGAGCATCGAGGTCGGGCAGGCCTGAGACGTCCTTCATCCCATCACGCAGCTCCTGCGCCGGCGGCTCGACCTCAGGCGCGAG
>JADMIO010830185.1_pt1 | contig 40414 bp, 39 predicted proteins | sample 8958161 | NCBI WGS metagenome assembly JADMIO01 (sample SAMN16585339, study PRJNA669376) | soil metagenome | isolation source: Crop rotation soil | place: USA: Cullars Rotation, Alabama | collected 2011
CGCGACAACTTGTCCACGTGGAATTCTAAGCTTAGGATCCCAATGTGCTGGAAAGTTTTATGGCATTTAAATAGTTCAAAAAGGCCCCCTTACGCTACAATGCCATCCTAAAAAATCTTTCCCCTATGTCGCGCATTTTAAAATGGATTAAAAATAAAATTTTCCCTTCCACTTATATCGGGATCAGCGTTGAGCAACAGGAATTAAAAATTTCTCTTGTGAGCAAAGAGAATGGCGTAACCGCTTGCACCTCCATTCCTGCCCTAGGGAAAGAAACTTCTCGCCATATTTTAGATGCGCTCCACCTAGAAGAAAGAGCGCGCATTGCCACAGGGTTGGAGGGCCACGAGGTCGTGCTGCGCTCTCTTGCTCTGCCTTTGAAAGAAAAGCGCAAGGTTCTCGGAGCGCTCCCCTTTCAGCTCGAATCGCTGCTTCCCTTTCCCCCAGAACAGACACTGGTGTGCCCGTTTCAAATCGTCAAAGACAAACGGACGACTCATGTCTCTGTATTAGCTACCTCCAAAGACCTCCTTGCAGATCATCTGCAACGGTTGAGTCTTTTAGAGATTCATCCCGATACTGTCACCTGCGTCTCTGTCGCCCTCTTGCGGGTAGCGAAAATGCTCTATCCCGACAATCAAGACCTTTTGATCTTTCATTTGGGCATGCATAAAATAACTTTTGTGCTCATGCAAGAAGGGCGCATTGCCCTTTGTCAATCCATCCCGCTAGGGAAAAATGATCTCATAGAAGCTTTAAGAACTGTATTTCCTGCCAAAGACGAGCAAGCATTAGAAACGGCTTTTTCTTCTCTATCTCTTGAAGGATGCACTGCATTTTTAGCGTTTAAAGAAAAACTCATCCATGCATTAGAAAGACTGCGCGTCTTCATCAAAGAAAAAACCGCTGTTTCTGAAACGACTCCATGGATACTTTTAGGCGCATTTACCTCTTCTATAGAGTTGAGCAGGATATGGAAACACATCTTTCAAGATGCCCAGTTGATCCCCGAAGCTTCACATGTACATACGCACTGTCTTTCCACAGGATATGCGCTCGATGCCCTCGCATCTGGAAATAACAGCGTTCAGTGGCTGCAAAAAGAGTTCATTCCGGCCCATCATCTCCGTGCAAGAAAAAAAAAAGCGATGCTTTTTGCACTCTCTTGCCTTTTGCTCACAGTCCTCCTAGGGATCAGCAGCTCGTTTTTCCTTCAAAAAAGAACACGTGCGCTGTCCGATAAACTCTACGGCTACTTCCCCATACCGCACAGCAAACAGCGCGCGCTTTCTCTTGCTGAAATCGAGCAAGAGCTCTTAAAGTCGGAAACGACTTTGCTCACGGCAAAAAATGCATTTCCTTTTTTTCTCACTCTGCCAAGGGTCAGCGAGGTGTTGAGCTGGCTGAGCACACATCCCGCATTAGCAACCGCTGATGGCCTTCCCAAGGAAGGCATTGAAATTAAAAATTTTCGTTACGTATTGACCAAGTTTCCCACGTTGGACGATCCTTCTGCCCCTTATGCAGGTCATATCGAAATCGAGTTTATCGCTACAATCCCTAGGCTCGCAAGAGAATTTCACGATGCCCTTCTCAAGGGAGATCGCATAGTTAATCCAAAAAAAGAACTCAAATGGAATACGCAAGGGAACCACTACACAGTGCAATTCGAACTTAACAGGTGCGCTTCATGAAAAAGATCGCTTTGCCTGACGGATGTAGTTACTGGGTTCTCCTCTGCATCGCTCCACTGCCCCTATTATACTTTCTCTTTCACTATGCGATGACCATAGAACGCATTAAGGAGTTAGATGAAAAAATGGAAACGGTCTATACGAGAAAAAAACAATCAGAGCAAGTGGAACGTCGTCAGCATTCTGTGATATCCTCTGTCTCTCAATCTGACCTGTTATATATCGATAAGCATCTCGAATCGCTGATCTTTTTAGAATCAGACATAAAAAAAATGGAAAACCTGTGTGCAGAGACACATGGAGATGAGATGACTCAAAAACGATTGCATTTTTTAAAAGACGGTTCTAATCAACTGCTGTTTGCAGAGGAAAAGATCCGTTCAAAAGATAAAGTGCGCGAAATCTTCGAAAGACAAAAGCATCCTGTGGAAACCAGCGAAGAGGATTTAAAGAAGTTGCTTTGTCTCATCGAGGGGGTGACCATCTGGCCTTACGGTCCAAAAGAAGGACGTCCCCAGCTAATCGTTCAAGATTTTCAACTTTCCAAAAAGCGCTATAGCCCAAAAGACCATGTATTTATCCTCAATATGAATATCATCAAACGAGAAAGCAATGCGATCAAAGATTAATATATTTTTTCTTGTTCTACTTTTTGGCTGCTCTACGCATGCGCCGCAAGAGAACAACGCTCCTGTCGTGAGCATGCAGCTCATCGACCGCAACGGCTTTGCAGAGACGATCAGCAATAAAGAACGCATCCACACATACAAAGAGGTGGATTTTCTTGAGCCCCAGCCATACCAAAAGGTCCTCCGCGTCTTTGCCCGCAATGCGGGCGGCCAAAGCACCTCTAAAATCACAAGCTACCATGAAAATGGTCAGATTTGGCAATACTTGGAAGTCGTGGATGGAAGGGCCCATGGCTTCTATCGCGAGTGGTTTGCCAACGGACAAATGCACATCGAGGCCTATCTTATCGAAGGACTCGCCGATATTCATGATCTTGCACAAAAAAGTTGGGTATTCGATGGGATGAGCCGCGTATGGGATAGCCAAGGAAATGTAGTCGCACATATCCATTATCAAAAAGGAGAGCTCCACGCCCCTTCTCGCTACTTTTATCCCAGTGGTACCCTGCAAAAAATCATCCCCTATGAAGCAGGTGTGATTCAAGGAGACATGCTCAGATACGACGAGAAAGGTGTTCTCTTAGAGCATATTTCTTATCGCTCTGGACAAAAGCATGGAGAGGCCCGCTGTTATTGGAGCGAGAACCATCCTTTGTACGTGGAAAATTATGAAAACGATCTTTTACTCGAAGCTTCCTATTACGACAGAGATGGCAAATCCATCGCGCAAATCCAAGAGGGCAAAGGAGCGCAAGCCGTTTTTAAAGGCGATCATCTGGAGACATTGATCGAATATCACCACGGGCAGCCCGATGGGCTCATCTCTTTTTTTCATCCCAATGGAACGCTGCATTACACTTACACTGTAAAGGAAGGCAAAAAAAATGGCGAGGAATGGGAATATTACCCCTCTAAGCAAGGTGAGAAACCGCAAGCCAAACTCTGCGTACATTGGCACGATGACAAACTGCAGGGCATTATCAAAACATGGTATCCTAATGGCACTATGGAAAGCCAGAAAGAGGTGGGTGGCAACAAAAAACAGGGCCTGTGCTTCGCGTGGTATAAGAATGCAGATCTCATGCTGATGGAAGAATATGAAAATGACCTTCTTCTAAAAGGGACCTATTTTAAAAAATCAGACAAGTCTCCAGTCTCCAAAGTGGAAAATGGAAAAGGGACTGCCACCTTGTATACGAGCGAGGGGATTTTTATTAAAAAAATCCTGTACGAAAAGGGGAAGCCTAAGCTCAGCGACGACGACCTTACTGAGTAATAATTCTATGGAGGCTTTTCTTGCGGCTGCAGATACTGCCCTCCAGGGATTTGCGGATATGCTCCCCGTTTCTTATTCGCTGGAGCACACGTCCTCGACCCCGCACAGCTGAGGGCCATGACGACTGCCGCGTTAGAAACAGTATCGCAGACAGCAAAATCTTTTCCATCCATGCAATACCAGATGACGACATAAGGAGTTTTAGAGCGATAGCCTGATTCGATTTGCGCATTGGGCCCCAAGTATCCTCCTGCGAAGACGTAGCTGTCTGTCCAAGAGCTCGTATTTTGCGCTTTCACGACGATTTCGCCTAAATACGATCCATCCGAGCCTCTGACGACAGCGCGCAAGTCAAACGTGCTATTATTGTAAAGACGCACGGAACCTGCACACAGATGCACAGTGCACAGGATAAAAAGACAAGCTAAATAGCTTCTCAAGGATAGTAGCATTGGTGGCCCCCACTGCAATTTGAAGCCATCACATAACCATCTAAAGGCACTCTGCTGCATGTCGAATAAACGGCTCCGCTTAAGCATGTCCATACCACAGTAAAAGGCAATTTCGGTCTTATCGGCTGGGCCTGATATTTATAATATCTGGAGTTATAGGACCATACGGTTCTCGTGCCCGGATCGACCATATTTTCAGCCATCACCTGTCCGGTAGCGTCCTGAACCACAGCGTTGAGGACGATATTCGAATCATTGATGAGCGTTATGCAGTGTGCCTCTGTGCAAAAAAGCAAGGCAAAAAAAAGACTTAGCAATTTCACTTATGCCTCACTCTTCAGGACACTCGTGGGGCCCGCTGCAATTTTGTGCCAAGACGATCGAGCCCGAGGCGACATCCTCACAGGTGCCAAAAGATTGCCCGCCCATGCAGTACCAATTGACAGTATAGGGAGTCTTGGAACCAGAAGGGGTATATCCAAACTGATATAGATCATCCGCCCACGTGCTTGCATCGCGCGCATCTAGGATCACTTCATCTAGCACAGTCCCATCCGCAGCTTGGACAACGGCTTTTAATTTCACATGCGTATTGTTGAAAAGACTCACCGAATTTCCCCAAAGCGGACCGAATAGAGAAAACGCTATAAGGAAAATCCTTTTTTTCATCTCTTGTCTCCTTCAGTCGTTTTTGCCCATTTGAGATCGATACTTCCCAAAGAGCTTAAAACCACATCTTTAAGATGAGGCTGCTGCACATAAAGCATGGCGAAGTGAAAGATGGGTAGGATCGGCATCTCCTCGATCAAAATCTTCTCACTTCTTGCCAAAAGATCAAAACGCTTTACTGCATCGCCTTCTGTTTCGGAAAGCTGCAAAAGCTCTGCATATTGAGCGTTTTCCCAATGGGTATTGTTCAACCTTCCTGTTTTGTATCTAAACACATCTAAGAAATTAATGGGATCATTAAAATCGGCAATCCATGAGCCAATGGCCAGCTGGAAGTCCTGTCTAGAAATGCGCTCGAAAAATATCTTTGACTCCACTGCTTCTAGTTTAATTTCAACGTCTAATGCTTTACGCCATTGCTGCTGCACTGCCTGAGCGATGAGATGGTTGCGCTCATTTGCAGCATATGTGAGCTTAAGCTCTGGAAAAGATTCTCTGGGTAACTTCAAGGCAGTGAGCCCCTCGGTAAAGAGATGACGTGCCTCTTGGTCCGCCCCATCAGAAAAATAGGCATGGTGCTGCAGTCTAAAGCAAGGGGGAACAAGCCCGGTTGCAGGGAGCTGATTGCCTTGAAGTACGTGGTCTACGATCTCTCTTCTATGGATGGAAAAAGACAATGCCTTTCGAATTGCAGGATGGTGCAAAGGAGGACACTCCGTGTTGACGCGAATGAAGGCAGTCCCGAGCATCTCTTTTGCCTTTAATGTGCCCTTTTTTTTCAAAGCTTGAATCGCTTCAAGAGAGATAATCGACAGCGGAGAGCCGGCCCAGTCGAGCTCTTTTTGTTCGAACATCTTTAGCTCTGTCTCTTCCGGTACCATGACCAATTCCACTGTGTCCAGCTGCACCGCTTGCGCGTCCCAATAAGATGCATTTTTTGCGACCAGAATATGGTCCTCATGTTTCCATGCATCCAACACAAAAGGTCCATTGCTCACAAAGGAAGAAGGATTTTCCGCCCAATGAGGATTGCTTTGATCGATCTGTGCGTTGACGGCAAAAAAAGGAGGAAGGGTGAGGAGCTCCAATAAATAAGGCGTCGGATATTCCATCTCTAGCTCGAGCGTTTTCTGATCTAAGGCCTTTACTCCCAGCTCATCTACCGATAATTTTCCCTCTTTGACAGCTCGCGCATTTTTAATGACGTAGAGATAAGATGCCATGTCTGAGAGAAATTGAGGATCTAGCAGTTTTTTCCAGGTGTACACAAAATCGTGTGCCGTGACAGGTGCATGATTGGACCATTGTGCATTCCTCAAATAGACTGTGCATCGTTTGAAGTCATCGGAAAACCGCACCCTTTCGGCAAGCGCAAGCTCTGCTTTTTCATTTGGCCCAATACGCGTCAATCCTTCAAAGAGAGCGCGTACCACATTCAGGGAATTTAGGCTACGCGCCTTGCGTGGATCTAAAGAATTTGGCTCCTCGTGAAGGTTGATTCTCGCCACATTTTTCTTCTGCGGCGATGTAGCTGAGCTGCATCCAAAAACAAGAGAGAGTAAAAAAAGAAACATAAAAGAGCGCATAAATAACCTCCAAATATTCGATGTTACCTTTGCAAATAGAAAAAAAGTAGTATAATTTGTCTTATGAGACACTTTGCCTTGACACGCTTTCCCACTCCTGTCCTCACCACGCCTGCGTTCGATCTGTGTTTTGGAGGAGAAAAAAAAGACAGCCTTCCATTAGATGAACAAGATCTTTTACGTCCTATCGAAATGGTGCTCTTTCCCCATTCTAAAATCGAATTACTGGAGAAGATCGCAGGGGGGCCCATTTGGAAAATCCGCACGCAAGAGCAGCTTTTTGCCGACCCACTGTATATCGATGAAAGATTTATCGCTAAGGTCGATTCTTCTGCCCCAGAAAGGAAATATGTGCTCCCCACAATACGAGAAATTTCCAGCCATCTGTGCGAGCTTCTCGGCGCACGCTATATCTGGGGAGGGAACTGGCCACAGGGAATCCCTCAGCTTTTTACATGGTACGCTCCATTAATTGAGAAAAAAAATTTAAGCGCTCTGATGCACGACACCTGGCAGCTCAAAGGAGTGGACTGTTCGGGTTTGCTCTATTTTGTCACCAATGGCTATACGCCGAGAAACACGGTACAGCTAATAGACTTTGGACAAAAGGTTCCCATCGAAGGAAAGAGTATCTCTGAGATCTTAACTTCCCTCTTGCCCTTAGATATCATCGTGTGGAAAGGACACGTCGTCATCGTATTAAATACAAAAAGTGCCATTGAAAGTAGGGGGGGCCAAGGCGTCGTGCTTTCGCCGCTTGAAAAACGCCTGCAAGAAATCGTAAAAGAGAGAAAGCCCGTCGATGTGTATACCTCAGAAATGCCTTCTTTAGTCATTCGGAGGTGGCATCCTACTTATGTAGATCTTCGATGATCTTGGCGATGAGCGCGCTCCATCCTGTTTGATGAGATGCGCCGAGACCTTGCCCCGTCTCGGGGTTGTAGTACTCATAAAATGGAATGTAATTTTTCCAATGGGGATCTTCTTTGAAGCGAAAATGAGGGCCGAAAAGGGGACGATTTCCTGTAGTGTGATCTTTGCAGAATAAAGAGAGAAGTCTCTTTGAAAAAGAGAGCGCCATTTCTTGTAAAGTCTGTGCCTGCTGGCCCTCGATGACAATTTTTAATTCTTTTCCGACGCCTTCGGCAATTTTTTTCAACGATTCGATGAGCAAGTAGTTGACAGGGAGCCAGACCGGGCCTCGCCAATTGGAATTTCCTCCTTTGATGCGCTCCACCGATTCTGCAGGCTCGTATCCGATCTTCTTGTCTTCAAAGATAAACGGGTTTTCAAGATGAAATTTGGAAAGACTGCGCAATCCATAATCGGAGCGAAACTCGCTTGGATCCCAAATGTAGCGCAATACGCTTTTGAGATGCGCCTCGTCCATCAAAGTGAGCACAAAACCTTCCTTGCCTCTTTTATGCATAGGAATGATGCAGTCTTTGACGAGCTCTTTTCTATTTTTGAGAAACCATAAAAAATTTTCTTTGAATTCTGGATGTGCATCCAGTTCGTCTTCATCGATGATCTCCGACACAAAGATCGGAATGATACCGACGAGCGAGCGGACGCGAAATTTCTCAAATCTCCCATCAGGATAGGTGAGCACATCGTAGAAGAAACCGTCTTTTTCACTCCACAGCTCATACTCTTTGTGGTCTCTCAATTTCATCGCATGGGCGATATAGACATAGTGCTCGAAAAATTTGGTGGCGAGCGATTCGTAAATGGGATTTTCTTTGGAGAGGATTAAGGCCATGCGCATGAGATTGAGGCAAAAAAGGGCCATCCATCCTGTCCCATCTGACTGCTGAAGCTTTATGCCTCCTTCGAGCTTTTGTGAGCGGTCCATGACGCTGATGTTATCCATCCCCAAAAAGCCGCCTTCGAAGACGTTGCTGCCCGCGCTGTCGACTTTATTGACCCACCAAGAAAAATTCATGAGCAGTTTATGAAAGCAGCGCTCCAAAAATTGTGCATCCCCTTTGCCTGTCTTCTCTTTTTCCATCTCGAAAAGTTTTAAAGCAGCCCACCCTTGAATCGGAGGATTCGTATCTGAAAACTCCCATTCGTAGGCTGGGATTTGTCCATTAGGATGTTGGAACTGATCAAAGAGGAGAAGCCATAATTGCTCTTTAGCAAATTCCATATCGATCATTGCATGAACGATGCAATGAAACGCATGGTCCCAAGAGGCAAACCAAGGATATTCCCACTTGTCCGGCATCGCCAGAATGCGCATCGAGTTGAGATGCTCCCAATGCATATTGCGGATGTCGAGTCGCGAGGGGGGAGGAGGAGTGCTGGGATTGTCCCCTTTGAGCCACAGGTGCACATCGAACAGATAGATCTGTTTACTCCATAGCATGCCCGCAAACGCCTGTCTCTGGATCATCTTCTCTTCAGCGGTTGCCTTTTTAGGATGCACATTCTCATAGAAATGATCCGCCTCTTCTTTCCTGAGAGCGATGATCTGTTCTACCTCTTTAAGAGGGTGCTGCATCGTATGTGGAGTGAAACGCAAATGCAGAACGGCAGAAGCGTGGGGGGCGATGTCTTTAAACGCATAATGCAGACAGGCTTTCGTGCCTTTTTTATGGGGATTGACTGTTTTTTCTTTATGGACCACATGCCTGTGGAACCCGTCTTTAAAAAATCGTCCCTCCTCGTGTGTTCTCGTCTCGTTATCCGTAAATAAGGCGAGGCCATCATGCGGACCGTAGAGATAACGCTTGCCTAAACGATATTCAAATCCTAAATTGGAAGGCGGAGACATCTCTTGTTCATCGGCGAGTAGACACAGATGTTCTTTTTCTTTCTTTTCACAAATGGATGGGGAAGGAAGCCGTTTTTCTTGCCAGGCCCATTGGTTGCGAAACCAAAGATGGGGCAAGATATGAAGATCTGCGGGCTTGTCTCCACGATTGAATGCTTCAATTTTAATGCAGAGATCTTCAGGAGATACTTTGGCATACTCAATAAAAATATCAAAATATCTTTGATCGTCAAAGATTCCCGTATCGATCAGCTCGTACTCTGGATCGGTCGGCGATCGTTTGCGGTTTTCCTCTTTTAATCTTTGATAGGGAAATTCCGCCTGCGGATATTTATAGAGGTATTTCATGTAGGAATGGGTAGGTATCCCGTCGAGATGATAGTAGTATTCTTTGACATCCTCTCCATGGTTTCCTTCGTAGGAATTCAGCCCGAAAAGGCGTTCTTTGAGGAGAGGATCTTTGCCATTCCAAAAGACGGGAGACAGACTTAAGATCTGATACCGATCGCAAAAGCCAGCAATGGCATCTTCTCCCCAGCGGTATGCCTTTTTATGCGCCGCATCATACACAAAATAATTCCAAGCGTCGCCATCGGGACTGTAATCTTCTCTCACAGTGCCCCAAGACCTTTCTGAGACGTATGGCCCCCACTTTCGCCATTGTGGAACAGGCCCCTTGTCCCGTCGTTGCAGCCGGATGTGCTCTTTAGAGGCTGCTTCTTTATCCTCTTTCTTGTGCATACCGCGCGGCCCCTAATAATGCAGTTCTTTCATCGAGCACGATATGCACAGGAATTTTATCTAACAGTTCAGAAAATCTTCCTTTCGATGTAAATGCATGCATGAAGGTTCTTTTAGAGAAAAAAGGAACCAGATGCGGAGCGATCCCGCCACCGATGAACATTCCTCCCATACTCATAAATTTAAGCGCTAGATTTCCCGCTTCTGCTCCATAGATCGAGGTAAATAATTCCACAGCATGAATACAGGTTTGAGATGTCCCCGCAATGGCTTTTTCAGTAATTAGCTTTTGCGGCTCTTGGCTGAGCTGCATCGCTTCCACTTCGGGATCTTCTTTCTCTCGTTTAGTATCGACCAAAAAGCGATATAATAGATAAAGGCCCGCGCCGCATAAGATCCTCTCATAAGAAACGTGCTCAAACTGGCGCTGTAAATAGCGGAGTAGATCTATCTCTTTTTCATCTATCGGAGCAAAGTCCACGTGACCGCCCTCAGTAGCGAAAGGCTGATGCGTACATCCATCCCAAAATAATCCTGCTTCTCCGAGGCCCGTGCCAGCTGAGATCAATGCTTGATTTCCCTGAATTTTTTCTCCTTTGTTCACACAAAAGAGTTCCTCTTTTTCCAACACGCGTAAGCCCCATGCATTTGCCTCCAGGTCGTTGATCAACCACACCTTGGGTACGCCCAATTTTTCTTTCAGCTCTCTCTCCTCGATGATCCACGGAATATTCGTCTCCTTGCAACGCCCATCGACAACTGCCCCAGCCACCCCAACACATATCGACGTAATCTGATCGTGCGGGACCAGGCTCAAAAAATCCTTCATCAAGCTCACCAGATCGGGATAGTCCTTGCTTCTATATTTCGTTTCCTTCTTGCTCAGGAGCTTTTCATTCGGCTTGAAAAGTGCAAGCCTTACTTTGGTACCTCCAACATCTCCCGCAAGCAGCATCGATTCTCCTTTTCTTAGACCTCTTTTGCTACTTTTGTTATACTTAAGTCTGAACATTATCTACAATGACACGAGAAAGCTCGTGCCCAAAAGGAGCATAAATATGTCCAATCCCAATGACACAGCAAAGAAAAAAGCATTAGAGCTAGCCGTTTCTCAAATCGAAAAGCAATTTGGAGAGGGCTCGATCATGACGCTCGGCAAACACTTTGCAACGCGTGAGACAAGCGTGATAAAAACGGGTGCGATCACTCTCGATATCGCATTGGGAGTCGGCGGCGTGCCTCGTGGGCGCATCATTGAAATTTTCGGACCAGAATCTTCAGGAAAATCTACCTTAGCCACGCATCTTGTAGCCAATGCGCAAAAAAATGGAGGCCTTGCCGCCTACATCGACGCAGAACATGCGCTGGACCCGCAATATGCCGCAAAGATTGGGGTAAATCTTGATGAATTGATGATCTCTCAGCCCGACTCTGGCGAAGAAGCGCTCAATATTGCCGAAACGCTCGCGCGTTCCAATGCTTTGGATGTCATCGTGATCGACTCTGTCGCTGCCCTTGTACCCAAAAACGAGCTGGAAGGAGAAATCGGCGATTCGTTCATGGGCCTGCAAGCGCGCATGATGTCACAGGCTCTGCGCAAACTCACAGCCTCTCTTTCTAAGAGCAATACCTGTGCTATTTTCATCAACCAGATCCGCGAAAAGATCGGGATCATGTTCGGCAATCCTGAGACCACCACCGGCGGCCGCGCGTTAAAATTCTATGCGTCTATCCGCATGGACATCCGCCGCATCGGAAGCATTAAAAACCCAGACGGTTCAGAAATCGGAAACCGCGTTAAGGTAAAAGTGGTCAAGAACAAAATGGCCCCCCCATTCCGCTCTGCTGAGTTCGATATCATCTTCAATGAAGGCATTTCGCGCATCGGTTCGATTATCGACCTAGGTGTAGACCTTGCAGTCATCGAAAAAAAGGGAACCTGGTTCAGCTATGGAGGAAACCGTCTCGGGCAAGGTCGAGAAGCTGTCAGAGAGGAGCTCAAGAAAAATCCAAAGTTGGTCGAAGAGCTCGAAAAAACCATTCTCGCGAAAGGAACCGAGGCAAAAGAGGTGCTGATGAAAGAAAACGCTCCTGCAGAATTTGCGGAAGTGTAGCATTTTCTATACCACTGCAGGGCTTGTCATCGCATATCTGGTGAGGATATCGCACATTTTTTCAAAGGAGACTGTGAGAAGTTCGAGTTCTTGCAATTGATGCCGGAAATGGCGCATCTCTTCTTCAAAGAGAAGAATGGCCCTTTCTCTTCCGATAAGGCGGGCAATGCTCATCTCACGCTGTTTTTTCTCATCTTGAAGCATGTCTATCAAATCGTCTGCCGTTTGAAATGCCATACCAAAATGATGCGCCGCTTTTTTGACCTTGTCCAACTTATTCAAATCCCCGCCACCGAACACCCATCCGAACACAAAGGAAACCTCAAAAAGCGTTACCGTTTTTTTATAGATCGTCTGTTTGACAGTTTCCAAATTTTGATTGGGAGGAAACAGATCGAGAAATTGTCCTCCCGTTGCACCCAAGATCCCAGCGCAACGCGTCGCAGACTCTAAAGCGACAGCGCAGGCGCGGTCGCTAAAATGACAAAAAGGCGATGGTGCCTCTTGCATGATAGCAGCGTTGCAATAGATCTTTTCAAATGCGGCGGTAAGCAAAGCATAGCTTGCTAAAAGGGCGATCGCTTCTCCATAGACTTTGTGCAAAGAGGGTTTATCACGACGCTCATCATCGTTGTCCATACAGGGAAGGTCATCAGCGATAAGAGATGCCGTATGAAAAAATTCCACGGAGAGAGCCGACTCGAACACGTTGAGTCCATTGCCCAGAGCCTCAGCGATAAGAAGCACGATTAAAGGGCGAAATCGCTTGCCTCCATTGGTGAGGGCATACTCGCAGGCATCGCGCAATTTTGTCTTTTCGCCAAAGCACAGAATGCTCCTTGCGATCTCCTGTTCAATTTTATCGCGATGAAAAAAGAAATGGGATGTTGTCATCTAGCACTCCACGCTATTTTTTTGAGCAGGCTTGACTTTGCCGTTTTCTGGAATCACACCAAAGATATTAAGGCAGGGAAAACAGATGGAGCCCTTTCCTAAAAGCGTTCCAGGATCAATCACACAATTGCACCCCACTTGTACTCTATCTCCGATGATCGCGCCCAATTTCCGCAGCTCAGTATTGATCTTTTGCCCCGCTATCGTGATCGAAATTTCTTGACGATCGAGTCGGAAATTCGCGCATTTGACCCCTGCGCCCAGGTTCACTTCGTTACCTACAATCGAATCGCCCACGTAATTGAAATGGGGAGCGCAGACCCGATTGCATAAAATAGAATGTTTGATTTCAGTGCCATGTCCGATGACGCAGCCATCCCCTATCAGCACTCCACCTCGAATGTAAGCCCCGCTGCGGATCACGCACTTTTCTCCAATAATGCACGGACCTGCAATGTATGCACCCGGCTCGATGATTGTTTCTCGGCCAATCGAAACAAGGGATTGGTCAACGATATAAGCAGAAGGAGGAATGTCGGTTTCAATTTCTCCTAATTGCCGCGACTTGAGATACGCTGAGAGTTTTTGAAGCGCTTCCCAAGGAAATTCGCATCCCTCAAAAAGAGAAGCGTGAGAAAATGATGAGAGGTTAAAAAAGGAATCGAGCAACAAAACTTGCGTCATAAAGTCTTTAATAGAAAAATTTTAACTCACTCTTTACCAAACGTACATTCTATACCATTTCTCTGTTTATTTGAGGAGAAATTTTTAAAAAGATATTTTCACGCCATGAGCTATTATGGATAAGAATATATATATTAATGTCCTCTTCTTTAGGGGCTGTGGAGATGTCGATAACTAGGCTGTCGCACGAGGGAAATTTTCTGTTCAAAAGATGTCGAGCCATCTGTCAAAAACTGCCTGTTATGCACAATCTTCAATATGTCGACAGGCTTATCACATGGGTTATGATCAGCTTTTCCACAACATATAGAAAAGTATCTGGGTGAGAGGATTTGAACCTCCGACCTCTAACACCCCATGCTAGTGCGCTAGCCAAACTGCGCTACACCCAGATAAAAAATTAAATAGTTGATAGTCCTTCGAATTGGAACTCGGCTTTAGCGAATTCCTTCACACCGATGCGGGCGCATTCTTCGATGATTTTTTCCAAGACATCTCCAGGATGCACCTCGGCTGCGGAGATATCGACAGAGATATTCGCGGTAAAATTGACGCCCCCGCGCACTCCCTTCACTTTAAAATTCGCATAGATGGCTTCTTTTTTTTTAGAAATGTTCTTAAAACGAACTAGGTTGTTCTCCGCTAGGTCTTTCATAAGACTCTCTCTTATTCATCGAGGAGAAAATCTTATGTTGTTTTTAGCTTTCTGTCAATGGACGAAAATTTAAATTATTTTCCGTACTTCTTACTGAGCTTGGTGAGAGCAAGAGCAGCCAAAAATAATCCAAAATCGCGCACAGCGATATCGTAATACGTGCCTTTACACAAAAGATTGACCACAATTAATAAGAGCCAAAGGGATACGATGGGAGCGAAGATTTTGGGCTTGAGCATAACACCCAAGCCGGCAATGATTTCGACAATGCCAATGATCATCATGAACGGGTAGTTATGAAATCCAATGATGCGCATGGCAATGGGGGATAAGTACATCGACCAAGTCGTAAGTACATTAAAAAATTTATCTATCCCAGCGATAAGTGGAGCGATAACAAAAGCAAATTTCAAAATGCGAAAAGCTTGATAGGCATAATCTTGATTCTTTGTCATAATTCACCTTAATTAATGAATATATTATCTAACACAATCATTAACACAATAATCCAATTGTGTGAAGATTTTTTTTAATTTCTATATTTGTTTATTTATGTTATCTTTTCCCCATGGTGATGAAGTTAGAAAAAAGTTGGCATCAGAAGCTTTTAGAAGAAATAGAGAAGCCTTACATTCGTATCCTTAAGGATTTTTTGTCTAAAGAAAAACTCGATCGTCAGATCGTCTTTCCACAAGAAACACTGATCTTCAATGCATTCTTAAATACTCCATTTGATCAAGTTAAAATAGTGATTATCGGTCAAGACCCTTATCACGGTCCTGGACAAGCGCATGGGCTCAGCTTCAGCGTTCCATCAGGTGTTTCTCTTCCCCCTTCTCTTAAGAATATATTTTTAGAGCTAGAAAACGATCTCGGCATCCTTCGATCTAACGATGGATGCCTCCTCCCATGGGCAAAACAAGGGGTGTTGCTCCTCAATGCCACTTTAACCGTTCGATCAGGTCAACCGCGGTCACATTATGGCAAAGGCTGGGAGAGGTTCACAGATGCTGTAGTGGCAAAATTATTAGAGAGAGAGGACCCGCTCGTCTTTATGCTTTGGGGTAAGGCGGCGCAAGAAAAGCTACAGCAAGTGCAAAAGCACACTGCGCTGCCCCATGAAATATTGACCGCAGCGCATCCTTCCCCCTATTCGGTCCATTCTGGATTTTTTGGGTGCCGCCATTTTTCCAAAGCCAATGCTTTTTTGGAAAAGGCGGGTAAAACCCCTATCGACTGGGGATTGAAAGGCTGCTAATTTTATGACAGGCGAACTTTTAAGAAAAAAAATCGAATCCTTCTTGGAAGAGATTTCACTGAAGTCCCTGTTACTCTCCTCCAAGAGCATGTCTGAAGATTATAGGCTGCGTGGAAAGAGAAACTTCAGTGAAAACCAAGAGGATGTTTTGGCCTATCTCGCTACGCGCATGCCAGCGACCCATGCTGCCCTCCTCCGCGTTTTTCAAGAACTCCAGCAGCGCCTGCCACACTTTGTTCCCCGTTCTCTTTTAGATGTGGGCTGCGGGCCAGCCACCACGTTATGGGCATCCGAGCTTTTCTTTCCCCAGCTCGAACACGTGTATCTAGTGGAAAAGGAAGAATCGTTTCTTTCTATGGCAAAGAGAATAGCTGAAGACCTAACCTTATACTCTCGTTGTCAATGGCTGCACAACGACATGGTAAAGGATCTTCCGGTAATACCATGCGATCTCGTCATCGCTTCTTATTCCTTAGGTGAGATCGCAGAGGAAAAACGAAAGAGCGTCGTGGAAAGGCTATGGGCAATGGTAAAGGATGTGTTTATCCTCATCGAGCCGGGGACTCCTAAAGGATTCGAGCGGCTGCGTGCCATTAGAGATTATCTGTTATCATTGGATGCGCAACTCATCGCTCCCTGCTCACACCAGCAAGCTTGTCCTATGACCAGCGGCGATTGGTGTCACTTTTATGCGCGATTGAACCGCTCCTCTTTGCATAGAAAAGTTAAGGACGCAGATTTAAACTATGAGGATGAAAAATTCTCTTATCTCATCTTTTCTAAAATACCTGCTAATCTGTGCGCGTCGCGTCTCTTACGCCACCCTCGCATAAATAAGGGGCATGTGCAGATAACCCTCTGCACTCCAGCTGGTGTCAAGGAGGCGATTGTGACCAAAAAAGACAAGGAACTATACCGCAAGATAAAAAAGACCCAATGGGGAGACGCCTTGTAAAGCTGATTTACATTAACACCCTCTTAGAAGGCGTAAATGAATTCAATTTCGTATTGTTTATAACGATGAAATTGGCCAATATGCTTATCGAGAGTGATCGCCTGCTGCCAACTTTGCTGGAAGTCTAGCTGATTTGTGAGTAGCCAGTCAAGAGTGAGCTGAAAGCCTCGGAAATTGACGTTTCCTCCAGCAGTTTTGCGTGTATTGGCCTCGTCGCCTCCCTTGTCTGATTTAGTATAAAAACCATTATCGGAAGCGTTTCCTAACCCGATGCCATTAGCATTAAAATCGGGAACGCATTGTGCTTGGAGAACCTGATAGTTGGCGTCGAAGGCCCAGTCTCCCTTTTTCTTCAGCTCACCAATAGTGAACCCGAGGTAGCCTCCCAAATTTGCCCTTTTATGTTTAGTGATGTCTAACTTGTGTGCAGCATGATTGTACAGGCCTGCTAAATAGACGATGACAATCTTTTGCAAACTTGCGGGGTAGAAGCGGTATCCAAAGAGCAATTGAGAGACGATGAAACTGAAACGTTCTCTCTTCAAACGTTCTTTCTTCTGATTCTTACTGAAGTGTTTAGTATCCCAATCGATCAATGAATATTTGGTGTAAAAACCTGTGCCGCCCACATTCATTAATCCAAATTCGCCCAGGTAACCGTACTGATTGCGATTTGAATCGATAAGGAAGATACCCGCATGTAGATAAAAATCTCCAATACTTAAAAAACTCTGGTCATATTTGAACCATGCACCGTCAAAGAAATCACCAAATTCCAGTTTAGAATCGACGATGGATGACATATGGCGGCGGCCGAGTTCGATATCAAAGGTGGTCTGGTCCGTATCGACCACGCGCATGCCCCAATAGGCTCTTTCGAGTTTTATTTTGTTCAGCGTTCCTGAAAAGATACCTGCATTGTTATTAAATTCGAGCTTGATCGAACTCCAGGAGTTTTCCGTGCGGTAATCCAGCATGATGTTGACTTCGACGTCATAGGTATTGGTCGGTGGAGCAAAATCATCCCCTTCAGGGACCTTTGCGCCATTGCCTCTTTGACGAATACCGTCGAGAGTTTCCGAGGTCGCTTGCAATTCGGTGCGCACTTCACCAGCGAGGGATAATGCGCCGCCGAGTTCCTTGATCGTTACTTGCCTTTTGTAATTGATCCATTCGCGCAGGGCATTGATGTCTTTTTGGTCGATGTCATCGCTATCTTCGATCGTCGTTCCACAGAGAGAAGAAGCGAGAAAGAGAGAGACAGCAGAAAGAGAAAGGAACCTGCGGAGCTTAAGAAACGACATAAAAACGACTAGGGTTGATAAAACATAGAAAGAAAGGATAGAGGCCAAGTGATTTAAAAGCAAAAGAAAAAGCCTCTCTTCTTTCCCTCGAATTTATTTTAAACTTTTTTGATTTTTCTTAAAATTTGATATCGGCGCTGATCGTGAATGCCGTTTCATCGAAAAAACGGCCCTCTACATTGACTGCAAGAGCTTTTTCAGCGGCAAGGCCGCATCCCAAAACAAGTCCGCACTCTTTTCTATTTTTTAGCTTGAAGCTCTCATGCAAAGGATCTAAATCGAAATAGTGGGCCCAGGCATTAGCGAATTTGATGCCGATGTAAGGATAGAGCCACCAAAAATGATAAGACAGCCCTGCTCCGACTTGCCATTCGCTGTAGCGCATGTGTCCATCTTCTGGACTCGACTCTAAGGGTGCTGAATAACGCAGGCAAGACGCATTTAGTCCAAATTGTAGATCTTTCCAATAGGCTAACAGCAATCTTCCGCCTATCGTCCATGCAAAGCGCGTCTGTGTGCGCAATGTAAGCGTGGTATCAGCAAATTCTTTTTGTGAAAATTTTGTCCACATGTTCCCTAAGCCGCCATAGATTTCCATGCGATCTCCGAAGTCTATCGTCACTACGCCGAACTGAGCGCGAAAGAGATATTTTTTAATATCTCTTTTCACATCATCATCTGGTGGATTTTGCATTTTCAACTTGCGATCGAACACGTCATCAAATGTGTATCCTCCTTTGAGCGAGAGCCACGCGTGAGAGAAAAAAAGGCCCTGTTCGGGCATCATGGGAGAGCTGGGATTTGCATTGTAGAGAGCGTAGGCGCTCTGGGCGCTCTGCGCGCAAAATACAACTAAACAACTGTTAAAAAAATGACGCATCATCCCAAGTTATCCAAAGTAAACAAAATTTATCCACTATTTAAACGTGTACTCTCCAGGGTTGACATACAGCGTCCAGGGTTGGCGCTGTGTTCCGTCTAGAAATGGTTTCCATTCGCTCATGGGAATACCTTGTGAGCAGGTGCGGTCGAGGCTCCACAGCTCTAGCTGTCCTGTTCCTGGATTGACGATAAAGCCGAAATATTGATTGGGCCAATTGGTATCTGCGACGATCAAGGATGTCGGAGGGGCAAGGCCGATGAAGCGCGCGTGGTCTGCGATATATTGATGGATGTCGAAAGGTAAAAAAAGTGAAGCTCTGGACTGCATATACACAGCCTTGGACAGCTCCTTGATCTTTTTTGCTGTCATGTAAGCGCTCGGAGCCTCGCTTAGAGTGTAGAAGAGCTCTTTGCACGGATCGTCGTAGAGGTCGGAGAGCAGGCGGCGGGCATAAGTCTTCCACTCGTTTCCTGCGACGATGGGCAATGCCTGAAATAGAAATGCATCGAGCGCGTCGCTTAATGGTCGCCTTTGCGAAGGATGGTATGCAACTGTCGTGGAGATAAGTGTCTCGAGCACTGTCGACCTAAAGGTGGTGATGGAAATCGAATGATGATCGAAGTGGACCCTCTCATAGAGGGTCTCATTGAGATCCGGCGGCAATTCTTTGCAGAATGCATCTAGAAGAAAGATCTGCTTTGTCGTGGACAGAGACATGTCTGCATAAAATTTTTGTCCTGGCACAATGACGTGGTCGCGGACCCACGTGTAAGTAAATCCGTTGTCCTTCCATCCTTCTGAAAGTGTGTGCTGCCCTGGAAGGAGGAGGAAAGCGTGTGTAGGCGATGTCATGAGCATGCGCTTATCTGGCTCTGTGAGAAAGGGATCTAAGGTGCGTGGCATGAGGTTTTTAAGTGCATCTGTAAGGAAGATAAGTAGCTCGCTTTCATTCTCTACCCATTTCTGCTCGTATGTATATTCTGACTCTCTGCAAAAGTAGGTTTTTAACAGCGTCGTGACATTGCCTCCTGAGGTATAGGCCCAAGGCTCTCTTTTCGTATTTGGCTTCTCAGAGGGCATTTTCCCCGTCCGCTCTTTTGCGCTTTGTATAAAAGCTTCCGAGCGAACGTGGGAGAGAAGTTCTGTCGTGATATGAGAAATTTCGTTTCTCGCGCCTTCCCAATGCGCTTCTGCGGCGATACGCGATTCAGTCGTAGAAAAAAAGTCGATCAAGCAATCGACAAATTCTTCCTTTTTATAGATGAGTGTCCAGGCGTAAGGATCTGTCCTGCCATATTTGTAGACGAGTCTAAAGCCGGCGAGGCTATCATCGTGCAGCACGGCAGGCGCATCGATCATTTGCGGATCGTAGATCTCTTGAAAATACTCTGGAAAAAGCGCATCGTATTTTTCGAGCAAGAATGCAAATAACATCGAGTAGTGAGAGGCTTCGTTATACAGAGTGTCTCGAATCTGTAGGCAAGAGTGCATATGGTAAGCGCGCGCTTGGTATTCTGCCTGCAGCCTGCGGGCCTCGCTTTCCGATCCTGCTTGGCGAAGAAGCGCCTCGGTTGCTTTAGCGGCATCGAAAGCAGCCTTGTATTCTTGGTCGAAATTTTCTAGTTTAGCGTTGGTCTTTTGCAATTTTTCATCGACATAGCTATAGATGAGCTCGCCGATTCCGCCTGGCTCCTCCTTTGCAAACCCTAAGCTATGATACAAATTCCATCGGGAAAACTCCCATTTGACATCGATAAAAGACGCAAGTGTGAATTCCCATGCCTTTAAAAGAGCATTATCGCACATCCCTGAAAAGGCAGCCTTTGCTTCGGAGAAGCATTTGTTGAATTGAGCGAGCTGTTCGACTTTTTTGGAGGCGCTTGTCTCCAAGGCAAACCCTGAGGCGCGTGCCATTTTGAGCTGCATGCGCTCGATTTCTTCAGCGCTTTGCAAATCTTGGGGATGTAAACCCATCTGGTGCAGCAATAGGTCATAGAGGAGGTCTTCTGCCGATATCTTTCGTTTGCCTTCTTTGCCATGGATCTTTTCTTTCAGTATGCGCAGCTTTTCTGAAAAAGAGATCCTTGCAGGTATAATCTCTAATAGTTCACAAGCGGCGATAAGACCGGGAGAAAACCAGCTCATCGCTTTAGGGTCTAAATGGAACAGATTCTTGCGCAGATCGCCATAGCCAATATGGGGACTTAAAGGAACAGAGTATTCTCTTCCTCCAAAAGTGCGTTTGAGTTTTCCTAAGGTGAGCACCTGATGCAGATCGTCGAGCAGCAATTCGACCTGTTCTTTTTGGACCAAAATCGCGGGCGAGCTTGCAAAGCACGATCCGATGCTTTGTCTTAAAGGTGTCAAACACGCACAGAGAACAGCTCGGCATATTTGCGCATCTGTGGGATCATGTGCGCGATACTTTCCCAACGTGTCCATGACGAGGCGGGCAGCCCATCTGTGGCAAAGCGGCTTTTGAAAGCGCTTGAGCGATTTGAGCAGAGCTTCCTCATGTAAAAGATGCGTCAAAAAGCGCAGCATATGTTCTGTGATGACACCATCATTGAGGCCATCGGGATAGAAAGCGTAGCCGTTATTCTTTAATTCCATCACGATACGATGTAAAAATTCTTTATCTATCTCGCCTTTGTCGGTGACGAGTTGCTGAGAGATCGCGCGTGCTCTATGCAAAGCACGGTAGCGAAAGCTGTCTTGGATGACCGAAAGATCAAAATAATAGGATAGCTCTGCCTCTTCCCTTAAGTTGAAGAGATCAAAGAGAAATGTAGAATTTCGGGATAGATTCATATTTCCATTTCCATTTTCTCTGAGGTTTCATTACAATCGATGGAAACATTTTAACACACTTCTCTTCAAATGCATATACTTACAAACAATAAAAAAGAATTGGAGCTCACCCAAGGGAGCACAGCCAAAGATGTGGCTGAAAAACTCAATATGCGGCAGCCAGAGCAATCCATCGCTGCTAAGATCAATGGGGTCATGCGCGATCTGGCGACACCGCTTTTCGATGGCGATGAGGTCATCTTAGTCCATTTTGATGAGCCCCAAGGTAAAGAAGTTTTTTGGCACACTTCCGCACACGTGCTCGCTCAAGCCATCTTGCGGCTATTCCCACAAGCAAAGCCGACGATCGGTCCTCCTATAGAAAACGGATTTTACTATGACTTTGGCAATGTGACGCTCTCGGAAGAGGACTTTGAGGCTATTGAGAACGAAGTACAAAAGATCGTGAGTGAAAATTATCCTTCTGAGCGCCACGTGCTCAAAAATAAGAGAGAGGCCCTCGAGCGTTTCAAAGACAATCCTTACAAGTGTGAGCTGATCGAAGGGCTTAAAGAAGGGGATGCGATCACGGCCTATTCTCAAGGAGAATTCTATGACCTGTGCCGCGGACCGCACATGGCAGCTTTAGGGAAAATCAAAGCGTTTAAAATCTTAAAAGTGTCAGGGGCCTATTGGAAAGGTGATCCGAGCCGCGAAATGCTCACGCGCATCTATGCCATTTCTTTTCCAGACCGCAAACAGCTCAAAGAATATCTTTTTCTATTGGAAGAGGCTAAAAAGCGCGATCATAAGGTATTGGGTCCAAAACTCGACCTTTTTTCTCTAAAAGAAGAGGCTCCAGGCATGCCGTTTATCCATCCTAAGGGGATGGTCATGTGGAACCGCCTCATCCATTTTTGGCGTGAAATGCACGCTCGGGCAGACTATGTCGAAATCAAAACGCCGCAGCTTATGAGCCAGCAGCTATGGGAGACGTCAGGCCATTGGTTCCACTATCGAGAAAATATGTACGCATTTGGCATCGAGGATAGACACTTTGCGATCAAACCGATGAATTGCCCTGGATGCATGTTGTATTACAAGTCGCATACGCATAGCTATCGAGAGTTGCCTTTGCGCATTGCTGAGCTCGGTCACGTGCATAGGCATGAGGCTTCTGGAGCGTTGAGTGGGCTTTTTCGCGTGCGCAGCTTCCATCAAGACGATGCGCATGTGTTCATGCGGCCCGCTGATATCAAAGCAGAGATCATGAATGTGATCGCGCTCGTCGAAGAGACCTATTCGACCTTTGGGCTGCCCTATCGATTGGAGCTTTCGACGCGCCCCGAAAAAAGCATTGGCACAGATGAGGATTGGGAAGTCGCGACCGCAGGTCTCAAAGATGCTTTAGACGCTTGGGGCCAGCCGTATCGGATCAATGAAGGCGATGGTGCGTTCTACGGACCTAAGATCGACATCCATATTAAAGATGCGCTCGGCAGGTCTTGGCAGTGTGGAACGATCCAACTCGATATGGCTCTTCCAGAAAAATTCGCACTGGAATATATGGATAGTGATGGTCATTTAAAAAGGCCTGTCATGATCCACAGAGCGATCTTTGGTTCTGTAGAGCGGTTCATGGGGATTCTCATCGAGCATTTTATCGGAAGATTCCCTTTGTGGATCAGCCCTTCACAGATCAAAGTAATCACGGTTGCAGACCGCCATGCCGAATATGCGCATACTGTGGGAGCACACGTGAGGAAAGCGGGATTTTCCTGCGATGTGGATGATACGAGCGAATCTGTAAATAAAAAAATTAGAAATGCCCAGCTAATGCAATATAACTACATGTTGATTATCGGAGACAAAGAGCTTGAGAACCGTACTATCGCTCTGCGCACGCGCGACAATGTCGTGCATGGCGAATTGGGTGTGGAGGCATTTTTAAGCGCCATTGAACGCGAGGTCAAAAACCGATCGCTAGTATCCCCGTTTGGGTAAGCAGGATCATAAGAGGTCTAATGAAAAAGATCGCCATTAGCAGTTTTAAAGGGGGCACAGCTAAAACGTCCACATCTCTACACATCGGATCTGCACTGGCTAAATTTCATAAACAAAAAGTGCTCTTGATCGATCTGGATGCCCAGGCAAACTTAACAACTGGTCTAGGCTATGATCCCGATGCGCAAGATAGCATGGCTAACGTCTTGCAAGGGACAAAAAACATAAACGAAGTCATCGTTTCTACCAGTGTAAAAAATCTCGATCTCATCCCTGCGGACACATGGCTTGAGCGCGTGGAGGTCACAGGGGCTTTAGCCGCAGACCGCTATTCGCATGAAAGGCTCAAAGAGATCTTAAAGCCGTTACAATACGATACCATCATCATCGATACGCCGCCTTCTCTGTGTTGGCTCACTGAATCGGCGCTCATCGCCTCAGACTATTCCCTTGTCTGTGCGACACCTGAATTTTACAGTATCAAAGGACTGCAACGTCTCGCGCAATTTATGCAGAGCATTGCGCAGCGCCATTCCCTTAAAATTCTAGGAGTCACTTTGTCCTTTTGGAACCCCCGCGGTAAAACTAACGACTCTTTTTTGGAAGTGATCAATGATACGTTTCCTGGTCTGCTTTTAGATACGAAAGTGAGGAGAGATATCCGTGTGTCTGAAGCTTCCATCTTTGGCAAGCCCATCTTTGAGACATGTCCCAAAGCGCGCGCATCAGAGGATTATATAGCGCTCACCAAAGAATTGCTCAAACGGATGTAAGGGGACTTTCCCATGGCAAAGGTCAATGCATTTCTCACAGAGCGGTTAAAACAGGCCACGCAGAAACTTTCGAAAATGGCCAATCTCGTCGAAATGTCGTCTTCAGGACAGCTCTCTAGTTTCACTGGCGTCTTCCGCGTCGCTCATTTAAGCGTAAAAGAGCAAGAGGTCCTGCATGCTCTTCTAGAGGAGTACAAAAATGATAGCCAAGAGACCCAAGAAGACCTAAGAACACTTTCCAATCTCACCGCTGAGGTCAAAGCGATCCAAACCCAAGCGATCATTTTACATGGAGAAAGAATCAAACGGGCACAACATATTCTTAAAAACTATCGCGATGGCGCGTTTACTGCGTGGCTCATCGCTGCTTACGGCAATCGACAAACGCCCTATAATTTTTTGCAGTATTACGAACTCTATGTCGCTCTTTCCCCATCGTTGCATCACAAACTCGATGCGATGCCGCGCCAGGCGATCTATAGCCTTGCAAGTCGAGAGGTCCCCTTAGAACAAAAAGAACAGATCATCGCAAATTACAATGGCGAGCCCAAGCAAGAGCTGCTCGCCCTGATACGCACCACCTTTCCCCTCTCTGAAAATGATAAGCGTGCACATGATGGTGCGGCACATTGTATTTCTTATGTGCGCCGCTTGCACCGCGATATCACATCCTCTCACTTTCGCCCTACAGAGCAGCAAAGAGAAATTTTGCTGAAACTATTAGAAGAAATCAAAATAGCGGTGAAAGGGGAATGACTAGCGACACCCATTATCATTCCCCCTTTTCTAACCGCTACGCTAGTAGAGAAATGTCTTATCTCTTCTCGCCCCATTTCAAATATACGACTTGGAGAAAGTTGTGGACCGCTCTAGCGAGAGCTCAAGGGCTGTTAGGACTTCCCATATCTGCAGATCAGATACAGAGCATGGAGGCGGCTGTAGGCAAAATAGACCTTGCTACAGCTGCGGAATATGAGCATAAATTTCGTCACGATGTGATGGCGCACATTCATGCGTTTGGCGATGCAGCTCCACTGGCCCGCGGGATCATCCACCTAGGAGCCACATCGTGCTACGTGACGGATAACAGCGACCTCATTCAAATCAGGGAAGCCCTAAAATTGATCTGTCATAAGATTATATTTGTTCTCAGATATCTGCACGGTTTTGCCTTACAATGGGCTGATGTCCCTACCTTGAGTTACACACATTTACAGCCAGCCCAGCCCACGACGATTGGACGGCGCGCGTGCCTATGGATGCAAGATTTACTGATCGACGTGCGCGAGATCGAACACGTATTAGAAAACTTTCGCTTTTTAGGAGTCAAAGGCGCCACGGGTACGCAAGCCTCTTTTGTCGCCCTCTTCGAAGGAGATGAGAGTAAAGTCAAAGAATTAGAAGAACTCGTATCCAAAGAGATGCATTTTTTTCGCCTCTTTTCCATTTCGGGACAGACCTACACACGCAAACAAGACATCCTCGTTCTCAATTGCTTATCGAGCTTTGCTGCCTCAGCGCACAAATGCGCAGGAGACCTGCGATTACTTTGCCATCTCAAAGAGATCGAGGAGCCTTTTGCCGAGACCCAAGTCGGATCGTCCGCCATGCCTTACAAGCGTAATCCTATGCGCTCCGAAAGGATATGCGGCCTTGCCCGTTTTTTGCTCTCTTTGCATGAAAATCCTCTCTATACAGAAGCAACACAATGGCTCGAGCGCTCACTCGACGATTCCGCCAACCGCCGCCTCTACCTGCCCGAAGCTTTTCTTACCGCAGATGCCATCCTCGATCTCATGAACAACGTGACCAAAGGACTCATCGTCCATCCCACGATGGTCCAAAAGCACCTCGATGAAGAACTCCCCTTCCTCATCACCGAGCACATCCTCATGGAGGCTGCGAAAAAAGGCAAAGATAGGCAAATCGTTCACGAGCGCTTGCGTCACCATAGCCTAGAGGTAGGCAGACGCATCAAAGAAGAAGGCCTCGCTAACGACCTAATACATCGCATCGAGAAAGACAACGCGATTGGCCTGTCGCACAAAGAAATTGCTGCAATCGCCTCGAGTGCGTATGTCATTGGGCGCGCCGCATCCCAAACGCACGCATTCCTCAATCACGAAGTCTTCCCCGTGCTCCAAAGATATGAGCACATCAAAGACCACACCCCAGACATCACACTCTGAAGCGCATGTAATGCGTGCTCTATCTTTAGCTTCGTCGTCTCTTGCGGTATCACCATCGGCCTGCGCAAAAAGGGCATGCACTTGACAGCTAATAAAAAAAATGCAATTATTTGAATAATAGACTAGACTAAGGTTAGTCCAGAAAATGAGGTTGTATATGCGATTTGTCAATATGCATGAAGCTAAAACGCACTTTTCAAAATTGGTTGATTCAGTCATGAAAGGAAATGAGATTGTGATTGCTATGGCTGGAAAACCGGTGGCCAAACTGACACCCATTGGAAAAAAACCAAAACGTCGTCCTGGTGCTCTTAAAGGGAAAATCAAGATTGCTAAAGATTTTGATGCTCCTCTACCTGAAAATATTCTTGCTGATTTTGAGGAGTCTTTATGAGATTACTTTTAGACACACATATTTTCCTGTGGTGGGTTAGGGGAGATAAAAAATTGCCCAAGATTTCGATGGATAAGATCAAACAGGCTGAAGAAGTCTACATAAGTAGTGCATCGATTTGGGAAATTGCCATAAAAATGGGTCTTGGGAAAATTTCTGGAGACGTAGGTATTCTGATCGAAGAAATCCACAACAGCCATTTTCTAGAACTTCCAGTTACAAGCCAGCATGCTGCAGCCACCTTGGAGCTTCCAAATATTCATCGAGATCCATTTGACCGCATTCTCATTGCTCAAGCAGTCTCGGAGCCTCTTGGGTTTTTAACTGCTGATCCAAAGCTTAAAAAATATTCAGAGCTCGTAGAGGTTATTTAAAATGATTAATCACACCTCAGACATCACACTCTGAAGCGCATTTAATGCATGCTCTATCTTCTGCTTCGTCGCCTCTTGCGGCATCACCATCGGCGAGCGTAAAAAGGGCATGCATTTGCCAGCTAAGCTCAACGCATATTTGACACATTGCGGATTAGTTTCGAGGATCATCGCTTCGACGAGATTCTGATAGGTGCGGAAAAGTGCTCTTCCGCGCTCAAAGTCTCCTTTTAAAAGAAGCGCGCAAAGCTCTTTCCATTCGTACGGGATGACATTGGCGATAATGGAAATGATCCCTTGAGCGCCAAGCGCCATCATCGGCAAGGTCAAAATGTCATCCCCTCCAAAAATAGGAGAAGAAACCCTCTTGATCAATTCTGTGGTGTATCCAAAGTCTCCTGAACCTTCCTTGATGCCTACGACAGCGGGAAGCGAAAGAATTTCAGCTAATGTGGCAATGGGCACTCGCACGACTGTGCGCGAAGGATGATGGTACACGATCATAGGAAGACCGATGCGGCTAACTGCTTCATAGTGTTGGATGCATCCTTCAGGCGTGGGGCGATTGCAGTAAGGAACGATAACGAGGCACGCATCTGCTCCCACTTCTTTTGCCTGTTTTGTGAGCTGGACAGTCAATCGCGTGCTAGCGCATCCGGTTCCCGCGATGATGGGGACTTTACCTTTGGCGATGGCGACAGCGTGGCGAAGAAGTTCCCGTTGCTCCTCAACATCTAGTGTCGGTGATTCTCCCGTGATTCCGCACACCACAATCGCATCAGATCCGGCTTGCACATGCCATGTGATCAGAGCGTCAAAAGCCGCGAAATCTATTTGTTCCTTTTCATTGAAAGGCGTTATTACAGCGACGATCGATCCCTTAAACATCTATTACCTCCAAAAAATAAAATGATAGTACATAGGCAACTCATGACCGCACCGACAAGTAAAGGAAATGCGATGATTTTTGAGGCGATCAGGCCGCCGAACACGCCAGTCAACATCTCTGCGAGCACCTGCACAGATGTCAGTGTTCCTAAGGCTTGGCCTTGGAATTCGATGGCAGTTGCATTGGAAATGAGGAGTGAACCATTTGTAATGTTGACCCCAAGACATAATCCGGCTAAAGGGATAGTGAATAAAAGTGCAAACGGCGAAGAGGGCAAAATGCACATAATGATCGCAAGCGCCAGGAGAAAGGCAAATATTCCCAGTACAAAGGAAGAGGGAAAATGGCGCGCTAAAAGAGGCACGAGCCAAAGCACAGCAGCGATCATTATCAATGAGCCATACACCATGGCAAACGAAAGATATGAAGGAGAAAAATTAAACTGCTCTTTTAAAAACACAGGAAAAAAACGAAAATAGGAAAAGTAACCGAGCGCGAGGAAGAAATTTGCAAAGAATAAACGAGGAAGTTTCGGCTTTTTAAAGCCTTTGATGATCGATGTGAAAAATCCCCACTCGGAGATGCGCTTGTGTTTCAACGTCTCTTTCGATCCAAAAAAGATGATGACGATGCCGATCAAAGTCATCGCCGCAGCTGTCCAGAAAGGCGTCGCAAAATTGAACCAAGAGACCATAGAGGGATTAGAGAGCTGTCCTCCCATCAACGGGCCGATGATAAATGCTGCAGAGATAAACACATTGAGCAGCCCAAAATGCCTTGCCTTGTGCTCCTCTTTCTCACTGATATCGGCAACCACCGATTGCCCAATGGTAATATTTCCCTCGCAAAATCCGCACAAGGAAAGACCAATGAGCATCCCCCAAAAATAGGCGTGCCCGACAGAATAGGCAGTGATCAGATACCCGAGGGTCGTTCCGGCTAAGGAAAAAAGGACTACCTTTTTTCTTCCATGCAGATCAGATAAATGTCCAATGATGGGAGAGCCGAAAAATTGTCCAAGCGGGAAGCTGGCCATCATCAGGCCCAATGCGATCATCTTACCTTTTTGAGAAAACAAAGGAACGATAGAGCGCTCCGGGTCGAGGAACATCTCTGGAAGAATGGGCAAAGGCAGTGCAAAACCAATGTATGCGAATAATACGACGATCGCATATGGCAAGATCTTTCGAGTCATATTCCGAGTTATACACAAATGAGTTTAAAAATTGGGAATTTGGTAAGGAAACGGCGCAAATCTTTCAGAAGATGGTAGGGTCTTTAAAGAAAACAGTCACTAAGAATCTTTCAAAAAGAGCTCTTCCCATTCTTTGGCAATGTGAAGGAAGCTCTCGATTTTGCGCTTAAACGGAATATATTTGGTTTTTTCAATCTCTACTTCATCGATAAGCGAGATCGTATCGCCTTGCAATTGAAGATAGGGGCTTTCCTGCGTCCAGCGCAAAATGCCTGTGCTAGGCAACAACGCACGCACGTGAGAGGGTATGCGGCCATCGCCCTTATATACATCAATAGTAAGACGGCAAGCGCCCCGCTTTCTTTGCAGGTGCGTGATATAGATCGGATTGTCCTCCATTACTAAAGTGGCTCTAGATCCGGTAGACAATTGAAGCAATATTTGTAAAAACAATTGATAATTCATGAAAATAATATAATCACTTTCTTGTCGACAATTAATTATATATTATAATAAATATTATTACAATAGTTTTATTTATTTAAAATTAAATATGCATTGAAATGTATTAAATAAAGATTCAATTTATACCCAAGTAAATTCAAAGTTTGGGAAATATAATTTTTTTTTACCACAGAGATCACAGAGCCCACAGAGAAAAAAAACATTAAATTTTGAATCTCCTAATACCGTCCTTTAACAGTGTGACGTTAAAATTGATGAGTAACCCACATTTGCACTGTGACAATTTTAGGTAAGAAAATAGCTGGGCTTCATGGATGGCCGCAATATTGGCAACGGATTTTATCTCCACGATCACCTGATCTTCGACTACTAAATCAGCTCGGTAACCGCAGTGGAGCATTACATCTTTATAAAACACGGACATTGCCTTCTGGCTTTCCACTTTCATTTTCCGAAGACGTAATTCATAAATCAAGCAGGCTTCATAAGCGGATTCCAATAAGCCAGGCCCCAGTGCTTTATGAATTTCTAGGGCCGCACCGATGATCTTGCAAGTGAGTGTGAATGGTTCTTTCTCTGTGGGCTCTGTGATCTCTGTGGTAAAAAAATTCACGCAAATGCTCGAATAGGAGAATCGATGGGACTGAATCTATCCCTCACACGGCTTCTTAATGATTGGCCTAAATCCGCATTCAATGCTTGATCCTCCTGGATCACGACATTATGCGTGATCATATCGATGCTTCCAGAAAGATTGAGCCTTGCGCGTCCAGTATTAGCGGGAATCTCTTTGCGCACCCCTTTTTCGATCCACCCATAGGCAGGTTGTACATTATGCGTCGGATGTACACCATAGCTGAGACTCACCAATGATATCACCGACGACTAATTGACCAAGCTTTTGAACAGGCTCTTCAGCACTAATGTCGTACCGGTCTTTTGAACAGATCATCCATTTTCTAGTTTAAGATTTTAATATTCTGAGGTTTGATTTGCTGGAACAAGAGTGTAGCCTAGCTCTACAGCCCGTTTTGTTAAATGCGCCAAAACTCTGGCCTGATATTGTTGTTCATAGTAGTTTTCTCCGGCTTCTCTGTAATTTTCTCCAGTGGTCAACATTCTGTAGAGAATGCGAGCTAGTTTGTGGGCTGCTGCTGTAATTGCTTTTGGTGCTCCCAATCATGCCCGCATTCTTCGAAAAAATGCCCCTATCGCAGTGTTTGATCGATACAGAGTGGATGCTGCCATCCGCAAAGCCTGGGCAACCCGATTATCGCTTGGCCTCGTTCTACTATTCAGCACCTTTCCTCCTGAAATTTTATTTCCCGGGCAAAGACCCATCCAGGAGGCGAAAGCCTTGGCATTTGCCCATCTCGATGTTTGTGTCCCTATTTCTGAGAGAATTTTCATCGCAGTATTTGCATCAATCCCGGGAATAGTGGTCAGATCAGCAATCGTAACTCTTTTGATTTCATCTTGGGCATTGAAGTAATAGGGACTTCGGTTAGCCCGTGTTTTACGCGCACTCTTCTTGGAGGGCACATTCCCGTTATCCGGGGGAGGCGGTGGTGATTGATGCTGCATTGAAGACAAAATCACTCGAATGGCCTCTTCACATTCGCGGATTTGTTTGTGAAAAAACTCATAGGCTTCGTAGGCCTGCTCTAGAGCAAACATATGTTCTGGGCGGAAATTTCCTTCCAGGGCCTTTGCAATGACATCTATATTTTTTCGACATCCATTCACGCTTAAATTAGCCAGCTCTTTGGGGTCCCTTTTCCCCTCCAATATCGCTCGAATGATATTCAGGCCAGAAACTCCGGTGATATCACTGATCACATGATTGAGCTGAATGTTCATTTGCGTGAGAGCCTTGTGCATCAACTGAACCTGCGTCCCAGCTGTCTCGAAAAGACGGCTACGCTGTCTGACATAGGTTCTTAACTCAACAATCTCATGTGTTGGGCGAAAAGATCCCCTTAAGAGACCGTATGAATGCAATTGTTGAATCCACTGACAATCCTGAACATCCGTTTTACGGCCGGGAACACTTTTGAAAAAATGCGCATTCACCAACAGGACCTCAAATCCTGCTTCTTCCAACATTTCGTAAGGAACAATCCAATAAACTCCTGTCGATTCCATGGCGACACTTTTGATGCCACTCTTCTTGAGCCAATGGATCATCTGCTTCAGGTCTGCAGTGAACGTGGGGAAAGAACGTACTTCCTGTTCTGATGAGTTTTTAGCTATACAAACAAAAAGTTCACTAGCGCCGATGTCTATGCCTGCGCATTTTGGGTTCAGCAGAGTTAATGGGGCTGGTGTTGTAACGGAAGATTTTGTATTCTTTTTCATGGCAAGTCTCCTTTTTGTTGTGATTTACAAAAGAGGATAAAGGCTTGCCATTTATAAAACCAACTGAGGTGCCTTGGCGAAGCCACGCGCCGAGGGCGGTAGCTCCGAAGCGAGAAACGCTTATCCGAGAAGACCCGATTGGTCTTGTTTAATGTAAAAAATTTGATACTTGGGTTGTTTGTAGTTATCTCCGGCGCCAGTCCGGTACGGAGCTTTTGAGTTCATTTGTGTATAAGACAATCTACTTTCATTGATCGCTTTCGATCCTTGACTTTTCTAACCCGAACTTTGGGTTTCTAATGCCCTAGCCCACGAACTGGTGTAAAATGGTGTCGCTGAACCTGCGCGTTGTGCTGTAGCGCATATGGGAAAGAGATATGTCGCCTGGGAGTGTGGCCGGCGCGCTTTCTTCTATGAGCACAGTCCCGCCTGGTAAGAGTAGGGAGTGCACATCGATGCATTGGAGGAGCTCTCGCAAAAGAGGAGTTGTTTGGGAGAGTTTGTAGGGAGGATCGATATAAATGACGTCGAAAGCGCGCTTTTTCTTCGCGCATTTGTGTAAAGCGGTGTTTGCATCGAAGACAAACACATCAGCTCTGCTTTGAAGTCCGAGTAATTTTAAATTCTCTTCGATACAGTGCACGGCAGCGCGGCTGTGATCGACAAAGGTCGCATGCGCAGCTCCGCGACTCAACGCTTCGATCCCCATCAGTCCAGAGCCTGCAAAAAGATCTAGGAACTGTGTGTTTTCAATGGTGAATTGCAGCATGTCGAAGACTGCTTTGCGCATGATGGAAAGCGTGGGGCGCGTTTGTGTTCCTTTGGGCGCTTTGAGGAGGCGGCCTTTGAATGCTCCCCCGATAATGCGTAAAGTCATATGTCTATTCAAGGGGCAGTTCGCTGCGTGTCTTTTTGAGGATCTCTCGTGCGTCCTTGAGATGCGCTGATTTGCCGTCGTTTAGGAATTTAGTATAAAAGCGCTGTGCTTTTTGAGATGTCCATTGGTTCAGCAGTGTACGGTCTCCTTTCGATCCATCGATAAAGGAGACGGTCTTCTTAATGGCGATCCATTGATCGTTATGTCTGCCTTGGATGATGAGTTCGAAGGGACCGGGCTTGTCGATGCTGCCGAGGATGACATAGGGTTGGTGGCTGAAAAGGACGGAAGACTGAAAGGCGGAATGGGCCAGCATGATGCGCGTATCGGTGTGCAGAGGGATGGCATCGATGACGAGATCTGTGGCCACAGGGTCTTTTAAATCGAGAATGAGCTTGGCAAGGCGTCTGGGGAAGGCGGCGTGCGTATCAGACCAGAGGAGCTTTCCCCCGCTGATCGAGCTTAAGAGATCGAGTAGGACCAAATCGTTTTTTTGTCCTACGGCAGCAGTGTATAGGGAAATTTTGTCGTTGTTTTCGAGCCAGTTTTTAAGGGCTAGCTGCTGCTTGCGCGAGCTTACTTGCGATATGCCGTCGGTGAGCAGTACTGCGGTATGCACGTGGTCGTCTCCGATCTCACCGAGAAGCTTCTCCAATGAGGAATAGATATCGCCTGAGGAGAACAGGTCATCATCCGATTGTTTGTCTAAGAAATACTCGGCAGCCCGCACGGTCTTGTGATTTACGGGCACGCTTTTGGCGTTAAAGCGCGTCATTTTCTTATCTAGAATATAGACATTGAAGTTGTCGCCTGGCTGCAGGCAGGAAAGAGCTTTGATCACCGCTCTTTTAAAGACACCGAACTGATGCTTGCGCACAGACCTGTCTAGGATGAACAGCACTTCTTGCTTAAGGCTATATTGACTGATGTCAAAGTTAGGATGTAAGGTGAGTGAAAAGATGTATCCTTTTCCTTCTGGATGAGGAAGAAAGCTGATATCGAGGTCGAAGTCTTCATTCCATTCAGCAGCTGTGATGATGGGTGGCGAAAGATAGCTACTTAAGTCTTGATCAAAAGAGGCAATGCTGATCTTCGGGACGTGCATTTTGGAGAGAAAAGCATGGGGGAAAAAAGGAACATGCTCGCTTGAACTGCGCACGCCAAGTGTCATGTCGAGCTCTATCCACTTTGTCTCGATTTCCAAAGAGGTTTGATCTATTGAGAAAGAGCGTGAGAGCAGACTGTGTGCTATGTGCTCTGCATCGGCGTTTGGCTCTTGAAAGGCTGTGGTATGTAAATTAGCAGTCGTCATCGGATCGAAGATGTAGATGGTATCTTCTTGCGGTAAAGCGATGTGCTCTATGTCATAGGAGGTGATAGGTGTAGATAGCTGGAAGTTAAGAGCGTATTGGGTCGATGTGCCCATTGCGACCGTGCCCATTGCAACCTCGAGGAGGTCAATGGGATTTTCTTGTTCTGTCTCAAAGGCATAGATAGTTTCTTTTTTCTCTGGAAAAAGAGGAAGAAAAGGGTCTTCTGACTCGGATAAGGCGACTGTGGTAAGGGATTCTTCGCTTGGAGCGATAGCGATGCCGCGAGGCAGTTCGATGAGATCAAAAGGCTGTTGCAGATGCGGGGACAGGACGAGAATGTGTTCAAACACCTCTTCGACGATGTGGCTTTTTTTGACGAGATCTTCGCTCGTATCTAAATATTCAGGCGCTGCTGTCGAAATTCCGAAGAGAGAGCGCAAGGAATGATGCAACATCATAGGATGTGAAATGAGAAAATACAGCCCAATAGCATGCAGTCCAATAGAGGCCGCTAAAGATAAGGCGAGTGTTCGATCGCGCCCGACGGCTTTAATGCGAGTTATACTTAAGAGCGATGTATTCATAGGAGTTTCTCGAGCGCTGCTTTGCTTTTTTCAACGCGCTCTTTGAGCCGCTTTTCCGATACCTCTGCAAGGAGCACAAGCAATTGGTCATTTGCCTGAGCCTGCAATTCGAGTGCTTTTTCATTTAAATTTTGGGTTTGCGCTATTTGAGCCTCCAGGCTTAAGGTTTCGAGCGCGACAAGACACATGTATTGCTGGTAGAGCAGATGCTTTTCCGGAAACTCAGCGCTTGCAGACAAATATTGCGCTACGAGCGGATCCTCTCGAGAGGAGAAGTTCTGCTGCATCTGATTGAGTAGCTCTAATCTGCGCTCGACTTTTTTTGTATCAGAAGCAAGAGAAGTGAGAATGTCGATATATGTCAAGGCAGCCTCGAGATGGCATGGCTCGGAATAGAGCTTGCGCTTGATCTCGAGCTCTTTGAGGACATCGCAGATCTCTTGTATTTCTTTTGCATTTTCTTTTTGTTGACTTGGGTCTAAAAGAACAAATTCCAGAGTGGCCTTTTCGAGCTGGGCTGCAGTGGCGAAGTAAGAGTTGGCATGCGAAGAAGAGGCGATCAAATACGCATAGGTCTCAAGAGCTTTTTCCCATTGTTTCTCTTCCTTAAACGCAGAAGCTAAATGGAATTGGGCCAGACGCTGGTATTTCCATGCCCAATCGGGATGTTCTTTATAGGCGGATGTCAAAGTTTCCAATAGCGAAATGCGCTCCGTATTTTTTTTCTTATCTGCATATAGATCGGAGAGTTTAACGGCCTCCCCTTCCCTATCGAGTGTCTCTTTGCTTATGCAAAGAGCAGGATGCGCGGGATCGAACTGTAAGATTTTTTCTAGGACAGCAATCGAGCGATCGAGGAAGAAGGAGGCATGTTCTTTTTGTGCGTCCTTCGAATCCGAGTACTGATGAAAATAAAAATTGGCGAGCCACAGCTGGTTTTCTTTTTTCACACTGTGATCAAAGGCTTGATACAGGTGGTCGGCAGCTTTGAGTAGGATTTCATTTTTTCCGTCCTGCGCCCGCTCCGCGCAGGCAAGGTAGGTATTGAATAAACTGAGATGCACTTTGGACGCATCGGGCAGAGCATTCTGCAGAGAAAGCGCTTGTTCCGCGAAAGCAGTGAATAGGTCTAGATCATCGCCAGCGCGGAAGTGAGAAAGCGCCATCATAAGATAGGCATCGCTGATTTGGGGGTGATCGTGATAGTCTTTGACGTACTCTACGAGCTCACCTAACGTGCGTTCATATTTTTGATTTTCGAAAAATGTTTTAGCGAGAATATAGCGCATCCTTCGACGCTCTTCTGCGGAAAATAGGCCATGTTCTTTAAGGGCGCGCTGCAAGGTGGCGATGAGTTCTTCTTTTTTTACAAATGCTGTCTCAAGGGGAGCCTCTTTGATCGCATGCAAGCGACAATGGATCAAATGGCGCCAGGCGCTCTTATGATGCGGATGAGCGGGGAATTGTTTGATCAATTTCTCAAAAGCGCATGCGCTGTCCATCCAATGCTGCTCGCGAAAATGCAAAAGGGCATAATCGTAAAGGATGTTGTCCCGTTGCGAAAGATCGGAAACAGACTCTAAGACATCTTTTAGATTCTGTAGTGCTTGACTCGCTTTGCCTTTGTTTCGACAGAGCTGCGAATGCAACAGGATCGCTTTTACCGTCTCTTCATCGTGAGGAAAAGCAGTCTTCACTTCGAATAACGTTTTTTCAAACAAAGCAAAATTGTCCATCTCTTTAGCACATTGAAGGACGGTGAGCAGTGCATTTTTCGTGCGCTGCGGATTATCATCGCTTTTAGAAGAGAGATATTTTTCTAAATTTACAGCGGCTCCTGCATGATCGCCCATGTGAAAAAGGCTGCGTCCGATGTAATAATGGGCAATGGGAAGTTGCTCTTTGGCGATGTGTTTTAATGTCCTCTCTTGAAAATGCGCAATGTCGCGGTAGCGCTTTTCTTGAAAGAACAGGCTGAGCTGATTGAACGCTGCCTGCGGAGCGGCAGCACCTCCAAGCTCGTAAATTCTTTCGCATGTCTCTATCGCAGAGGACCTATCGAATCTGAGCTGCAATTGTAAAATCTGCAATAAATACTCTTCTTTGTTTTTCACATCCTTTTCTATCAGCATGCGGTACATGCTCACCGCCTGGGGATATTCTTTTAAAAAGGTGTGAATATGCGCCAGCGGAAGCACTGCCTGGTCTGCATACCCTGTGTTGTGCAGCAGTTTGAATTCTGCTTTTGCCTCGTGTAGATATTTTTTTTTCTCTTCTTGATCTTCTGCAGTGAGCGATAGGCGAAAAAGCGCATTTGCCATCTGAAGGTGCAACGCTGACTGCTCTTCTTTAGGAACATCCACATTGCTTAAAAATGTGCGCGTTGCTGTGATCAGATCTTTGAACCTAGAAAGCGCATGCAAGCAATGGATACGGCGAAATTCTGTTTTCGTGTGCAGGTCTTGTTTTTTTATATGATCGTATGCTGTCAAGGCAGCCAAAAAATCATTTTCTGAAAAAAGGATATCGCCAAGCATGGCCCATAGGGCATCGTTGGACTCGCTCACAGGATGTTTATTAAAAAAATTATGGATCTGTGTTTTGACAGCGCTGTAGTTTTTCTCCTTGCAATACTCTGCAATCCGCCTGATTTCGATTCCTTCTTGAAGAGAAGATGCCCTGTCTACTGCACTTAAGCTGATCAAAGGGAGAAGGCCGCCTATGAAGATCCAATTCTTTTTCATGCACACCTCTCGCTGTAACTAAGAATAATTTTTTGATTATAAATATATGTCAATATTCTTCAAATGGATCTTCGAAGAAAGCATCTCCATAATAGCTGAGGAGTTCTTTTGCTTTGGATGCGCTTAAGCTTTGCAGTCTTTCGTACAAGCTCAAGGCTTGTGCATTTTGTCCTTGAGAGAAGTAGAGGATTCCCAAACGCAAAAGGATATCTTGATCTTTAGGGGCCAAAGCGAGGAGAGTCTCATATTCTTTGATCTCCTTTTCTATCATGCCGAGATCGTGGTAGACAGCAGCTAGTTGCGAATGGACCCATAGATCATTGTGGGCATAAGTGTCTAATATGCGCAATTCTTCAATTGCCCTTAAAGACGCGCGCGTGAATTTTTCTCTCATTAGCTCAGAAGCGTATTCTGGGGATACCCAAAAATGGTTTTCTTGGGGAGCGCTTTGTCTTGGGTCCATGTGCAATTTTGCAAATGCAATAAATGAAGTAGCCAGTCCTGCATGCGTCTCGAGATCTATGGGTTTGATCTGCACGAGCTTGACGTATTCGTTAACGATGAGAGAAAGGAGCATCTCTTTGATCTGGTACACATCTTTCCAGTGGACCCATGCGCTAAACTTTTTTGTTAAGAGCGCGATCGTCTCAAATGCAACCGGAAAAGCATAGTACGCGTACTCTTGTCTATGGAATTGAGAGAGAAGAGAATGCAGAGCGTGGATTTTTGCTCTGTGATATTCGCTCTGTCCTTTTTCAAAAGGTAAAACAGCTTTACATTGCTCGACAAATGCGCTCCGCATCTCTAGCAGTTGCTGCGGTTTTTTAGCCTGAAAGTAAAACAGCAGCACACAATAGGCAAACCCTGTGAAAAAAAGCCCTGCGATCGTAAAGGCAAATAAGGTGGACTTCGTGAGAAAGGAAAAAAATAAAACGAATGCGAAGAATTCGAGCAAAGCGATAACAAAAAAACAGATGTGGAACAGGGCGTATTGCCGTGTGATCTGTCTAAACGTCTCCAGAGAAGTAGCGCACATGTGTTCGAGATGCTCTTGAAAATGCTGCTTATTAAACGAGTCGTTTCCAGAAAAAGGGGCTTTTGCAGCGGTGTCGATAGTTGACATTAAGAACCTATAGGTTCAGAGGGTGTTGCTGGATTAAGCCTTCGTCGATTTTTGGGATTATTTTGGCCGATTTTCCATTCTTTTTGCGAGGGTAGTATACGAAGTTTGATACAACCCTCGCAAAAAGAATGGAAAATCGGCCAAAATAATCCCAAAAATCGACGAAGGCTTAATCCAGCAACACCCTCTCAAAGAGCGGCGGGTTTATTTTTAAGATTTTAAACGATTCTGCTTTTTTTCGGAAAAATCTTTCAGGTTAATAACTCGTTTGCATCATGTAGTCGATGACTCTTTTTGAAACGCCAGCATTTTTAAGCTCGATGACATCTGAGGAACTTAAATGAAAGACGCTTCCTGTAGAATCGATCACGCTGATGATCTTTTCGTCGCTAATGCCCGCTTGAGCCATTTTCTCGATGTCTTTTTTGGAAAGCTGTTCTCCTCGATCGATCTTTCTCATCGTCTGTGGGGAGGTGTTCTGCACGGCCCGCCTATCTTCGCTGTCCATGAGATTGCCGATGACAGCACCGCCGACAGCGCCGACAGCCCCACCGATCAGTGCGCCTTGGCCTCCCCCGATCAGCGCGCCGGCACCGGCTCCTACACCGGCTCCTACTAAAGCGCCTGTTCCCGTTTTGCTCTCACAACTTGCGAGGATGACCGCTCCACAGAGCAACCCGTTGATAAGGATACGCATTTATATCACTCCTATTTCAGGAATTGTGTATACACAAATGGATTCAAAAATTGGGAATTTGTCAAGGAGGCAGCACAAATTTTTGTGTCTGGAGCGAGCCACCATTGCTGAATAGCAAGGCGCGAGTGAAGACCAGAAATTTGTTGCCAAGCTGACGTAGCCAAAAACCAACTTTTGAGTTCATTTGTGTATATACGCTAGTGATCGGGAATTGTCTACGAAAATGTATTCGCTGAACAACGCCTATTTGTACGCCAAATAATCCAACAAGCCAAAAGGGCAACGATGCCTGTAAAGCTAAACAGCCACTGTTTGCCAGATCCGGCAAACAATCCTCCGAGAGGAGGCGCGATCATGGAGGCCAAAGAGGTCATGGATTGATTGATGCCCAAAATGCTGCCCTGAATATCGACAGAGGCTTTTAGAGACACATTGGCCAAGCTGTTCGTCCAGCACAAAGAAGAGAAGCACACAGCCGGATAGAACAGGCACATAAATACAAAAAGATGGCTGGCAAAAATAAGGGTGAATAGCAAGAGAGAGAGCATAAAGAGGCACACGTTTAAGGTACGTGCAGGATGAAACCGCTGTGCGAGACGCCGATTGATCACAAAGTTAGAAATGGCCCATAGTGCCCCGACAAAGGTCAATGCGATCGTGATCAGAAAGGTGGAAAAGGAATAGTATTTGATGAGTAAAGCTGGTAAAAATTGCATCGTCGCTACCCAGGAGAGCATAAAAAAGAAATTTGCGACATAAAGAGTGCTGAGGTCTTTGTGTTTCAGGGCGAGAGCAATGTGATGCACTCCTTTAAAAAGGTGCACACCGAGGTGAGCGCGCGCGGGCCGCGTTTCAGTGAAAAGAAACACCATGCACAGAAGATTGATGTAAGCCAAAAGCGCTGTGATCCAAAAGGGAAGGCTCGGATTGAAATGCTTTCCAAAGGAAGGATCGGACAGGAGCCCTCCCAATGCAATGGCTATAATAAAACTCAAACCTCCAGTGGCTGCGATATGTCTTTCCAGCACAGTGGGATCCGAAGCTTGGAATTCACGTGACTTGAAGTCGCGGC
>JADMIO011089344.1_pt1 | contig 40404 bp, 26 predicted proteins | sample 8958161 | NCBI WGS metagenome assembly JADMIO01 (sample SAMN16585339, study PRJNA669376) | soil metagenome | isolation source: Crop rotation soil | place: USA: Cullars Rotation, Alabama | collected 2011
CGCGACAACTTGTCCACGTGGAATTCTAAGCTTAGGATCCCAATGTGCTGGAAAGGCCTTCATATTCGAGGATCGCCGTGCGCCCCTCCTCGCAGTTCGCGAGGTGGCGGCTCATGCTCTCGCGCGGCAGATCGAGCGACGCCCAGCCGGCGCTCTCGGGCGTGAAGCTCTCGCCGCGGATGTTCGCCATCCAGAGGTCGCAGGCGCCGCTCGCCTCGTCGAGCAGCCAGACGCCGCAGGCGTGCGCCTCGGAGTCGTCCACCAGGCGCTTGATGAACATGCGGAAGAAGCCGCGGAGATCGGGGTGGGTGACCAGCAGATCGAGCGCGAGCTGCACCGCATCGCTCTGGATCGAGGCCATGCACTCGGCGCGCTGGCGATTGTCGTCGAGGTCCTTGAGCGCGGCTCGCAGCCGGGCAATCTCGACCTCAGGCGCCGTTTCCTCCCGAAGCGCCACCGGCTCGCGCGACTCTGCGGATGCGGACATGCCCTCGATTATGAGCGAGTCCGCCGCGCCTGGCCACCTGCCATCGGGACGATCCGCGCCTCGTCCTTTTGGCCGATGGCCGCATGGCGCTCACGGACGAACGGGCCATCTGGCATAAGGGCGACGCGCCGATCGGCTATCTGCCGGATTGTGACGGCCCCTCCACGCGCGCCATCCTTCGATGCATGTCCACTCGATTTCCACCCTCGCAAACGCTCCCCGACGCTCCATTCAGATTCCTGCTGCTCAGCCTCTACCTGGCTGCCGCATCCTTCTTGATCGGCTGCACGCGCGTCCAGACGGCCGCCGCCGCGCCGCAGCTTCCGCAGGTCACCGCGGCGGCCGCAGTGGCCCGCGACGTCACCGAATGGGACGAGTTCACCGGCCGCCTCGAACCGGTGCAGTCGGTCGGCATCCGGCCGCGCGTCTCCGGCCTGATCTCGAACGTCACCTTCGAGGAGGGCAGCCTCGTCCATCCGGGCCAGCTGCTGTTCCAGCTCGACGATCGTCCCTTCGTCGCCCAGGTCGAACGGCTCCGCGCGGAGCTGGCGCAGGCCGACGCCGCGCGCGACCGCGCTGCGTCGGAGATGCGGCGAGCCGACCGGCTCGCGAACGACAACGCCATGTCGCTCGAGGAGCGCGAGCGGCGGGCCGGCGCGGCGACCGAGGCGACCGCTCGTGTCGACGCGGTCGCGGCTGCACTGCGCGCCGCCGAGCTCGATCTCGAGTTCACCAGGGTCGTCTCGCCGGTCGAAGGGCGCGTCAGCCGCGCGCTCGTCACCCGCGGCAACCTCGTCTCGGGCGGGCAGGGCAACGCCACACTGCTGACCACCGTCGTCTCGGTCGATCCGATCTATGCCTCGTTCGACGCCGACGAGCAGACGTTCCTGCGCTACGGCGATCGCGTCCGCCAGCATGGCAAGGGCGCCGTGCAGGGCACGCTGCCGATTCAGATGGCGCTCGCCGACGAGCAGACGTTTCCGCACAAGGGCACGCTGCAGTTCCTCGACAACCAGCTCGATCCGTCGACCGGCACGATCAACGGCCGCGCGGTCTTCCGCAATCCTGACCGGCGCCTCACACCCGGCTTGTTCGTGCGGCTCCGCCTGCCGGGAACGGTGTCGTACGAGGGCGTGCTCGTCGAGGACCGCGCGATCGGCACCGACCTCGACCGGCGATTCGTGCTGGTCGTCGGCGGCGACAAGACCATCGAATCGCGAACCGTCACGCTCGGTCCGGTGATCGACGGGCTGCGGGTCGTACGGAAGGGACTCTCCGCTGGCGAGCTCGTTGTCGTCAACGGCCTGCAGCGCGTACGGCCGGGCGTGCAGGCGAATGCGACGGTCGTGGAAATGGGCGGTGGCCAGTGAAGTTTTCGTCCTTCTTCATCACCCGGCCGATCTTCGCCATCGTCCTGTCGCTGCTGATCGTGGTGGCGGGGCTGCTGGCGCTGGTCAAGCTGCCGATCAGCGAGTATCCAGGCGTCGTGCCGCCGACGGTGGTGGTGCGGGCGGCGTTTCCAGGCGCCAACCCCAAGGTGATCGCCGAAACCGTCGCCTCGCCGCTCGAACAGCAGATGAACGGCGTCGACGGCCTGCTCTACATGTTCTCGCAGGCGACCTCCGACGGCGCGCTGACGCTGACGATCACCTTCGCGCTCGGCACCGACCTCGACAACGCGCAGGTGCAGGTGCAGAACCGCGTCGCGCAGACGCTTCCGCGCCTGCCGCAGGATGTCCAGCACATCGGCGTGACCACCGAGAAAGCGTCGCCGGATTTCATCATGGTCGTGCACCTGGTCTCGCCGGACGAGCGCTACGACATGCTCTACCTGTCTAACTATGCGCACCTGCAGGTCAGGGACGAGATCAGCCGCATCGGCGGCGTCGGCGCCGTGCAGGTCTTCGGCGCCGGCGAATACAGCATGCGGGTCTGGCTGAACCCGGATCGCCTGGCGTCGCGGCAGCTCACCACCAGCGACGTGGTGCGGGCCATCCGTGAGCAGAACATCCAGGTGGCGGCGGGCGTGCTGGGCGCGCCGCCGGCGCCATCGGACGCCACCTTCCAGCTGTCGATCAACACGCAGGGGCGGCTGACCTCGGAATCGGAGTTCGGCAACATCATCGTCCGCGCCACCGACGACGGCCAGATCACGCGGTTGTCGGATGTCGCGAGGCTCGAGCTCGGCTCGAGCCGCTACTCGCTGCGCAGCCTGCTCGACAACAAGCCGGCGGTGGCGATTGGCGTCTTTCAACGGCCCGGGACCAACGCGCTGCAGGCGTCCGAAGACGTGCACGCGACGATGGAGCGCCTGAAGCAGAACTTCCCGCCAGGCGTCGACTACCGGATCGTCTACGACCCGACGGTGTTCGTCCGCGAGTCGATCGACGCGGTGGCGCACACGCTGTTCGAAGCCATCCTGCTGGTCGTGATTGTCGTCGTCGTCTTCCTGCAGACGTGGCGGGCGTCGATCATCCCGCTGGTGGCGGTGCCGGTGTCGCTGGTCGGCACCTTTGCAGTGATGCTCGGCCTCGGCTTCTCGCTCAACACGCTCTCGCTCTTCGGCCTGGTGCTGGCCATCGGCATCGTGGTCGACGATGCGATCGTGGTGGTGGAGAACGTGGAGCGCCATATCGAGCTGGGGTCGCCGCCGATGGAGGCGACCAGGCGGGCGATGGAGGAAGTCTCCGGGCCGATCGTCGCCATCGCGCTGGTGCTCGGGGCGGTGTTCGTGCCGACCGCGTTCATCAGCGGCCTCACCGGCCAGTTCTACCGGCAGTTCGCGCTCACCATCGCGATCTCGACCTTCATCTCGGCGTTCAACTCGCTGACGCTGAGCCCGGCGCTGGCGTCGCGGCTGCTGCGCGAGCACGGCGCGCCGCGCGATCGGCTGCAGCGCGTCATCGATCGGGTGTTCGGCTGGTTCTTCCGCGGCTTCAACCGCGCCTTCACCAGCGGGTCGTCCATCTACGCCGGCGGCGTGTCGCGGGCGCTGCGCGTGTCCGCCGTTGTCCTGGTGCTGTATGTCGGCCTGGTCGCGCTCGCGGGCGTCGGGTTCGCCAAGGTGCCGCAGGGCTTCATCCCGGCGCAGGACAAGGACTACCTGGTGGCGTTCGCGCAGCTGCCGGATGCGGCGACGCTCGATCGGTCGGAACGCGTAATCAGGCAGATGACGTCGCTGGCGCTGGAGCATCCGGGGGTTGCGAACTCGGTGGCGTTCCCCGGCCTGTCGATCAACGGCCTGGTGAACGCGCCGAACACCGGCATCGCGTTCGTCACGCTCAAGCCGTCGCACGAGCGCGCGGCGATGCACGGGATGGACGCCAACAGCATCGTCGCCGATCTGAACCAGCGGTTCAGCGCGATCCAGGACGCCTACGTCGCGATCTTCCCGCCGCCGCCGGTGCAGGGGCTCGGCACGGTCGGCGGGTTCAAGCTGTATGTCGAAGACCGCGCCGGCCTCGGGTTCGAGGAGCTCTACCGGCAGGTGCAGAACGCGGCGGTCGAAGGACGGCAGGTGCCGTCGCTTGCCGGCCTGTTCTCCAGCTTCCAGGTGAGCGTGCCGCAGATCGACGTCGACGTCGATCGCGAGCGCGTGAAGACCTACGGCATCCCGCTGACCGACGTGTTCGACACGCTGCAGGTCTACCTCGGGTCGCTCTACGCCAACGACTTCAACCGGTTCGGGCGGACCTACCAGGTCAACGTGCAGGCGGAGTCGTCGTTCCGCATGCAGCCGGAGCAGATCGGGCGCCTGAAGACGCGCAACGCCCGCGGCGAGATGGTGCCGCTCGGTTCGGTCCTGCGCGTCAACCGAACCTACGGACCGGATCAGGTGATGCATTACAACGGCTATCCGGCGGCGGAGATCAACGGCGGCCCCGCGCCCGGCCACAGCTCGGGCCAGGCGCAAGGCGCGATCGCCGAACTGCTCGGGCGCACGCTGCCCAACGGGATGACGTTCGAGTGGACCGAACTGGCGTATCAGGACGCGGTATCCGGCAACACCATGTTCCTGATCTTCCCGCTGTGCGTGCTGCTGGTGTACGGCGTGCTGGCGGCGCAGTACGAGAGCTGGTCGCTGCCGTTGACCGTCATCCTGATCGTGCCGATGACGCTGCTCTCGGCGATTGGCGGCGTCTGGCTCACCGGCGGCGACAACAACGTGTTCACCCAGATCAGCTTTCTCGTCCTCGCCGGGCTCGCCTGCAAGAACGCCATCCTGATCGTCGAGTTCGCGCGGCAGCGCGAGACCGAGGGCGCCGCGCGGCGCACCGCGATTCTCGATGCCTGCCGGATCCGGCTGCGGCCGGTGCTGATGACGTCGGCGGCGTTCATCATGGGCGTCGTGCCGCTGGTGCTGGCCGAAGGGCCCGGCGCCGAGGTGCGGCAGGCGATGGGGATTGCGGTCTTTGCCGGGATGCTCGGCGTCACGCTGTTCGGCCTGTTCCTGACGCCGGTCTTCTACGTCGTGATTCAGGGGCTCGCCGATCGCCTTGCCAGCAAGCGGGGCACGGTGATCGCTACTCAGGTGCCGGCCGCGGTGGAGGGCCATTGATCGTGCGTCATCACCATTTGGCATCACGAATCGGCCTCAAGCTGCGCAGCCTGGCCATCATCGGTTTCATCACGTTGCAGGCCCCGGCCTGTGCCGTGCGCACCGCGCCGCCGCCGGCCACGATCGAACGAGCGCCGCTCAGCCGCTGGGACGGGTCGGCGTTCTCAGACCAGGAGTACGACCCTCGCTGGTGGCGCCAGTTCGAAGATCCCGTGCTCGAGGCGCTCGAGCTCGCGGCGCTCGACGCCAACCGCGACGTCCGCTCCGCGCTCGCGCGGTTCGATCAGTCGCGGGCCGTGTTCGACGAAGATCGCCGCCGGCGCTATCCGACCGTCACCGTCGGCGCATTCGTCGACGTCCGGCAGCAGGCACAGCCGGGATTCGTCGACGAGCCGGTCCGGGTCAACACCTACCGCGCCGGCTTCGACGCGTCCTGGGAGCTCGATCTGTTCGGCCGCGTCAGGGCGGCGATCGCCGCCGCGTCGGCCAACGCCGAGAGCTTCGAAGCCGCGCTTGCGGCTATGCGCGTGAGTGTCGCCGCGGACGTCGCGTTGAACTACTTCGAGCTGCGCGGCATCCAGCAGCAGCTCTCGGTGCTCGATCGCAGCCTCATCAACCAGCGCGAGACGCGGCGGCTGACTGAGGTGCGCCGCGACGCGGGGTTTGGAGAGGAGCAGGACGTCGCCAGCGCGTCGGCCCGGGTCGCCGCGATCGAAGCGGCGGTGCCGCCGCTGCGCACCGCGCTCGCGGCCCGCGAGCATCGGCTGGCCGTGCTCACCGGACGGGTGCCGGGGCAGCTCCCCGTCGACCTGGCGCCTCGGGCCTATCCGGTCCTGGCGACGTCGATCCCGCTCGGTCCGCCCGACGAGCTGTTGAACCGGCGCCCCGACGTCCGCGCCGCCGAACGCCGGCTGGCGGCGACGGCGGCCCGCGAGGGCGTGGCGACCGCGGAGCTCTATCCGCGCATCACCATCTCCGGCATGCTCGGCCTGCTCGCCGGACGCGGCAACATCTTCGGCTCGGTCGATTCGCGCGCCTGGGCGGTCACTCCGGCGCTGCAGTGGAGCGCGTTCGATCTCGGCAGCGCGCGCGCCCGGCTCCGCGGCGCGCACGCGGCGACCGCCGAAGCGCTCGCCGACTACGAACAGACCATGCTGCTGGGACTCGAGGAGACCGAGACGGCGCTCGTCACCTATCGGCAGCGGCAGGAGCGCCTGGTCAAGCTCACCGACGAGGTGCGCGAGAGCGCGCGGGCGGCGGGGATCGCGCGCCTCCGGTATCGCGAAGGCGTGGCCGATTTTCTCTCGCTGCTCGACGCCGAGCGGACACAACTGCAGGCCGAGGACAGCGCCGCGCTGGCCGAGGCCGACGTGTTCACGGCGATCGTGGCTCTATACCGCGCCGTTGGCGGCATGAAGTAACGCGCGATCACGACGCACGAGCGGCAGCGCGCGCAGCTGCTGCCATGCGCTATCATCCGGCGTCGATTCAGCATGGACCCGGAGGTCGTGATGCGCCGCTTCTGCCTGTTGTTGCTGCTGCTGACTCTTTCGCACGGCTCGCCGGTCGCGGCGCAGAGCGTCACGATCGACGCGCTGATGGCGTCGCCCTTCCCGGCCGAGCTCGTGGCGGCTTCGTCTGGTGCGCGGTTCGCCTGGGTGCAATCGGTCGCCGGCGTCCGCAACATCTGGCTCGCCGAGGCGCCCGGCTTCGCCGGCCGCCGGCTCACGAGCTACACCGCGGACGATGGGCAGGACCTGACCGAGCTGGCGTTCACCGGCGACGGCGCGTTCGTGGTGTTCACGCGCGGCGAGGGTGCGAACCGGCAAGGCGAGTCGCCGAACCCGACACAGATGCCCGACGGCGCGGAGCAGGCGGTCTGGGCCGTGCCGACCGGTGCCGCCGGCCCGCCGAAACGGCTCGGCCCAGGCGACCTTCCCGCGCCAGCCCCGAACGGCGCGCGCGTCGTCTGGGTGAACCGCGGGCAGCTGTGGACGATCGACCTCGCGGCTGCCGACGCGAAGGCGGCGCCGCTCTTCACGGCGCGCGGCGCCGCTCAGCAGATTGCCTGGGCGCCGGACGGCGCGTCGCTCGCGTTCGTCAGCGGCCGCGGCACGCACAGCTTCATCGGCGTGTTCGTCGTCGCTACGCGGGAGCTGCGCTATATCGACCCGTCACTCGATCGCGACAGCCAGATCGCCTGGTCGCCGGACGGCACGCGCCTGGCCTTTCTCAGGCAGTTCGCGGCGCCGCGGCCGTCGATGTTCACGCCGCATCGCAGCGCCGAGGAACCGTGGGCGATTCGCGTCGCCGACGTGAAGAGCGGCACGGCGCGCGAAATCTTCAAGGCCGGCAAGGGCGCAGGCAGTGCGTTCCAGGCGATCGTGGCGAAGAACCAGCTGCTCTGGGGCGCCGGCGATCGTCTCGTCTTTCCCTGGGAAAAGGACGGGTGGCTACACCTGTACTCGATCGCCGCCGCCGGCGGGACGGCCACACTGCTGACGCCGGGCGCGTTCGAGGTCGAGTACGCCACGCTCTCGTCCGACAGGTCGCGCGTGATCTACAACTCGAACCAGGACGACGTCGATCGCCGGCATCTGTGGGCGGCGGCGGTGGCGGGCACGAGGCCGCCGACCCCGATGACGAAGGGCAGCGGCATCGAGTGGCAGCCGGTCGCGGCCGCCACCGGCGCGGCGACTGCGTTCCTCCGATCGGATGCGCGTGTGCCGCCGCACGTGGCGGTAATGCAGGGCGAGCAGGCGGCACGCGACGTCGCCGCGACGCTGCCGGAGGCGTCGTTTCCGGCGGCGCAGCTCGTCGACCCGCAGCCGGTGGTGATCACCGCCGCCGACGGGATGGCGATCCACGGCCAGCTCTTCGTCCCGAAGGATCTCAAGGCGGGGGAGAAGCGGCCGGCGATGATCTTTTTCCACGGCGGCTCGCGGCGGCAGATGCTGCTCGGCTGGCACTACATGTACTACTACCGGAACTCCTACGCGATGAACCAATGGCTGGCTAGCCTCGGTTACGTCGTCCTCTCGGTGAACTACCGCAGCGGCATCGGCTACGGGATGGAATTCCGTGAGGCGCTCAACTACGGCGCCGCCGGCGGCAGCGAGTTCCGCGATGTGCTCGGCGCCGGCCTCTTCATGAAGAACCGGCCCGACGTCGACCCGTCGCGCATCGGCCTCTGGGGCGGCTCGTACGGCGGCTATCTCACCGCCATGGGACTGTCGCGCGCGTCCGAGCTGTTCGCGGCCGGCGTCGACATGCACGGCGTGCACGACTGGAACGAGGGCATCCGCACGTTCGTCGCCGACTACAACCGGCTCGACGATCCCGAGTTCGCCCGCCTCGCCTTCGACTCCTCGCCGCTCTCGAGCGTCGACACCTGGAAATCGCCGGTGCTGCTCGTCCACGGCGACGACGACCGGAATGTCTCGTTCATCCAGTCGATCAACCTGGTGGCGGCGCTGCGCAAGAGGAACGTCGACGTGGAGCAGCTCGTCTTCCCGGACGAAGTACACGACTTCCTGCGCCACGACAACTGGATCCGCGCCTACAAGGCGTCGGCGGACTTCCTGCAGCGGAAGCTGGGGGGACGGAAGGGTAGCGGCAGCCAGTAGAAGGTGTCGGTCCGCCTGCAGGCGGACACTACATTGCGGACACTACCTTAGTCCGTCACGTGTCGAGCAGGTGTCGGCGGGAACGGCATCCAGAACTGCTGTCGGCAGGTGGCGCACTGCAGCGTGACGACACGCATGTCGGGTGAGATGCCGATGACCGTGGCGGTGAGCGCGCGGCAGCCCGGGCACGGCATCAGATGCTGGCCCGGGTCGTGGTCTTCAGCCACGCGTGTCCAATCGCTCGAGCGAATCGCCCGGTGAGTCCGCCAACGTGCAGAGATTATCGGTGCCTTTGATGATGTTGTCACTAGCGAAAAGCAGCCGAGGTGAGACCGTACCTGTTCCAGACGATCGCCGTTCAACTGCTGCCAGCAGAAACGGCATCGAGTCCGACGCGCTCGTGACGTCGCCTTCGTTCGCGCGCGTAAGCCGCGCACGCCCTCTGCGCCATCAAGGCGCGCGTCGAAAGCGCTCCCACTCCGCCGCCGTCTCGTCCGCGAACTCGCGCGCCAACTGCCGCGCGCGGTCGTGGCTCATTTCAAACGCGCGCAGCTGCGCAAAGCGCTGGTGGCCGCGAAGAGGCTCGGGGAACTTGGTCCAGAAGTGTCCCGCGAGCTGCACCGCCGCGTCCACGGCGAGCGTGTTCAGCTCGGTCTGCGAACGCAGATCGCCGATCGACAGCTCGCGATAGCCTCGATCCCACGATTGAATCCACCACTCCGGCGCCTCGCGCAGGCCCTCGCGCGGAAGAAATCCGAAGACGTCGGGAAGCCTCGGCCCAAGCAGCGCCCCATACATCAGGACGTGCAGCGACCCGCCGGTTGCCGGGCGCGAGACGCACTCGAACCCGCTGGGGGTCGCGGTGATGCGAGCCTCCAGGAACAAATCGTCATCGGGCGCGTCGGTGGGGCCGTCGATGCGAATCAGCGTCTTGGTTTCGAGCGCGCTGCCGACGCCGATGTCGACCCGTCCGGCCCGGACGATCCGATAGAACGCCTCGGGACGCTCCGGGCTGGTTTCACGCATCAGGCGCACGAATCGTTCCCAGCCGCGCTTCAAGGTCTGGTCGTCATCGTTCGGCAGCGGCTGCATCAGCGCCTCCGCCCACTTCAGCCAGCCGTGCTGGTCCTGAGGAACCGACGCGCGCAGGCGCTCGACGATGGCGGGCTGGACGCGGTCGACGGGGTGGTCGAGCGCTGCCCGGTAGGCATCGAAATAGGCGTTCACCGCCTCGTCGCCGTTGCACGCCCAGTCGGCGTTCCGGCAGGCGACGTGGATCGAAGCGGCGTAGCGAACCAGATCCACGACCGCGGGGCCCAGCCCCGCCAGGTCGAAGTCCTCGAGCCCGTACGAACGCTCGGTGACGACGAACTGCTCGATGTGCGCGTCGCCGTGGACCGCGACCGCGGGAAGCCGCCAGCGCAGGTCGTTGAAGGCGAAGCAGGTCCTCGCGGCGAACTGCCGCGCCAGCAGTCTGAAATAGCGGAACGAGCTCGCCTGAACCTTCTCGAGCAGCGCGGGCGAGGCGCCCTGGCTTCGCAGCGTGTTCTTGTCGAGGCGAAAACTGGCCGGTGCGCCGAACGGTGCGTCGGCGGGAACGTTCTGCGCGATCGCGACGCCAATCCAGCCGGCTGCCGTGACGGCGGCCAACACCGCGCACCTCCCGGTTCGAACCGCGATAGCTGTCGAGCGCTGCATGGAAGGCGACCTTCCCGGGATGGAGTGCGGCCAACGATTGCGTGTCGAAACAGCATAGCGCGCAATGGGTCGCGGCGTCCGGCTGACGGCGGAACGTCGACGGTCGCCTGAAGGCGGACACTACATGGTCCGCCTAAAGGCGGACACTACATGGTCCGCCTGAAGGCGGACACTACATTGCGGCGGCGCGCGCGATGGCGTAGTCGAGCACGGGATCGTGCCCGCTCTGGAAATCTCCGGCGGAGGCGGGGACGAACACGCGTGGCGCGATGCCTTGATCCTCGATGACCTGGCCGGTCGCCGTGTACTCGATCCATCGCGAGACCGAGTACGACCATCCGCCGCCGAGCATGAACGTCTGCGGGTTCGCGGTCGCGCCGTCGGTCGTGTCGCCGATCAGCGTGACCTGCGGCAGCTGCTGCATCGCGGCGATGAAGCTCTCGTTGCTGCTCGCGCAGAAGCGGCCGATGAGCAGCAGCACCGGACGCGTGAACTGAAACGAGCCGCGCGGCGAGAACGTCCGCGCCTGGCGCGCCGTGAAGTCGCTGTGCCCCGGGCCGTTCCGGAACTGGACGAACCCGGCGGTCGTGGTCGTGGTGGCGAACCGGCCGGCAAATTCGAAGGCCAGTTGATCGCTGCCGCCGGGATTCATGCGGACATCGAGGACGAGCGCCGGCCGATCGCGGAACGCGTCGAGGAACGCGTCCAGGGTGGCGACGCTGGTGCGGGCAGGATCCCAGGCCTGCACGGCGATGTATGGCACGCCGTCGAAGGTGGCCGATACCGCACCGCCCCTGACCTGCGCATTCCCGCGCGCCAGATATTGCTGCGAGACGCCGTTGTCCCAGTTGAACGAGTAATCGGGGACATACGTGCGCAGCGTCGTGCTGCCGCTGGTCAGCACGACATGTTGATCGTGCAGCCGGCCGAGCATTTCCTGCACGATCGTCACGAACTGGGCTGGTGTGGCGCCGGCGACGCGGGGTGCGAATTCGGCCCTGATCGCGTTCCAGTCGATGCGTTTGTAATCGAAATACGAGTAGATCCGATCGAACGTCGCCCACATCTGATCGAACTGCCCGACGACGTCGGTTGGCGGCGGACCCGTCGGCCCAACCGGACTGGTGTTGCCGCCGCATGCCGCCGCCACGACGAGTGCGGCGGTGACGAGCGAATGACGCCATGAGACGACGAACGTCGCCATCGGGCCATTGTGAAGGATTGACAGGGAGAAGTGTACGCCCGGGCCCGCCCGTGGGGTATACATACGCGCATGCGCACGCCAACTGATCGTTCACGGACGCCTGGCCTCTGGGATCGCCGTTCCTTCCTCACCGCCGCGACCGGCGCCGCGGCAATCGCGCCGCTGGCGGCGCAGGCGCCGGCAAACACGCAGCCGCCGCTGTCGCCGGTTCCGGCGCCGCGGGACTGGGGCCGGCCCGATCCGGTTCAGTACCCGGATCCCGACGTGGTTGCGCTCGATCCGCGTTTCCGGAAATACATCGTCGGCAACACGGTCATCCGCCGCCTGCACTTCGGCACGCTGTGGGCCGAAGGCGTCGCCTGGAACGGCGTCGGACGCTATCTGGTCTGGAGCGATATCCCCAACAACGTGCAGATGCGATGGATCGAAGAGGACGGTCACGTCACCGTGTTCCGCAATCCATCGGGCTACAGCAACGGCAACACCTTCGACTACGAAGGGCGCCAGCTCTCGTGCGAGCACGGCGGCCGGCGCGTCGCGCGCTACGAGCCGAACGGGACGGTGACGGCGGTGGCCGAGAAGTTTCAGGGCAAGCGGTTCAACTCGCCCAACGACGTCGTCGTCGCCCCGGACGGCGGCATCTGGTTCACCGATCCCTTCTATGGCATCCGCGGCAACTACGAGGGGTACAAGAGCGAGCCCGAGCTGAAGGAAGCCGTCTATCACGTCGACGGGAAGACGGGGCAGATCGACAAGGTGTCCGACGAGGTCGGCCAGCCGAACGGGATCTGCTTTTCGCCGGACTACAAGAAGCTCTACGTCGCCGATACCGGGACGCCGCGTGAAATCAAGGTGTGGGACGTCGACGGCAAGACGCTGCGGAACGGCAAGCGGTTCGCGCAGATCGATATCCCGGGCGCCGGGACGCCCTCGGCCGCCGACGGCATCCGCTGCGACGTCGATGGCAACATCTGGGCGGGGGCACGCCCCGGCGTGCAGGTGCTGGCGCCGTCGGGCGAACGGATCGGCATGATTCGCCTGCCGGAGACGTGCGCCAACGTCTGCTTCGGCGGCACGCGGCGCAACCGGCTGTTCATGGCCTCGAGCCAGTCGTTGTACTCGGTCTACGTGGAGACGACCGGAGCGCACATCGCGTGAGCGCGCGGCCGTGCGCATGAGCATGCTTACCGGCAAGGTGTCGGTGGTGACCGGGGCGACCTCCGGCATCGGCCGCGGCATCGCCGAGCATTTCGCGCAGCTCGGCTCGAACATCCTGGTGCACGGGCGCGATCGTGACGATGGCCTCGAAACCGTGCGGCGGGTGAAAGCGGCCGGCGGCGACGCCGAGTATGTCGACGGCGACCTGACCGACGAGGCGGTCTGCCGCGGGCTGATTCGCCGCGCGGTGGAGCGGTTCGGCGGCCTCGACATCCTCGTCAACAACGCCGGCGACACCGGCCGCGGCGATCTCGAACACATCGCCGTCGCGCGCTGGGACACGATTCTCGCCGTGAACCTGCGGGCGCCGTTCATATTGCTGCAGGAGTCGATCGCGCCGATGCGCGCGCGCGGCGGCGGCTCGGTGATCAATATCGGATCGGTGCTCGCCTATGTCGGCGAGCCGAAGCTGGGCGCCTACTCGGTATCCAAGGGCGGCCTGATGACGTTGACGAAGAACGCCGCCGCGCTGCTCAACCGCGATCGGATTCGCGTCAACCAGATCAACGTCGGCTGGACGCTCACCGAAGGGGAGCGGCGCGTCAAGCGCGAGCAGGAAGGCAAGGGCGACGAGTGGATCGCGGAAGCGATCGCGACGCGGCCGTTCGGCCGGCTGCTCGTGCCTCTTGATATCGCCCGCGCGGCGGAGTATTTCGCGTCGAGCGCGAGCGAGTGCGTCACCGGGAGCATCCTCGACCTCGAACAGTATCCGCCGGGAGCGCTGCCGAACTCGTAGAGATCGATTGACGGTGCGCGGGCATCGTGCAATGGTGTCGGCCATGCGAAGCGCACTGCTCTCCGTCCTCCTCCTGTTTCCACACGCCGCCGCGGCGGCGTCCGTGCCGCTCGATATCAGCGGCGTACGGCCAGGGCCAATCAGCGTCACCCGTGCCGAGGAGACGGTGGCGATCAGCTGGCCGGACGAGACCGGTCGCGCGTGGCGCGCGGTGTTCTCGCTCGATCCGGCAAAGCCGCTGATCGAGTCGATCGGCACCGCAGGCGCCGATCCTCTGGTTCGCGACGCGCGCCCGTTCTATCAGGGCGAGACCGGGAAGCGGCGCGGCGGATGGTATGCGTTCTTCGACGATCCGACGACGCATCCGGACGGCACGCGGCACGTGCAGGGCACGCTGCAGCTGCGCGGCGCGGTCGCGCGCAGCGTCGGCGAACGGCTGGAGATCGTCTTCGAGGGCGCGCGGATGGGCACCTTCGAGGGGGGGCTCGCCTACACCTTCTATCCAGGCAGCCGGCTGATCCAGCAGGAAGCGGTGGTGACGACCAACGAGCCCGACGTCGCGTATTACTACGACGCCGGACTCGAGATGGCCGCGCCGTCCGATCGCCGGCCGGGCAACAACATGAGCACCGAGGTGGCCTTCTACGACACCGACGGGGTGCTCCGCCGCAGCACGTCGAACGGCCTGCAGGCCGAACGCGTCCCGGTGCAGGCGCGGTATCGCACGCTGGCATTGCGGGCAGCGGGTGGAAGCGTGGCGGTGTTCCCGGCGCCGCACCGCTACTTCTTCCCGAGGGACTTCACCTCGAATCTCGCCTATGTCTGGCATCGCGCCTGGCGCGGACGCGTCGCGCTCGGCATCCGGCAGCTGCGCGACGAGAACTGGCAGTATTACCCGTGGATGAACGCGCCGCCGGGCCGGCCGCAGCGGATGGGGGTGTTCTTGCTGCTCTCGTCCGGCGCGCCGGACACGGCGCTCGCCGACGTTCTCCGCTATACCAACAGCGATCGCTTTCGCGCGCTCGAGGGCTACAAGACCCTCAGCACGCACTGGCACCTGGCCGACACGGTTCAAGCGATGGCCAACGGGCTCGACTGGACGCCGCCGTTCAAGCCGGTGCTGAAGGCGATGGGGGTCGATGCGTCGATGATCATGGATTTCCACGGCGACGGCCACCCGGGCGACCTCACCGATCTGCGCCTCGACGAGCTGCACGCGTACTTCGCCGCGCTCCGCGCGCAGTCGGACCCGGAGTTCCTGTTGATTCCCAGCGAGGAAGCGAACGTGCACCTTGGCGGACACTGGACCCTGGTGTTTCCGCGGCCGGTGTACTGGTTCATGGACCGTCCCGGCCACGTGCCGCTGGTCTCGAAGCATCCGAAGTACGGCACCGTCTACAGCGTGGGCAATGCGGAGGAGATGTTCGAGCTCGTGCGGCGCGAGGGCGGCTACATGTACCAGACGCATCCGCGCACGAAAGGGTCGACCGGGTTTCCCGACAAGATTCTCGGCACGCCGTATTTCCGCGATCCCAGCTACCTCGGCGCCGGGTGGAAGGCGCTGCCTTCTGATCTCTCCTCGCCGCGTCTCGGCGATCGCGCGTTCGACCTGGTCGACGAACTGAACAACCAGGGGCTGCGCAAGCGGCTGCTCGGCGAGGTCGACGTGTTCCAGTTCGACCACACGCACGAGCTCTACGCGCACATGAACATCAACTACATCAAGCTCGATCGCCTTCCCGCGTTCGATCGTTGGGGCGACGCGCTCGCGACGCTGGCGAGAGGCGAGTTCTTCACCACCACCGGCGAGGTGCTGCTGCCGGAGGTCGACTTCACCGCCTCCTCTGCCGCCGAGATCGTCGCCGGTGTGCGCGCGCAGTGGACCTTTCCCCTCCAGTTCGCGGAGATCGTCTGGGGCGACGGACAGACGGTCCATCGCCAGGTGATCGAGCTGGCGGACACGCGCGGATTCGGCAGCCGGCGGTTCGAATGGCGTGCGAAGGCGAACGGCTGGAAATGGGCCCGGGTCGCGGTGTGGGACGTCGCCGGCAACGGCGCGTTCGTGAACCCGTTCTGGCGGCCGTAGCCGCTACCGCCGGGCCGAGTACCGGAGGCCGCAGCGCTCGCACAGGAACCAGCGCGTCGAGCTGCCGCTCTGTTCCTCTTCCTCAGCCCAATCGGCGCGTCCGCACCTCGGGCACGGCGGCACGGACGGCTCGCGCGTGCGGGCGGGCGGTGGCGGCGGGTTCTTCTCCTTCACGGCGTGGAGGTACGGTATCCGGCGCGGGCCCGAAAGTCACCGGGTTTCGGTAGTTCCAGAGGCACCTGTTTTGGGTTGCGTTGCGCCGTTCGTCTTCATAGAGTCCTGGGACGACCGCCAGGCCTGAACCCTATGCCCGTCCGCAGCTACACACGCGACGACGCCCGGCGCCGGATCGAGGTGATCGGCGACGGGCCGCTGACCGCCGACGATTTGATCGGCGTGCTCCGCCGGCAGATTGCCGACAACGCCTGGACGTACGGGTTGTTGTACGAGGCGACGGCGCGCCCGGAAGCGATCGATGCGCTGCTCGTTCACCTGCGGGAGGCGTCGTCCCGGCTGGGCCCGCGCGGTCCCGTAGCGGTCGTCAGCCAGGGGCCCGACGCGGTCAACATCGCGCGGTACATGGCCTCCGCGAACGTCGAGATCGCGCTGTTCGTCAACCGGCGGAGCGCGGAAGAGTGGCTCGACACGCGGCAGCGCACCTGAAGCGTCTCCGAGATCGTTTGTGTGTTCGCCTTTGAGGCCTCGGCGAACCCGTCACTTCGGCGTCAGCTTCAACAGCTTGCCGTTGGCGCTGTCGGTCAGCACATAGACGGCGCCGTCCGGAAAGACGCGAACGTCGCGGATCCGCTCGTTCAGATCCACCAGCAGCGGTTCCTCGTTGACGACCTTGTCGTCCTTGCCCAGCTCGAGCCGGAACAGCGCCTGGCCGGCCAGCCCGCCGACGAGCACGCTGGTCTTCCACTGCGGGAAGAGGTCGCCCCGATAGAAGACCAGGCCGGACGGCGCGATCACCGGATCCCAGTAGTAGCGCGGCTGCTCCATCCCTGGCTTCTCGACGATGGCGTCGCCGATCTTCGTGCCGGGGTAGTTGATGCCGTGCACGATCACCGGCCAGCCGTAGTTCTTGCCCTTCTCGATCAGGTTCAGCTCATCGCCGCCGCGCGGACCGTGTTCGGTTTCCCACAGCCGTCCGTCGGCCGCGAAGGTCAACCCCTGCGGCGTCCGATGACCCATCGACCAGACTTCCGGCTGGCCGATCGTCGGATTGCCGGGCGCCGGTTTGCCTTCCGGCGTGATGTGGATGATCTTGCCGAGATACGTATCTTTCTGCTGCGCCTGCAGCGGCAGCGGATCGCCGGTGGATCGGTCGCCAATCGCGACGAACAGGTTGCCGTCCTTCGGATCGATGGCGATGCGGGAACCGGTCTGGCTCACCGCTCGATTGGTAAACGGCGTGCCCTGAGAGATGGTCTTCACATTCGACAGCGTCCCCGCGTCCTCGTCGAGCGTGGCGCTGTCGATCGCCTGGACACAGGTGTCGGCATCGACGATGCGCATGTAAACGTAGAAGATTCGGTGGTTGCCGGCGAAATTCCGATCCAGCGCCACGTCGAGGAGGCCCGCCTGCCCCCGGACATAGATCGGCGGCAGGTTCGCCGTGATCGTGTGCAGCGGCGAGCCATCCTTGTTGAGGATCCGGATGCGGCCCGGCTTTTCGGTGATGAGGAAGCGTCCGCTCGGGAGCAGCGCGACCGCCCAGGGGGTCTGGAGGTCGCTGGCGATGGTGGTGACGGCGACGTCCGCCGTCTTGTGATACGGCGCACGGGTCTGGCCGGGAAAAACCGGGTGATCGGTATCCAGTTCAGGCGATCGCCGGTCGATGGGCTGTCCTTCGACCATGACTTTCTCGAAGGAACGGCGGGTGACTCCGGCGTTGCCGCGTCCTGCCGGCGGCGCCTGGGCCATCAGCAGGGCGGAGCAGATCGACAGTCCTGCGACGGCGCACGTGATCACGATTCGGTTCATGTCGGTCTCCGGATACGGGTCAGGCTCTTAGTCCCGCGTCGGCGGGCATTCAACAGTCTGACAGACCATATCCGGCGGCGTCACTACCGAAGCCGGCCGGCGGCGGCTGAGTTTCTGGAACTGGCCTAATAAGTGCTGAACATCGCCTGCATCTGGGCTGGCGTGTGCGTCTTGAGCAGCGCCAGCGACAGGAGGATCCGCGCCTTTTGCGGGTTCAGCTCCTGCGAGGCGAGAAAGCCCATCTCGTCGTCGTTGATTTCGACGTTGCGGTCGACCGTGCCGGTCGGCACGCGCGAGCTCCGCACGACGACGACGCCCTTCTTGACCGCGTTCGCGGCGGCCGTCACCGAGGCCTTGTTCATGTTGCCGTTGCCGACGCCGGCGATCACGAGGCCCTTGGCGCCGCTCGCCACCGCCGCGTCGATCAACGCCGGCGAGCTGTCGGCCGAGGCGAAGATGATGTCGACGCGCGGGATCGTCGTGACCGAGGCGACGTCGAATTCGGTCTGCGTGGTGTGCTTCCACTCGGGCCTGGTATAGAAGTCGTTCTTCCCGTAGGCGGCCACGCCGACCAGGCCGCGGAGCGGCGACATGAAGGTCTGCACCGATGTCGTGCTGGTCTTGGTCAGCGAGTGGGCGGCGTGGATCCAGTCGTTCATCACCACCAGCACACCCAGCCCCTTGGCCCGGGGATCGACCGTCACCCCGACCGCGTTATAGAGATTGAGCGGGCCGTCAGCGCTGACCGCGGTCGACGGGCGCATCGACCCGACCATCACCACCGGCTTGTCGGTCTTCACCGTCAGGTTCAGGAAGAACGCCGATTCCTCGAGGGTATCGGTGCCGTGGGTGATGACGAAGCCATCGACGTCGGGCGACTTCGCCAGCTCGTTGATCCGCTTGGCCAGGGTCAGGAGAATCTCGAACGTCATGTCCTGCGAGCCGACATTGGCGATCTGTTCGCCCTTGATGGTGGCGAGCTTGTCGATGCCAGGCACCGCCGCGACCATCGTGTCGATGCCGACCGCACCGGACGTGTAGCCGGACTGGGTTCCGCTGGCGGCCGCGCCGGCAATCGTGCCGCCGGTCGCGAGGATGGTGACGTTCGGCTTGCGCGCCTGGCCGGAAGCCGGGGATGTGGCGCTGCACGCCAGGCCGAGCACCGCAACGAGGGCGGCCACTGTTCGGCGGATGTTCATGATCGCGTTTCCTCCTTCGACCGGCTCGCAGCGTTCAGCCAAACGCTCTGAGCGGGACACTCGATTGAGCAAGCGGGATACCGCGGTCCGAATCGCATTCGCCCTGCCGCAGCGACGATCACGGTTGGCAAATCCTCCGAAGAATTGGAGAACGTCCGATAGAGCGGAGGAATCGACGCGACAATTCGGAGCGCGTCTCCACGGTCGAAGCGCGATCTGGCGTGATTCACCGGGTCCCGGCCGGGCAGCAGGATTGCTTTCCCCGCAAGGTTCGCGGCCTCACGCAGCGCAGCCTTCCAGGCCTGCCGACGGCCGCGCGGGCAGCCCTGAAGGGCTGCGCGACGATTTTGAGAACGAGTGGCGGGCACCGCCGATGACCGTCAAGCCTCCAATTGCATCAGCGGCGACCCCGGTCGGTCCTGCCGCGCCGGCGCGCGTTCGCACCGGCGTGACCGCCGAGGCGATCGCCGAAGCGCTCCTCGACAACCTCCTCTGCCTCCTCGGCAAGCGGCCGCAGCACGCGACGCGGAATGACTGGTACATGGCGCTCGCGTATACCATTCGCGACCGGCTGCTGGATCGCTGCCTGACGACGGTCGATCGGCTCGGCGAGTCGGGCGCGCGGCAGAAAATCGTCGCGTATCTCTCGGCCGAGTTTCTCACCGGCCCGCATCTCGGCAACAGCCTGGTGAACCTGGGGCTGTGGGACGCGGTGGAGAAGGCCGTCGCCTCGACCGGCCAGGACCTGGCCGACCTGATCGAGCAGGAGGAGGAGCCCGGCCTCGGCAATGGCGGCCTCGGCCGCCTGGCGGCCTGCTTCATGGACTCGCTCGCCACGCTCGAAGTGGCGGCGATCGGCTACGGCATCCGCTACGAGTTCGGCATCTTCGATCAGGCAATTCGCGGCGGCGAACAGATCGAGCTCACCGACAAGTGGCTGCGCTTCGGCAACCCCTGGGAGATCGTGCGTCCGGAGGTGAGCTTCACCGTGATGTTCGGCGGCCGCACCGAGTGCGTCGCCGATCGGAACGGGCAGTTCCGGGTGCGCTGGCATCCCGAGCGGCTGGTCAAGGGCGTCGCCTGCGACACGCCGGTGCCGGGCTACGGCGTGCCGACCGCGAACATCCTGCGCCTGTGGAAGGCCGAGGCGGTCGAGTCGTTCAACTTCGAGGCCTTCAACCTCGGCGACTACCCGGGCGCGGTGGAGGCGAAGGTCGCGTCCGAGACGATCTCGAAGGTGCTGTATCCGAACGACGACCCGGCGATCGGCAAGCGGCTGCGGCTGGCGCAGCAGTACTTCTTCGTCTCGTGCTCGCTGCAGGACATCATCCGCCTGCACCTCCAGCGCGGCGCGGCGCTCGCCGACCTCCACCAGTTCTGGGCCGCGCAGCTGAACGACACGCACCCATCGATTGCCGTCGCCGAGTTGATGCGGCTGCTGGTCGACGAGCACGCGCTCGACTGGGACACGGCGTGGGAGGTGACCGAGCGCACCTGCGGCTACACCAATCACACCCTGCTGGCCGAAGCGCTCGAGGCCTGGCCGCTGCCGCTGTTCGGCGCGCTGCTGCCGCGGCACCTCGAGATCATCTACGAGATCAACCGCCGCTTCCTCGACCGCGTCCGCGCGCAGGTGCCCGGCGACGAGGCGCTGGTGCAGCGGCTGTCGATCATCGACGAAGCCGGCGAGAAGCGGGTGCGGATGGCGCATCTCGCCAGCGTCGGCAGCCACGCGATCAACGGCGTCGCCGCGCTCCACTCCGGCCTGCTCAAGGCGACGGTGCTCCGCGATTTCTACCGGATCGCGCCGGACAAGTTCTTCAACGTGACTAACGGCGTGACGCCGCGGCGCTGGATCGCGCTCAGCAACCCCAGGCTGGCGGCGCTGATCAGCCGCCACATCGGCGACCGCTGGATCGGCGACCTCGAGCACGAGCTGGAGCGTCTCGAACCGCTTGCCGCCGACGGCGCCTTCCAGCGCGACTGGCAGGCGATCAAGGAAAACAACAAGGTGGCGCTGGCGGCGCTGATTCGCCGGCGCACCGGAGTCGCCGTCGATCCGGCGTCGCTGTTCGACGTCCAGGTCAAGCGCCTGCACGAGTACAAGCGCCAGCACCTCAACGTGCTCTACCTGATCGCTCTCTACCGCCGCTTGAAGCGCGGCGCGGTGGCGACGCCGGTGCCGCGCACCGTCATCTTCGGCGGCAAGGCCGCCCCCGGCTACCGGATCGCGAAGTCGATCATCCGGCTGATCACCGGCGTCGGGTCGGTGGTCAACCAGGACGAGCAGACCGCCGGGCTGCTGAAAGTGGTGTTCCTCCCCGATTTCAACGTCACCAACGGCCAGCACGTCTATCCGGCCGCGGATCTGTCCGAGCAGATCTCGACCGCCGGGAAGGAGGCGTCGGGCACCGGCAACATGAAGTTCTCGCTGAACGGCGCGCTGACGATCGGGACGCTCGATGGCGCGAACGTCGAGATCCGCGATGCCGTCGGCCACGAGAACTTCTTTCTCTTCGGGCTCACCGCCAGCGGCGTCAACGAAGCCAAGGCGCGCGGCTACCGCCCGCGCGATCTCTACGAGTCGAACGCCGAGCTGCGCGAGGTGATCGATCTAATCGCGGACGGCGCCTTCTCGGACGGCGATCGGGAACGCTTCCGGCCGCTCGTCGACTCGTTGCTCGACCGCGACGACTACATGCTGCTGGCCGACTACCAGGCCTATGTCGATTGCCAGGATCGTGTCAGCACCGCGTTCGGCGATCGCCTGCGCTGGACCGAGATGTCGATCCTGAACTGCGCGCGCACCGGACGCTTCTCCTCGGATCGATCGATCCGCGAGTACTGCCGCGACATCTGGAACGTCGAGGTGCCTCGGCGGGCCGGGCCTTGAGCCGGGTCGTCGTTCGTCCGCCCCTGGCCGGGCCGGTCGCCCGCGATGTGGCGATGGGGTCGAGCGCGCCGCTCGGCGCCACGCTCGTGGCCGGCGGCGTCAACTTCTCGGTGTTCTCGAAGGACGCCGACGTCATCGAGCTGGTGCTCTTCGACCGCCCGGACGCCGTGTCGCCGTCGCGAGTAATCGCCCTCGATCGGGCGCAGCACCGCAGCTATCACTACTGGCATGCCCTGGTGCCCGACGTCGGCCCCGGCCAGGCGTACGGCTACCGCGCCCACGGACCGTTCCTGCCGGAGCGCGGGCTGCGGTTCGACGGCGGCAAGCTGCTCCTCGACCCCTACGGTCTCTCCGTCGCCGTGCCCGCCGGCTACGATCGCGCGGCGGCCTCACGGCCAGGCGACAACGCCGCCGTGGCGATGCGAAGCGTTGTCGCCGACCCGGGCCGGTACGACTGGGAAGGCGATGCGCCGCTGCGGCGCCCGTTTGCCGAGACGGTGATCTACGAGATGCACGTCCGCGGCTTCACACGCCACCCGAGCGCGGGCGTCGGCGGCGGCAGGGCCGGGACCTACGCCGGCGTAATCGAGAAGATCCCGTACCTCAAGGACCTTGGCGTGACCGCGGTGGAGCTGCTGCCGGTGTTCCAGTTCGATCCTCAGGCTGCGCCGCGCGGCCGGGTGAATTACTGGGGCTACCAGCCGGTGTCGTTCTTCGCGCCGCACCACGCCTACGGATCGACCGGCGATCCGCTCGGCGTCATCGACGAATTCCGCGACCTGGTGAAGGCGCTCCACCGCGCCTCGATCGAAGTGATCCTGGACGTCGTCTACAACCACACCGCCGAAGCCGGCGACGACGGGCCGACCGTCTGCTTCCGCGGGCTCGCCAACGACACCTACTACATCCTCGACGCGAACCGATCGCGGTATGCCGACTACAGCGGCTGCGGCAACACGCTCAACGCCAATCAGCCGATCGTCCGGCGGATGATCCAGGACAGCCTGCACTACTGGGTGTCGCAGATGCACGTCGACGGCTTCCGGTTCGACCTCGCGTCGATTCTGTCGCGCGACGAGTCGGGCGTGCCGCTCGCCAACCCGCCAGTCCTGCACGACATCGAAACCGATCCGCGGCTCGCCGGCACCAAGCTGATCGCCGAAGCCTGGGATGCGGCGGGCCTCTACCAGGTCGGCTCGTTCGGCGGCGACACCTGGCAGGAATGGAACGGCCGCTTCCGCGACGACGTGCGGCATTTCGTCAAGGGCGACGCCGGCGCGGTGCCGCAGCTGGCGAGCCGGCTGCTCGGCAGCCCCGACATCTACGGCCACCGGGAACGCGAGGCCGAGCAGAGCGTGAACTTCGTCACCTGCCACGACGGGTTCACGCTGAACGATCTCGTCTCCTACAACGGCAAGCACAACCACGCCAACGGCGAGGACAACCGCGACGGCGCCAACGACAACGCCAGCTGGAATTGCGGCGTCGAGGGTCCGACCGGCGATGCCGCGATCGAGGCGCTGCGCAACCGGCAGATCAAGAACTTCCTGGCCATCGAACTGCTGGCCGTCGGCACGCCGATGCTGCTGATGGGCGATGAGATGCGGCGGACGCAGCAGGGGAACAACAACGCCTACTGCCAGGACGACGAGATCAACTGGCTCGACTGGTCGCTGCTGGAGCGGCACCCCGACATCCACCGGTTCACGAAAGCGCTCACCGCGTTCCGCCAGCGCCGCGACGTCGTCGCCGGAGGAGTTGCGCACAGCCTCAACGAAATCCTCAACCGGGCGCGCATCGAGTGGCACGGCGTCGAGCTGAATCGTCCCGACTGGAGCGATCACTCGCGTGCGATCGCATTCACCCTGCAAAGCGTGCGGGCGCAGTTCCTCTTTCACGGGATGTTCAACGCCTACTGGGAGCCGTTGACCTTCGAACTGCCGTCGACGGGGTCCGACGAGAACAGCGGCTGGAGGTGCTGCATCGACACCGCCGCCGCGCCTCCAGCCGACATCGCGCCGTGGGCGAGCGCACCGTTGGTCGACGGGAGCAGCCGGCTGGTTCAGGCGCGATCGGTCGTCCTGCTCGCGCGGGGGGTGGGGAGCGCCGCGGGCGCGCTCGACGGCCGTATTTGAAAGGGACGAGGCCGAACGAGATCTGACGCCTGGGGCGTCCGCGCGCGGTGCTCGCTGAACACACCGCGCGCGGCGACGGTAGCCTAGCTGGTTTTCACCGGCGGCGGATAATTCTTGAGCATCTTCGCCACCGCCTTGTCCAGGTTCTTCTGCTGCTTCTCGGGCTTGGCCTTCGCATCGAGCGTCTTGCTGGCCATGCCGCGCCAGACGAGGGATTTGGCCTGCGTGTGGTACATGTCGAGCGCGAGCTGGCCGACGTAGATCGTCGAGGTCGTCCCGGTCGTCATCCCGCCGCCGCCGCCGTAGCCGTACCACCCGCCGCCCCACCCGGGCCCGTAGCCCCAGCCCGTATCGTAGGAGGTGTACTCTTTCTCCTGGCTGACGGCGGCCTGATAGCCGATGTACAGGTCGGCGGTGTCGCTGTCGCTCTTGGTCAGGCCCTTCTTGGCGAGCTCGGCGTCCACTGCAGCCTTGATCTGCTTGTCGACCAGATCGCTCACCTGCTGCGCCCCCTTGATGGTGACCCACTTGTAGGTCTTGAAGCCGCTGAAGTTGGCGCCCTTGTCGAAGTTGTACCGGACGTCCTGCGCGAAGGCCGTGCCGGTGCCGGCGAACAGCACGAGCGCCGCGAGCGAGAGCAGTCTTTTCATCGTGTCACTTCCTTTTTTAAAGGCCATTGGAGCAACGGAATCCTGAGCGGACGACTGCAAAGGGTGCGCCGGGCCGGATGCCTCACAGGTAAGGCTTTCAACGGAGCCTGCGTCCGAGGTTTCGGAGTCGCTCCGATCATGCGTGGCGGGAGCCGAAGCGTACGGCGCAGACGCGTCACGGCGCGCCGGACGATTTGGCGCCGCAAAACATCCCGCCTTCCCTCACGACGCGCCGTGGCACATGCCGTGCTGTTACCCGGACCACATGACGCTTCGAGGACGCCGCGCGGCTGGAGCCGCGATCGCTCTCCTTATGTCCTGGGGTTGGTCAGCCGCGATCGTTGCGCAGTCGCCCGACGGGCCGCGTGCTGCCGGCCTCGATGCGCCGGCCGATCCGGCGCCGCAAGCGCGCGTTGCCTGCTCCTCGACGGGAGGCGAGCGCCAGCACTGCGCTGCCGACACGTCGGCAGGCGTGGTCCTCGCGCGGTCGCTCGGCAGCGCGCCCTGCCTGCTCGGCAGGACCTGGGGCTACGACGACACGGGCGTGTGGGTGTCGGAGGGGTGCAGCGGCGAGTTCATCGCCGGCCAGGCCGCGCCGGCGGAGGACGAGCAGAAGAAGCCGCTCCAACATGTCCCCAACGTCGGGTTCCTGCTCTACGACGGCGCCAAAGGACAGATCTACTTCCGGCTGTTCTCCTACGCGCGGTATCTGAACCAGCGCACGCTCGACGAGACCTACACCGACGCGTTCGGCACCGTGCGCACGGTGCAGCGGCGGCAGGACATCCAGCTGCAGAAGTTCTTCGCCCCGTTCAGCGGCTGGTTCCTGACGCCGAAGTTCCGCTACTACCTCTACGTCTGGTCGTCGAACGCGTCGCAGGGCGATCCGGCGCAGGTCGTCGGCGCGGGCAACTTGAGCTACACGTTCAACCGTTTCGTCAGCGTCGGCGCCGGCATCACGTCGCTGCCGACCGTGCGCAGCACGGAAGGGCAGTTTCCGTACTGGCTCGGCGTCGACGATCGGCTGATCGCCGACGAATTCTTCAGGGGCTCGTACACCAACGGGGTCTGGCTCAAAGGCGAACTGGCGACCACCTTGAAGTACCAGGTGATGTTCGCCACCAACCTGAGCATCCTCGGGGTCAGCGCGGCGCAGTTGGACAACAAGATGGACACCCAGTCCTACTCGCTGCAGTGGCTGCCGTCGACGGGCGAGTTCGGATTGTGGGGCACGTTCGGCGACTACGACGATCACCAGAAGGCCGCCACCCGGCTGGCGGTGCACTATTCGCACAGCCTCGAGGACAGGCAGAGCCAGCCCGGCACCAACGCGATCGAGAACAGCCAGATCCGCCTGACGGACGGCAGCGTCGTCTTCACGCCAGAGCTGTTCGGCCCCGGCATCACGGTCGAGAACGTCGACTACCGGATGATGAGCATCGACGCCGGGATCAAGTACCGCGGCCTCTCGCTCGAGGGCGAGTACTACCGCCGGTGGCTCACCAACTTCACTGGCGCCAACACCGGCGGCATCGCCGACGTCACCGACAACGGCTATCAACTCCAGGCCTCGGCGATGGCCGTGCCGAAGACACTGCAGGTCTACGTCAGCGGATCGCAGATCTTCGGCCGCTACGGCGACGCGTCGGAGGTCCGGCTGGGCGAGAACTGGTACTTCATGAAAGAGCGCGGCCTGCGCCTCAACGCCGAGTTCATTCACGTCAACAAGAGCCCGGTCGGCTACACCGCGTATCCGATGCCGGTCGGCGCGAACGGCAACATCGTCCACGTCAACCTCGAGATGAATTTCTGAAGCGGCACGGAGAAGGCGGCATGACCCAGGACACACCCAGGCGCCTCGCCTCGCGCGGGATCGGCGCGGCCGCGATCGGCATCGCCATCCTGTCGTGCGGCTCGGCCGCGCAGCCGCGCGACAGCTACGACCTGAACGACACGCACTTCCACCTGACCAACTACATCCAGGAGGGCACCAACATCCGCGACTTCCTGCAGATCATGGGCAGCAAGGTGGGACGCGTGGCGCTGTTCGGGATCCCGCTCCAGCAGCAGTGGTCGCACGGCAACAGCGGCGACTTCGCGCCGACCTACTACCTGCAGACCGACGCGCCGCTCTACTACTACTCGTTCACCGACGCGTTCATCGCGATGGCCTACCGCTCGTTGACGCCGGCCGAGCAGGCGCGCTTCGATCCGATGATCACCGGCTTCAACCCGGCCGACATGTACGCCGCCGATCACGTCCGCCGGGTGCTGACGACCTTCCCCGGCGTCTTCTCCGGCATCGGCGAGTTCACCATCCACAAGGAGTTCGTGTCGTCGAAGATCGCCGGCGAGACCGCGAGCCTGACCAATCCGGCGCTCGATCGGCTGCTCGATTTCGCGGCAGAAGCCGGGCTGGTCGCGCTGATCCACAACGACATCGACATGCCGTTTCCGAAGCCGGATCAGGAGCCGTACCCTCTGGTGCAGCTGGGCGACCTGTTCCGCCGCCACCCCAAGACGACGATTGTCTGGGCGCACATCGGGCTCGGCCGGGTGATTCATCCGGTCAGAAACCAGCTGGCGATCGTCGAGAAGGCGCTGTCGACGCCGACGCTCTCACACCTCTACTTCGACATCTCGTGGGACGAGGTCGCGAAGTACCTCGTCGCCTCGCCCGAGTCGATCAAGGCCACCGCCGATCTGATCAACCGGCACCCCGATCGGTTCCTGTTCGGCACCGACGAAGTGGCGCCGTCGAACCAGGCCGGCTACCTCAGGGTCTACGCGCAGTACGCGCCGCTGTTCGCGCAGCTCACGCCGGAGGCGAGCGCGAAAGTCCGGAAAGGCAACTACGAGCGCCTGTTCGACCAGGCCAGGCAGCGGGTACGCGCCTGGGAACGCGCTCATGTGAAGGAGAGATCGTGATGAGACACCGACGATTGAGCCACCAGCGATTGAAAATCGCGGTGCTCGTGCTCCTGCTGGGGGCGTCCAGCGCAGCGACCGCAGTGGCGCAGCCCGCTGCCGACAAGGCCTCGCTCGAGATCTACGGCTTCGCGATGCTCGACATCGGCCAGAACTTCAAGCAGATCGACCCGGCCTGGTTCGACACCATGAGGGTGACGAGGCTGCCCTCGGTCGAGGAGCAGTTCGGCAAGGACAACAGCACCTTCGCCGGCGTCCGTCAGACCCGCTTCGGCGTGAGAACGTCGTCGCCCACCGACCTCGGAGAACTGAAGGCGAGGTTCGAGATCGACATGTTCGGGACCGGCGTCGACGCCGGCCAGACCACGATCCGCCTGCGCCATGCCTGGGGCGAGCTCGGGGCCTTCGGCGCCGGGCAGACCGACAGCCCGTTCACCGATCCGGACGTCTGGCCGAACTCGCTCGAATACTGGGGGCCGACCGGCATGGTGTTCTTCCGCAACGTGCAGGTGCGGTGGACGCCGGTCAAAGGCGACAACACCCTCATGCTCGCGCTCGAACGGCCGGGCGCGTCCGGCGATGGGGGCGTGTACTCGGATCGTGTCGAGATCCAGAACATCAAGCCGCGGTTCACGGTGCCCGATCTGTCCGGCGGCTACAAGCGCGCTGCGAAGTTTGGATATGTCAGGGTCGGCGGCATGCTGCGGCGGATCGCCTATGACGATCTGCTGGCTGACCGGTTCGAGCTGGGCGACAGCCTCGTCGGCTGGGGCCTGAACTTCAGCTCCGTCATCAACGCCGGCAAGAACGACGTGCTCAGGCTGCAGTACGCCTACGGGCGCGGGATTGAGAACTACATGCAGGACTCGCCGGTGGACGTCGGCATCCAGAACAACCTGTCGAATCCGGTGACGCCGATCATCGGCAAGCCGCTGCCGATCACGGGCATCGTCGCGTTTCTCGACCACACCTGGAACGCGAAGTTCACCAGCGCCGTCGGCTACTCGAGCCAGGACATCGACAACACGGACGCCCAGGCCCCGAACGCGTTCAAGGCCGGCAAATACGCCCTCGGCAACCTGCTCTATTCGCCGGTGCCGAACGTGATGGTGGGCGGCGAGCTGCAGTGGGGCCGTCGCGAGAACTTCTCCGACGGCTTTCACAGCGACGGGATCAAGGTGCAGTTCGCGTTCAAGTACAACTTCTCGGCAAAAGTGGGAGGGTAGCGATGGCGCGCAATTCAAGAATCGTCCGACGAGCCGGGCGGCTCGGGGTCGTCGCCGCGGCCATCGTGGTGGCGGCCTGCATGCAGCTCGGCGCCCAGAATGATCCTCAAGCCGCGGTGAACGCCGCGTTCAACAAGTTCAAGACGCTGAAAGAGGGCAAGAACGCCGACTACATCCCGGCGCTGGCCAAGGTCGATCCGAACCTGTTCGGGATCGCGCTGGTCACGACCGACGGCAAGGTCTACAGCGCCGGCGATCTGACCACGGAGGTGTCGATCCAGTCGATCTCCAAGGTGTTCACGATGGCCCAGGTCATCCAGGAGCAGGGGCCGGAGGCGATCGAGAAGCGGATCGGCGTCGACGCCACTGGCGCGCGCTTCAACTCGATCATCGCCATCGAGGCGGTCCGCAACGTCGTCGGCTCCGGCGCGCCGGAGATGAACGCGCTGGTCAATCCCGGCGCGATCAGCGCCACCAGCATGGTGACCGGGGCGAACGCCGACGCCGTGTGGGCGAAGATCATCGGCTTCCACAACGACTTCACCGGCCGCCAGCTCAAGGTGCTGCAGGACGTCTACAAGTCCGAGTCCGACAGCAACCAGCGCAACCAGGCGATCGGCGCGCTGATGTTCGCCTACGGCTACATCAAGACCGACTGGCGGCAGGCGGTCGATCTCTATACCCGGCAGTGCTCGATCGGCGTCAACGCGAAGGATCTCGCGACCATGGCGGCGACGCTGGCGGCGCGGGGCAAGAACCCGGTCACCGGCAAGCAGGTGATGGACCCGGCGAAGGTACCGCCGGTTCTCGCCGTGATGGCGACCGCCGGCCTCTACGACGATTCCGGCAAGTGGCTCTATCACACCGGCCTGCCGGCCAAGAGCGGCGTCGGCGGCGGCATCATCGCCGTGTCGCCCGGCAAGTTCGGCATCGCGGTCATCTCGCCGCCGCTCGACGACGCCGGCAACAGCGTCCGCGCGCAGCGCGCGATCGCGGAGATTTCCAACGCGCTCAACGGCAACCCGCTCGCGGGCGGGCGGTGACGTCGACGCGGGACCGGACCGGGGCGAGGGCGGGGTGGCTCCGTCACGTCGGAGCTACGGTCTTCTGTCGGAGGGCGCGCTCACCGCGGGCCGTCAGGGACCTCCGGATGCCGTGGCCGTCTCAGGCCGGTTCCGACCGATTCCGGGCCATTTCCAGCGATCGTCCCGGCAAAGTTGTCTGGCCCACGCCTTGCTCCGGTTCGCGCCGAGTCCTCAACCTGTAAACCGTTTACGAGATCCTCCCAGCCCGAGGGGATGGAGAAAGCGCCATGTCCAGCAGAGAAGACGTGAGAGACGACGACCACGATCCGCTCGATCCCTCGGCCCCGGTGCCATCGGAGATCCCGGCCGGACTCGACCGCCGGAAGTTCATCATGCGCAGCGCCGTGATCTCGGCGGCCGCGGTGATGAACGGCTGCACGCGAGCGGAGACGGAAAAGGCCGCTCCTCCGCCGGCGGCCGAGGCCGCAAAGCCTGCTGCGCCCGCGGTCCCGTTGGCGCAAGACCTGAACGTCGTGAAGAAGGGGAGCGGGCCGGTGTTGACGACCGTGGACGAGTTCTACAAGGTGGGCCCGGGGCCTTCCAGCTCGCACACGATCGGCCCGATGCGCATCACCTACGATTTCTACCAGCGCGCCGCCAAACTGCCCGCCGACACCCTCGCCAAGGCAACGAAGCTGCAGGTGAACCTGTTCGGGAGCCTGAGCGCGACGGGCAAGGGTCACGGTACGGAACGAGCCGCGCTCGCGGGACTGGTCGGCAAGGAACCGGCGACCGTCGATCCGAAGTTCCTGGACAGCCTGCGGGACAAGCCCGACCAGGTGTTCCCGGTGAAGCTCGGCGGCAAGTCGATCGATGTGAGCCTCAAGGACGTCATCTACGACGCGACCAAGGGCGACTTCAAGCACCCGAACACCATGACGGTCAAGCTTCTCGGCGGCAACGACGTGCTGCTCGAGCAGGAGTACTACTCGGTGGGCGGCGGATTCATCGAGTGGAAAGGATATGAGCCGCCGAAGAAGAACCCGCCGAAGTACCCGTTCCGCTTGATGAAAGAGCTGCGGGCGCACGCCGACACCAACAAGACGACGATCGCCAAGATCATGCTGGCCAACGAGATGTCGATCTCGGGCCGGTCGGAGGCGGAGGTGTACGCCTTCACCGACAAGATCATCAACGCCATGGTCGCGACGGTGAAGTCGGGGCTGTCGATGCCGGAGGACGACGTGCTGCCCGGCCCGATCAAGCTGCACAGCAAGGCCGCCACCGTCTACAAGCGCGCCATGGACGACAAGTACGAGTCGGAACGGGGTATCGGCGCGCTGTCGGCATTTGCGCTGGCGGCATCCGAGGAAAACGGGCGCGGCCATCTGGTGATCACGGCGCCGACGGGCGGGTCGGCCGGCGTGATGCCGGCGCTGGTCTACGGGCTCATGGAAGTCCGCAAGATCGATCGGCAGAAGGTCCGCGAGGGCATGCTCGCCGCCGCCGCGGTCGGCTATCTCTGCAAGCACCATGCGACGCTGTCGGCGGCCGAGGGCGGCTGCCAGGCCGAGATCGGCGTGGCGTCGGCGATGGCGGCGGCGCTGGTTGCCACGGCGTACGGCGCAGAATCGCGCGTGGTCGAGAATGCCGCCGAATCGGCGCTGGAGCATCACCTGGGGATGACCTGCGACCCGGTCGCCGGCTACGTGCAGGTGCCGTGCATCGAGCGCTGCGCCTTCGGGGCGGTCAAGGCCTGGACCGCCTACGCGATCGCCAGCAACGAGATCGCATCGAGGCACCGCGTCGATCTCGACGCCACCGTCATGGCCCTGGCCGAGACCGCCAGGGACATGAACAGCAAGTACAAGGAAACCAGCGAGGCCGGCCTCGCCATGTCCGTGACGCTCTGCTGATCGAGTCGGGCGCCTCCATTCCTCACCGTGCGATGGCTCGCCGGGCCATGGGAACTCTTCGTGGCCTGGCGAGTGTCGCCATCCCCGCCTGTCGATCACCCGGGAATGGCTTCGGAGGGTCACTTCACGTGTCGCTACGCCGCGCATTGATCAGGGTTTCGGTCGTATTGGCGCTGGCCTCGGTCATCTCCTCCACGGCTGCTGCATCCGGACAGGTTCCTGCAGCGGCGCCACCGGACCAGCAAACCGAAAGCGGCGCGGTGAACGCTGAGAGCCAGCCGGCGCCTGCTCCCGCCGCACCGAACAACGACGATCGGTATCGGGACGGCATCGTCATCTGGGAAACCCCCAGCGATGCCAAGGTGCCGTTCCTGCTGAACTTCAACATCAACACCCAGCTTCGCTATCTCAATACCCTGTCGTCCGACGAATCGTTCACCGATCACCTGGGCGTCGTCCGCGAGGTTCACACGCGGAACGACATCACGGTCAATCGCGCGATGTTCATCCTCGGCGGCTACATCTTCGACCCGCGGCTGCGTTACAGCTTCACGGTCTGGACGTCCGCGGGCGCCGCCTCGATCGTCGTCGCCAGCAACATCGGCTGGCGATTCAACAAGGCGCTGAGCATCATGGCCGGCTACACCGGCGTTCCCGGCAGTCGATCGCTGGTGAACACCTTCCCGTTTTTTGCGGCGATCGATCGCAGCATGGCCGACAACTTCTTCCGCCCCGGCTTCACCCAGGGCGCGTGGGCGAACGGAGAGCTCGCGAAGGGGCTGAACTACCTGGTGTTCGTCGGCAACGGCCTCAATACCCTGAATATCTCGGCGGCGAAGATCGACACGAACCTGCTGGTGTCCGGCAGCACCTGGTGGGAACCGCTGGGGCCATATGGGGAGCCGGGCAAATCGCGCAACATGTACGACGATTACTTCTCCTCCAAGAAGACCCGGATCCGAATTGGCACCTCGTATACGAGATCGGGCGAGGACCGTTTTTCGAATCTCGATCAATCAAGTCCCGAGAACACCTCCCTCTACAATTCCGACGGCGTGCTGACCTTCTCGACGGGAGCGTTTGCACCCGGCGTCACCGTCGACAATGCCACCTACAAGATGTGGGCGATCGACGGCGGCATCAAGCGGAACGGGTTTGCGGTCAACGCGCAGTATTTCATGCGCTGGCTGGACAACTTCGAAGCCGACGGCCCGCTGCCGCTGGCATCCACCTACGACCACGGGTTCGAGTTGACGGCGGGTCATTTCGTCAAACCGAAAACCCTCATGCTGTACGGGCGCGGCTCCCAGGTCTTCGGACAGTTTGGCGATTCTCATGAGTACGGCGGCGGCGCCAAGTGGTACTTCCTTCAGACCGAGCGGTTGTGGCTCAACGCCGAGCTGATTCGGGTCCAGCACGCGCCGTATAGCGGGGCCTTCACGCCCTACACCGCCGGCCTGGACGGCTGGGTGCCGATGCTGCAGACGGTCCTCGCGTTCTGACGATCGGGGCGGTGACCTCTTGCCGGCTGTACGCGTCTCCGGCTGGACGGATGCTGTGCCCGCCATTTCGGAGGCTGCCGGCGGACGGCGGCGGGGCGGCGGCGGCAACCACGCGACCAAATCCAATCAGCGCAGTGACATGCCTCGCCCCAGTGCAGCGCCCGGCGCGTGGTACGAGGACTGCTCGTGTCCGACCGGGCGAGTCTCCCGACCAGAGAGAGAAGGATTGGCACCATGTCCACCTACAGGGCAAGAGCGATGTTCGTGCTCGCAGCGGCGGCCGCCGCACTCAACGGCGCGTGCGAGAAGCCCGTGCCCGCTGCCCCGCAGCCACCGGAGGTCTACGTCACGCAGGTCGTCCAGCAGGACGTGCCGACGTATCTCGACCTCGTCGGGCAGACCCAGGGCTTCCAGGACGTCGAAATCCGCGCGCGGGTCGAGGGCTTTCTCGACAGCGTGAATTTCCGCGAGGGGTCGTTCGTCCGGCGGGGTGATCTGCTCTATCAGATCGACCCGAAGCCGCTCCAGGCGACGCTGGCGCAGGCGAACGCCGAACTGGCGACCGCCCGGGCGCGGCTCGCCAAGGCCGACAACGACGTCGCCCGCTACACGCCGCTGGTGGCCAAGCAGGCGGTCAGCCAGCGGGAGCTCGACGACGCGCGCGCCTCGCAGGACGCGATGCGGTCGCAGGTCGAGGCGTCGCGGGCGGCGGTGGAGAAGGCGACCCTCGATCTCGGCTACGTGCGGATCACGTCGCCGATCAACGGCCTGGCCGGCACCACGCTGGTGAAGGCCGGCAGCCTCGTCGGCCGCGGCGAGAGCACCCTGCTGACCACCGTCTCCTCGATCGATCCGATCATCTTCCGTGTCGCCATCACCGAGGCCGATTACCTGCGCATCATCAAGCGCGATCCGACGCGGTCGGGCAAGGAAGCCAAGGTGTCGGGCATCGAGCTGACGCTGGCCGACGGCGCCACGCACTCGACCACCGGCACCATCGGGCCGGTCGAGCGCGCGGTCAACACCGCCACCGGCACCCTCGGCGTGCAGCTGTATTTCCCCAACCCCGACAACGTGCTGCGGCCGGGCCAGTACGGACGGGCGCGGCTGCTCCTCGAGACCAAGTCGGGAGCGCTCCTGGTTCCGCAGCGGGCGGTGCAGGAGCTCCAGAACCTGTACAGCGTCGCCGTGGTCGGCGCCGACAACAAGGTCGTGTTCCGCAACGTCAAGGTCGGCCCGCGTGTCGACGCGCTCTGGGTGATCGAGGACGGCGTCAAGCCAGGCGAACAGGTCGTGGCCGAGGGGCTCCAGTCGCTCCGTGACGGCATGACGGTCCGCACCAAGCCGATGGCCGCGGCCGGGGCCGCGAGCACGGCTGGCGCCGCTGGCACGTCCGGAGAGGCGAAGTAGAACCATGGCTCGATTCTTCGTCAACCGGCCGATTGTCGCGATCGTCCTGTCGATCATACTGGTGCTGCTCGGCGTCGTCGCGATGCAGGGGCTGCCGATCGCGCAGTACCCCGAGATCGTGCCGCCGATGGTGCAGGTCACGACCACCTTCATCGGCGCCAGCGCGACCGATGTCGAAGCCTCCGTCGCCACGCCGCTCGAGCAGAAGATCAACGGCGTCGAAAAAGGCATCTACATGAAGTCGACCAACGCCAACGACGGCACGTTGACGCTCAAGGTCTCCTTCGAGGTCGGGTCGAACCTGGACATGGACAACGTGTTCACGCAGAACCGCGTGTCCGAGGCGCTGCCGCAGATGCCGCAGTCGGTGAAGAACTACGGCGTCACGGTGAAGAAGGCGCTGCCGTTCCCGCTGCTGGTCATCTCGGTGAAGTCGCCGAAAGGCACCTACGACAACAACTTCCTCTCGAACTACACGACCATCAACATCAACGACACGATCGCGCGCATTCCCGGCGTCGGGCAGATCAACCTGTTCGGCGGCAGCGACTACGCGATGCGGATCTGGCTGCGTCCCGATCGCATCGGCCGGCTCGGCCTGACGCTGCCCGACATCGTCAACGCCATCAACCAGCAGAACCAGCTGACGCCGGCCGGCCAGATTGGCGGGCCGCCGGCCGCGACCGGCACCGAGTACACCTATACCGTCCGCACGCAGGGACGGCTGCTCGACGACACCGAGTTCGCCGACATCATCCTTCGCACCAACCCGGACGGCTCGGAAGTCCGCCTCAAGGACGTCGCGCGCATCGAGCTCGGGACGATGCTCTACAACGCGGTCGGCCGCCACGACGGCACGCCGGCGGCCGTGATCGCGGTCTTCCAGATTCCGGGCACCAACGCGGTGGCGGTCGCCGACGCCATCAAGGCGACGATGGCGGATCTGAAGACGCGCTTCCCGCGCGACATGGATTACCTGGTCTCGCTCGACACGACGCTGCCGGTGACCGAAGGGATCAACGAGATCGTCCACACACTGCTCGAAGCGGTCGTGCTGGTGATCCTCGTCGTGTTCATCTTCCTGCAGAACTGGCGCGCGACGCTGATCCCGCTGATGACGGTGCCGGTGTCGCTGGTCGGCGCGTTCATCTTCTTCCCGATGCTCGGCTTCTCGATCAACGTGCTCTCGCTGCTCGGCCTGGTCCTGGCCATCGGCATCGTCGTCGACGATGCGATTGTCGTGGTCGAGGCGGTGATGCACCACATCGAGCACGGGATGGCGCCCAAGGAAGCGACGATCAAGGCGATGGAGGAGGTCTCGGGCCCGGTCGTCGCGATCGGGCTGATCCTGATCGCGGTGTTCGTGCCGGTCGGCTTCATGGGCGGCATCACCGGACGGCTTTATCAGCAGTTCGCGATCACGATCGCGCTGTCGGTGCTGCTGTCGGTGGTCAACGCGCTGACGCTCAGCCCGGCGCTGGCGGCGATGCTGCTCAAGGCGCCGACCGGCAAGAAGACGCTGCTGACGCCGTTCTACAACGGCTTCAACAAGGTGTTCGGCGCCGGCACCGACGCCTACGTCAGCTTCTCGGCCATCCTGATCCGGAAGATGTTCCGGAGCGCCGCCTTCATCGGCATCCTGGTCTACGCCACGGTCGTCCTGGTGCGGAACATCCCGGGCGGCTTCGTGCCGGAGGAGGACCAGGGCTACATCATGGTCAACGCCCAGCTGCCCGACGCGGCGTCGCTCGAGCGGACGGATGCGGCGATGAAGAAGGCCGAGAAGATCCTGGCGGAGAACGAGGCGATCGAAGGGTTCAACACCATCAGCGGCTACTCGCTGCTCACCTCGGCGTACTCCTCGAACATGGGCTTTTTCTTCGTCCAGCTCAAGCCGTGGGAGGAGCGCCATAGCCCCGAGGCCCACGCCAGGGAAGTGGTCGGCGCGCTGAACCGCGCGTTCGCGCGCGAGATCCCGGAAGGGCAGGTGTTTGCGTTCGGGCCGCCGGCGATTCCGGGGCTCGGCGCCGGCGCCGGCTTCACCATGCAGCTGCAGGATCGCAGCGGCGGTCCGCCCGCATACCTGGCCGCCCAGGCGCAGCGCTTCATCGAGGCGGCGAGGAAACGGCCGGAGATCGGACGCATCAACACGCTCTACCGCGCGAGCGTGCCGCAGGTCTACGCCGACATCGATCGCAGCAAGGTGTTGAAGTCCGGTGTGCTGCTCAACGACGTCAACACCACGCTCGGCGCGCTGCTCGGCAGCTCCTACGTCAACGACTTCAACAAGTTCGGCCGCGTCTACAAGGTGTACGTGCAGGCCGAGCCGGAGTTCCGGCGAGACCCGAAGCAGCTCGGGCTCTTCTTCGTGAGGAACCAGACGGGCGGCATGGTCCCGCTCGACACGCTGGTGGCCACCGGGCCCGCCTCGGGACCGGAGTTCACCAACCGCTTCAACCTGTTCCGCTCGTCCGAGCTCACCGGCGTGCCTGCGCCCGGCTATTCGTCGGCACAGGCGCTCGACGCGCTGGAAGCCACCGCGAAAGAGGTCCTGCCCGCGGACATGAGCTTCGACTGGGCCGACCTGTCGTACCAGGAGCGGCGCGCGCCGGGTGTCGCGGTGGTGTTCGCGCTCGCGGTCTTTCTCGTGTTCCTGGTGCTGGCGGCGCAGTACGAGAGCTGGGCGATGCCGTTCAGCGTGCTCCTCGGCACGCCGTTCGCCGCCTTCGGCGCCTATCTCGGGCTGTGGCTCGCGCGCCGGTTCATGGGCGAGAGCTACGTGAACAACGTGTTCGCGCAGATCGGCCTGATCATGCTGATCGGCCTGGCGGCGAAGAACGCGATTCTCATCGTCGAGTTCGCCAAGGTGGAGCACGAGCAGGGCAAGAGCCTGGTCGACGCGGCGCTGTCGGCGGCGAAGCTGCGGCTCCGCCCGATCCTGATGACCGCCTTCGCCTTCATCCTCGGCGTCGTCCCGCTGCTGACGGCGTCGGGTGCCGGCGCCGAAGCGCGCAAGGTGATGGGGATGGTGGTGTTCTCCGGGATGCTGATCGCGACCATCCTCGGCGTGCTGCTGATTCCGATGCTCTACGTCGCAGTGGGCAAGATCATCGGCGAGACGAAGCCGGCGACGGCCCCCTTGGCGCCGGCCCCCGCGACGCTGGCGGCCGGACACGCGCAGGGGAGCCACTGATGGCCCGGGCTGCTGTTCTCTCTCGCGCGGCGGCAGCGCTGTCGGTCGGGGTGCTGGCGGCCGGGTGTGCCGCCGTCGGCCCGAATTACGCGCGGCCGCCGATGCCGAGCCCGGCCCAGTTCCGGTTCGTGGAAGGCGCCGCCGAGGCGCAGTCGCTGGCCGACTCGCCCTGGTGGCAGGTGTTCGACGACCCGGCGCTGCAGGCGCTGGTGCGCGATGCGATCGCCAACAATCTCGACCTGCGGACGGCGGCCGCGCGCGTCGAGGAGTCGCGCGCGATTGCCGGCATCGCCAAGTCGTTCCTCTATCCGCAGGTCGACGGCACCGTCGGCTACAACATGCGGTTGTCGTCCAGCACGGCGAAGGACAACGGCCTGGGCGAGAACGACGACCATACGCGCCAGAGCGCGACCTACGGGCTCGGGCTGGCCTGGGAGATCGACCTGTTCGGCCGCATCCGCCGCGAGCACGAATCGGCGCTGGCGCTCCTGCTCGCAACCGAGCACGGCCGACGCGGCGTGCTCGTGACGCTGGTCGGCGACGTCGCGACCAACTACTTCCTGCTGCGCGAGCTCGACCTGCAGCTCGAGATCTCGCGGCAGACCCTGCGGATCAACGACGACACGGTCACCTACTTCCGCAATCGTCTCGACGGCGGCGTGTCGAACCGTCTCGAGCTCGATCGCATCCAGGCGCTGCGCGCGGAGACCGCGGCCGCGATTCCCGACATCGAGCAGCAGATCGCGCGAGTCGAGAACGCGGTGTCGCTGCTCCTCGGGCGGCCGCCGGGTCCGATTGCCCGCGGCACCTCGCCGCTGGCGTCGCCGCCGCCCGCGATTCCCGCCGGCCTGCCGGCGTCGCTGCTCGAGCGGCGCCCCGACGTGCTCGCGGCCGAGCAGCTGCTCGTCTCGGCCAACGCCGATATCGGCGCGGCGAAAGCGCTCTTCTATCCGCAGATCAACCTGACCAGCTTCGGCGGCGGGGTTGCCGGCGACATCTCGAACGTGCTCGGCGGCGCCGGGGCGATGTGGTCGCTGGGCGCCGGGCTGCTGCAGCCGATCTACAACGCCGGGCGCAACAAGCGGAACCTCGAGGCGACGCAAGCGCGCTACGACGCGGCGCTGGCGCAGTACCAGAAGGCGGCGTTGAACGGCTATCGCGAGGTCGCGGACGCGCTGGTGGCGATCCAGAAGCTGGCGGAGGTGCGCGTGCAGCGCGAGTTCGGCGTCACCGCGCTGGTCGATGCGTCCGACCTCGCCCGCTCGCGCTACGACTCGGGCCTCGCCAGCTACATCGAGATCCTGACGGCGGACCAGGATCTCTTCCAGCAGCAGCTGCTGCTGGCGGCGGTCCGCGGCGCCGAGCTCCGCGCCCGCGCCGAACTCTACCGCACGCTCGGCGGCGGCTGGCAGCCGCAGCCGTAACCGGGACACGCATCGATGGCCAAGACTGACGCGAAGAACACGACGGACAAGAAACACAAGAAGCTCAAGACCAAGGAGTACCTCAAGGAACTGGGGCGGCTGCAGGCGAAGCTCTGCATCCTCCAGGACTGGGTGAAAGCCAAGGGATTGCGGGTCGTGGTGGTGTTCGAAGGCCGGGACGCGGCGGGAAAGGGCGGCACGATCAAGGCGATAACCGAGCGCGTCAGCCCGCGGGTCTTTCGCGTCATCGCGCTGCCCGCACCCTCGGACCGCGAAAAAAGCCAGATGTACGTGCAGCGCTACTTGCAGCATTTCCCCGCCGCCGGCGAGATCGTCATCTTCGATCGCAGCTGGTACAACCGCGCCGGGGTCGAGCATGTGATGGGCTTCTGCACCGACGAGCAGTACGAACGCTTCCTGCAGCTGACGCCGCTGTTCGAACGGCACATGATCGAGGGCGGCTTGATCCTCGTCAAGTTCTGGCTCGAGGTCGGCAACAAGGAGCAGGAGCGGCGGTTCAAGGCCCGGATCGGCGATCCGCTGCGGCAGTGGAAGCTGAGCAACATGGACCTGCCGTCGCGCGCCAAATGGTACGACTATTCACGCGCGCGCGATGCCATGTTCAAGGCGACCGACCGGCGTGCCTCGCCCTGGCACATCGTCCGATCGGACGACAAGAAACGCGCGCGGCTCAATATCATCGCGCACCTGCTGAAGCAGATCCCGCACAAGAAGCTCGATCGCCCGAAGGTGAAGCTGCCCGACCGATCGAAAAAACATGCCTACGACGACGAGGCGACGCTCGCCCGGCGCAAGTTCATCCCCGAGGTCTACTGAACGCAGCGCCGTGAGCCGCATGCGGATCGGCGGCGCGATCGTCGCGGCCTGCCTGGCCGTCGGGTGGGGCGCGGATCTCGCGGCTCAGACGGCGCCGGCATCGCCAGGTCCCGCCGCCGTGCAAGCGGAGCGGGCCGCTGAACCCTTCGAGCTCTCCTTCTACAACCGTCCAATCGCCGTCTTCCGGGCTCGCGTCGTCGGCCGTGAACCGGTCGAGCGCGCGCGCGGCGCCCGCCGTCTGCTCGACGACCTGGTCGGACAGCGCACCACCGAACCGGTGGACTCGCGTTCGTTCGACGGCGGCGCGGTGGTCAGTGTGGGGTCGCGCGGCGTGCTGGTGCTGACCGCCGCGGATGTCGACGAGCTCGGCGGCGAGACGCTCGACGCCGTCACGGCGCAGACGGTCGCCAGCCTTTCCAGCACAGTGGGATCCGAAGCTTGGAATTCACGTGACTTGAAGTCGCGGC
>JADMIO010361599.1_pt1 | contig 40392 bp, 41 predicted proteins | sample 8958161 | NCBI WGS metagenome assembly JADMIO01 (sample SAMN16585339, study PRJNA669376) | soil metagenome | isolation source: Crop rotation soil | place: USA: Cullars Rotation, Alabama | collected 2011
CGCGACAACTTGTCCACGTGGAATTCTAAGCTTAGGATCCCAATGTGCTGGAAAGGCTCAACGAACAAAGGACTTTCTACTTCTGGACGCCTCGGCAGCTCACACAGCGAGCGTGCTATTGCATCGTGTCGATCCCTATACTCCTGGCTTGATTCCTGCTCTCTGAGGTCAAATGGTAATCCTCGAGTGGGCGTTTTCCGTAGCGCCGCGTACTCAGGCACTTTCGGATTCGTGATGTTGCGTCTGAACCAGTCGAACAGGATGCTGTTACCTCCGGTTTCGTTAGCTCATCGAAGAATAATTAAGAGTGCAGCGCAAAAGCATAACTCGGCCCTGATCAAAGTCAGTAGGGCCAGTTCTTTCCATTGTTTATGACAAATCGAGCAAAGACATTTCAGCCAGTAACCTCTGTTTCGACTTTGAGATTGCTCAGACTGAAAGCATTAAAGTGATCCGGCTGTGACTCTTTAAGAATGCTAACCGCGTCTGATCGTCGAGGCAAAATCCCCTTTTTGAAATCGACGTAATCGGCGTAATCTGTGTAGAGTTGGACGGCGCTGTGAGTTCGCAACAAACGTCAACTAAACTGCCTTCGCTTTGGGTATGCCCGAAGTGTAGAGCGAGACTCGTTACTCGCAACTTATGGCATTCGTGTGGACGATTCCCGCTGAATGCCCTTTTTGATGACGCTCAACCTGGCGTTCTGCGACTGGCTCGCAAGTACGTTCAAATGCTTCGGTCACTTGGCAATGTCCAGGTCATCCCGCAAAAGACGCGGCTCGTGTGTGTCGCAAGAGTGCGGTTTGCCGGTTTGTATCCGCGAAAGAGCGGGTTTCTTGTCGCATTTGCTTTACGCGGGCGTCTAAATAGCCGCCGGATCGTCAAGACCGTCGATTACGGACCCCGATGGCAAATGCATTTCGTGGATGTGAAATCCAATGATGATCTCGACAACGAGCTAAGGACCTGGCTCCAAGAGTCTCACGATACAGTGGGACTGCAAGACGACCTCGAGAGAGCGGCGCATGACAAGAGCCTGCAACCGGCAGCGCGAGTATCATTAAGCGGAAGATCCAGGGAACGAAAGCGCCGCGGCTGAAGCCCTTCATCGTAGGTGGATGACACTCGAAACGATAAAGACAATTCTCACTCTTGTCAGTGGCGTCTGCTGGACATTGGTCTACATTGAAGGCATTCGTCTCGGCCTCAAGGATCGGTCCTATTCGATTCCGTTTTTCGCACTGGCAATGAATCTCGCATGGGAACTACTTCACGCTTACCTTGGACTGCGGGCCGCGATAGATTTACAAACCATCATTAATGTTGTGTGGTTTCTGTTTGACGTCGGCATCCTTTACACCTATTTCATGTATGGCAAGAAATATTTCCCACCGAATCTTGCGAGTTGGTTTGTGCCGTGGAGTCTTCTTGGTTTGTTCACTGCCTTCTGGATCGAGTATGCGTTCATAAGAGAGTTTGGAACATTTGCCGGCGGCGCTTATGCTGCATTTCTTCAGAATCTGCTGATGTCTGTATTGTTCATTGGAATGCTGGTCAGGCGGGGGAGTACTGCTGGTCAAAGCCTAACCATCGCGGTAAGCAAGTGGTTAGGCACACTGGCGCCGACAATCACCTTTGGAATGATCGGCAGCCGCACTTTCTCCGGCCCGGACTTTTTCATTCTGGTAATTGGGCTTCTCTGCTCAGTTTTCGATCTGATTTATATCTGGATGCTTCTCCGATACGGCAAGCAAACGAGTCGCATTTAACTTCAAAGATCCAAACAACATTAGGAGAGTTGCTGCAACCACGCGGGAATGCTGTCGGCGTAATTGGGCGGTCCGTCCCAAGTACGCGGTGCATCCGCCCACATCAGCATTCCTACGCATTCTCCTTCTGTCGCTTCGTCGACTGCCTTGAGGAACTCCGGAGGCACCCAACTAATCAGGAAGGCATACACGCTGGGGACCGAATCAGGTGACTGATGGGTCAATGACTCGGGAATGAATGCCTGGATCCATGTGTCCCACGGCGGCGTGTCGTTGTGGTCGAGATAATACGAAGTTATCCAGGCTGTTAAACCGTTGTGGTTCGACTCGTCCAGGAAGTGGATGAGTAATCTCCCGCCGGCCAAATCGATGTCCTGTTCTGTACTTCTGTTCGTTGGCGACGATAATAATTGAGAGCGTGAATCTACGACGTTCCTAATCATATGAATATCGGCCCAGAGGTCCACGTCGTCATCAGGTCCCAAGCTAAACTCGTAATCGGGCTTCAACTGCGCGGAACGTAAGCAGTATCAGGATAGCCCATCGTCCGCATTAACGGTGTGAGGCCTTCATTGTCCCGAGCGTTGATGTTTGCTCCGGCAGACACAAGCGATTGGATAATGCGCGAACCGGGCTCACAATTGGCAAAATGTAAAGGCGTAACTCCAATCGAATTCCTCGCCGTAACGTCGGCTCTGTGGTCTACCAGATACACGACTCGTTCTTCATCGCAGTCCATGACTGCATTCATCAAAGGCGTCAACTTGATATGGTCCGCAACATTCACATCGGCACCCGCTTCGACCAGGATTTTGACCAATGTCGAGTTCGTTTGCATAGAACAGTGCCGGCTGACGAAATTTATCCTTGAAGTTGACGTCGCACCCTTTTGCGATCAGGCGTTGAACTAGTTCAACTGAACCGGATGACACTGCGGACATAAAAGGCGTCCTGCCATACATCGATGGTGAATTGGGATTCGCACCTGATTTCAGAAGATGATCGACCAGGGATTCACATTTCTTTTCAATTGCATATTTGAGTAACGTGTTGCCTTCGTCATCCTTAGATTCTATCGACGCGCCGTTTCTGATGAGGCGAGTGACTGTCTCAACGTCACAGTTCTCGACGGCAGAGATAATTTGAGGCTTTGGACCTTGCGGTGTTTTTTCACAACAGTCTTTCTTTTGTCCGCCGACAAGAGAGAGACCAGGGACGAGCGAGGCGAGGAATGCGATCACGGAAAGCTGAAATCGCATTTTGGAGACTGACCTCATTGTCTTTGCACTTTCAGTTTGTAGGAGAGTAAATGATCAGATCGCTTCCATCGGTTACTGCGAGTTCGAGCGCCGTCGGCGAGAACTGCATGATGCCGCTGCCTTTCACGGAGGTAGCTTGTTTGCCAGTTCTAATCGTCCAAATTGTTACTCGTTCAGCGCCTTCAACAGCGAGAAGCGAATTATCGAACGAGAAACTGGTAAGAGTGCCAAGGTCCTGCGTCTTGTAACGGCCCAGACGTTTCATCGAGCCAATATCCCATACATCAACAAATGCCGATTGCCCATACCAACCCCGCCCCAGAGCCACTAAGCGACCTTGTCTACTCGGAATCAGACGATGGGTAGGTGCATCATCATCCTGCATAGTACCGAGCGAGATACTTGCCTGATTTCCTCGCTGATCGATCTTCAAGGGCGTTTTCTTGTCTCCACTGCTTGTGAACGAAGCCACTTGTTTTGATTCCACATTGATCAATAAAGGACTGTCGTATGCAGTGACGATGTAATTTCCATCGGCCGTGAAGGTAATGTTCTGAGTTCCACCTTTGCCAGGATCGGTCAGCTGTTTGACCGGTTTAAGTGTTTCCAAATCCCAAAGCCAAATTGACTGTTTGGGATCTTGTGCAGCAAGCCACCGACCGTCAGGCGAAACCCCACCAGAAAATGCTACACCATCAATCGTCGCTTCATTCCGCCAGTCAGAGGTTGACCATAGCCGTGCCTTGTTATCGTCGCCGATGGTTAGAAGTTTGCTGTCCTTCAATATGAACTGAACTGAATTGGCCTCTTTACCATGAGCATCCAACAGATGGACCAGCTCGCCTGACTTTAGATTCCAAATAGATACACGCCCGTCACTGTGACCAACTGCCAATCGAGTGCCGTCTGATGAATAGGCTAACGTACTAGCCTTAGCGGGCAACTTGATTTGTTTCTGAACTTTCCAATCAGCACCAGCAGAGTGAGAGACCGCTGTTGGTAGGACACAAAATAGGATTGTCAGAAATACAACACCTGCTAGTTTCATAATTGTCCCACTTTCGACGTCGAAGGTTTGTGCTGCAACACGTTAAAAAAAGTCGCGCAGGAACGCGGCGGTCTGTTCGGAGATCCCTACAATCTTGTTCGTCGCTTGACGATAAAACTTGAAGTTGAGCTCAGTCTGGGGTCGACCGTCGTTCCAGTCAGAAAAGAGTTTCAACTCGCTTCGTCCAAGGCGGCGCTTCGCGAGTGCCCTGCGCACGATAGTGATACTGACTCGTGGTGTTTGCCGAACGGTCTTCCCTTTCTTTGGAGTCGCCTCAGCTGAGGTAACGATGCCGCTTGCGATTAGACCTGAACCGCCCTCATTTTCGCTGGCGAAGACAAAGATCCTATCACCCTTGGCGATGTATTTGCCGCCATACATCGTTTTTTGCTCACTGAACGTGAACGTCTCTGCCTGCGGATTACTAACCTCAGCTTTGACCGCGAACGCGTTCCTTCTCTCACCCAAAGATTCCGTCATCGCTTTCTTCAATACACAATCACAATTCTTACGTCACAGTTTTCTCACGGGCGCAGTTATCGACGCAATAGCAATATGGCATTCGACGTCGCACGCCCTTTCACACTTGGGACGCCAAAATCTCCCCTACAAATTCGTTTGCCGATACGGACCAACGCCCCATGCTAGGAAGCTCTTTCCGCCATTGTTCCATCTCTTCAGCCAACCGACAATCCGGTTCAGTCTTGAAATGCTTTCCCGGAAATAGTCATTAGTGTTTGAAGCCAGATTCACATGAGGAGGCGTGGGGCTATGAAATCCTTGAGGAGTCACCCGATAGGCAGAACTCAAATAATTTGCTGCTTGATTTTGGCTCAGATGGTTTTACGGACTTGCGTGTACGGCCAGGCCGAACCTTTCGTCGCCATTCCGCCAAACGCGAAAACACTTTATCGCTTCAATTTCGAGAAGTTGTTTTATCAGGATGAACAGGCGAGACAAAAAGATCTTACAGAGTATCGACATCTTAACGATCAGCTTAACGCGATTAGATCGACCGCGACGTCATCGGCCGACAAATTACTCGAGGCACTTCAACTTCATCAAAAACTCGGAATCGTGGCCGAGCGATTATGGGTTTATGGAGGTCTACGCTATTCGGTCAACACCAACGACACGGCAGTTCAAGAAGAAGGTCAAAAGATCCAGGACGATTTTGACGCGACTACAGCACTTCTGAAGATTCAGGTTCAAGCGCTGAGTGACAATCAGATTCAAACCTTCACAGCAGGTAATCCCGGCCTCGGTCCATATCGCTTTCTGCTTTAAACCTGGCGACGCGATCGACAACATACAGGATCTGAAATTCAGGAAAAGCTGCTGGCGCAACTGAGTACGCCGCTCAATCCGTTTGGTTCCATGTTCTATAACCTAATGCGCGGGAACTTACCGGGCTCGACACTTTCAATTGGCGAGCGAGAGATAAATGTCACCGACCCTGGCGGTTATAGCGAAATTCTTAGATCCGCTGATCGGAGTCTGCGTGAAAGGGGTTATCGCAGCCGGATCGCTGCATATAAGAGTCAAAGTGATCTTTATGCGTTTGCTCTTCTGCAAAAGATCAAGACTGCCAACGCAGTGTCTGAGCTGCACAACTTTCCGAACGCACTAGCCGAGACCCTATATTCGCACTATCTCGATCCAAAAACTGTCGACGTTGTACTTAAGGCGTTCAGAGATCACGCGGCATTGACTATCCGTTATCAGAAAGCCGAACGCGCTTATCAGCAGAAACTTCTAGGTTTGGAGAGCGTTGAGCCCTGGGATTTGGAGGTGAGACCGCCTGGCAGCCCGGAGCCAAGGTTCACGATTTCGGAAGCGTCGCAGGCGGTGATCGGCGCCACCGAAATGCTGAAACAGGACTACCAGACTGAATTGAAATCGCTCCTGGATCCAGCTAATGGTCGGCTTGATCTTGTGCCAGGAAAAAACCGAGAGGCGGGTGATTATTCGTGGGGTTGGTATGGGCCATCAAAAGTTTTTTATATGAACGGTTACAACGGTTATCTGGATGATGTAGATACGCTGGGTCATGAATCTGCGCACGTGGTTCATCAAAGTCTAATGTATAAATCAGGGGTTCCCTGGCATTACGCTGATGGAGCTCGATATTTTACAGAAGGCTTTGCCAAAGTTAATGAGTTGCTGGTCCTGAGTTACCTCCTTAAGAAATCTCGCAACGACTCTGAGCGCCTCTTCTTTCTTAAAGAGCTCAACAGCAAGCTGGCGTCCATCAAATTTGCATCAGTGTTTTGGGCGGCTTACGCCACGAGTTTTGAAGTGGAGGCTTATCGTAGAGTAAAAGAGGGTAAACTCCAGAAACCAGAAGAGATCCATGAAATCTGGGCCGAATTGGGCAGACTCTGGCAGTTGGATTTCGATCGGTTTCCCGACTTGAAATACACTTGGGCCGCTACGCACCATTTCTTTGACGCACCTCGGTACTATAGTAATTATCTCTTCGCCTGGTTGCTGGCAATTTCCCTTTATGAGCGATTTGAGAGTGATCCCACCAGCATTGACAAATACATCGCCTTAATGAAGTCCGGATTTACCGATGAACCTGCTAATTTGCTTCGGGACCATTTAGGGATCGATCTGGCTGATCCTAAGACTCTCGACAGAGCATTCGCTCTTGTGGAAAGGCAGCTTCAACAGTTTGAAACTGCTGTTGCCAAATTTGGAAATCAAACCGCCAGACGATAATGTGACTCTCTTCGTTGAACTTGGCCATTGGCCAAAAAAACCTAATCTCCTTGTGAAGTTCCCTTTAGTGAGCGGAAGCTAACTGTGTGTTGTGTCGGTCGTCAATCAATCCCGTGAGTTGTGTTTGTCAGATCATCGATCAGACTCTCCAACTCCATCAGTGCTCGCACCGAAGTTCCTTTCTTTTGATGGCAACCCAGGTAATGATCTACCGACTTGCTCTTCCCGTTCAATATAATCGATAGCGTGGCTGAGGCCGCATCTCCGTCGTAGACTCTACAACCGTCCTGAGGCAGTGAATAACGGTTTCTGAGCGAAAAGAATTTTGCTTTCTCAAATGCTTCAATTAGCAACTGGACTTTCTCGCGACTGATGGTAGTTTCAAACCGGCCTTTAACTTTGACATTAGCTCTGCCTTCGAAAACAACCTTTCCCTGCGCAGAGATGGTGACGGTATAGTCAGGACAAGTGAAGAAACAATTGGTCCTTGTTAGTGTGATAAAGGTATCTGCCGGAATCGTGCGTTGAGACCCACAATTCTCCGCCCCAACAACACACCAGAGTAGCATTCCTAATAGCATCGTTAATCATTCATGATCAGGGCCAGACCGGGAAACAATCCGGTTCCAACTTTGGCAGGCCAACATTCACGGTTTCGCGTTGCCATTGTCCGGCGACGTCTGATCCTTTTCCACATGAACCCAGATATATTCGCTGCCCTGCTTGATGACAGAGCTCGTGCTCTTCGCATTGTTGATGTAGATCTTGGTGAAATACTCCTTGTAATACCAGACAAAGAAGAGTGAACCCAGGGTGGGCTTTTCTTCTCGCTATAGTTTAGCCAGATCTCTCTTGGAGGTTTTGCGTTGAAGCCACGAAAAGCTCTCTGAAAATAACTCTCATCCCTCGTTATCTTCTCAGCCATCGCATCAATCGTGTAAACGAACTCTCTTTCGTAGACGGCCACGTTGTTAGTCTGAAAGGCGGGAAAGAGCCAAATGTTAAAAGTCTTATCGTCGTTGCGCCTTATATGAGCGTTGTGATGGGCGAACCGGCCGGGATCCCTTCGATTACTTTCTTGTGAGCGATGCCCATACCAACCCCGTCCCGGTGCCACTAGCGTGAGACGCAGGTGTTCGGACTTTCATTAATCCACCCTAATCTGCGAGTGTATCTTCTCGCCATTACAACTCGGAAAAGGAAGTTTCAACTCAACGCCAACAATGTGGCCGTCAGCTTGAATTCGAATGGCGTCCGTTTTTCTGTCCAAACTAATCTCTCCTCTGTCGCGCAAGATGGCAGGACAGTTCTTGAACTCGTTGGGATCTAGTGTCACAGCGGCAAATAGTCTTCCAGATAAGCCTTTCAAGACCTTCAGAGAAAAGTTTCCCTCCTGATCAGTCATCGCGAAAGCATTGCCATTGATTGTGGCGTCTGTTTGAGCAGAGGTGAAAACGACGCGAGCAAAAACCACAGGCTTGCCATCCGCTGAAAGTACCCTACCAGTTACAGTCGCGATCTCTTTCGCTCCAGCAATATTTATATCAAGCAGATACCTGGTATCGCCCTCATCAATAGTGATTACTTGAGCCTTTTCACGATCAGTTACATCCGGATAGTAAAATCTTCGAAACGGTTGGCGGGAACTGATCTTGTCAGCATCGTTAATGACCATTACATAACTGGCGAACGGTATCTCCTTTATCTCAAAACGTCCGTCAGCATCGGTGCAATCCTCGCGATTGAAATCCTTAAAGACATCAGATTGAGTGGGCAAGAGACGAAGACAAACAGACTGAAGCGGCCTCCCGAGCCCATCGAGAATCCGGCCGCTCAGGCGATTATTGACTTTGAAGAAAAAATCCGAATACGCATGTCGACCCGCCTTCAACTCGACCTCAGAATTACCGTCATCTTCATTCCTGCCCGAACTGAAACCTCCGAAAGCGGAATCTTTGTCGATCTCCCAACCCTGTCTGACTTCTGGTCTGATTGCATAAGTTTCCACCGGCAAGTCATAAATCTCATACACGCCATCTTCGTTTGTTAGTACTTCGTATGTTTTGCCGTTCCCAACGATTTGAACTCTTCTCCTCGCTAACTTCTTGAAGTCTGCACTGCCCTTCGTGATGGACCATTGGTATGAGATCAAGGTGCCTGAGATTCTTGTCTTGCCGCGAACTTCGTTCATCTTGTTCAGATACAACAGATCATGTGCGGCGTCTGCAATGTAATTTGACGGATAATTGGGTAGAGGTGTTGATCGCTGACATGAGTCTGCGTACCAGATTTTCGGCTTCGTCTCTTTCGGTTCGAGATAAAACAGGAACTCAGTCCCGACTTCGTTCTCGTCAAATTCCACTAAACAGTCGCTTTCACCTTGACCGAAGATCATGTCATCGCCAACTTTCAAATCCCCTTTATAAACCTTTTCGACGATCATCTTGATCGACACGATGGTCATAATCGGCTCGCGTATTACTCCCTTACCGCTATAAATAATTCGAACCCTTGGCTCTTTCTGTACCGAAATAATCTTGTTGACTACAACAAATCGCGCCCTGTCAAATTTGCCAAGTGTTGAGTCATCTCTTTTGCTACAAACACAGGCCTGAACGGCCTGCACTAGTGCTAAAAAAGTGATGAGTACCAGCAACCACCGAACAAGTCTTTTACGATAATTTGGAGTCATGGGGCCGAACAAACACATACGCGTGTTAGTAGAAAACGTCAATGGCAACTGGGTGACTTTTAAAATTGAGCCTCGCAAAAAAGTCACCACTCTCAGCACACCTTGCACTTCTACACGTATTGTATTTAATATGTAGAAGACGGAGGTAACAGCATTGAAGCCAAAATCAGATCTTCCCCAGGGCACGCTCGATCTGTTGATCTTGAAAGTTGTGGCGCTCGGGCCGATTCACGGGTATGCGGTCGCCCAACGTTTGGAACAGGTATCGCGCGGGGTCGTCCAAGTTCCGCAAGGGTCGCTTTATCCGGCGTTGCACCGGCTCGAAAACCGCGGCCTTTTGGCAGCCGACTGGAAGTTCACCGAGACCGGGCGCGAGGCCAAGTTTTATCGCGTGACGCGGAAAGGGCAGACGCAACTGGAAACGGAAGCCGCGGGCTGGCAGCGTCTCACTCAAGCCGTTAGTCTGATCCTCAAAATGTCTGAAGGAGGTGCGGGATGACTTGGTGGCATCGGCTGTTTCATCGAAGGCAGCATGAAGAGCAACTCGAAAAGGAACTGCGCCACCATCTGGACCTGCATACCAGTGAACTGATCGCCCAAGGCTACAGTCCCGAGGAAGCGCAGCGACAGGCCCATCTTGCTCTTGGCGGTGCGGAGCAGGTGAAGGAGATGTGTCGCGATGAGCGCGGGACACGGTGGTTGGAGGAATTGCTTCAGGACCTTCGCATCGGCGTGCGAGTGTTGCGCAAGAATCCCGGCTTCACGCTTGTGGTTGCAGCGACGTTGGCGCTAGGCATAGGAGCAAACACAGCAATCTTCGGCCTCGTCGATGCCTTGCTCTTGCGACCTTTGCCCGTAGTCAAAGCGCCCAGCGAACTCGTCCTGCTCGCGCGCGGTGACGGGCAAGGGCCGACACTTTCTTACCCTGACTTCAAGGCTCTGCGTGAACGCAACGAAGTTTTGTCAGACCTGGCGCTCTACACACAAGCGCCGATCAGTTTCGGCAATAACATACGCAGTGAAGTCGTGCTCGGCGCATTAGTCTCCGGAAATTATTTCGACGTGCTCGGACTGAAGCCTGCTTTTGGGCGGACATTCCTGCCCGAAGAAGATCGTACGCCCGGCACACATCCGGTTGTCGTTCTTAACCATAGCTTCTGGCAGACTCGGTTCAACAGCGATCCCACCCTCGTCGGTAAGACGATTGTTCTGAACAACCAGCGATTCACCGTCGTCGGAATTGCTCCTGCCGGCTTCGATGGTGAGAGCCCTCCGATGAAAGTCAGTTTGTGGATTCCGGTGATGATGACTGCAACGATGAGGAGCGAGCCCGGGGTGCTTCGGCACGATCCTCTGAGTGACCGGCATGATGAAAACTTTGGCGCCATCGGAAGGCTCAAACAAGGCGTTTCAATCACTCAGGCACAGGCCGCGCTCGAAACGATCAACCGCCAGTTGGAACAGTCTGACCCACCTGCGCCTGAACAACGCTCCAATCCTAATGATGATCGCTCTCTTCGGCTGCTCAGTCCCCGAGGAATCATGATCACTTCGATCCGAGAGATGGCAGCGACATCCTCCAAGCTGGCCGGGTTAACAGTGCTCACGGTGCTGCTGATCGCATGTGCCAACGTCGCCAATCTGTTGATGGCTCGCGCCGCAACACGCCGAAAAGAAGTCGCTGTTCGATTGGCGCTCGGTGCAACGCGAGGGCGATTGATTCGTCAATTGCTGACAGAGAGCGTGCTGCTGGCGCTCGTCGGCGCAACAGCCGGATTGCTCCTTGCCTACTGGATTAATCAACTGTTGATGGCTTTCAAGCCACCATTCCCACCGCCATTTACCTTTACTCTTGATCTGTCCTTCGACATCCGCACATTTGCATTTACGTTCCTGCTTGCCATCGTGACGGGAGTGATCTTTGGTCTGCTCCCGGCGCTACAGGCATCGAGACCCGATGTCCTCCCGGCTTTGAAAGATGAGAGCAACGCGGAAGGTCGGCGCGTCCGCTGGTTGAATTGGCGCAGCGCGCTGGTTATCACACAGGTCGCACTCTCGCTGGCGCTGCTCATCAGCACGGGTTTATTCCTCCGCACCTTGCGTTATGCGCGACAAATCGATCTCGGATTCAAACCGGATCAGGTGCTGGAGGTTTCGTTCAATCTGCGGCTGCAGGGCTACGACGAAACTAAAGGTCGGGAGTTTTACGGACGGATGGTCCAGCGACTTGAAAGACTGCCTGGCGTGCAAACAGCGAGTGTGGCCAATCTGTTGCCGCTCGGTTTTATGTGGCTTTCGACACCTGTAGTTCCCGAAGACAGAGAGGTTCCGCCAAACGAAAGGATCTTCGCCGGCAGTGTTTCCGTCGGCTCACAATATTTCGAGACGATCGGTACACCGCTTCTTCGTGGTCGAGATTTCAATGCGCAGGACACCATCAAATCTCCGCAGGTAGCAATCGTCAGCGAGAAGTTGGCGCGCCGCTTGTGGCCTGAGATCAAAGAACCGGCCGAAGCGTTGGGCAAACGGTTGCGCGTCGGTCGAGGAGATGCAATTTCCTGTGAAGTAATTGGCGTCGCGAAAGACTCGAGAAACAATATCTTCAATCGTATCGATAGAGAACCGGAACCCACCATCTACCGGCCATTCGCACAGAACTACTCTCCTCGTGCGTCATTGATTGCACGCACGGATGGCGATCCCCGCGGTTTGATTTCCGCCGTGCGGCGCGAAGTCGCGGCCCTCGACGAAAACCTGCCGCCGCAAAATCTGCAACCGCTCTCCGAAACCGTCAGCCTCGCATCGTGGTCGGCACGCACGGGCGCTACGGTGCTCGGTGTTTTCGGTTTGCTCGGGCTGACGCTCGCGGCGATCGGAATTTACGGCGTGATGTCATACTCAGTGTCACGGCGCACGCGTGAGATCGGTTTGCGGATGGCTCTGGGCGCAAAGACCCGCGATGTAATAAAACTGATTGTCACGCAGGGTATGGGCCTGACCTTAATTGGAGCTGTGATTGGGCTGATGTTGGCGGCAGCTGTAACGCGACTCCTGACTAGTCTGCTGTACGGCGTGACCGCAACCGATCCCACGACCTTCGCTGGAGTAGTGCTGTTCGTGATCGTCGTAGCGGTAATCGCTTGTTATCTGCCTGCACGTCGGGCAATAAAAGTGGATCCGATGAAGGCGCTCAGGTGTGAGTAAGGCCGGATCTTGCTCGAGTCAGCAGATCCCTTACAAGCAATTCAAGCTCACCCAGGCTCTTATCCGGTGGGTTATTACTGGTGTCTATGATTGATAACTTCAACGCATCTGCCTGGCCTCGCAAGTACGCGGCCCAACAATCCATTCGAGGATTAGCGAGTTCCGGCTGACTACGGTTCATGTGAAGTCGCTCATTTCGTTTTACTGGATCGCAGTCGACCAAAACAATCTGCGCGTAATCAATTGCCGCCTCACTCAACACTTCCAGCGCTCGATGAGGTCGTATTTGCGTGTCAAGGACAGCTAATTCAATTCCTGTTTTCGACTCGCTCAAGTGCGAGATCCAATAACGAAGTATATCTGCTTGCCGATCAGTAGAACCTGGCCGCTTATCAATTTCAACGCGATCACAATTGATTCCCGTGACACCAGGAATTGCGAGGTCGTTCAACTTGAGTGTAAGAGTCGTCTTTCCCGCGCCGGAAGCACCAGTTAGGACGAGCACGGCCGGCGACCGAGATCTTGATTCACTCATCTTCACTGATTGCCGTTCGTCTTCAGCCTCAAGCTGATGAGACTCTCCGTAATGCGAAGCACTTCCTGAATATCTGAGAACGTTGTCGTTCGATCGTTGTTGTAATTCATCAGCCGGTGTTCGTAATTACGGTCCCGAGCGATTTCATCGATAACGAAGCGCGCTTCCTGTAGTGCCGCGCCCCGATGTTCAGCCTTGCCACCTACTTCAACGGTCGCCATTTGCAGTGCGCAATATAAGCTAACGGTCTTTGCTTCCGCTGGGCAGATCCTATTGTCGGCGCGATTCCATTTCGATTCCGAGTTGAGTATCTCACGTGCGCGTTTCACGATCTGTAAATCGATCTTCGTTATCGCCGGTCTCGCGTTGGAGTCATCAGAGTTCGATTGCGGTTTAATCTCTTGGGCGCCGGCATAGACTGGCGAAAGGAGGACCGCGACGAAAAGGCCGCAGCGGAAATACGTTGGTACTTGTTTCCACATATCACAAGTCTCCGTGTTCAAGAAAGACCAAAGGCCCGCATTGAATACGGGCCCTCAGTCCGCCTCACCCAAACGGCTAAGAAAGGGAGATGCGGACAGATTAGAACACAGGTCACCTGAAGTTCGGAATGCTTCGCGGGCTGACCAACCAGAGATTAACTCACTCAATTCGCAATGGTGCTGCGTTACTCACCACACCCCGCACTATGACTTTCACGTTCACGTCGCCCGCACCGGCAATCGCATCAGGAAGACGAACAGTCACTTGCGACATCCAGCTCACGTTCTTTACTCGCGCCGTTGCCTCGAGGGGTAAGTCGAACAGATGCTGCTGTGCGTCCTGGGCCTGAACGGTTACGAACGAAAGATCGGCCGGCTGAAGCAAGACACCGACTACAAAGAGCGTGACTCTTGTTCGACCGTCAGTGGAGAGAGGGTGTGGTGCGAGAACGTGGAAAGGCTCACTCGCGGTCGTCACCGATTCGAGTGCAATGGCCCGTCCGGTACTCGTTACAAGAAGCTCTGGCACTGGTGGTTCGTTCCCGGCGAGTCGTTGACCATAGGAGAGATTATCAATTACCGCGTCCGGTGTCGGCTCTGGAAAATCGAATGTGATTATCAAACTTTGGATGGGTTGATTGGAGACGAAGCCAACAAAACTCGAAGTATCCGCCGGGTCCATCGTGACGCTCTCGCCGGTGGAAGTCGATACGATCATCGGCCTGTTGAACTGGTCACATCCGACGGCGGTTGTACCTGGCGGCAGAAAGATCTGGAGTCGCGTAATCTCACCCACGGTCGCTGCGCGCAAGAGCTTGTTGCCATTTAGACCATTTATGATCGTGGGTACCCCACCTAAGTTATAGAAGAAGACGCCGTCGATCTCCAGGAATCCCACACCGTCCGGAGCGTTGGCGACGGATTCGAAACCGATAGTATTGAGATTCTGTGAGGCAGCATTAAACGAGGCGCGATCACGGAAAACCTCTGCGTCGACGCGACTGGCTGACGTGCAGTAGACCAGAACAACGATGACGCCCGAAACAAGCAGTTTCATCGAGGAACTCAGCATCGGGAAGGTCCCAGGCGAGCGTTAGTCTACGCCTGATGTATCGGTTGTTCAATCTTTTCTCTGTGCAACCTTTGTGTTCTCTGTGTCTCTGTGGTTGACGTATTCCGAGCAAAAACACACCACAGAGGCACAGAGGACACAAAGGTTGCACCGAGGAGACCCTACTCGTATCTGAGCGTCTCCAAGGGGTCGACTCTTGTTGCGCGTCGTGCTGGTAAATAACATGCGAGCAGAGTCACTCCCACGAGCAAAGCTGTAACGACTCCAATGGTGAGCGCATCGTTTGTCGTCAATCCAATCAACAGACTCGATAACACTCGCGCTGCCGCCAGTGACGCGGGAACACCAATGACGACTCCAATGAGAACCAGCTTCATGCCCTGTCTAAGCACGAGACTCAGAACGTTGTGCGCCTGTGCTCCCAGCGCCATGCGAATTCCGATTTCGCGTGTGCGTTGGACCACCGACCAGGCCATCACGCCATATAGTCCAATGACTGCCAGCATGAGTGCCAAAACGCCGAGCGCAGTCGCTCCGTGTGACGCGGCCGACATGATCGCCTGTTCTCTGGCGATTTTCTCTTCAAATGTCCTTACCCAAAGTCGAAGCACAGGCTCGACAGCATAAGCCTCGCGGCGGGCAAGATCTTTCAGAGCCGCCGCGTCCGTCGTAGTACGCACCAGCACTGTCGTATCCATTTCGCCAGGCGTAGCGCCGGGAAGATAGACGCAGTGGTAGCTCGATACGCAACAACTTGCCGAGCGCGCTCTCGCCAGGCCAGAGGCTTCGCGCAGTCGATTCACTGACGATGAGTACTGGTGTGCGTGCGTTTACTTCATCCCCTGTAAATGCGCGTCCGAGAACGAGCGGTGTTCCAATCGTGTCGAGAAATGTGGAGGGAATTTCTTCAATCGGAACGTTCGAGTATTGCTTTGGACTAGTCGCGCCCTGGTCCAACAACGTGACGATGCCGTCACCGCCGGACACGCGATCGAGGCTGACACTCTTCACGCCCGGCAGCGCAGCGAGCCGCGTCATCAATTGCTGCTGAAAAATCTTCGCACGTTCCGCGTCATAACCACTCAACTCCAGGCTATAACCCACCGAGAGAAGATTCTTCGCTTCATACCCCGGATCGGTCGACAGATTGAGTTGGACGCTGCGCAGTAACAGTCCGGCCGTAATCAGCAGCACAAAACAGATCGACACTTGTGCGACAACAAGCACGCTGGTTAGCCGTGATCGCGTTGAGCGTGCAGTCGCGTTCGCACCTTCCGACTTGATCACTCCAATCAAATCAGGTCGAGTGGCGTGCAATGCGGGAACAAGACCAAACGCGATTCCACTTAACAACGCGAGACCAAACGAATAACTCAGGACGCGCCAATCCGGCGTGAGATCGAGAGCGACTCGCAGCATGTCTGCACCACCGTAACGCACGAAAACCACGGACAGAAACACATTGAGAGTCCACCAGGCGAGCAGCACTCCAGCGATACCGCCCACGACGCTCAACAGCAAACTTTCAGTCAACAACTGTCGAATTATTCGCCAACGACTTGCGCCCAGACACAGTCGAACACCGATTTCTTTCTGTCGGCTGATCGCTCGCGCGAGTTGCATGTTCGCGATGTTGAGGCAAGCGATCAGCAGTATGAGACCAGTGGCTCCGAGGACCATTCCGATAAACATCCACGCTTCGATTGGAACCTTTATTTCGTTGATGGGATCGACGACGATTGTTCTCTTTGGGCCAGTGCTCGATGGAATATCGAACTGGCCCAACAGAACATTCATCTCCGTGCTCGCCTGAGGCGCAGTCGTGCCGGGCTTGAGACGCGCGAATATGCTGACCCATGGAAAGTCGCGGCCGCCGAACCAGTCTCTCTTTTCAGGAGGGATGCTTTCATAACGGTCCGTCGCCATCGCGGCACGCATTGCAAGTGGCAGCCAGATGTCAGGCATCTCCTGTCTGAGGCCGATGAATGTCGGATGAGTTATTCCGATCACGGTGAACGGTTTTCCATTCAATTTTATGTTGCTGCCAACAAGATGTGCGTCACTCCCAAAGCGTCGCTGCCAGAAGCCATAACTCAAGACGACGACAGCATCCCGGCCTGGGACACTGTTCTCTTCAGGTGTGAAAAAGCGTCCGAGGTGCGTGCTACCGCCAAGCATCGCGAAGTAGTTTTCTGAAACGAAGTTCCCGAGAATCTCTTCAGGATCACTGTTAGGTCTGTTTTCTCCGAGCAGGAAACGCTCCTCTTCGAATACGGCTAACACGTCGGAGAACGATTGATTGTGATCGCGAATGTAGGAGTAGTCGGGAAATGAAAACCGGTCCGTTCGCGTGGAGCCTTCTTCAAACGAGAGACGCACAATCGACTCCGGGTGCTTGACCGGCAACGGGCGGAGGAGAAGGTTGAAGACACTGAAGATTGCGGCGTTCACACCGATCCCCAGCGCGAGCGTCGCGACAACGACGAGGGAGAATCCCGGTCGCTTCAACAGACTGCGAAGGCTATATCGTAAATCTCGAAACATATGTGTCCTTAAAGAAAACGGATCTCGACCGTCAACAGAGGCTACAACTCATAGACGACTCCGCCGTCTTCTTCATTAACAACACATCATTGCCTTGGATACAGTCAGAACCACCTCGCGGTAGCGGGTGGGTGCGTAGCCTGATCGACTTATTTCGTAAGACGGCTACGCACCCACCCGCTACCGCGAGGTGGTTCTGACTGTATCCAACCAGGGTTAATGTTAGTTACCTACAATCTCCCAGAGCAACACTGTCTTCTTATCTTTGCCGACGGTCACGAGTAGCTTGCCATCGCGACTGAACCGAGCCGGCTCGCGTCCCTCTGTCGTTTCGCACACGAGACTTCCGGTCGAAGCATCCCACAGCTTCACGGAACTGTGGTTCACTCCCATTAAGAATTTACTACTCGGGTGGAAGGAAATAAGATCGGTCTCTTTCTGGTATTCGCTAACGATGTCAAACCCCCATTTGGCAAGGAGCGGAATCTTCGCCCTCACTCGTCCAGTCGAAACGTCGATGAGCGTAGCGTGATACTTATTGTAGCCGCTCGCTATCACATACGTTCGACTGTCGGGACTGAAACCTTGCTGATTGACATAGTCGGTGTTGACGTCTTCCGACAGCTGCAACTTCAAATTCTCCAAATTGAGCAACCCGACTTTTTTATCGCGTGTAATAAAACCGAGCCACCTGGAGTCAGGACTAAAATGTGTTGAAGACAAGCTCTCGAACTCTTCGATCATGTCACCGGTTGACGCGTCCCATAACCTCACCATACCGGAGCTCTTCGTTGCGATAAATTTGCCGTCAGGACTGAAAGTAGCCTCAGTCACTGCGTCTACTTTGGTGTCGTAGATTACCTGTATAGTCGGTCCGGCAAGTTCCGCTTGCAAGCGCCCAGTGGTTATGTCCCACAGTTTCGCCGAAGAATCTTCCCAGTAAGTGGTCGTCAACACAGTGTGCTGATCGGGACTAAACTTGACATGCACGTCTACAGGAATATGTAAGGCTCGTGAGAAGATTCTGTACCGCGAGATCTTTTTCACCTTCCACACTGTTAACGTCACTGACGATTGTCCCGTGGCGGTGTTCCATACCTTGACCGTACCGTCTTCGCTGCCAGTTGCGAGTTGAGTACCGTCAGGACTGAAGGTTGCGGCAGTGATGTCTCCTTCATGTCCGGTTAACGTGAGCTTGAGCTTTCCAGTAGAGTCCCACAGCTTAACGGTTTTGTTACTGACGGTCATTAGTACGTGACCGTCAGGGCTAAACACCGGTGCAATTCCGTCCAACACAGCGATAAGTTCGCCCGTCGCCGTGCTCCAGAGTCTCGCGCCCTTCTCGCTATAACCGGATGTCGCAAGAACCGCTCCGTCAGGGCTAAAGGCAGTGAAAAAAACCTGGCCCTCGTGGCCTGTTAAAGTTGCTTTCAGCTTCAACGAAACGCGTGTACTCTCTTGCGCGACTACGTGAACACACAAAGAAACGGCTATGAATAGACCGAGGCAGAATTTGGTGATTCGTTTCATGTCCATCAAACTACTTCAATAGAACATTGAGATTCTGCGCTGATGTGACACTTCGTTCACTGTAAATGGAGACTCTAATGTCTCGATCTGCTTGCTCATTTGCTAAACTGCTGCAGAATCCAAGATTGGAAACTGAAACTATGCGAACGATCTATGAAGCTGCGGGCGGTCTCGACGGGATATCGAAATTGGCCCATGCGTGGCACACGCGAGTGCTGGAGGACGAAGTAGTTAGCCATGCGTTCAGCCACGGATTCCACCCGCAGCACACCGAGCGTCTGGCCGCGTACTGGGCCGAGGCACTCGGTGGACCAACAACGTACTCCGATCAGTACGGTGATGAGACGTCAGTCGTGCGGATTCACAGCGGCAACGGGCTGCACGAGGAGATGGACCAGCGAGCGATCGCCTGTTTCGATCAAGCCCTGCAAGATACCGGCCTCGACAGCGACGAGCGGCTCAGACGCGTGCTGCACGATTACTTCGCGTGGGCAACTACGACCACGATGGCTCGTTACCACCACTCAGCGGATGAAGTGCCTGGCGGTTTGCACATCCCGAAGTGGTCCTGGAATGGACTCGTTACAGAGTAAACTTCCTAGCGACGCCTCTTCATGCTGTACGACGTGAACTCAATCGGCTCACGCACCTCACCGCTCCGGTATAGTTGTAACAACTCCTTGCGCCGCTCGATCTCTGATGCATCTATATCGGGTGCTTCGACGAGTCGCTGAAGATCTGCCTCGACCTGCTCTCTCGTTTCGTTCTTGAGGCTGAGGAGTGTCAGACCTGTGAACGGGAAGCGCTCGAAGTTCTCGAGGAGAAACGAGCGTAGCGCGGGACCGCGACGAAGGTGATACATGATGGCCCGATCCACACCGCGAACCGGGTATTCAGGGAAGGCCGCTGCGTGCATCAAGGCCGAGGCGAAATTATTGAGGATGAGTTCTGCCATAGCTTTGATCTCATCCTGCGAGACCTCATCACCGGGTTGCCACTCAGCCTCGCTGTAAAAGTATGGTCTCAGCTTCGGGTGTTGGACGAAAAGGACAAGATGGTTCGCCGTCTCTGTGACAGCTCGTTGGATCAGATATAGATCAGGTTGCTTCTGAGCGATCTCGAGTTGTCGCACAGCAGTATCAATTTGATCCTTGGCAATGCGAAGCTGTTTTCGGAAGACAGAAAAGTTCAACAAACCCACCAGCACGAGCGCCAGTGTCCCCATGAAACCAAGCACACCGATTAGCGGTTCGAATCCCATTTGCCTAAACGTCTCCTTCGAAGTTCAGATTACTGTTGGACACAGTACCGGACGAATCATCAAGCACACGACCACCACCAGCGTGATTCACACCCGGATCAACGCCGAGATTTGCACCAACGCGACATCCACCCAGTTGTCCATTCGGCGTGGAGTACTAACGAAGATACACGACCCTAATGTTCGAATGTGCAAGACGCAATTCGTGACGACTTATGTAATTCCACTAACGACGGAGGTAGCGGTGGGATGGGCGTCCGATGTGGATGTGTGGGCCAGTGGCGACGCCGGGGATCGCGTGTCGAAAGACGAGGAAGGGAATCTTTTCGGTGCGGAGGAAGTTTACAAGTGCAATGCCTTCCTCGCTGTCCGGATGAAGACCAACGTCCATTCCCTGACGGTGATCGAGTCCCCAACGATCGTGAATTTCGGATTGTCCAAACGCGGAGGTTGGTAGTGGATGACCGAACTTAGTGAAGAAAAAGTTTTCCACTTTCTTGGCATCGGCGAGCGACCAATCCTGGGCCGGGTCGATGACCTGCTTGGGTTCGCCGGATGATGGTCGTTCGATCCGCGCAACGCGCGCCGCATCGAGCAGCGTTGTTACGCCTCCACGTCTGTACCAAATACCGTCGCGGGTTTCTCTCATTTCTTCGACTTGCAAACGCCCACCCCCGACAAGCTCGATGGTTATCACAGGGGCTTCCTTTTTTTCGTCGGGAGTATTAACTGCTGCTTGGGTGGAACTGGGAGACTCCTGCTTCTTGTCAGCATCCTGGCTGACCTGGGCGGAAACCGCCTGGACACCAAGAATTAAAAAGAGAAGCGTTGAAGCGAATACTTTCACGAAAGCAATCCTCGTCAGATGGGCAGCCATAGTAATCTTAATTCCGCGTCGCTACAACACGCTCCGTTCCGGTTCATAAACTAAGTATTGAACGTACTGTAGGGGCGGCCCTCCGTGTGTTGATTGTCAAGACATCCTTTACACTTTGTTATCAACACATCCTTTACACTTTTTGGCCCCCTCACCATTGATGGTTCGTGCTGGCAGAAGCACCGCGGTGCTTCTGCCGGTGCGAACCTGGATTTCGCGCACCGTCAAGTGACGGAAAGTTACTAATAACTGGCCCTCGAGTTCATCGACACGCACGCGCTCACCAGCCAGCGCTTCACTGACAAAGTAGCGGCGCTGGCGATAATAAAGTCCGCCCTGCGAGTCCAGCCGCAATACCGTGCCCCCACTGTATTCCCACTCCCGCGGCTGCTCCTGATAAGGACGCAGGTTCACCGCCTGGTAGACTTCGCCCGGCGTTTTATTGTCCAGCGCTTCGTGTGGTCGCTCATAGTTGTATTCCTGCCGAAACTCCACTGCCCAGCGTTGCCATTCACTCATCGTGATTGGTTCGCCGCGATGTTTGGTACGCCGCTTTAACGTCTGGTGAAAGCGCTCCACTTTGCCTTGCGTTTGCGGATGACGAATGCCGGAGTAACGCAGTAGCACTCCTTGTTTGAGCAACCATACTGCCAGCCAGGTTAAACCATACTGATTGGTGGTGCTGAACCAGGGCGTGCCGTGGTCCAGCAGCAGCGAAAGCGGCACTCCATGCTCCCTAAAATAGCCTTCCAAGCTCCGCTTCACGCCCGCCCCGCCAGTACTGCACAACGGCCACAACCCGTGCAAATAACGACTGCAATCGTCCAGCAACGAAAGTGGGTAACACTTTCCTTTTGCCAGCTGGTAGTCCCCCTTGAAATCCATCTGCGCCAACTCATTACACTGCTCGCGCGCAAAGCGCAGCTTCGTCTTCTCTACCTTCGGCGGCACCACTCGACCGCTCCGTTTCAGAATCCGTTGCGCCGTCGCCGGCGCTATCCGCACCCCAGCTCGCTCGAGTGCTTTTGCGATCTTCGGTCCACCCCAAGCTGTCTTATCACGCAGCCCCAGTACCGCTGCCTCCACTGCCGCACTCGTCCGGCCGGCTGACTGCAACGGGCGCCGCGAACGTTCGGCCAACCCGCTCACACTCCCCACCTCGTGATAACGGTGCAACCATAAATAACCCGTCGGTCGGCTTATGCCATACTCCCGACACAAGCCTGCCATCGGCTCCTCCGCTGTCTTCGCTCGCAGCACAAACTCTACTCGCTGATCCATGACGCTCTCAGTTCTCCAAGGCATCTGCAGCTCCTCCTGCCGCTGCAGCCTACCCTATCAACTGTAAAGGATGTCATGATAACGATCTGTAAAGCATGTCATGATAATGAACACCTCCGTGGCCGCCCGACGTGGAATTCTGTTCTTTGCCGCGAGCGTGTTGCGGGAGATCGAGTCTCACGTCCATTGATTCGTTCCTAGGTTGTGGTTCCTAGAGATCACGTTCCACGCCGGGCGGCCACGGAGGGCCGCCCCTACAGTACAAGCCAGGATTGTTGCTGTAATCGCCCGTCGTTAGTAATTGAGCTTGCCGACAAGAGTAAGATCGAAACCGCCGGTTATAGGGTTGATGGACACAACAAAGTTAAAATCGCCAGTAGCTCCTTCGAACCTGCCCGTGCCTCCTACGATATGGAAGACACCCTGATCCATAGCCGCAACCGGATCGAGGATTCCGTCGATCTGAACTAGAAGCGTATCTCCGTTGGCTGCAGTGATCGTTGCTTGCCCGCCGGAATGTAACACGCCGTTGCTGTCAGGTGTGTATGTGACGTGCCCGGTGACGGTCCACTGACCGAGGTGTGTCGCGGTGCCGGAGCCAGTCGGGATGGCGCCAATCACATTACCGTTTGCATCAGTGAGCAGAGTGGCGACGCCCGATCCCTTAAGAGCGAAGGGACGCTCGACGGCGGATGCGGGGATCGTCCCCAACAGCAGGAAGGTTACTAGCATCAGAGTGCGTATTTTCATGAAGCGTTTCATTACCATTCTCCTTCTAAGTAGTAAGTTATTAATTCCGAGTGAGGTATAGAGTGATAACGACGCTCTACACTTCCATCGAGGCCGGCCAGTATTAATTGTCGGCTCCAGCCTCTCGTCACCTTAGAGTGGTAAGTAAACAGAAAACATCACACTCTGATTGGCGGCGGAGAATAGTTAGGGGGTAGACTCAGTTACCTGGAGATTGTGTAGCCATGACTGAAGATGAATTCCAAAAACTTCTTAGGTGGGAGCCTAAAAAGAACGCACGATTCACATTCACGCTGGGTGAGACAGTGCGTATCAAGTCTGGACCATTCGCCGCTTTTTCAGGAAGGATTGAAGGAATCAATCAGGCCAAATCCCTTCTCAAGGTGGCAGTGACGGTCTTTGGTCGAACCGAGCCTCTCACGCTTAGATTCCTCGACGTTGAAAAAGTTAACTGAGTTTCCCGAGATGTAGGACGCGAACGCCGATTCAAATCAAATTGACTGTGATAGCCCACCTGACAAAATCGCCAGCTTAATCATTACATAGTAGTGGGCAGACAATTCGTTGACTTTTACCGGCGATGGGAATATTGTCCGGTTCGTTCATTAATCGATTTCTCACGGGTGCTGCTGTTTCTGCATACTCGCGTAGGTGTTCAAATGCCGGACGGGCCAGTCTTCCTCGCAAGTTGTAACTGATCTTCCCAGTCCTTCTTACCCTCTTCACGGTTACGGTCCGACGATGATGGGACAATCAATCATACTCGTACTCGACTCCGATCCGACGAATGTCCTCGGCGAACGGATTCGCGAAACCCTTGCTCTTTCGTTTAGCTCCACCGTCCATCTCCGGCAAGATTCTGCAACTATGGCCGAGGCTATTTTTGGTGGGGATGAATTGTCCAAGATCATCTCGCAACACGATCCATCTCTGATTTTCATCATCATCCCGCCTGGGCAATTTGCGGAAGCAGGACGTTTCTTTCAGCGTCTTAGAACAGAATTAAAATCCCCAGTACCGGTTGTTGCCGTTACGGAATCGGGCCGACCTGACGACGTGCTTTCGCTGCTAAAACTTGGGGTTGCTGATTTCCTCACTCCGCCGTTTGAGGAGATTAACGTTCTGCCTCGAGTTTGGCGATTACTGGGAGACGCCCATCATGAAGCCTCTGAAACACAAAGGTTGAAAGAGCAGTTAGGATTGCGACAACTCGTCGGTGAAAGCCCCGAGTTCATCGCTCAAATCAAGAAGTTTCCGGCGATTGCGAAATGTGGCGCCAGCGTTTTCATCTACGGAGAAACTGGAACCGGAAAGGAACTTTGTGCGCGAGCCATTCACTATCTAAGCAAGCGAGTGGATAAGCCTTTCATTCCGGTCAATTGTGGGGCCATCCCACTCGAGCTCGTTGAAAATGAGTTGTTTGGCCATGAACGGGGCGCCTTCACCGGAGCCTTTACTGTGCAACCCGGATTGATTAAGGAGGCCGACGGAGGCACGCTATTTCTAGACGAGATTGATTGTCTCCCACTCCTGGCCCAGGTGAAGTTTTTGCGCTTTCTTCAGGAGAAAGAGTATCGACCGCTGGGTGCGACAAAGATGTCAAAGGCGGACGTACGAATCATCGCCGCAACTAATGTGGATTGTGAAGAGGCGTTGAAGACTGGAAAACTTCGGCGCGATCTCTACTATCGGTTGAATGTCGTGCCGCTTACTCTCCCGCCGCTTCGCGAACGACAAAAAGATATCTCCCTGCTGGCGCGCCACTTCCTGATCACTTACGCGCACGAGTTTCACCGAACGGCACTGGACCTGTCAGATGAAGCTCTGCGTAAGTTGCAGTTCTATCACTGGCCCGGCAACGTGCGGGAATTGGAACACATTATCGAACGTGCCGTTATGCTCTCGGAGCATCAGGTAATACTTGACTCTGACATTATGATACCCGCTCCCGAGAACGATGAGAGTGAAGAGTCGTTCGGCCGAGCGAAGGCCAGGGTCGTCTCTGAATTTGAAAGAATGTATATCCAGCGGCTCCTGGTCGCCTGTGAAGGCAACGTAACAAAAGCGGCGCAAAAGGCCTGCAAGAATCGCCGGGCATTCTGGCAGTTAATCCGCAAGCACCGGATCGACGTGCAGCATTTCAGGATCTACGCCACCTAACCAGAGACAATCCGCTGTCGCCTGCCGGACATTCTTGTCATAGGCTATGTTTCTCTCCCGCAAGACTTTTCCAATTACACCTACCAGCAACTGAGACAAAAAAGTCTCAGTGCCTTCCCACGTTACTCAATAGCACGAACGAAATGCTGGTCCAAACGGCTATCGGTCGTTGGCATAACCGTTGCTCAATGTTACCCGAAGTGAAAACTGCCGGGGCGTATTCAGTATGAGCAAAGCTCAGACGTCGCAAATCGCTCATGAGATCTTAGGCTATCTGGTGAAGCATCCCCGAGCCCAGGACACGTTTGAAGGAATCCTCGAATGGTGGCTATTGGAGGAAAGAATCGAGCGACGAAGGGCTGAAGTAAGAACGGCCCTCGCTGAACTCGTCAGTGATGGATATCTGTTGGAGTGCGAGGGTAAATACGCGAGAACTCATTACCGAGTAAATGAAGAAAAATACAAAGAGATCGCAGCGCGCTACAAGTCAAATCAAAATTCAGACACGGACGCGCGTTCGCGTATCGATGAGTAAATAGAAGAATCACGACTAGGAGTTAACGGAGTCTCACTAACAATGCTCCTACGCCCAATGATCGGTTCCTGGGAAGTGCCAAGGATCGAACACATCGCTACGACTGAAATGCGCCGGCTCGCGATTTTGCCAGTGCCTGGCTTGTCCGGCGACTTGCATCAAGACCTCGGCCGCGGAGCGCTGGCCGTGCAAATCTCGGGCTCGCTTTTTGGCGATGAAGCGCGCGATGCATTTTTAAAAGAACTGCGCGAAAAATTTCTGGCGGGCGAAGCAGTCGATTTCATCGCTGACATTACAAAGGAATCGGAGTTGGAACAGGTTCTGATTGTGTCTCTTTCGCTCGATGAACAATCCGATAAGACCGATGTCTTTCGTTACGCGATCGCCTTGCGCGAATACACCGAACCACCTGAGCCAGCGGGGCCGCAATCGGATTTCGGTCTTGATGTGGATGCGGATTTGGGTTTGGACGCTGAACTCGGACTCGATCTTCTGGACCTTCCCAGTCTCATGATTGACATTCCAAAGGTCGGTGATCTTCTCGCTCCACTAAAGCCTGCGGCCGCCAATCTGAAAGCGACTCTGTCCGGCGTTGAAAAAGAAGTACTCGAGCCTTTGAAAAATCTTTTCGATAAACCCTTGTTGCCGTGATCGCTACCAAATTTTTAAGCGTGATTGCGAATTACCTCAAGAACGACGCGCGGTTGGATCCCGTGCCGGTGACTGTCGGCATAACAGATCCTGTAAGTACGACAGAACTGCCGGCGGTAGTGCTTTCGATGATGAACGTGCGACAGCTTGGTAATGGATTGGGGGAACGTTCGCAGGTAATTACCAACGGCGCATTGCCCTGGACCTCGACATTGGATCTCGAGAACCTCCCGAGCGAAACATCCACTGTCTTGAGTGCCACTGGGCGCCGCGAACTGGTACTGCCGCACGGAGGATTAGTGCGGCAAGATGGGTTCGTTGGCGCTCTCACACAAACAGACATCTCCGTCACAGTCGCAGGTGAGGCGCGTCAACTCGCTGCAGCGAATCCGACAGCAAACCAATTTCAAGTTGATCCACAACTCGGCCGGCTGATTTTTGCTGACGCACTCCCTAACACCGGCAACGTCATCGTTAATTATTTTCTCGGACAATGGGAAGAGCGCGTGATGTCTATAGCCGGACTGCTGCGTTTGACGGTACACGCAACCGACGCCGCGATCGTTGGCAAGCTGAGCGATGCAGCAGTCGACGCTCTTGAGCCACCGCGTTCTAAAGGAATCGCCGGCTTGAAAGGAATGAATCTTGTAAAGCTCGGCAGCATTCAGCCACCGGATGAAGCCCTGGCCAAATCGCGAGCGCGAGTGGCGCTGCTTTCCTTTGAGTTCGAACTGAAGATCAACCAACCGGAGTCTGCGGGCGGCATCATTCTGAGCGTTCAGGTCAAGAGCAATTTCGGAGACTTTGCTGTCTCCGCGTGATCGAACGCATTCACATTTTGAGTAGGAGGCATGTATGAGCGAAGCGATTGGCGAAATGATTCTTCCGGGGACCTATATCGAAGTACGTGCCGAAGGACTGATCGGCGTCGGTGGTATTTCCACCGGCAACATTGGCGTGGTCGGCACCGCCAATCGTGGCAAGCCAAACGAAGTAAAAGTCCTGGGTAGTTATAGTGAGGCCCTTGAGACCTTTGGCTCGTACGACCGTTGGCCTGACTCGGGATCGCCGAATTTTACCTTGACCCGAACACTCGAACAGGTCTTCAAGGGTGGAGGCTCGACGGTGTACGCCGTACGAGTGGCTAATGGCGAACCAAAATCCATGTCGTGGACCGTTGAAGACGGTGCGGCAACTCCAGCCAAACTATTCACCCTCACCGCCACTTCGCCGGGCAGTTGGGCCAACGATATCACTGCCACACTGACGAAGACGCCTGGATCTCCTCCTGGTCCAGTAACCATCGAATTGAAATACAAGCAGTTGAAAGAAACGTTCAGCGGCGCGAATGCCGGAGAACTTATCCGCGAGATGAAAGCCAGCCGTCTTGTTGAACCGAGCGAGGCTACGGCTGTGGACGCGCCAAAAGTACCCGACAAGATCACGCCTGCTACCGGGGCCGGTAACATCGGTTCTGATGCGGCGAATGCCACTGCAACCGAAATTGGCAACGGACTAGGACTGCTGGCGAACGAGCCAGTGAACATCATCGCGATCGGAGGGCTCAGTGCTGCGAACGTCACAAGCACCGTACTGGGCCATCTTGAAGCGACGGAAAATGACGGGCACGAACGCCTGGCAGTATTGGGAGTATCGGGTGACGAGTTAAGCACAATTTCGAACAACGCCGCGCTGGGAAGTAATCCCCGCCTGATCCTGGTAGCGCCAGGAATCTTAGCTGACGACGCAGCGCGCGTTGGTGAAGCCGACAAGAGAGTCAAGCTCACGGCTCCTTACGCCGCGGCTCTGGTAGCGGGCCGCTTATCAACTCTGGCGCCGCACATCAGTCTCACCAACAAAGACGTTGCGGCAGACGGGCTTACCAAAGATTACACGCGCGCGGAGCAGAAGAACCTGCTTGGCAAGCAGGTGCTCGTCTTACAAAAGAATTTAGGGATACGCGTCTTGAAAGGCATAACAACCGACACCGCAGCGTTTCGACAAATCACGACGCGACGCATTGTCGATTATGCGAAGGCGGGAGTTCGTATCGGTTCTAATCCCTATATCGGACGGCTCAACAATTCCAGGGTACGCGGGGCCTTGCAGGTCACGCTGGATTCATTCCTCGCAAGCATGGTGTTGGATGAAATGCTGATCAGTTACGAGCTTCAGGTCACTGCCACCCGCGCCCAGGAGATCGTGGGCCAGGCTTTAGTAACGATGACCTTGCGACCGACATTCTCTATCGATTTCATCAAGGTCATCATGAATCTGGAATGAGAATCTGTCATCCATTACTGGAGGAACTATGGCGACAACAGTTTATCGAGGCTCCGACGGCACGATTTCATTGGCCGTGGAAGCAGGATTGGAAGGCGACAAGGCAAAGGCAATCAGCGATGCCTATGCGCTAACTCCGATTGGCAGGGTGACTGGCGTGACCGTGCGCGTGACCAACGACGTCGAGGCTTTCCACGAACTTGGCCAACGTTTTCCGACGGAATTGCGCCCCGGCAATGTCAATGTGTATGGAACTATCCGGCGTGCTTACATCAATGGCGCCCTGCTAAAGCTGATGCTGGGCGATGCGGCCGATAGCCGTCCCGCCGGCACCTTTGTGAGTCCGTCATTCAACTTGAATGTGCGGCTGGAGAATCCGTCGTTACCCGGCGTTACATCTTCCGTGACTGTTATGGGCGTGAAGCTGGAAGAGTGGAACTACGATGTGCCGGAAGATCAGTTCTTGATGGAAACAGTCACCTTCCGCGCCCTCTGGGTGAAGGTTGAAGACCAGGCAGGATAAACACAAACGCAAGGCAAAGTTCTATGGTCAGAGCTTTATCTGCAGAAGATCTTTTAGCCGGCGCTTCCACCACTCACACGGTGGAGGTACCTATCTCGCTGTTGAACCCGGAAGAAACGACGGCCAACGGCGAAGCGGGCGAGCTCGTCTTACGGCCGCTCACGGTGCGGGATATCCAGCGCGTAACGGCGGCGGCCAAAGAGCAGCAACTCCTGACCAGCGTGCTGATGGTCCAACAGGCGCTGGTTGCGCCGAAGCTCACGGTCAATCAGGTAGGAGACTTACCTGCCGGACTGGTCCAGTTTCTGCTCGCTAAGGTGAATTCGATCAGCGGGCTGACCCTCGATGGTGACGATCTCGATCGGGCGGTCAAAGCGCCGCTCACTGCCGCATGTTTCACACTGTCTCGCGAATTTGGTTGGACACCGGCGCAATGTTCAGAGCTTACGCTCGGCCAGGTACTGCTCTATCTCGAGATGCTCGCGCGCGGAGATGGGGAGGAAACCTAATGGCAATAGCGGTTCCCAATCCTAAGCTGCGTGCTTACTTCATCGGAGCTTCGACCGCGAGACACACGCAAAAAATGATCCGAACACTCGAAGAGCGTTGCACTTCGTTGTTCGAATCAAACTCAGAGCTATTGATCTTTCGTGAAGACGATCTGGTGTGGTCGCTGCTGAAACCTATGAGGACCGACGAGATGCTGGCCCGTTTCGGGAACAGAGTGCGATCCCGGCGCGCGGAGGCCGTTGATATCAGACCGGAGGTTGATATCAGACCGCACCAGGTCGCGTCAGCGCGTGCGCAACCCGATGAGATTTCCGACTACGCTGGTGGTAATTCGACCCGAGACAAGAGTGATCAAACACGCGAAGACGTTTTCGCGCGCACTTCTGGTCCGTTCAAGTCAAGTTCAGAGTTGTCGAGCTTTGATCAAGTGGATGCAGTCGCCGAGCTTCTGGTCAACCGATCGAAGTCAAAAATCGTTAAGTATCCGCTGCCGATCGCCGACCAGGTCGCTACCGCTCCCTGTACTGACCCTATCCAAGCGCGGTCGCAAGTTTTGAGGCAAAGGCCGCAAACGAAGACGAATAGTCACAGCGCGAAGGAAGATGTTAATCCCTCACAGCAGACGCACGAGCGAGTATCAGAACCTACAACGCTTTCGATCACTCGCGCGCGAGCGCGCGATCATTTCGACAAGATTTCCGATCGCGCTGGCGTGCGATCGTCGTGGAACCACTTTGTCATCAAGAGGTCCGGCCATGCGGAGCCACTCGGGACCAACACACGCATTCAAAGCAAGGTTACTCATCCGAGCGATATTCGAGTCTTAGACGATGGTCCTACCCGTGACGACGAGGCCTCACGTCCGCAACCGAAGCCTTCCGTGAGAGAGCCGCGCGCCGCATCGTTTAGTGGATCCGCGACGGATGAAAGACACCTGACTTATGAACAACCACTGACCGGTCTTAGGCGACTCGCGGAGATGGCAGTGAACGTTGCGGACGCACGACCAGTTCAGAGTGATCGACAAACTATCGCTGACAACATACGAACACAATCCAGCATTTCCAAGTTGCTGTTACCACACTTTGCGCGCAGTGAAGAGGCAGCAGAGTTGGAGTCGGCGATTACCGACTTCCTGCGTCAGGAAATGCTGCGCCATGGCATCGGCTTAGAAGGCAGTTAACGTGAAACCTGGACTTCCATCTGCGATCCTGACCATCGACGGGCGTTCGCTGAACGCGGCCGAGGCCGGTTTGGTGAGTTTGCGGATAGCGTTGGCAATCGACGCGCATCATTGGGCGCGAATTATCGTCTGGCCTCGTTCGAAGTTCGCGAGCGTCAAACCCGGAGCCGTTCTGTCTGTTGCCATCGGCGTCGTTGATTCGGAAGAGGATGTGCTTTCCGGTGAGATTACCAGCGTTTCTCAAACAGCACAGGCAACAGTCCTGGAAGCTCTCAGCACCACGGCGGCATTGAGCCGGACTCGTCGTTCCCAAAGTTACATGAGCCAACCGATTGCGGACATCGTTCGAGACCTCGCGGGCGCGATCGATGTCGATGAGATCGAAGCGAACCTTAAGCTCGAGGCTTACAGTGTGGACGATCATCGCACCGTCTGGTCGCACCTGATGGAACTCGGGGAACTCTCGGGCGCGGAGATTGGATCGAGCGCGAGCGGTGGATTGCGATTTGTTCCGGTTCGTTCAGGTTCTGCTACCCGAACATTTCGACATGGCGCGGAGCTGTTGGAGTGGAAAGTTGGAGCCGGCCAGGTGATGGACGCGCTCGGAGTAGCAGCGCACGGCGCCGGCAGTGAGGCCGGCCAGACAAAATGGCACTGGGCACTTCACGACCCTCTGGCGTCCGCAGACAAACCGTCGCGTGTGGTTGGGACGTTTCACAGTCGAGATGCGGCGGACAACCTTGCTAAGTCCTTAACTGCGCGCGCTAAACGAAGTGCAGTTCGTGGCTGGCTGCGGGTGGTGGGCGACTCGAAGGTTCGTCCCGGAGAGATCGTCGCCATCAGTGATCTTCCCGGCGATGATCCTGGACCACTCCGGGTCCTGACAGTCAGACACACTCTCGATGCCAATGGTTTTCTAACGCACCTGACAGTTGAAGGCGCCGGCGCGAGTGGGCTGGGGTTATCGATATGAGCGACGTTGTCACCATGCTGCGCGCGATCGTCCGAGAGGAGCTGACACATCATCGCTGCCCTGAATTGGGAATCGTGACAGAGGTGTTTCCCGGCGACGGCAATGAGAACAATCACGAGGTTAGCGTGCGCCTTCGAGCAACTGGAGTCGAATTGAAGCATGCCGCGGTCAGCGTCGGCCGGCTGGGAATTTCGATGCTGCCGGAAGTTGGTGATCTGGTACTGCTGGCTTTTGTAGCAGGCGACATAAATGTTCCGGTGGTAATTGGTTCGATCTACGACAACGAGAAACAGGCTCCAAAGGCGGGACCGCTGGAAACTATTTATAAGCCGTTTGGAGATCAAGACTCATCGATTCGCCGATTGCATGTGGAACTGGCCAGCGGCAGCACTTTAACGATGGGTGACGACAAGCTGCAGATTGAAAGCGGCGGAACTAAGGTTGTGATTGAGAACGACGGCGATGTGACCGTAAAGTCCGCCGCCGCAGTGAGCATTGAATCGAGTGGTGACATCACGCTCGACGCGGGCGGAAATCTTCAGCTCGCGGCGAAACAAAGTGTGACGATCAAGGGACAGTCGACGACAGTCGAAGGGCAGGCAGATGCAAAGCTCAAAAGCCCGGCAGTCACGCTTGCGGGAATGACGAGTTTCAGCGCTCAGTAGAGAGGAGTAATGATGCCTGGACCACCAGTCAGCATGGGATGCGCAGTAGTGCTCAGCCCCGGCGCCGCGGGTCCGCCTGACAGCGGTTTTATCAGCGTGATCACGCAAACGATTGCGACCGCTAATGGAATGCCACTGGCAACGATTGGAAGCATATGTCAGATGGTGAACTCAGTTTCCGGCACCCCCTATCCGTTACCGATCGGCAACGGTGGGTCTGGTTCGGTAAGCATTAACGGCATGGCGCTGGTGCGAATGGGAGATCAAATTCCTTCCGGTCCGGGAGTCCTGATGATACTTGGACCACCCGCAGCACCGTTCATCACTGACCAGGGAGCTCCTTAATGGCTAATCGTGATGGGCAAAAACTAGCTCCGCTGTTCGGCCGCGACCTGCGTCTGATTTATGGCAGCAGCACCGGATTTTTTGAGGATGCCGATCTCGAAAGCGCGCGGTCATTCAAAGGAATACGCGGCGGACGAGACCTGCTGGTCAGCGACGGAATCGATAACCTGACTCAAGCGATTGCCAACCGGTTAAAGACTCGCAAGGGAGAACTGGCAGACCTGGGCCATCCCGATTACGGATCTCGCCACCACGAGCTAATCGGTGAACCTAATATCGATCGTACTCGAAATCTGATCAAGCTTTATGTGCTACAGGCGCTGCGCGATGAACCACGCATCGCGCGCGTGTTATCGGTGAAGGTTTATGCCGAGCACGAGCCGCCGCGGGACAAAGTGCGTATCGACCTGAGCGTTCTGGTGATCGGTGAGCCGGCGCCATTGAACCTGGTAGTTCCGTTTTCTTTGGGGGTGGAAATTTGAGTTACGCAGCCGAGCCGTACGCACAATTCGTTGACGACTTGTTGATGGCGCTGACCGGCGGCGTCATCCGGCAGCAGTTTTCTTTTCTTAAAGAGCTCGAGCCTTTTCGTCTTACTAATCCTGATCCGATTATCCCGAGCACGGTCCAGGTGTTTGGGATTGCCGATGGAACCTATCGCCGGTTTCGTCCCCAAACCGATTACGTTCTTGGAAAAGACTCAACCATCCAGTGGAGAAAGAGCGAAGACGGCACGCGGAAGGCTGACGCCATCTGGCCCGACGAGAGCACAACTTTTTATGCCAACTTCGAGACTGTTTCCGAAGCCGGTGCAGCGCCGCTACTGACTGATCGAAATCCCGGCAGCGTAACTCGACTCATTGCGGAGAGTTTTGCGCGCGAATTTGCGGTTGTCTCGCGCCAGTTGGAAGCCGTGTATCGTGCTGGTTTTATCGACACTGCGAGCGGGCGCGATTTGGACCAGCTTGCGATGCTCGTCGGAGTTACGCGCCGCGGTGTTACCTTCGCTTCAGGTGCTGTAGTGTTCGCGCGTTCCACGCCATCGCCCGCCGATATTTTTATCCCTGCCGGAGCGAGGCTCTCGACGACGCAGCCACCGCCTGTGATGTTTGAGACCATGCAGGGCGAAACCCTGCGCCGCGGAAATCTTAGTGTCGAAGTTCCGGTACAATCTTTGGTCGCAGGTTCAAGAGGCGTGGTGGCTGCGAACGCTATCGGTGTGATCCATCGACCGATCCTCGGAATCGAAACGGTCACAAATTCAACCCCCACCAGCTTTGGCGACTCTGTCGAGAATGACGAGGCCATTCGCCGCCGCGCTCGCCGTGCGCTCGAGGGAGCTGGACTGGCGACGACTGGCGCTTTGACCGCAGCCCTGACCACAATTCCAGGCCTTCGCGAAAAGGACATCCAAATTGCCGAGGATCCGCTGGCTCACCCCGGCGTAGTTAAACTCAACGTCGCACTGCCACCAATCAAAGCAGGAGCAAATTTCACTGCCGAGCGAAAGAGGATCATCACTCAGGCGTTAGACCTAATCGAGCAGACGCGCCCCGTCGGCGTGCGTATTCTTCACAACATTGATGCGCCTCGTCCGATTGGCGATGCGAGTCCCGGCGCCGGATCCGCGACACCCACCGGCGGCGACCCGATCATCAGAGTCGACGTGCCGTCCGGCGACATCTTCATGTTCGTTGACGTGATCGCTCAACTCGCTCCCACGACACTGTCGTTAACGCCGCAACAGCGAAATGATCTCATCGAGCGAGGCAAAAAAACGATCAGCGATTTCCTGGCGGAGGCAGGAATCGGAGAGATCCTCGTTTACAACCGGCTGATTGAGCGTTTGATGAACATTGAAGGAGTGCTCGACGTGGCGCTCGAGATCTTTCCTCAGGGCAAAGCCCAACAATTCAATAATAAAAATGTGGTAGCCGACAACCCGGCTGTTCGTCCGGTTGAGGGAGTGATCACCGTAGAAGTCGGAGGGGCGCTCGTGATGTTGGACCTGGCGGTGACCGTAAGACGAAAAGACGCAGGCCTGCGCGAGAGTACGGAAACCGCCGGCGCAACAGCTGCGACGGAAATCGAGGCAAAGTTACGCACTATCTTCAACATGCATTCTATTTCAATGCTGTCCCCAGGAGTTTTGCTCGGACTCCTGACCATGAACAATTACACCGTCACGCAACTGCATTACAACGTCGAATACCAGGAAGCCGGAGTCCGGATTCACCAACAGGACATTCAATTGCCCCTGACATCGCTTGAGCAGTTGTGGGTGCGGAAAGTGAAAGTCGACGCTTTATGATGGGTCGCTCGCAAAATATCCTAAGCCGGTTTCCGGCCCACTTTGAAGCCGCTCGCGCCGGCAAGCAGTTGGCCGTCGTGACTGACGCTCTCGCGACCAATCTGGATGAGCAGTCGGCAATCATGGCTCGAATCAGACGTTCGCACCGGCTTGCCGATGCCGACGAACTGCGCGACTTATTGCTGATCGCCGCACTTCATGGAATCACTCAGGCAGAAATTGCATTGCTGTTCGCGAGATTTAGTCTCGCGCAGAAACTGCTGTCTGACTTATCCACTGCCACTACTCCCGAGGCGCGTGATCAGGCCGCCGAAAAACTTTGTGATTTATGGGCCATTGCTGCGCCTCATCCGCGTCTGCCTCTTTTCGCAGTTCCGCCGGCAGGTGGCGGACCCGCTGATCTGAACGTCGCTCAAACGGGACTCATTCAACAGGGTACAGCCGCGATTGCCAACGATATCCTGCTGGATGCATTGCGAAAACGGATCGCGAATATCTCGCGTATCCACGCTTCCGGAAATGGGACCATAGGTGCGTTGCTCGCCGGCGCTGCCAACGCGCTGGATTTTGACATCATCGAGCTGTTCCATCACGAAAACCGGTTTTGGCATGCAGCGACCGTTCAATCAAGGTTCAGCATCATGCATCCAGTGCTCGAACCAGCTTCGGGTTCTATACCTGCGCATCAGGTGAATAAGCCAGTTCGACCAGCAATCGAGTTAATAGGAATTGAAGAGAATCCGATCGAACGAATCAGCACCGATCAACTGGGACGCGAGCATGCCGAACTATTTTCAGAGTCGCGCCGTGGCTTCGAGCGCGTTCTGCTGCAACTTCGAATTACAGGTAAGCAAACATTCACGGTCGGGCCCATGGTGGTTAATCGTGACGAAGGACACGGAGTGGGTTATGCGCGAGCCGTTCCTGACGGTAGCCAACTTGTCTTCACTGAAGAAGGCCGTGTTCTGCTGGACAACTCAGATGTCACTTCTTTCGCTTACGCATGGAAAGGCGCTTGCTTTGCCGGCGACGCTCGACGTAACACTGATTTTGTTTTCGATGGTCCAGGAGTAGCACCGGAACGCCGTGCGCGCTTTGTAGAAACCACACCCGCAGGCGCGCTGAGTATTGACTTCCTCTTTCCACACGACGGCCAAAGTTTGCCAATGCCGGGAATTGACATTGGAGAAACGCGCTTCGCTTTCTTTGTACAGCAAGCCCATTTTTCAAAACTTGCAGAGGTGGAGGGCGTTGAGAGTTTACTGGTAGTTGCACCAAGAACAGCCGTCGGATTTCTCGATGCTTCAGTGTTTGCGTCCGCGCCGGATCAATCAAAACCTCAGTCCGCGCTCGTCTCCTTATCATGGTTGGAACATCGGGCGTTCTGCGTGCGGCTTCTAATTCCGCGCCGGTTTCAGATTCTGGCCGCTGGAGATGATCCCGAGGGACTGCAAATTCGCCAGCGCGTGGCGCAAGCGGTGAAACGCTTTCAACCCGCCGGTGTCGACGTGCGCGTGGAATTCATCGACGACCGATGGGTTCTGGGTGGAGCTAAATTGATTAGCGCTGAATCGGACGATCCGATCCTGCAGCTTCGTTCGGGCACGCTGTTGTGGTCCGCACCTGATTGAGTGGACCAGTGAAAGGACCGTATGGCAATCAATCCACATATCCCTAAAACCGTGAATGCCGGCGAGCCCGTCACTGCCGATGCCTGGAACGTGATCGTCCAGGCCATACTCGCATTAACGAATTACCTCGGCAGCACGGAAGGCACGAGCTTGAAGGTGAAACTAACCAACACGGATCCAGCGATGGCGTTTGCACGCGTCACCGCGACCCGCGATGACGGGGTTACTTTTGAAGCCGTGGATCCTGTGCCGCCGGATACGGCATTCATTTTCTCTGGACTAAGACCCGGTTCCTATAACATCCGTGCTGAAGCCCCCGGATTTTCGCCTGCCACGACGGCAGCCACAACTCCCGCGAGCGGAGAGGTGACGATGACGCTTACGCCGCACGGAGCCTTCATGCCGCTCGTCTTCGGATCAACACTTCAAGCTGCGCTGCTTCAATTGCAGAATGTGGGCATTGGTGTCTCAAGAATTCTGGATGTGATCGGACACGACATTGCTCCAGCCAATCCAGGGGCTGAATTCGCCAACTCAATCGTACTGGCCCAGATTCCCGATGTTGGAACACCTGTGCCTCCGGAAGGCCGCGCTCAACTGGTGATTGCGGCTGCGCTTCAGGTGCAACCCACGATCGAGGTGCCCTCGTTTGTTGGACTCACGCTTAACGAAGCACAGAAGGCGCTGGAAGGTATTGGGCTGGTGATGGGTAAAGTCGTCACGAAACAAAAAGGATAAAAAGAATTGAAATAGAGGAGATCCAAGCGATGTCACAAAAATTAAATATCTTTGCGGCGGGAGCATTTCGCAAGAAATTCGAGGCTACCGAATTTATTGATCTAAGCGAAAAGACCAAAACGGCAAAGGTGACGCGAGAAGGCTTTGAAGTACCTCCGGTTCCTATTGAACAAAAACAAGCGGAACGCGAGATCGGTAAATTGGTGGCAGTGCCGCCAAAGGCAATGCCGCGTGTAGTCACACAAAGTATCGCTGCGGGAACCAGGGTTACGCCCGGCACCGTCATCGATTTCGTCGTCGTTCCCAAGACCGACATACCGTTCAGTATCTTGCCGGACCCACACGATTTCCTGACCGCGAAAACTATCGATTTTGTTGATGACTTGGTGGAGAACGGAGACATTCGTGAGGTGCTTTTGAAGCGTGAATCAGCCGCCGCGGTTACGCCTGACGAGAGAACAAAGCTCGAAGCGGCGTTTAAGAACAAAGGAATTTTGGTTGATGACAAGCAACCCACCAAAACTTTTGAGAGGGCTTTTAACAGCGTGCGAAGTGCGGCGGCTTTCAGGTAGAGAGGTCAATGGCGTCAACACGAAAAACTGAAGCAGAGATCTTCCTACTGGATCGACGGTTCCAGGAAGTTAAGGAACAGTTCAAGTTTGGTCCGCAGTTGCGCACGGACGGCATCTTGTCATTTCCGATGGACGTCACCATCGCTCGCAATGCGCTGGTGCATGTTTATGACGTTGTAGTTCACGCTGATCGAGCCATTGCTACAGCGGTTGAAAAAGTGGCCCAGGTTCGTACGTTGCAGGCTGCCGGTTCAATTCCGGCATCGATTGTATTGGACTTTGGGACGCCACGAACGGTGAGTGGGGTACTGGTCCAGGCGCCGCTGATTATTGTTGGCATCACTCCCTGGATTGGCGCTTCGTTCGCAAACCAGAAAGTCTTCTCCCTCGGCGAGAAGGCAATCGGCTCGCAGTTTGTCGCGCTGCGCAGTGAGATCAGGACTGAACGACTCCTCGTCGAGGTAACGGGAACTCCTTCGGGTCCGGAGTTGTGGTCCGGCATGGGCGTGGTATTACCCGAAGCGCCAACCGATCTCGAAATTCGCATCGACGGAGGGACTCCGGTTGCAAGTTTTCCTGGACCAGCACTGCCGGGGACGGACCCCACTCTAACTGATCAAAACTGGAACAAGGAGGGCAAGCGTATTGTGCACCTCGGCGATGCACTGGCGAAGTTGACTGGTGACTCGACCAATGACGCGCAGAGGACCTTCAAGCTCGTACTAAGCAGCCGCGTGCCGGGAGAGCTGAACATGGAAGTGTTAAGCAATCGCGTGCCGAGCGACTCGCGAGTAGCAGCGCTCGGCCGGCCTCCACAGATAAGCTTCATCCGTCGGGTTCGGTTTGATGATCACGACACCACGAAGGAACTTGTATTTCCAGCCGAAGGCGCGCAACAGATTCCGTTGTCGTCGTTGCCATCGAATCCTTTGATTGAGGAAATCCGGTTCACTGTAAGTGGAACGCTTCCGCCCGAGCGCGTTGTTCCTCCAGTAGGCCCGGATGATCGTAATCTTGCCGACTTGTTACTGAGTTCTGATCATGCCGCCTGCGTCCGGCTCAGATCCGACACGGGTCTGGCTGAGATTAGCGGCATTCGTCTGCCGTTGGTCGCCGAAAGCGACGGCGCAGAAATTCGTTTAGTGCTTTGGCGTCCCGACGAAACTCCCGCTCAGGAGCCGCTTGAAGCAATGCCCGAGGGAGTGAGTGAGCCTGTCACTCTCGAGGGTACAGACGCAGCAACTGAAACCTGGACCACGTTCTCCTTTAAGCGTCCAATTCCAATTAACGACGCAGCGCCTCCGTGGGTCGCAGTGTTGGTTTCGCGTGGCCAGGTAACTTGGCGGCTTGGCGCCATTACTGGTCCAGACGATCCGATAGCAGCTCACGTTATCCGGCGTGGCGCACCCACAGGTCCGTGGAAACTGTTGCCAAAACCCTTTCAAGTTTCGACTTCGGCTCTCGGATCTGTTCGAGGCCGCCTTCGCGTCGTTGGTAATGCACCCACGGACCAACCTTTAGCGCCGCTGATCGTCGGCGTTGAATCAAGCGAACAAACCTTGGAAGTGACGCCGTCTGCTAAGGGCGTGGTGTCGAGTCGCATTTTCTCTCCGACTGTCGGCTCGGCAAATTTGCGGGTGATTAGCCGAGTGGCTGGGAATGTAACTCTGCGTGATCTGGACGTGGTGACTACCACATAGGTGAGAGAAAGGTAGAGGCCGATGGCGAATGATGCCAGAACCCAATTTATCGACGGCCTGAGGGTTACTGCCGATCATCTGCAACACTCGCAGGACCGCTTACGTGAGGCAGTCCTCGATCTTCGTCGTGCGGTTGGATTGGGTCGGGTCGCATGGGGCTTGCGTATTTTCCTCAATGACAGTGGCGCAGTTCTGATCCAGCCGGGTGTCGCTTTTTCACGGGGTGGTGTACGGCTCAACCTGGACTCGCCGGCAAATTTGAATCTACCGACTGGGCCTGGTCCATGGCGGGTTGTGTTGCGAGCCGCTGAAGTCGATCGGCAGTCGTTACGTGTCGGCGAACAACCGACGCTGATCAATCTGGTGACCACTCCCCTCGTGGAGGCGGATGATGAATCTGACATCGGTCCGGATGCGCTGGTAATTGGCAAGGTGCAGTTGGTTAATTCGAAACAGGAGTTGGTGCAGGATCCGGCAATCTTCAGTGTTACTGGTTCTCACTCCCATTCGGGAGAATTCATTCAAGATGAGTTTGGTCGTTGGCATTACGATGGACCAAAGCTGGCTGGTGGTGGAGGCGGTGG
>JADMIO011153603.1_pt1 | contig 40384 bp, 32 predicted proteins | sample 8958161 | NCBI WGS metagenome assembly JADMIO01 (sample SAMN16585339, study PRJNA669376) | soil metagenome | isolation source: Crop rotation soil | place: USA: Cullars Rotation, Alabama | collected 2011
TGATCCTATCCGCCTTCTTCCTCGCGCTCGCCGATCGACTCACCGGAGGCAAAGGGACCGCCGGCATAGCAGCTTCAACGACCGCCGGCAATGCCGCGGCTGTTCCCGCCCTGGTAGCCGCCGCCAATCCGAAATACGCTGCTGCAGCTGCTCCCGCAACCGTTCTGGTCGCCTGTAGCGTCATCGTAACTGCGATTGCAGCTCCGTTCCTCACGGCCTGGTGGCATTCGCGGATATCCTCAAAGTAGATAGCACTGGAGTTGAACCGTGGCCAGAATGGTAGTGATTGCGGATGACCTCACGGGCGCCGTCGAGTGCGCAGCTTCATCCGCCGCACTCGGCTGCTGTGCCGTAGTCTTGCTGCACTCTGCCGAGAACCGGGAATCTCAAACGGACTGGCCAGATGCGGACATTGTCTCTATCGATGCAAATACCCGCTGTCTACCCGCTGAGGAAGCATCGAGATTGCTGGCTCGATTAGTTCACCTTTGCGATGCGCGATATTCGGCATCAACCAGGTATGTCCTATTCAAAAAAATCGATTCAACCTTGCGGGGTAACGTTGCGAATGAACTGGCTGCACTACTGCACGCACGCCGATCCACCAAGTCCGCAAATATGAAGCTGTGTGTCCTGATGGCTCCAGCATTCCCCGCGCAGGGCCGCACAACCATTGGCGGCCGTCTCTTCGTCCATGGAGTCCCTCTAGAGGAAACAGACATCTGGCAAGCGGAAATTCGCACCGCTCAGTCGGATATCCCGCAACTTCTCAGCGAATCTGGCCTGTCCTGCAGCCTGATCGATATCGAGATCGTAAGGTCGAATTCGGCTAGCCTCCGCCAAGCCCTGCTGCAGTCTGCAGAACAAGCCGATGTCATCGTGTGCGACGCGGTGACAGACCACGACCTCCTCGCAATCGCCAAAGCATCACTCACTCTGCCCTCGCTTACCGCTTTGGCGGGATCCGCCGGTCTGGCCTCTCAATTACCGCAGGCCATCGGGATCAGGCCGCGCAACCAACCTTCCGAATGGCACTCAACGTTTGGCCCCACATTGTTCGTGGTCGGAACCGCAGCGTCGATCACGCTGGAACAGACGCGAATCCTCCAATCCACTCTGGACGTCGCGACCCTCCACGCAACACCCGCGGACCTGCTCAACTCGCCAGCCTTGCAGGCACAAATCATCCAGAACGTGAAATCCAGCCGCAATACGCTCCTGCTGCTGAACGGTGGCAAACACTGTTCGAATCACCGGGAGCAGCTTCCACAGGCACTCTCAGAGCTGATCCCGCAATGCGCGCCACTCCTTGGTGGTCTGGTCGCAACCGGCGGAGAGACAGCGAGAGCCGTTCTGGACGCTCTTGGAATTCAACGACTACGCGTGCTCGGCGAGGTTGAAGCGGGTCTGCCATTTTCCGTGGCTGACGCCTGGATGCGCCCCTTACCGGTCATCACAAAAGCGGGTGCGTTCGGCTCGCCACAGTCGCTCGTTCGCTGCCACGAATTTTTGCGAAAACATCATGTTGTTGCTTCTCCACCCTTAAAGAATCCGTTGCTTCATTACGAAAGTTGATATGCCGAGACCAATCATTGCAATCACGATGGGCGATGCTGCTGGGGTGGGCCCCGAGATCATTATGAAGAGCCTCTCTCATCCCGAGGTTCACCAACTCTGTTGTCCAATTGTCATTGGAGATGCCGCGCGTCTGCGCGCTGCGGGAACAATCGTTCGCGCTCAACTCGAAGTTCACAGTATCCCGGAGTCGGACTTGGAACAGGCCGCCTTCACTCCGGAAACAGCTAATTGCATCGACCTCCAGCTTATTCCCGCGAACCTTCCCTGGGGCAAACTCTCGCGCGAGGCGGGTGATGCTGCCTATCGATATCTCGAGATGGCCGCTCGCCTCGCCGTTGAAGGGCGAGTCGCTGCCATTTGCACCGCGCCGCTGAACAAGGAAGCCCTGCAATCCGCCGGGCACAAATTTCCCGGACATACCGAACTTCTCGCACATCTCACCGGAACGCCTGAAGTCTCGATGATGCTCACCACCCCGAAATTGAAGGTTCTGCACGTAACTACGCACATAGGCCTCATCGATGCCATCGCCCGCATCGAGCCGGGCCTGGTTGAGCGCACCATCGCTCGCGGCCACGACGCGCTCCAGAAGTCGGGCATCGACAATCCGCACATCGGAGTCTGCGGCATCAACCCGCACGCCGGAGAAAATGGCCTTTTCGGTCACGGCGAGGAGGAAGAGAAGATCGTGCCCGCGATCGAAACTTGCCGCAGTCGTGGGTGGAATGTGGAGGGTCCACTCCCCGCCGATACACTCTTCTATCGAGCGCAGCGCGGCGACTTCGACCTCGTCATAGCCATGTACCACGATCAGGGCCACGGGCCCGTAAAAGTTCTCGGCCTCGAGTCCGGTGTAAATATCACCATCGGCCTGCCCGTAGTCAGAACATCGGTTGATCACGGCACGGCATTCGATATTGCAGGAACCGGGAGGGCCGATGAACGCAGCCTGATCGAGGCCCTCCGCCAGGCTGTTCAGCTCGCGCCAAAATGGAGCCAAGGCTCCATTGCATTCCGATAGCCAGCCCAGCTCCAAACAATCTCTGGCAATAGCTAAGGTCCTAGCCCCTCCACCCGTCACCTTTCGCCAAGGACGCGAGGTCTCAAGCAGGCAATTAAACCCAGCCTGTTCGGCCCTCCTTGATGACTTGGATCTTGGGGAGTTCTTCGCGATTCTTAGCGGCAGGCCTTAAATTACTGATTTTTATGATTGGCTGCCCCCCAGGGATTCGAACCCCGATATGCTGATCCAGAGTCAGTCGATCAGCAACTCCAAAATGACCCGTAACTAGCTTTTGTTTGAACAGTTTGCAGCACCCTCGTTTTTCGGGGTGTGCCGTGGAATGTGCCGTGCGTTCAAAAGTCCACGCGCCACCTCGATGCCGTGATGCTGATAGGTCAGCGCCGAACGGTAATCGGTGTGGCCCATCAGGTCCATGACGACCTTCATGTTTCCGCTCCGCGACATCACAAAGCTGCCGAAGTCGTGACGCGCGCAGTAGAGCACCAGATCCTCAGGCAGACCTGCCGCTTCCCTCGCCCGGACCCACTGCCGGTTCACCATTGCTGCGCCAATGTGCTTGCCCTTCAAACGCGACTGCCAGACCCAGCCCTCCATGCGGCCCTGGCAGCGCGAGCGCAGAATCGCGCTCACGCGATCGCTCAGAGGCACGGGCCGTGTTCCTGATGCGGTTTTGCTATCGGGCACGGTGATCGCGCCCGCATCGTAGTCGATGTTTTCGACCCGCATGCGATAGAGCTCCCGGGCATTGCGCATACCGGTGTCGCGCATCACCACAATGATGTCCTTCAGGGGCTGTTCCGCCACGGGCTCGAGCCTCCTCTCCGCCTCTTCGTTGAGCCGGAGAGACCGTCCCCGCTCCTTCAGAAGCGAGAACTCCGGAACCTCACGAATGAGCTTCTTTTCCTTCGCCTTGTTGAACATGCGGCGCACAGTCCGCAGCGCGTTGTTTGCGTTTGAGGCGGATCCCGGGAACTGGAGCTTCTCGATATCGTCCTGGGTGATCTTGTCCATGCGCCTCGACGCGATCTTCGTCTTGTCAATCAGGCGCCAGCCGTTCTTGTAATAGCGCCGGGTGTCGGGCTCAAGGCGCCCTGTCTCCACCCATTCAAGGAAGTCCACGGAGTACTCCCTCAGCGTTGGAGACTTTCGATCCAGCGGATCGCTGCCCTTGAGCGCCTCGGCGAGTTTGAGGGCTGCGATCTTCTCTGCCCTGTTCCGGTCGGATTCCTTTGTTGATCCACGATAGCGCTCGCCGCGGACGGTGAAGTCATAAGAGTAGTTGGAAGATTTCGGCTTCAAAAAGAGTCTCACGAATCTGCGTCCTTTTCGATCCGCTCGAGAGCAGCGTCGCCTTCCTACCGGTTCGCCGGAATGCTTTTCTCGCAACGTGATCGGAATCGTGAATCGATCATCCACGGTCGCAGATGCTTTGAGGGATGCAGACGCGTTCGCGGTGTGCGCGAACCGGCACATCTGCTGATCGACGTGCCGCCGAAGCACCTTCTCCGAATGCACAAGGTTTCAGAATGTTCAGTCAGTCTTGCTTCGAATTGAGGAATGCCCATGACGTGACCTTGAGACAACAGAACAGATAGTTCACTGCGCAACCGTCAGCACAACACCGATTAATCAGCCTATGCCCGCTGTTCGCGACCTTCGAAAGGAGTCGCGCGCAGCGGGCTTTTGTCTTTGCGGAGGATTTATGAAGTCAATCGAAGAATTCCTGTCCGGCTTGCCAGATTCACCACGCTCCGCTTGCCTTGCGATCACGAACCGTCAACCCAACCACGTGACCTCTCTGCCCGACGCCGTGCGCCAGGCAGCTAACCGTGACTGGCACATCTTCCCCGTCAGCCAGCTCGCCAAGCTCAATGGAAATCCTGACCTGCTGATCGGTGAGGCGAGCAGCAACATCTCCACTCTCGAGAGCTTCGCGAGCGAGTTTCCGGACTGCGGATGGCGCGTCGCTCTCGGGCCCTCGTCGCTCTTCATCATCGAGAAATCTGGTCCACCGGCGGCGCGCTCACTGGCCGCGTTCAGCGGGGACGAGGAGGACTGCTTCACGCTCCAGGCTGAGCGCGGAGACACCCGGTGGGCTTTCTTCACGTGGCCAAAAGGCCTGGTCCTGCGTACGCCAACGAGGAAGCTGCTGATGGGTGTAAGGATTCTCGGACCAGGGGACAGCTGCCCTATTCCGCCAACCGGCGGTTCTCATTACATCAATCCCTGGGCCGACGTGGAACCAATTCCTCGCTGGTTGCTGGAACTTGCATTCGAAGATCCCGACGATTCACCCCAGAGCCCGGTGCGCCGGGCGGGGCAATCTCCTCGGCCTGTTCCCTGTCGGCCCCGTCGTCCAGTGAGCGTTCCACCCTCCTGTGGACGGAAGGGGTTCCCAGGCCAAAGCCAGGCAGGGTTACGCCGGGGATTTCGCATTCACCGCCGGCTGTAAACGCCGCCGGCGTTCAAATCCGAACTCGAATCACGCCCGCATACCAGCCTGCGTTTGCTGGGATGCGGGTCCGCGTCTTCGGCGAGCACTAGAAATGGAGGACTAACCTTGGCGCGCATTTCTCTGGACCCCACCCATCCTCAGATATCTCCCAACCAACTCTTACAGACGCAGCGTATGGAAAGCTCATGGTCAGCCAATCGACACCGCGTTTACATGTCCTTTGTGGGGATTCGCGGACGATGGCATTGTCGATTCCATCGCGACGACCTCGGTAAAACGCCGATTTCGAGACGGTTCGTCTTCGCGAACTCCGAAAAGATTCGCGAAATTGCACGCCGAGGAGAAGGGCTCCTGGACCTCGAAACATGCCTCAGGTTCGATGAGGCTATCTCGATCGGTCGAGGGGGGATCTGGCTTTGCCTGACAGAAGAACAGTATTCAGCCCTACTCGTACCCTCAACCCCACGATAACTAAGTCGCTCGACACAGCACATCACCGGTGTGCCGAGCACAGTCCAGCAATCCCCTCTAGCTTTGTGACTGTCAACATCACGGGACAATAACGAGCCGAGCTTCCTGAGCCGCGAACCTTGCCGGGGGCTCTGCTGTCCCAAGCACGCGGCTTCTCTATACCTTCCCAGCTTCTATTCAGCACAACCTACCCGAGGCAAATCGTCATGATCGTGACCTGTGTTTCTTGCGGACTGCGCCAGTTTGTCCTTCGTTCAGACCTCTGCCGCAGATCCAGTGCCCCCCTGGGCTCATCTGTGATTGAGATACCGCTACATCCCATCAGACAATCCACCAGAACACGAAATCAATTAGCTCTGCCGTTCGGCTCGGCAATCCGCTCAATGCGTCTTCGTCAGGGCAGAACCGAAGTCCAACTCGCACATTCAACCCATGTAGGACGATCGCACCTAAGCCGAATCGAGCGGAATCTGCTGGCGCCAAACCTTGAGACTCTGCTCCGTATTCTTCGAGGCCTCGAAGTCGAGAGCATCATACTTTATGTGTCCAGAGAGCGACTCTGAGAGCGCTGTGCTCTTGCACAGCGCCACTAGTCGAACATGGCGACTTTACGTCAATGTGGATCGCGGAACACTGGCCCGTTTCCCTTTCTCTTCCGGAAGATCGAGAAAAGTCGCGATCCAAATCGTCGACGCAAACGAATCGCTGGGCAAGATTTTGACCTCAAGTTCCGCATTGCCGGTCACTCAGGAGCAACCCAGTAGAAAGGGCGCCAGCTTCTTCAGATTACGAACGATCAACCAGTAGTTTGACTCGATTCATAACGCGCTATGTAGAATTCTGGCGCCCAGATCAGGTGCATCCAATCGTCGAGTTTCCATTCGTTGAAGATTGATTTCTGCGTGCGATGTCTCATCAACATTCGGAATTCGGTGACGCTCCCACCACCTCCAAGACTGAGTATCGCCTCGTAGAACTCCGTAAGCCAGGGCCGGTTCGATTCCAGCATGACCTCGTAGTAGGGAGTCGTTCTGATCCAATATGCAGCCATTGCCTCCTTCGGAACGGTGCCAAGCACATATTCTCCGAGAGTCACTGGCCAGTGCTCAGCTCTGCTACCGATACGTGGATTGCGGATCTTCTTCTTTAGTAGTTCCTCAGCCTCAGATTGGCGGAAGATGCGCGGCTCTAACACCGAGGCGACAAACAACAGCAACGGAGTTTGCGTGCAGACACCCCCGACAGCGTAGGGCGCGTTCACGCCCTCCTTCCATCGCTTGACAGCAGATTCATGCTCTCCAAGGCACCATAGCGCCGAGCCGAGATGCGCATAATCACCCTCTGATCGCATCCGGAATCTCTTCGTCACCTCGATGGACTTTTCGTAGTACGCCGCAGCTTCCTTATACTGTCCGCACCACATCAGAGCCTCACCCAATCCCCTTTTATGCGAAGGAGGCTTTTCACGAGCATGTTGGCGCCGAAACAGCATGAGAGCCTGTTCAGTCTTGTTCTGGCGAAGCAACTCCCATGCACTCTCAACTTCATCAGCGGCCAGTTCCTTCGACAATGTCGCGCACCTCGCTTTTCGCGCTCGTCTACCTCATGCAGTCTATTCGACAAATGCCGCTTGCGAGTGGATCGTCGCCCCTGGGAAACCCGGCAACTTCTTGCCCTCAAAGCGACGATGGCCGGTTATACGACAAGAGCTAGAATGGGCCAAATGAGGCTGCTTCCAAAGCCGCGGGGCTTCTGGGATTACTCCCTTTTCGTATTGGCGATGACCGGCTTGATGCTAGGTCTGTTCTGGGTAGAGGCGAGCGACTACATCGGTTGGGCGGCATGGTATTGGTAGTAGCCGAGTACGACCTTATGGAGCCATGCACCAACCTCGGCGGTGCGATCGTGCATCCGGCGTTGAAGCTCGCTCTTGATGGCTTTGAGCTTCGCCTCCATCGGCTTTTTCGCTGTGATCCGCCAGACGGCGAAGGTTCCGGTCTTGTGCCTCTGCCCACAGAAGTGGGTGAAGCCCAGGAACGTAAAGGTCTCCGGTTTTCCCTCTCCACGCTGTTTTCGGTCGCGGGCCGCGTCGCGCCCGAACTCGATCAGCCGCGTCTTCTCCGGATGTAATTCCAAGCCGAACTTTGCCAGCCGGTCCCGGAACTCTTTCAGGAACCGTTCAGCTTCTGCTCGGTGCTGGAAGCCCACCACAAGATCGTCGGCGTATCGGACGACGATAACATCGCCCTTGGCCATCTTTCTCGCGCCAGACCTCCACCCACAGGTCGAAGACATAATGAAGATACGCGTTGGCGAGCAGCGGTGAGACTACTGCCCCCTGCGGCGTACCTTTCTTCGTCTCCGACCAGTGGCCGTCCTCCGATACTCCTGCCATCAACCATTTCTGGATCAGGCGAAGTATTCTTCGGTCGGCCACCCTGTGCTCGATGAACTTCATGGCCCATTCGTGGCTTAAATTGTCGTAGAAGCCACGGATGTCCGCGTCGAGCACCCAGTTCACCTTCTTCCGTTGAATGCCCACACTCAGCGCGTCGAGCGCCTGATGAGGACTGCGGCCCGGGCGAAACCCATAAGAAAAGCCCTTGAAGTCGACCTCATAAATCTGATTGAGGATCGTCACCACGGCCTGTTGGACGATCTTGTCCTCCACTGCCGCGATGCCCAGCGGACGTTCCCGCCCGTCGGCCTTCGGTATATAGACTCGCCTCGAGGGTTGTGCCCGGTACGTTCCGCGATGAACGCGGCTGTGAAGATCAATAAGCCGATCTTCGAGACCGGATTCATACTCCGACCACCGCACACCATCGACTCCCGGCGCAGCCTGACGCTTGAGAGCGTAGAAGCTGTCGCGCAGAAGATCGACGCTGAGATGGTGGAGCAAGGAAGTGAACCGTTCTTGCTTCCTTTCCTTTGCTGCCTTGCGCACACCGCCCAGCCCCTGGGACATGCGAACCCCGCTCTGTGTCGGATGCATGTGTGGCTGTGCGATGTTCTCCTCCATTCGCGCCCTTCCCTCCTCACCCTCCGCAGCGGCTTGCGCCGCCTTGTTCGGATGCCTCATAGGTACTACGACGCGATGTGACTTCTCCAACACGTGCATGTCCGCATTATGGTTTCTGGCCTTCTCGGACCGGCCTCCGCTTACTGCCGAAGGCGTGTTGGAGATCTCCCGGTTCTCGTGCATGTTGTTTCTCGACGTGCGTGGGTTCTTCGACTACGCAGGACCGGACAGCCACTCGCGGTAACGCGACTGCCGTTTTGCCTTCCTCTGTCAGTGAAACGAGTCGGCATCCTGATCTTCCGGCTTTTCGAAGCTCAATCACCCCCGCCCACCGATGCCTCCGGCCTACGCTTCGAAACACACCTCACGATGTGCCCCGCAAGACTGGAGGTCAGGATGGAGTCGCTCGCTCCTTTCCCGTAGGGCTCTTGCATCCCCTACAACATGCCGGTTTATCCCGGCGCACTCAGCATCGCCGGTCATACACCATCAACCAGAGCGATCTAGCCCTTTTGGAGCTTGCGGATTCGATCTGTATAGAGCAATTGATGCTGTTCACTCGCCTCCGCCCATGTCGAAGGAGGCTGGAAATTGCCCAGCATAAAGTGGTCGATCGCAGCCCTGAATTGGTGCGCACAGGTAGACGGGCTGAGTTGCCCGACGCCTGTGCCCATGCCGGGGAACGCAACTGTTCGAATATGCTCCTTCAACGACTCTCCACGATGTGGCCCTGATTTAAAGGTACCGTGCTCGACGAGGAGAATCACCGCTCGGATCGCAAGATAAGGATTGACGGAATCATTGAGAACCATTGGCACGCGCATCGTAGGCGCCACAATCATGTATGGGATGTTGTTGTTTCCCGTCTCAACAACATCCGCCATCCCGACCGGCAACTCGCCGAAGTGTCTTGCTTGAATCGCCGAGCGAACTCGGCCCTGAAGCTCCGTCCCGAAGTGTCGGAGGTATGCCGCGTCGATGCCTCCATCCATGAAGCCGAAACTGTTCGCAGGACTCACTATCGCATCACATTCGACATCAAGGATCGAGCCGCGATGTATGCGCACGCCAGGTAGGTTGCTGCAGAACTGCTCCCAAGCATCAGCGAGCGGTTGCTCGATAGCTGCCAGAATGAGATTCACTCTTCCCCCCCCGATTTTCACAATAGTAGAGGACGTGGCAACGATGATCGAAACTGGAAATCAGCAGAACTTTGCACCTAAGTTGCGCCTCGAAGATTGCACTCTGAGCGGTGGTCGGCAAAAGAGACATTGGCAAGGAATTGGACTCAAAGCGAGTGTGGCCGGTTATTCGATCATAAGTGTGAAAAGTGACATCCCGCTCGCGTCTGCGCCGATGTCCTGCGGGTGTGACACTATTGAAACTGTCCACTTCTCAAACCCTGCTTTAACCGTGCGCGATCTACTTTTAATTCCATGACTTCGATTAGAGATTTTGGGGAGCTGTCGATTGCGATCGTATGGGCCTGCTCGGGCTTTGGACAAACCCGAGATGTCTTTACAGAGCTGCAGTCCACGCTGCTTTTCAGCCCGCCGAGTGGCACCCTAAATTATGGCCACCGTCCACTGCTTTTCCGTCCGGGATACGACGATACTTCCTACGGGCACTATACCGTTGTTACTCCGAGTGGGAACTTCAGCGTAGCACTACCGCAAAACTCCGGCTCGATGGGGCTCGTTTCGCCCAAGTGGGCCTTAAGCCCTTCAGGAGATCGGGCAGCAGGGGGAATCTCATTCATGCTGAACGTGGACCTCGTGAAATGCGACCCCACGAAACCGACGTGGTGCGACCCTCATCCTCAACCAATAACAAAGGGTGTGTTGGGTGTGTACTCGCTGCGGGACAAAACGTGGAAACAATACGGCGACTTCGAGATTGTCGGATCGGCGACTTTCTCTCCAGATGGGAAAAGAATTGCATTCTACGGGGAGAAAAGATGTGGCTCGGTTATCTGTGACAAGGGTTTGATGATAGCAGACCTTGAGACGGCCCAGATGAGGACGATCCCTGGTTCCATATCAATAGGCTGGAGAGATCAACTGAGCTGGTCACCTGACAGCAAATACCTGGCAGGGAGCGCCGACAGTCCTGGCTACGGACGGATTCTTGTGATCGACGTCTCCACGGGGGAAACGAAGTCGATCACCGAAGGAACGAATCCCTCATGGTCTCCCAAGGGCGACTGGATTGCATACGCATTAACCGTACAGTGCATGGTCATTCACCCCGACGGAACCGGTGCCCGATCTGTATTGGACAATGAACGCAAGTGGATGAAATACACACTCGATGGTCCCATCCTATGGTCACCGGACGGAGAGAGATTGCTGCTCAATCAACGGAACACCTTCGGTAGTCATTCCAGGGTGATCATGGTGGATCTCGCGGCTGGTCATGCCGTCATGAAATCAAAGGATGGAGATTACGTAACGGGTTGGGTGCGGAACTCTTGCAATTAGCCGTCCATAGCTGCCAGGGCGGTCGAGTGGTCGGCGGCAAGTGGGAACCTGGCAACTTTTTGTCCTCACTGTCTGGATGGCCGGTCACTGGCCAATGACTTGCGAAAGCTCAATGGAGCTCACGATTATCCCGGCCAGCTCCGCTATTCTGCGAACCACTGATGCAGGACCTCGAAGTCGCTCTGGGTCAGCCCGTCACATTGGGGCGACATTCGGCGATCCATGCAATGGTCTTGCACCTGATATCCGTTCGGCGGCTGGAAGAGAGAGGCATCGGCTGCGGCCGAGATCTTCTCGAGCCCCCACACTGTTTCCTCGCCGTTTGGGTCGCCATCGATGACTCGAACAATGAGTCGCATTGCTTCGGAAGTCCAAACTTCGTGTATGCGCGTTCTACGCACCGTATGACCATCTTGATTGTCGCCAAAGACCAGGGTCCATCGGACACCGTGTGCAGGAATGGTTTCGATCTGGCGGTCACCAAGGTCGACTGTTTTCACTTTCCCGTCCTCATCGGTGAAGTTCGGTCCGACTGCGGGTAGCAGGGTGGTTGAAGTGACAGCTTCTTTGAGGCGTTCCGGCGTTAGTGGAAACTTGATTGCTGCGTGATGTGCACTGTCGCCCTCCACCCAGTGCATCCATGTGTTCGCCACTGGATCGACCACAAATACTTCTCTATCAGGGCAGACCGGTGGGGTCGGTGTATCGAGCCAACATTCCGCTGAAACCGACTCCGCGTTGAGATCCTGCATCATTAGCCGTCCATCCGCGTCGCGAGCTATTGGAGTCGGGTAACGTACATTACGAACAAATTGCAGCTTCCCATCAGGGTGTACTCGAACGCGTCGAGCGTACTTGATCGCAGTGAATGGATGCCCGACGATCAGTGACGAGATATTTTCGCCTGTAGCCACCGTTGGTGAATCTTGCGCTGCACTGAACGACGGCGCAAGCAGCGTGAGTAAGGCGAAAAGCACAGCGAGAGGGCGGTAATCTGAAATTCGCATGAATCTGATCCGAAGACGTCAGATCGTACTCGAACGCTCTATTTTATTCACCATTTCGCTTCATTTGCTGGATGGTCGGCAATGGGTCAGTGGGGTCAAGAAAATGGTCTCAAAGCCATAGTGGCCGGTGACCCTCCCACTGGGAGGTCTCGGACGACAAGAGGGGTCTCACTCACTGCATTGCAGGCATCCAAGTGCCCGAGTCCGTTTGCCGAAGGGCTTCTCCACTAATGAATGCGTTATCTCCACTCTGGCCAAACTTGCTTGGAGTGAAGTCAGACTGATGCAAGATCCAGATCTTTTGCGCGCGAGTGATTGGTGCGCCGGTAAGGAATTCGTACTGGCTCCCATTCTCTTCAAACGAGATCCTATTCAGGTTCACTTTTGCTTCCACAGCACCTTGAAGCCGGGAATTCGCAATGAGGTAGCTGCCGTGACCGGGGAAGTAGATCAGGACAGCCCAATCTGGCTTGGTCTGAGTTGCAGATCCACCTGCCAGATCTCCGATCACTTGTTTGCCCTGCAGCAAAAGCGGAGAGATAATGCGTAGCTCGTCAGGACCAGGATCCATCTGATTGGCGCCGACGAACGAGGGCATATGGTCAAGCCAAGATCCCTTTACTACGAGGGACGGCAGTCCGGCTTCATCGATTTTGAGAGTCTCGCCTGGTTCAAACCGATACTGTCTTTCTGGCTCTCGGTCCACGTCGTCCAACCCATAGCTGACCGACCCTCCCACGGTCATTGGCCACTCGCGAGCTTTGAAGCCAAGGTCAACCGCACCGTTGTCACGAGCGATCAGCCGGAGCTTGTAACCAAGCACTTTCCCTCCGACGTCCCCAATAAATCCGCAACCTTGCCAATTCCTATCGACGGTAGACAGTGCACATTCGATGGGCTTCTCCAAACCGGCATCAACGGTCAGGAGAACAACGATTCCATCAGCGTGCGCACGAACCTTCACAATGGCCAAGCTTGACGCGAGCGCAATGAAACCACCGATGAGAACAATGAATGCAAGACGCGGAATCCTCATGGTCGCCATTCCTTTCTCCCATAACGTGATTAGATTGTTCTTCTTTTTGGTCCAGACCAGCGTAGGAACTGATCCGGAGAACTCGGTACTAGCGATCCGACGCAGTTCAGCACCCATACTCACGTAATCGCGAAGCTGTGCCTGGCAAAATGAGCACTTGCCAATGTGCTCTGCTGCGGCAGGAGGGATCGTTTGGCCATCACAAAGGGCGGAAACGTACTCCGCAAAATCACTGCAATTCATCGAGACCTCCCGACGGCACCATGTTCCGAATTGAGCCAGACCGCTCGAAGGGCTTCGCGCGCATTGTGTAGCCGCGAGCGTACCGTCCCGATAGGGATTTCGAGTATTGCTGCAAGCTCCGAATATGACTGTCCTTCAACTTCTCGTAACCAGAGAATGGCTCGCTGATCGGGCTGGAGTTGATCGAGAGCATTGGCCAACAAAGAACTGGTCTCCACCGACATGCAGATCGATGCCTCGCTGTTGATTTCATCAGCTGGCCTATGTCTTCGACTCCAGGTCACTGCGAGTTTCCTCGCGACTCCGAACAAATAACCGCGGAGCGACCCTCGATCGGGATCAAAGCCCTGCGGTCGGCGCCAAATCTGGATGAATGCCTCTTGCATCACGTCTTCTGCGGCCTGTTCATTGCCGAGGAGAAGGTGGCGAAGGAATGCGCGCAATCGAGGTGCATTGTCCCGATACCATCGCTCGAACGGCTCAGCATCCCCTGCGACGATGCTTCGCATTAGCTCTCGATCCCCTGACAATTGGCTCTCCACCTTGTACTTCGCGCCCAGAGCTCAGAAAGTTCGGACTGGAATCAGAATATTTCGGCAGGATAGAGGGTCTTCAGAAGTAGGGACATAATCTAGGCTAGTTATCGCCTGGCACGGCGGGGGCAAGCAATTAATTGGCCTCAAAGCGACGGTGGCCGGTGATAGTCTCCGAACCCTCAAATTTGTAACGACTCGGGGATTCTGACGCGCTATTGAAGTGGCTAGCGCAACCGTTTGATTGACTCGAGTTCGGACTCGACGTACGTGCGGAATGAGGGGTACCGTTCTGCTCCGGGACCCCAGTTGGAAAAGAACCACGTTTCCCATTCGCCTTCGCCGTTCACGACTTCTGGATTCAAAAGGACAACTGCACTATCGCCTACATCGCTGATCTGCAGACACGAGGAAAGGTATGCTCTTCTGAAAACGACGCAGTTCAGAGGATCCGCCAGATGCTCTTCTCGCGAAGCATCGGGATACTCATCGTTTTGCCACGTTTCGACCCATTGCGGGTCACGGACTCTGAACCATTCGATCTCTGCCGCATTGTAGAGCCTGTAGATAAAGGGGCCAATGTTGTCGAAGCCATTGCTCTCTGCCAGGAACGCTCTGTATGAAGGCGGCAAACGGACGCCAAGCCGTTGCTCGGCGCTGGCGATTTCTTCTTCGGTTGCTCCGTGTTCCCCAAGCCAGCCGGATGAGAGTTTGTGATCAGGCATGGTTACTGCCAGGTCGCGGTCTGCCAACTGAGCGCAACTGATTTCAGCAAGTAGTTTTCCCCAGGGCGTTGATCTTGCGAGTTGATCGAGACTCGGGGGCATATCGATTTGATTCAGCAGGCGCAGTGACTTCTTAGCTTCCTTCGAAACTTCAGGATCGCTATCCGCAAAAAGCCGTTTGAGGACTTCAATCCCAGCCGATTCCCGGTAGTGTCCGAGCCTTTCGGCTAGCGTCGCGCGAACTGCTGGAGAGGGGTCGTCAGCAGCATCGAGAGCAGGTTGAAGTTCACCTAGCATGCAAAAACAGAAAACAGCATGTCGTCGACGTTCCTCGCGAGGGCTCTGAACCTCCTCGCGCAGAAAGTCGAGAACACGAGCATCGCGTCCCCATCGCTGAGCGAGGCTAATTGTTCGAGAGTTGTGAGCGTCTTCATTGTTCGGGGTGCGGAAGAGGTTGATCGCTTCTGGGAGACTCCAATCTGATGGACTGTCCGATACTAATGCTTCGATCTCATGTTGAGTGATCGTGCCACGCAACGCCGACAACTCAGCGGCGAGCAGCTTTTCGTGGTAGCCCTTTACCGGGGTCAGCTTATTCAGGATCTCGATGGCGCCCTGCCGGACCCGAGCGTCTTCAAACGGCTGAAGCAGGGTTTCGATCGTGCCAGCTGGATTTCGACAAGCCAGAATTGCCAGTAACCATATGCGCAGATCGGGATCTTCGACTTCGGAGTCGATGACAGGATAAAAGGCATGTATCAACTCACGGTGTTCAGTTTCCTTCGCGAGCTTAACAGCAGCGTCCTTGCGAGTATCGAAAGGCTGAGATCCTATCGAGGAGAACCTTCTGGGTTTCGAAATCTGTCATGGAGTTGGGGACCTGGTCTCCGATTTCATGGATGATAGCGCATCTGGAGTCTAGCTCCAGGTTGAGCGGACCCGATCGAAAGATCGAGCAAGTTCTTGCCCTCAATGTCCAGATCGGCGGTGACTTGCTCTTGGCCTGATAAAACGACATCCAAACCTCTCATTCGAGCAGCTCAGCGATGGCCTGAATGGTTCGCGGATCGGCCTTCGGATTATGAGGCGCATTTCGCAACATGTTTGTATACACCTCTTTCTCCGGACCTTCGATGGAGTTGATTAATCGGTGTAAAAGCCAAGCTGTATGCGGCACAGGCCTCCTCTGTATCGATTCGGAGAGTTCGCGTGCATACGTTGCATCCTCCTCTTTCCCGACAGACGCTACCTTCTCGATGAAATGTACGAGCGGTCCTGGTGAACCAAAACCGATTGCTGGATGATCCTCCATGAAGCGCAGCACGGGACGGAACGACTCAACGCCGACGCCTTCAGCAGTCCATCTCTGCACCAGGTTCGCCGATGACAGTTCGAACTGATTGGAAGAAGCAATGCTTAGAAGCTGCGAAGAGATCTCATCTTCTTGCATTTCCTGTGCGTACCCAGATGAACACTTTCAAGCCAATTTAGCATCGGCAACCGAGTTTTTTGTCGGATTGTCGGCGACTGGGACCCTGAGGTCAAAAACTTGTACATTCTGCGGGCTCGCGGTCATTGAATGTGCCGTTCGATGCTGTTGACCTGTCAGATTGCATCTTGGCTGTATAGAGGTCACCAGCCATGAAACCAAGAATGAAGCCCAGGAAGCATTGCAAGAGGCGGCGCAAGAGTGTTCTGCGGTTGCCGGATCTCGAGCATGCGAAGTCAGCCGTACTCAGCAGCCTAACCAATGTTGATGCTCAGCGTGGATACAGTGACGCAATTAACGAATTTGTTGATTGGTACTGTTCCGAGCCGCGCCTGGCATTCAACCGCGTTGTAGTTCTGCGCTACCGAAGTCATCTGGAGTCGAGACGTCTGGCGCCAGGAATGATCAACCTGCGGCTAGGTGCCGTGAGGAGATTGGCATATGAAGCTGCCGATTGCGGGTTGCTGAGCGCAGATCTTGCCGCGGGAATTCGCCGTGTTCGCGGTGTCCGCAAGATCGGTGTTCGACTCGGCAACTGGTTGTCAGCGGAAGAGAGTAAGTCTCTCTGGCAGGCCCCCGATCCGGCGAGGATGAAGGGTAAGCGCGACCGAGCGATTCTGTCGATGCTGTTAGCCTGCGGTCTCCGCCGCCACGAAGCGGTTTCACTGCGGTTGCGGGATCTCGAACAGCGTGAAGGCCGCTGGGCCATCGTGGATCTGGTCGGCAAGGGAGGCCACATCCGGACCGTACCCATTCCTGACTGGGTTCGAGAGCAGCTCGAAGCTTGGATCACGGCGGCAAGGATCAATGAGGGACGCATCTTCAGACCGGTAGACAAGTTTGGCAATGTCCACGGGGACCAGATCTCGGTAAAGGCGATCTGGCACATCGTGAAGAAGTCAGCTCGGATGATCGGGCTGCCCCGGGTCGCTCCTCACGACCTGCGCCGCACCTGTGCACGTCTCTGCCAATCGGCAGGTGGCGAACTAGACCAGATCCAGTTTCTGCTCGGGCATGTCTCGATTCAGACCACAGAACGTTACCTCGGAAGCAGGCAGCGACTGCGTTGTGCTGTGAACGACAGAATCGGAATCGAACCGAACTTGATGACCTCGCAGGTTATCGCTCGGCCCGAGTATCAAGCAGGCAATAGTGAGCACCGCGTTCATCAAGCCGATGGAGTGTCTGTCCGCCAAGAAGCTCCCGCGGGGTGAACGGTGGACCTACGAGATCAAACAAACGGCGACTGCGAGTCTGTCCTAGGCTTCGGGATGCTTATAGGGTGCTCGATATTCCTGGCGCAACAATGCGTTGGCCTCGGAATCGCCGATCACGAGCTGCTTCTCGGGATCCCAAGCCAGGCTTCGGCCTAGCTTCATCGAGTTATTCGCCAAGATGCACGACGCGGTTGAAATATGGCCCTGCTCGATGTCGGCAATCGGACGGCTACGCGAGTCGATTGAAGCGAGGAAGTTCCGCATATGATGCCGGATGGCGGGCGCGACGTGTTTCTCGAGTTCCTCTTCCGTCTTATCTTCCGGGTATTGTTCCAACTCGTACGTCACATCCTTATGAACGGGCTGTCCGCCACCGAAGGGAATGAAGTCATATCCGAACACGCTTGCCTTTAGAGTTCCTTTGTCGCCGTAGAATGTGGCGCCCCATGGATAATTTGGATCTGGGGCGTCGCCCCAACTACGGTGCTGCCACACGACTCGGAGATCCTTGAATTCGAAGGTGGCTGTCTGCGTATCGGAGATGTTGGCCTTGCTTTTCTTATCGACAAAGATTCCACCGGTGGACTCGATCTTCGTCGGCCAGCCCAATCCGAGCATCCACCGCGTCATGTCGAGCATATGGACGCACATGTCACCTAGAATGCCGTTTCCATATTCCATAAATGCGCGCCAGCCGCGCGGATGAACCAGGCTGTTATAGGGCCGTATGGGAGCAGGACCAGTCCAGGCATCGTAATCCAGATTCGCTGGAGGCGCGGTATCCGGGGGATTTTCGGTCGCGCGCATGTGGTAGTAGCAGTAGATCTCGACAAGCGCAATCTTCCCGAGCTTGCCCTCGTCAATGAAGCGCTCTTTTGCCTCGACTAGGTGAGGGGTGCTCCTGCGCTGCAAGCCAACCTGGACCACGCGATTGTGTTGGCGGGCTGCGGCCAGCATAGCCTTGCCCTCCAGAACGTCGCGGCTGATCGGTTTCTGAACATAGATGTCCACGCCGGACTTTGCGGCTTCGATCATGTTCAGGGCATGCCAGTGGTCTGGCGTTGCAATCAGCACCAGGTCCAGATCTTTCTCGGCAAGCATCTTTCGATAGTCCGAGTAGGTGCAAGGCCTCTTCCTCGAGCGCTGCCGGGTGGCGCACATGTCAGCAGCGTTCGAGAGCATCTGCGAATCGACGTCACACAAAGAGACGATCTCGACTGGCGATATCTGCACCAGACGGAACAGATCCGATTTCCCATACCATCCGCAACCGATCAAGCCGACCCGCCGACGTTTGTCGCGATCGAACTGTTGCGCTGGAGCCAGGGCGGTGGCGGCTAAACTGAAGGCAGTGGCGTGGAGGAATTCACGTCGATTCATAGGAATATCAGGAGAGCCCGATCAGTATATTCCTTGGAAGCAAGCGTGACTGACGAACTGTCCTCCCTCGAACGGAGGGCTCCTTTCTTCGCCAATCGCGCAGAGGAATCACTTATTGACGATTGAAGGACTCTTGCCCGTATAGAGGTCAAGTTCTTGGCCTCAGTGTCCCAGTCGCCGACAATACGTCCATAGCAATACCGGCATCTGAAAACCTCCGGGCGACAGGCGGTTGCGGGTGTGGCCGTTTTGAACCATCTTCAGTTGGCCAATCAGCATCTCAGGAAGCCGGATACCTGTTTTTAACCGCTCTATTCAGGAGACCTCAATGTGGCGTTCAATCTGCGTCGCGCTGCTCGCCCTAGCGCTTAGTCCGCTTTCTTCTTCGGCCGTGTCCTTCAGCAGCCGCGCGGCCCAATGCTCCTCAGGCCTGTGCACGCGGACAAGCCTCCAGCAGGCCGACCTCAACGGCGATGGTCTCGAAGACCTAGTCGCCGTTGACTTTCCAAACTACGGTCACTTTTCGGTGACGTTCAATCAGGGCAGTGGGTCCTTCTCTGCTCCCACAACGTACACTCTACCCACCCTGTCCAACGGAAATGGAGACTCGGTCGACGCAATAGTCACGGGTGACTTCAGCCACCATGGAAGCATCGATCTCGCTGTTTTCGGCGGTGAATCCGACAATCTCTACGTCTATACGAATAGCGGCAAAGGAGCTTATACGCTTTCGAAGACGATTCCCTTCACGACGGGAAACATTGGCTTCCTGTCCGCCGTAGAGGGTGATTTCAACAAAGACAATAATGCGGACATCGCCTTCACCACAGACACGCAACTCCATCTTCTTCTCGGCGATGGTAAGGGAGGATTTACGCCCGGGCTCTCACAGTCGGTGCAGGGAAATACATTGCAAACCGGCGACTTCGATGGCGATGGGCGCGCCGACCTCCTCGTCAGCAATGACAACGCCGCGCTGAACAAAGCATATGCCTACTATGGCGACGGAACAGGCCACTTCCCGCAGTGGGTCACGCTCTCTATGGCGTCGGGACAGTATTCTCAGGTCACATTCTCGGTTGGAGACGTCAACTCCGACGGTAGATCCGACGTAATGGTCAGTGATCCGGTTCTTTACAAAAGCAGCGTGTACGTTTTCTATGGCAATGCTACGAATCGCAACTTTCCCAATCGCACTACGATAGGCATTTCGGGTTGTATCTCTTACGAGGCGCCCACAGTCGCTGATCTTGACGGAAACGGATTCAATGATCTTATAGTGACCGCACACCCTTGCTCAAACACGAGCGGCGCCGTTTCAAATCTCGAAGTGCGCACGCGGAATCCGAACTCTTCGTACAATGCTGCTCAGATCGTCTTCTCCATTCCCAATTCGTCGGCAAGCCCGAACCAGATTGAGCAGGTACTCGTCGTTAATGGAGATCACAACACTAAGCCTGACCTGCTCTTCCAACAGTGCCTTACCACATACGCTGGGTCCTGCACAAACGGGGTAACCACGTTCACGCTGCTGAACACCACTTCCGGGGGTTTCCCCATCTGCAATGCGCCCGCAGCAGCTGAAGGCATCCAAGTCTGCTCTCCACCCGCGACAGCACCCGGCTCTCCTGTGACTTTTAACGTCGGAGCGGCCATGCCCACTATCGCACGCAATATAAACGTCTGGGTAGACGGCAAGAAGGTGGCCGAGCAGATAGATGGCTTTTCCCACTACACGTACCTGACTAGAAGCTTTAGCCTTACTCCCGGCAATCACAACGTAACAGTGTTCGCCGCTGCCTGGGATCAGTCAAAAAAACCTTCACCGTGGCAGTCCAGTAAGCATGACGGCTGAGCGCAGCGGGTGCGCTCAGCCAGCCGCTACACAGAGCCGTGCGAAGGATGTAGATGGCCCTCGCTGCCTAGAACCCGAATTATGGGTGAATGACCGGCCATGCGGACAGGGAGAGCATATTTTTGCCAATTTCCTCACTGACGACGATTCACGCACAGACGCCAAGTACTCCTCCGTTCAACACCCTCGAAGTTGCTCGGTAACTGACTTGCCGTGAAGTCATCCGTTGAACTGTGATCGGTGAACAGCAAGCCGAATTGCCGGGAACTAGCTCCGACGGCAGCGGCTAACGAGAGAGGGCTTTTCCACTAAAGCCAACCTCAGCATTCCCAAGGTTGCACTCATTCGTAGATAAATGGAGTACTTGCGCACGCCCTTCGGTGCCTTGTCCGGGTCGCATTCCGAAATGGACAGGGTTCAGGCGGGTAGGTTACTCGTTATCATCAGGAAGCGATGAACTATATCGAACTTACGCCAAGTCCTCAACTGCGGGCATACGTTCGTACGATGTGGTATGCCGCTGGACCTGCGCTCAAATCCGGGCGTGAACGAATGCTACCGAGCGGTTGTGCTCACGTCGTCGTGGGTCTGGCGCGCGATTTCCTCACTGAATGCGTTGAGGGCCGCCCAGATCAACGCACCGCCCCCGTGCTGATGGTCGGCCAGCGTTCACGCTATGATTTATTGCCCCTGCTGATGCGGTGGAACTGGCCGGCGTCTTGTTTGAACCCGGCGCTGTTCCGGTGCTCCTTGGGGACCGCGCCGATCTCATCAGCAACCAGTATGTCGCACTCGACCAATTTCGCCCCGGTTTCGCAGAAACCCTGCGCAGCCGCATGCTTGAGGAGCCCTCTCCGGAAGCCCGGCTCCGCTGCCTGGGGGCCTGCCTGCTCGAATTTTTCGATCTGCCGTCGAAGTGTGGGCAATTACAACTACATCCGGCCGTGAGTTTTGCGTTGCGGCAATTTGAGTCCCGGTGCATACAGCAATCGTTGCCGCGTCCTTTACCATTGTGAAAGTCGGGGGAAGAGTGAATCTCATTCTGGCCGCGATCGAACAACCGCTCGCTGACGATTGGGGGCAGTTCTGCGGCAACCTCCCTGGGTGCGCATACTTCGCGGCTCGATCCTTGATTCGAATGTGATGCGATAGTGAGTCCTGCGAACAGTTTCGACTTCAGTGATCCGCACAAGCGCCAGGGTTGACTCGAACTCATAGATACTATCGCGGGATCGGGTCATTCGCTACTCGCGTCTGAGCGCAACCATGGGATCCACTCGTGCAGCTCGTCGTGCGGGGATCCAGGACGCCAACACGCCTGTTACGAGTAACACCACAATTGTGCTGACAAGGGTCACCGGATCATATGGCTTTACTCCGGACCATAACTCAGCCTGGACGGCCCTTCCGAGCACCAGGCTGACAGCCAGTCCAATGGCAACCCCGGCTACCACCAGGCGAAATCCTTTGCTGATAATCAGGCGAAGCACATTCTTGCGTTCCGCGCCCAGAGCCATGCGGATTCCGATCTCATGGGTCTTCTGCTCCGTCGTGTATGCCAGCACGCTGTAAACTCCCACTGTCACAAGAGTCAGGCCCACGCCTCCGAAGATCGCCATCATCAGGAATATGAATCGAGGACCCGCGTACCACCGACGGCTAATCATCTGCTCCAAAGCGTCGGGATACATGAGAGCTACACCCGAATCGCCTGCCCACACGGCTCGCTGCACGTCTGTGATCAGCGACATTCGGGCCTGCGAAGATCGCACGATCAGGCTCCGCTGTCCCGAGCCTGTTACTGTATATGGCACCCAAACCTGCGGCTCGATCGCAGCCTGCAATCCGCCTCTTCCATATCCGGGTGCACCCTGATTGGAAACATCATCAACTACTCCCACTATCTGGAAGAATTGCTCCTGGGGCGAATCTTGAATAGAGTCAAGTTCCAGGAGCTTAACCCGACGACCGATCGGGTCTTCGCCGGATAGATATGTCGAAACGAACTTCCTGTTCACCACAGCTACTTTTCTAGCGTCATTGATTTCACTAGTTGTAAATCCTCGTCCCATCTCAAGCGGAATATGGAGGGCACGGAAGTATTCCTCGCTGATATTCTGTACCTGTGCGCGCCATTGCATCTCGGGCGGCTTCCCGGCGATCTCGATCCTCGAATCGCGGCTGTTGTTGGGTGGCACTGAACTGGATTCTGCCGCATCCGTGACGCCAGGAATTGACTTCAAGCGTGTAAGCAACGGTGCAATGAACTCGTGGACCTGCTCCACCGTGTTGTAGCGGCCTGGCGGCAGCAGTAACGTCGTGTTGAAGATGTGATCTGCTTCGATGCCCAGACGTACCTGACGCATTGCCAAAAAGCTATGCATCAAAAGCCCGGCACCCACCAGCAGCATCAGGGACACCGCAACTTCCACCACCACCGCCGCATCGCGCAGGCGCGCCGTGCGGAGTCTGCCAATTACACCTCTTCCCGCATCACGCAGGGGATCGTTCAGATCGCGACGTGCTGCCTGCACCGCCGGTGCTAAGCCAAAGATCAAAGGAGTCAAAATCGCCAGCACCAGCGTGAAGGCCAGAACCTGCGCGTTCAATCCAATAACTGATTCTGCAGGAATCGAATCCGGTGGCATCGTAGCAACTATGAATTTGAGTCCGCCCCACGCAACCAATACGCCTAACCCGGCTCCGGCAAATGCCAATACCAGACTCTCGACCAAAAGGAGTCGCATGAGTCTTGTATGGCCTGCTCCGAGAACCGCGCGCAACGCAAACTCTTTTCCCCGCGAAGTGGCTCGCGCGAGCATCAGATTGGCCACATTCACGCAGGCGATCACCAGGAGTAATCCCACGGCGGCCAGAACGGTGTATAGAGTGGATTCAAGATGCTCCCCACCCGAGTGACCGAATGGTACGGCGAACAATTGAAACTGAGCGGGATAATCTTGCGGACGCAATCTCGACAGCGGATTAACGATTCCCGTCAGATCGGCCGAAGCCTGCGCCACTGAGACGCCGTGCCGCAGCCTCCCGAGAATGAACCAGCGCTCCGGCAAACCCGCGAAGCCAAGCGACACACCGCCATGAGGCATCTTGGGAATCCACACATCTGCGTCATACCAGCCGAAGCGCGGCGGCATGATTCCGACCAGCGTTCGCGCTGTCCCATTCAGCACAAACACCTTATTCAAAACATTTAGATCACCATTGAAGTGTGCTTTCCACGTCTTGTAGCGCAACACAAAGACGGGTGGTGCTCCGGGGATGTAGTCGGCGGGTTGAAGTACACGACCGTATAGAGCAGGCATGCCGAAAAACTCAAAGGAGCCGGGCGTCATGTCGGCTCCGTAAAGCCATTCCACGCCGTCGTCGTGTTTGTAGAGTATGGGGTCATCGGCGGTTCCGATCACGCCGTCGAGAGAGTGGTTCTCTCTGGCAAACGCCAGCAACTCATCTGAGCTGAATCCCTGGCGCCCTTCGTCAGGGCCTTGAGAACCGCCGTGAACTCGTGGGTAGATGATGTGTCCCGCATCCTTATAGGGAAATGGTTCGAGCAGCACGTTATCGATTACGCTGAAAATTGCACTGCTGGCGCCGATCCCGAGGCCCAAAGTGACTGTCGCCAACAGGGCGAACCCAGGGTTGCGTCGAAGTTGGCGAAGGGCATAGCGCGCGTCCTGCCCCAGGTTCGCAAGGAAACCATTCTTGCCGCCACGAGACGCTGCTGAATTGATGGGATTGTTGCGTGTCTTTCCTTGTTGGATCTGCTCTGGAATGTTGTCGGAGTTGAGTTCCTTCAGCACCGCTCGCCGAGCCTGATCGTCGGTTGCACCAGCCGCAATCAACTCATGGTAACGATCGTCCAGATGCTGCGACAGTTCCTCAACGATCTCCATTTCGCGGCTGGAGTCGATCTTGAGAGAGGTGAAGCACCTTGCAATTTCTCCACTCCAATCAGGCATGTTCCGCCTCCGTGATCCGGTTGACTGCCTCCACAAATGCCTTCCAGCCACGGCGCTGCGCAGCCAAAACCTTTTGGCCGTCCGGCGTCAGGCGGTAGTAGCGTCTGCGGCGCTGCCCGCATTTCTCTACCCATCGGCCTTGGATCCACCCGCGCTTCTCCAGGCGGTAAAGCAGCGGGTATAGAGAGGCGACATAGAAAGTGACAGCTCCGCCGGATCGCTGTTCGATGAGCTTCGAGATTTCGTAGCCATGCCTCGGTCGAGCCTCGATCAGCGACAGGATAAGAAGCTCCGCACTTACTTTCTTCCACTCCAATTCCGCCTTCACAGTTGTACCCCCCCCCCACATATGGCGCATCCACATAATTGCGAAGAGTAATGCCGAAGTCATCAACAAGTGACGAGTCGTGGATTCACCATTCACCGATTACGATCGGGGCCGGAAAGTGGGGCCAGTATCCAAGGATCCAACTGTTCGATTGTCGATCGGCGATAGCAGAGCTTATCGCTCATCGAGCCGGACCTAGTCCGTCGGCCGGTTCAGTTTGCGAGTTGGCGATTATGTAGTCTTGAGCATCGGAGGATGAGAAACGAAGAACTCGAAGTGATCCTCTGAGGTGAACTAGTTGTCCCGCAACGCGAGAACCGGATTGATAAGAGTCGCTCGCCGTGCCGGGAATATGCAAGCGACTGAGGATGCCAACAGAAAGACTCCAGCCACGACGGCGAGCACAGAGGCATCCCGCAAACTGCTCTCGGTCCAGCGGTGCACAGTATTACTTAAACCCACGCTAAGCAGAATGCCAAGGAGCAGCCCGGCGCCTGTGGTGCGCGCTGTTGACCTCAGCGTGAGGAAGAGAACATTGAGCCGCGGAGCACCGAGGGCCGCACGAATTCCGAATTCGCGAGTGCGTTGCTCGACAGAGTATGCAACTACGCTGGCCAAACCGATAACTGCCAGACCTAGCCCGATGACCGAGAAGATCGAGAACAGAGCTGCAATGAAACGTTCATGTGACCAGACGAACATCGAAAGATACTCATCGAGCGAATAGACGAAGCTGACTGCCTGGTTCTGATTGAGCGCACGGATATTGGCGCTAATGGCGTGCAGCAATGTTGAGGGATTGTCGCTCGTAGTGCGAATGAGAATGCTGGTGCCCTGGCCGACCAGCATCGAGGACGGAATATATGCCTGTGGCAGTATGGGCCGGTGCAGTCCTGCATTGCGCACGTCGCCAATCACGCCGATCACCTGGAAAGGCTTCTTCAATTCGGGCGCCTGAAGTAAATTGCGCGGAACCTGCGAAAGTTGCTCGGGAAGTATTTGTTTTCCGATGGCATCGGAGCCCCGGAAGTAATGCTCCGCAAAGCTCCTGCTGACCATTGCCAGGTGCGCACCATGGAGAACTTCCTCGCGCGTCAAGACACGTCCTTCGAGGAGCGGAATACGAAGCACCGAGAAGTAATCGGGATCGATTAGATTCACTCCAGTCGTGCGACCTTGGTCCGGAGCGCTTCCCACAATCTGCACCGGCTGCACCCAGTTGCCGTCGGGCGGAATTCCTACGGCGGATATTGACGCTGCGGTTACTCCGGGGGTGGATTTGATCCTCTCAATTACGGCGTCAAAGTAGTTCACCCGTTCTTGCCATCCCGGGAGGGTCCTTTCTGGCAGATTCACTCTTAGCGTGAGGACTTGATGCGGATCGAATCCAAGTTTGGCGGCGTACGCCTGAACGAAGTTCCGCATGGCGGCTCCGGCGCCGGAGAGCATCAGAACTGTGAGCGCAGTCTGTCCGACGATGAGCGTCGATCGGGTCCGAGCGCCATGAGATGTCGTGCTGCGCGATCCCGCCGATTGGATAATATGGCTGATCCGAGGATTGGAGAATTGCAGAGCTGGAGAAAGGCCAGCGAGGATTCCAATCGCAATCGAAACAGCCACGCTGAAGAGAAGAACCGGTGTATTCAGCGTTATTACGACTTCGTGGGGAATAGAGTACTCCGGAATCAATCCGATGATCAGGCGAATCGCCACATGGGCAAAAGCCATCCCAAGTACTCCGCCGGCGACTGACACAATAACGGCTTCAGTGAGCAACTGCTGCACGATGCGATGGCGAGATGCGCCCAACGCAACGCGCGTCGCGATTTCCTGCGATCGAGCGGTTCCACGGGCCAGCATCAATATGGACACGTTGCCGCATCCGATGAGAAGAAGTAGCGCGACTGCCACAAACAGCACAAGGAGCGTGCCTTTGAATTGCCCGAGCAGCCAATCGTTCAGAGTGTCCACTTTGACGCGATAGCCATCATGGGGAAGAAGCGTTGGTTCAGTACGGCTTAACTGCTGCACGAAACTCGTCAGCTCACCGCTCGCGGCAGCAGTCGAGACCCCCGGCCGGATTCGTATGAGCGTCTGAAACCGGCTTTTCGGATCCATCCCAGCCGGCATGGGTATATATACGTCGGAATCGTGCCATGTGAAGCGCGGTCCTACCACACCAATGACGGAGTATTTCTGGTGATTGAGGTCGAGGACTCTGCCAAGCACGTTAGGATCGGATGCGAAGTGGCTCTTCCAGAACAAATAGCTAATAACTGCGACCTGGGGAGGCGCTACCCCCCCAGGAGCTTCGGAAGTGGTAAAAACGCGGCCCTTCAACGGAGGTGCCCCTAAGAACTGGAGGCCGTTCCCCGTCATCTCCAATACTTTGACCGACTGCGGTATCTCGCTATCAGTTGCAACCATGCTTGCATCGTTCTGCGAAAATGCGTCCTCGACAGAACCGGCCGTGCGCAATTGCTGGAGTTCAGAAAGGGTTAAGGGAATATCCCTGCCAAAACCCTGCTTGTTCTGGATGGTAATGAATGCGATGCGATCAGCGTCGCGATAGGGATAGGGGTCGATTAGCACTCCATAAAGCACACTGTAGACGGCCGTGGTAGCGCCAATACCCAGTGCCATCGAGATAATTGCTGTGAGGGCATAGATGTGGTGTTTCGTGATCTGCCTGCGAGCAAAAGAAATGTCCTGAAACAGGGACAGCATGATGTTTCTCCAATCTCGCGCACTCGTATACTTAAGGTCTGTACGCGATTTGATTGCCATTCGAGAAATGGGCTAAGTCTCGTGATTTCAGCACTCCTTCTCGGACAAGGCTTTGCCGGAATGACCGAACATGCGCAGCGGCGTTCAGACTCGGACAGCAGACTCTTGGATCGGGGCTGCGGGCCAAGCGGCAATTTCCTTGGTTTGTGGGGCAGATCTGTTCTCGAATGCCTACCTAAGCGCGTCGGCGACTATGCGTCAACTTCCATCGCTTATAAAAGAGCAGTTCATACGCACCTAGTGGGGCAGGCATGGAATCAAGGTTCATTCTTCCACCAGAACTAGCTGCAGGTCCTTCGATTAACGGGAACGAATATGCTTGGCCTACAGACAGTTCCCCGATGTCGCGTGTCGCGCTGAGGCACTAGGATTTGCATGTCTTGCGGTCAATTCCAGTTTCATGCCCCCGGCTGGAATTTGTGAGATGTACTGGCTCAGCGCCGATTCTACGGACAGACAACCGGGAACCGCGCCTCGCATTCAACCGCGTTGTAGTTCTGCGCTACCGAAGTCATCTTGAGTCAAGACCATGCGGGCGGATCACCGGCCAACTTGACAATGAGGCAAAGATCTTGCCAGTTCCCAAGCCGCGGACTCTCAGCTCGACCATTTTCCATCCCACGAAGGGTCCATCCCTTTTTTCGAACGCCCAGAATCTGGGCTGAACCACCAAGCTTCGCCCTTTGGCGCTGGTGGTAATTCGTTACGAAGCAAAGCGATGATTGCATGGCCTAGCTCAACGATGCCTGCTGTGGGCACCGCTTCCGCTCCGCGAGGGTGGATGCGAATGTCATCCACGAGGGGCCAACTAACGATCTCTTCCGCAGGAATAGTGTCTCTCTTCGCAAGCACAGTGCATGCTTTTTCCGCGAATGCAATGACCGTCGAACATTGATCAAACGACCAATGTTCATCGAACGGGAGACCAAAATCCGCATTTGTTGCGTACAGACGCCAATCGGATAAAGTTCTGGACAACCATTCAGAATCCGCTTGGGCGCTCTCTTGAGCCGCATCGATCAGGTGCTTAAGAAAAATACCCACAGCGACGTCAGATGCCCAAAAGCCTTTATGTCGGAACGTGACAGACTGGGATTTGCTCACGAATCTATCTCCGGATCCTTCGCATTCTTATTCGCGGTTCAAAGCGAGAATATTACACTGGACAGGTCCCGAAACTCGGCTGCTGTCGAGTGACCGGCGATCCTGACCCTGAGGTCAATTTCTTGCTGCGATCGGCCCGAAACGTTGGCTGGGCTCTGTGTTTCATCTGAGAACAGCGGATTCTCAGACCTAATGTGGCCATACTTTGAGATGAGCCACGAAAACTCTGACTGCTGCAGCTCTGATGAGGCAAAACCCCAGATATGCACCAGTTGTGACTGGAGTAATTTGGCAGTTGAGGCACTCTGAGGATTTGAGAACTGATGTCAGTTGCACGAGCTACAATCTCTGCCCGCCTCACCCGATTCCGTGGCCCTGTATATGACCTATCTTGCCTCAGACCACGCGGTAGCAACGATCACCCGGAGGCTCTGCTCGATCACAGCGAAGCACCGAACCTCGGGGTTCCCGAACTCCCCTGCAAGTGGGCATCACCTCGTCGTGAGCGAAACACTGAGAGGAATACGCAGGGTGCTTGGAACCGCACAGGAGGGCAAAAGCCCGCTGTTGACTGCTGATATCCGAAGAATAGTGGCCAAATGCCCCAAAGGCATCCCGGGGTGATCGAGATAAAGTCCTCATTCTTATCGGGTTCGCCCGCGCATTTCGACGCTCAGAGCTGGCCCGAATGCGAGTTCAGGATCTGACTATATATAAGGATGGAGTGGTGATCCATCTGCTAAGGTCGAAGACCGACCGAGAGGGTGAAGGGCGTGAGGTCGGGATTCCTCGGGGAAAGGGGCAGGAAGACCTGTCCGGTCCGCGCTCTCGAGCGATGGCTGAAGGTCACAACAATCAAGAGCGGCCATCTTCTACGTCCGGTCAGCAAGACCGGACGTGTTCTCGCACGCGGGCTACACCCGGACTCTGTTGGCAGGCTTGTAAAGCGTGCGGCAGCTCGTGCAGGTATGAGCAACATTGAGCGCATTTCCGGGCATAGCCTCCGATCGGGTTGTGTAAGTCAGGCTGCCAGGACTTGCACAGAAGAGCAAATCATGCGTCAGACTGGCCACAAAACAGTGGCAATGGTGCGACGGTACATTCGTGGAGCGAGAATCATCGCAGACAGTCCCGCACGCCGCTTAGGCTTATAGCAATTCCCAGTCGCTCATAGGTTCCCCAATTCCTTCTTATGGCACCTTCCAATTCCTTTCCCTTCAAATCCCGACCAATCTCCAAATCCCCCGCTCTTTACAGAGCTTTTCGTGACTGACTCAGCGGAGCAGATCGGCAACCTGCGACCTGACTGAGTACTTGTGACACTTGCGAAATGGCTGTCCGCAGCCGAGTGATTTCCGACGCTGCCCGGCACCGTGAAAATAGGCCCTTCGGGAACTACCGCGGAAGAAGGCAGGAGGAACATGGCGCCAATGAACCAGCGCAGCATGCAAATCAGTCGCACGAAGCTCGCTTGTTGAGCATCGAGAACATTCAGCCTTTTGGTAGCTCCGTCGATGCAATCGCCATCCGGACACGAGATTTCGCATCTACCTGTTTGCCTGCTTTAGCAGGAAAACACTGACCGCAGATGAATCGCGAGTGTTGGTCACAAGAACCGCATTCCCCGATGCGCTGAATTGGAAACGCGGCCGCTGGTTCGACCGAACCTTCTGGCCATCCTCCAGAATCCCGCCGCGAATCCTGAACGGAGGGATACTGGGTGATCTCGCGATCACCTGCTTTGTTTTCAGATCCCAGATGACGAAGCGTGCGTCATGAATCTGCAGATAGCCACGGGTGTCTTCTCTGCACGACTCACAATGGTCCTCCTTTCCCGTGTAGGCAAAAAGGAACTGACCATTGGCGGAAACGAAGGCTGAAGCGACCGGCGAATCTTCCAGGTTCCCAACTCGTGATTTCAGCAACCCGTCTGAAAGGCTGAATATTTTGATCAAGCGCGATTCTTCTCCGCGGGTGCCCGTACCGACAACTGCGATTGAGTCATCGTCGACAAAACTGACCTGACCAATCGTGAACCCAGTGTTGATGAACTTCACCGCGCCCTCGGATCGAGTGTCAGTAATACGAACCTCTTTCGGGATTCCCGAGCACAACTCATCGTTCTGACAAGTCGCATAGGTCGCAACATGATCGCCCGAAGCAGAGACAGACACCCCCACGGACGCTCCTCTGACGTTCCCGCCATCAGTCTCTTTGATCTTCTTCCCCTCGTCCAGGTCGAAGAACTCCAACTGACTGATCGACTCTGGCTCCGCGACGACTTCAAATGCTGCAAGGCTCGTCCGTTCAGCGCACGAAGCGGCAATTAAGGTCGAGCCTCGGGCCTTTCCAGTCTGAGTTGGTCGGTCGATTTTGATGGTGTATTTTTTGCCGGTTTCGGCGTTGACAACTGCCGAGACGCCTTCGCCAAGATAGACAAAAACATATCTGCTTCCGTCGCAGTACTGGACCCGCGGCAGCGCCTTCGACCATTGGAATTCCAGGCCGAACTGTTCACCAATTGGAAGATCGATGACCGAGTCTGTCCTGAGCGAATTGACATCGCGCAGTTCCAGACGACTCGGCACCGATTTTCCAGAAGAATTCCGGTAGGTCGGATCTAAAACATAGATTGCAACTTTGGTCCCGTCGGAAGAGATTGCCTCATCGTGAAAACCGCGAACCTCCGCAATCTGGCGGTTCTCAAGTCGCCCATCTGCAGCAACCAGGCAGGTAGCCGTTGAGAACATCCATACAATAATCGAAGTGCCCGTAATGACACGTGTAAGCAGAGTCGGTCTCGAATGGAGTGTCATGTGCCTGCGTCTCCCTCCGTTTGCCATTGTGCAACCTCGAAACATGCAGAAAGTTAGGGAGTTTGATGTACATAAGGATTAAAGTGTCCGATGTAGGCGCGTTTCTCGTCATACACGTGGACGGGAATCCTCGCGACGATCCCATCGAAATATCCAACAATTGTTGCATTTCCTGAATGCAGTGCGTGAACGACTCCATCTTTTTCCAGTCGAATCACAGGATCAGATTGTTCCAATTCAAACCTGATCGCTGACGGTTCGAGGTAAATCGGGTCTTCCAGGCTGTCATACCGCACCATCGGGGCAAGTTTTCCATGCGGATCGGGATTTCCAGAGTCAAGCACAATAGGCAGGGACGTGAAGTTCCCATTCAGGTGAAAATCCCGGCTGCCATGTGCATTGGCAATTACATCCAGTGCATATTGTTGTCGCTCCTCCCTTCGGACTCGATCCAAAGGAGTTTCTTTCCCGGTTGCCCGCGCATCGCATTCATGGAGTCCACATCTCGGGCGGTCAATGGATTGATGCCGGCGATGCTGGCGAGCAGCGCCTGTTGGATGATCACCGTCACGATCCACCGGATCCCGTCTACGATCTTCTGTCGGAACTAGCCTCAAGATGCCCCAATCCGTTGACAGTGATACTTGAACGGGATGGAGACTACCCTCCGATGGACCATCTGCTTACGCAGCTGGACCGTGCGCGAACCGCATTGAAGCGCGGCAGGGCTGTTCTTCGAAACGCATGCACGCCAACGTTGGTCAATGGAACGCGCAGTCAACAAGACTTCGTCGCGAGCAGAACGTAAATGGGGGATCCAGGACAGGTCCATTCAACAATGCTGGAGCAGTTCCTGACGACTCTCTACGTCGATCCTGATGCGCTCGCTCGTTTTCTTGCCTCCCCCGAAACAGAAGCCTGTCGTGCCGGCCTGACTGAACAGCAGCGTCTGAGACTCAAGGACCTCGACATTGCTGGACTGAAGCTAGCCTCGCGCAGCTTCGCTAACAAGCGAGCTTCCAAGGCAGCAGTGCTGAAATCATCGAGATTTGGCTGGTGGACCAGGATTTTGGCCAGCTTTCCGCGGTCCGGGTGGTCCTCTTCGAAACGATGAAATATTAGGGTCACCGCGGGCCAACGTACTTTCACCAGGTTTTCGCCTCAAAGCGACAGTCGCCGACAAACCGCCCTGATTCGCATGAGTACGCATCCGATGCGTTCTCGTAGACTTGCTGCTGAATGAATATACCCAAAGGGAAGAAGATCGAGAAGGCCATTGAAGCCGAAGACTGGATTGCTGCACGCAAGTTGATTAAGGCAGAACTCAAGCACAATCCGAAGGACCATTGGCTTTTGGGCCGCCTGGCGTTGACATATTACGAGCAACGGAAATACAAGCAGGCACTTCATTGGGACGTGATGGCTCTTCAGGAAGCTCCTTATTGTCCGCTCCTGATCTGGGGCTACGCTGGAACTTTGACCATGCTCGACCGCAACGACGAAGCTCTTCTGCTTTATCGCTGGCTTCTGAGTTGGGGAGAAGAGCAACTCGCGTATGGCGAGTGCGGAGAAGGAATCCGCAGCGCCCGTGCTCTGATCGCAGATTGCCATTACCGGATTGCTTGCATTTGGGAACAGAAACGGCAGTGGAAGAGATCGGCGGCTGCATTCGAGACGTACCTCTCGCTGCGTAAGAAGGGGTACGGCAGCATCTATTCACTTCGAGAGGTCAAAGGGCAGTTCGCTGAGACTCGAGCCAAAGTGAGAGGTTGATATGTACTATGCCTGAGTTACCGCCGACTGTCACTTTGAGAGCAATTCCTTGCCAATGTCCACATTGCCGACTTTACGGCAACGTGGTTCGCCGGAGCGCCTGAATGAGTGGTTTGCCCTGTTAGCATCACTCGAACAAAAGGCACTTGCCTGAAGGGGACCATTGAACCAAGTGCCAATTCCCGGACAACACGCCACGTCCCCCGATAAACGCTCCGAATCGAGTCTTTGAGCTTTACTGGATACGCACCAACTTTACCTTCAACATCCCGACTTTAGCTTTAGGAAGACCTAATTGAAAGAGTTCATCCCCGTTGATTCTGCGGCCAGCAATCCACTTTCCGTTCTCATAGCGCCCTTCGTCCTTTGAGGAGATAAGGACCTTTCCATGGCCCGATTCGATGGTCAAGACGGGATCTCCATTTGCACCGATAAAAAGGAATTCGTCGGGCGCAGTGTTGACCACAATGGCGAAGGATCGCATGTCACTCGGCATCTCCCGGGATGCGGAAGTAACGCCGGCTCCGAGCGTAGCATCGGAATCTGACTTGGGAGCCGGAGGGCCAAACCCCATACCGGCTGAAAGCGAGATCTTGTATCCGCCCAGGGAAACTGGTTCGGACTTCTCGCCGTCGATCACCAGAATGCCATTCACCTTGCCAGCTGCCTGCCACTCAGCCAATTGAGGAAGCATCGGGGAAAGTAGCTTGTATGCCTGTGCCACCTGGCCGTCCGGGCTAAGATCTTCAACACCGAAGGGCGACCAGCCCAGAGCAGAGTGATGACCCACAGCCCAGAAGAGGTTTCCAACCTGGTCCATGGCTTCAGGAATGAACAACGGATTGCCGGATCGGGCATAGAGGGCGCACGTCCCTTTGAAGTCCGGAACGTAGATATCGGGAGCGAACAAATCGATTGAGGGAGCGGCTGCCCGGTAAATGTCCATCACACGAGCTACCGGCCCACCACTCGGCCATTGACCCGGTAGCTCTGCTTTCGGCTGGGGACCGAGCCACGCATTCACATACATGGGTAGGTTCAACTGGGCCTTCCCCGCTTTCGCGACTTCGTTGACATACCGCCCCATGTAATAGGCCATGAAGACCTCATCAGCCCACTGACTCTCGCCGAAGACTTGCTGCCAGCTGCCCTTTGTCTTGTAACCGTTCTTCCCCCAGACCTCCTGCATTTCGGGCAATAGGGTGTCTTTGTGCTTTGTAAAGTAGCTCATCAAGTCGGCTGGGACAGGTCCAGCCCATGCCGCTTCCGCCATAGGGGAACGGTCCCGGCTGTCACCCAGACTACCGATCTCGTTCTCGACTTGCATCATGATGACCGTATGCTGAGGATCGACATCCTTGATATGGCTCATCAATGCAGCGAAGGCTCTGGCGTCAGCCTTCACCGTATCGCTGCCGAACGGGCTCAGCGGCCCCGTGCCTTGTTGTTCCATGTACTTGGCCAGAAAAGAACCGATTCCACCATCGGGCTGCACCTTGAGGACCATGGGCGGAAAGCGCTTTGGATCTGCCTTGACCCATTCGGGAGGATAGCTCGAACCCGCGTTCTTCCAGGTTGCGAACCAGATCAGTACTAGACGCATGTTCCGCTGCCGTGCCTGATTGATTTGGTCGTCCACAAGAGAGAAATCGAACTTGCCTTCCTTTGGCTCAACCAATTCCCAGCTCGCGACGCCGATCACCGTGTTGAGATGAAGTGCGGAAAGTTTGTCCCATGTGGGTTGCATGTACTCAATGCTCGAAGGGCTCGAGTTATGCAGTTCACCTGAGAGCATGATGAACGGCTTGTCATCGACAAAGAACTGTTTGACAGCGCCATTCTGGCGTATCTGCGGAAGGGGAGATGTTTGCGCTTCGCAGGTCACAACGATGACCAGGAATAGAGAAATCACAAATTTCATGCAGGTCATAAGTTTGGATACCCTTCCTTTACGCCGCCGACGCGTTGGGAGCCAGTCAGTCGCCGACCTGATTCACATTGCCTTCTTCTCAAACTTTGATTACCTGTTCCGCGGTGAGGAGCACGGGACAGCGGTGGAACCTTTCGATTTTGGCCAATTCCTCAACGACAGCGAGTCACAAGAGACGATCATGCTTCACAGAAACTCAATGAGTTTTAAGACCTGTTCTCGCAAATCAACTGTCTATACTGCCCGATTCCGATATTCGACATCACGCACAACTTATCTTAGGAGGCTGACCGAAGCTTCCAGAGGAACCGGCCTGATGCCCTACGCTTGCAGTTTCCCACGGCAGTGTCTTCAATTCATGGGAAGGGTAATCCTTCCCCAATGATGGAGACCACGATTTATATCCGCTCGATTGCCCGGTTTTGCACGCCGCTCATTATCGTTGCGACCACCTCCTCCGCGTACAGTCCATGAGTGCCAAACGGAAACTTTTGCGCAGTGATCAGCACGGATGCAGCCCCATGAGCGGCGGTCCATAAGACTGTGCTCACAGCGAAAGCATCGCCCTTAAGTACACCTGCCTTGATGCAAGCCTGAACACGCTTGAAAAGGGGCCCGAAAGCCGGATTTCGTTCCTGTAAGTCTTCGCGGCTCAGTTCCACCTCTCCGAGAGTTTCGACCGACAGAAACAGAACTCTGTACTCGTTCGGGTTCTCTTCTGCGTACGCAATGTAGTCCAGCAGTATCTTCTTGACCGCCGCAAGCGGATCGCGATGAACCGCGGAATCGAACCGCTTGGCCACTTTTTCGAAGCCTTCCAGCGCGAGCGCCGCAAGGAGGGTCTGCTTGTCAGCGAAATAGGAATAGAGCGCCATCGGCGAGCATTCCATCCTCTGCGCGAGTTTGCGGATTGTAAGGCCCTGGTAGCCTTCCTCCCGAATCAGTTCTCGGGCGGCCGACAGGGTTTCGGCCCGCAATTCCGAGCGATAGCGGTCCCTTCGATTTTGCAGCGGTCCCCTCGATTTTGGAGGTTTCGCTGTTTTGCTCTCAAAACTTTGAATCGTTCTTTCCATGTACGTCATTCTATACGTGTACGGTATTTAGTTCAAGTAAGGACGCGCGAATGTTCTATCGAATTGGCTCAACGACTCTCACCCTTCGAATCGGTTTTGCGATCGCAATAGGCGCGAGCCTCACAGGATGCGCTGTTGGGCCAAACTACCGGCGCCCGTCAGTTAAGCTGCAGCCGTTTCACAACGCCCCGTCCGTCGAAGCTCGTAATGTTTCCCGACCGGCGCCGGTCCTGGACCAGTGGTGGACGGGCTTCCATGACCCTGAGCTGACGCGGATTGTGCAACGTGCGCTCGACGAGAACCTTGATCTCGCCGCTGCGCTGACGCGAGTGCAACAGGCTCGCGCAGCTGCCCGGGAAGCGGGAGCGCAGCGTCTGCCATCGGGAAGTCTCAATGCTTCGACGACGACGCTTTATCAGTCGACCGAGAGTACGACTGGCCGCCTCGCCTCGCACCTGCCCGGCTATAGGCGGACTCAGAACTACTACGATCTCGGATTCACGGCGAGTTGGGAAACTGATCTGTTCGGCGGTTTGAAAAAGGGAGCTGAAGCTGCCACCGCCGAGGCCCAAGCGGCCGAGGCATCCCGAACGGGGACCCGTATCACGGTGGCCGCGGAAGCCGCTGATGCGTATATGCAGGTGCGGGGCACGCAAGCTCGCCTGAAGTTCGCTAATGAGCAGATCGCCACTGACAGCCATCTCGTCGAACTCGTGCAGCAGCGCAGAAATGCGGGTGTTGCTTCGGACCGTGAACTCGCTCAGGCCCAAGCCGTGCTGTCGCAAGCCAAGGCGACGATTCCACTGCTCACGGTTGCTCTCGAGGCACAGCTGAACCGGCTGGACGTTCTCATGGGCGCCCAGCCAGGAACATACGCCGCAGAGTTGACGCCAGTGGCCGACATCCCCGATGTGCCGGCGATCTCTGATTATGGAACACCCAATGACCTATTACGGAGGAGACCTGACATCATCGCCGCCGAGCGAACGGTTGCAGCCTCGAATGCGCGCATTGGCCAGGCCCTCGCGGAATATTATCCAAAACTCTCCATTTCAGGCATCGTCGGGTCTGAAGCGCTCGCGCCCGCCCATCTGTTCGAGCAGCAGGGATTTCAACCTGTCAGTGTAGTTGGTCTGCGCTGGAGACTCTTCGATTTCGGCCGTGTCGCGGCAGAAGTGCAGGCAGCACGAGACGCCAATGCCGAGGCTCTGCTGCAGTATCGAAGCTCCGTCCTTCACGCTGCCGAAGACGTCGAGGACTCCTTCAGTCTTCTCGTCCAGTCGGAGAATCGTCGCAACGAAATCCTGCATGAAATCGAGGAATTGCAGCGCGTGCGCGACCGCTCGGAAGAGTCCTACACCGCGGGTGTCATTCCACTGACTGACGTGCTCGACGCGGACCGTCAACTGCTCGTCGCCAAGGACGACCTGGCCGTAGCCCGAGAGGGCGCGGCGCGTGCCGCAGTCGGCTCTTATCGCGCCCTCGGGGGCGGATGGCGCCCATGATCGAAATCGCCAAATTCAAAAAGGAATGCCATATGAAGACGATCCATTTTAGGTACTCCACCCTGGTTATTACTGCTGTCGTGGTCGCCCTGGCTGGCTGCAGTCACAAGCGGGAGTTAGACCCGAGAACAGAACCGGAGCTGGTTCGCGTCGTCGAAGTCGGTTTGTCATCTGGCACAGATCCGGCGTTCACGGGCGTTGTTTCGGCACGTGTCGAGAGCGATCTGGGTTTCCGGGTCCCCGGCAAGGTCACGAAACGGCTCGTCGACACTGGACAGTTTGTCCGTGCCGGACAGCTGCTTATGACGATCGATCGGACCGACTATGTCCATGCCATCACGGCGCGTTCAGAAACGGTTACTGCGGCAAAGGCAAAAGCTGTTCAGGCCGCAGCGGATGAGGCCCGATATCGCGGTTTAGTCAAGAGCGGCGCGGTTTCCGCTTCTATCTACGACCAGATACATGCCGCTTCAGAAGCCGCGCAAGCTGAGCTCGCTGCCGCCGAGGCCCAGGAGCAAGTTGCGCGAGATGAGAGCGACTACTCGCAGCTTGTTGCGGATGCGGATGGCGTCGTTATCGAGACTCAGGCCGAGCCCGGGCAAGTGGTAGCGGCCGGGCAAACAGTGGTGAAGCTCGCGCATTCCGGTCCGCGAGAGGCCGCCGTGAGCTTGCCGGAGACATTGAGACCGGCGATTGGATCGACTGCATACGCAATCCTCTATGGCAGCACGATGAGAGTTCCAGTTCGACTGCGACAGCTTTCCGATGCTGCTGACCCGCAGACCCGTACCTTTGAGGCACGGTATGTTCTCGAAGGCCATGCCGCAAATGCTCCGCTGGGAGCCACCGTTACAGTTCACCTCTCCGGTAATGCGGGAACCGAGACGTTGCAAATACCGGCCTCATCCATCCTCGATCGGGGGAGAGGACCGGGTGTATGGGTCCTGAACCAATCTGCGTCTACAGTGTCATTTCAACCTGTACAAGTGCGCCAGCTCGATGAAGAACTGGCAAGCGTCAGCGGTAGCCTGCGCCCAGGACAAGAGGTCGTGGCCCTTGGAGCTCATCTCCTTCACGATGGCGAACACGTGCGGGTAGAGACTACGGGAGAAGTTCGATGAGTGAGCACCTTAAGAAGCAATCTCTCAACTTGTCAGCTCTCGCAGTCCGCGAAAAGGCGATCACTCTGTTCTTGCTGATTGCGATCGCCGCCGCTGGCATCTTTGCCTTCCTCAAACTGGGGCGCGCAGAAGATCCCAGCTTCACCATCAAGGTCTTCACTGTTTCAGCGGTGTGGCCTGGAGCGACAGCACAGGAGATGCAAAATCTTGTTGCCGAGCCGCTCGAAAAGCGCATGCAGGAATTGCGCGACTACGATCGCGTCGAGACCTTTACGCGCCCTGGCCTCGCGCTGATGATGGTAACTCTCAAGGACAATACCCCTCCCAAGGACGTTCCGGAAGAGTTTTACCAGACACGCAAAAAGCTAGGCGACGAAGCACACAACCTGCCTCACGGCGTGTACGGTCCATTCATCAATGATGAGTATTCGGATGTAACGTTCGCACTGTACTCGGTCGAGGCTCCAGGCCTTCCTCCTCGCCAGCTTACCCGTGAAGCAGAGACACTTCGGCAGAGGATTCTTCAGGTCCCGGGTGTAAAGAAGATTGACATCGTAGGAGAACGGCCGGAACGCATCTTTGTCGAGTTCTCGTACCCGAGGCTCGCGACTCTGGGAGTAAGCGCACGAGACATTTTCGATGCTCTGGTTCGCGAGAATGCCGTCACCCCATCTGGATCGATCGATACGCAAGCTCAACAGGTTTATATTCGCCTGGATGGCGCGCTCGATGATCTGGAGAAGATTCGCGACACGCCAATCGGGGCTGGCGGACGCACTCTTAAACTCTCCGACATTGCCGATGTAAAGCGCGGATACGAAGATCCCGCAACCTTTCTTGTTCGTCACAATGGTCAACCGGCATTGCTTCTCAGCATCGTCATGAAAGAGGGCTGGAACGGTCTGGACCCCGGCAAAGCCCTTGTGGCCGAACAAAAGAAGATTTCCGCTGAACTTCCTGCGGGCATCACTTTCAGCAAGGTGACGGATCAGGCAGTCAACATCCGCGAAGCAGTGGATGAGTTCATGCTGAAGTTCTTTGTCGCTCTTGCAGTCGTCATGATCGTCAGCTTCATCAGCCTTGGCTGGCGCGAAGGGCTCGTCGTGGCAGCAGCCGTTCCGCTCACCTTGGCAGGTGTCTTCGTCATCATGCTTGGCACCGGACGCGTTTTCGATCGCATCACGCTTGGCGCGCTAATCCTGGGTCTTGGGCTTTTGGTGGATGACGCGATTATCTCTATCGAGATCATGGTGGTCAAAATGGAGGAAGGGTGGGACCGTGTTCGGGCGGCGGGATATGCATGGAGTCATACCGCTGCTCCTATGCTTGCCGGCACGCTTGTCACCGTCATTGGTCTCATGCCAGTTGGATTCGCTCGATCGAGCGCTGGCGAGTATGCGGGAAACATCTTCTGGGTTGTGGGCTTTGCGCTGCTCGCATCCTGGATCGTGGCGG
>JADMIO011507053.1_pt1 | contig 40380 bp, 29 predicted proteins | sample 8958161 | NCBI WGS metagenome assembly JADMIO01 (sample SAMN16585339, study PRJNA669376) | soil metagenome | isolation source: Crop rotation soil | place: USA: Cullars Rotation, Alabama | collected 2011
ACATCGATTCGGGTTCGCGATTGAAATGATGACGAAAGTCAGCGATGCCCCAGGCAATTTGGGTCAAGCGATCCCGTTCGTTTTGCAAAGGAAGAATCGCGTGACCGTACGCCTGGGCAATGGCATTGCCATGTCCGTTACGAGCCAGAGCACTTTCCTTATCAGCATCGAGGATGCGTTGGTAAGTACGTGGCTGATGTTTCTTCAGCCACGAGAGCAAGGTTGGCCCAAAATTGAAACTGATGTAGGCGTAGTTATTAACTACATGTTCAGGCACGTCACCGCCGATGCGTGCAAATGCGTTAGGACCATAACTCTCTGAATGGATTCGTTCGTTCCAGTCGTGGTAAGGAAGTGCGCTGGGCTGGGGATCAATCTCACCGGTGAAAGGATTCTCCCGCGGTGGCTGATAGAAGTGGCCGTGGATTACTAAGGCTGTCATTACCCTGATTGCCGGTATTGCGATTGCCGATTTGGTTTTGTCTAACCTTGAGTCTCCCAGACTTACTCGGAACTTCTCTTATGACCAAAGGTCAACTCCGTAACCAACACCAAATCATCCCTGCATATCAAAAGCTAGTCTTGCAGCACCGACTAAACCCGCGTTATCTCCGCATTGGGCGCTGACGATCTTAACGTTCTTACCACGTGAAGAGAAGACTCGTAGTTGAACCTGTTCCATCATATCGTCTGCAAACAGTTGCCAGCCGTTAGCGCCGCCGCCCCCAATTACGATTACTTCTGGACCAAGTAAGGTTATCAAATTTGCCAGCGCCACCCCTAGATAGCGGCCGGCCTTTCTGAAAACTTCGATCGAGAGTTGGTCGCCATCCATGCCGGCTTCGTAAACGTCTAGTGCGGTCAATCCGTCCAACTTCAGTTTTGAGCCGGGGTACTTACTGAAGTCTTCCTTTGCCATCCGGGCAATCGCAGTTGCGGAAGCGAATATTTCCAGGCAACCCCGGTTTCCGCATTTACACGGCGGACCACTGAATGGTTCAACTGTTGTGTGTCCTATTTCGCCAGCAGATCCATCGGACCCGCGCCACAATTTTCCATCGAGAATGATCCCTCCGCCGACACCAGTACCCAGTGTTATGCAGATAACGTTTCGACATCCACGAGCGGCCCCGAGCCACATTTCCCCAACTGCTGCTGCATTGGCATCGTTCTCCAACAGCACCGGTAAGTGCATTTTGTTTTCAAGTGCAGCTTTGAGTTCGAAACTGTCGAGCGCGGGTAGATTAGGTGCATTGACGACAATGGTGTTCGTCTTATCGACAGTGCCGGGGACCATTATTGCCGCCGAGGTAATTGGTGAAGCATTTGAATTTAATCGGGAGGACAACTCTTTGGCCGCGGACACTAGTGAGTCAATCACATGGCTAGCACTCTCCTCTTGCGGTGTCTCGTGTTTCAGCTGAGCTTGTATCTTGCCGCACTGATCAACCAGGGCTGCCCGGAGGTGCGTTCCTCCGAGGTCGGCGGCAAAGACAATGCGTGGTTTTGGTTCGTGACTCATCTTTCGGTAACAACTAAGGACGTTTTGCTTTTATTTGCTCACAATAAGGAACGGGAAGCTTAAAAGAAATATCCACTACATCGCTTATGACTTCCAGTTGAATAGGTTTGGTTACCATGAAGGAGGTGCCGTGAGCTTTAACCCACTTTTGCGTTTCGGCACATGGATACTCATAGTCCGGAGCAAATAACGTTGCGTACAGACTTCCTTTCAATCCTGCCAAAACAGGCAACTCAAATTTGCCATTTTCGTCAACCTGCACCCTGGCCTCAGTTCTTGCGCCTTCCTCCGCACCGGCGGGAAGAAAAACGACCCACGCCTCTTTGAAAACGCGGCCATCCGACGACAGGACAATGCCGCTCAAAGAATGGCGCTCAGCTTGAGTCGCTAGCTGAATATCAAAATCTTTCCGCACATCACCGACACCCATTGTGATTTCGGTTGCCTTTGCTCGATCGTTGGTTCCCGGGTAATAGGTCGTGGGAAATGGTGCCTCACTAGTAATAATGTTCTCCGTGTTTACGGATATCAAATAACGTCCGGGCGGAATGTCTTCAAGAGTGTAACTTCCGTCGGGCTCAGTACAGTCGAACACACGCGAAACGGCGTCCTTCGCTTTCAATTCAACACCAACTGGAAGCAGATCGAGACAAACTCGTGGGATGGGTCGTCCGTTTTGGCCCAGCACTCTTCCGCTGATACGGTTGTCGGCTGCAAGTGAAAAATTAACCGCGACGTTGGCCTTTTCAGATAGTCTTACAACTGTCTTAAGATCCCTTGGTGTTTTCAAAAACCTGCCGTCGATCGAACCGGACTGATACTTCAGTTTCATTCCCAAAGGTACAGCAATCGTCACCTCATAATCGCCTGGTGGTAGATCATAGACTTCGAAAACACCGTTTCGATCTGTATACGCTTCAACTGTCTTCTCTCCCTTGATCGTTATCTTTATTCCCAGGGGGTCCCAGCCTGAGTTCCTGCCGATTTCAGCTGACTCCATGTAGCTATAGACATGACCTGAAATCCTCGTGGTCTCTGCCGATTTCGGTAATTTTTGTAAGAACAGCAAATCGTCTGCAGCGTGTTCGACAAGCGTGCTGCGACCACAACCTCCAACCTCCCAAGCTTTCTCTTTCGGGTTGAAATGGGTGTAGAAGAGCCAGCGTTGTCCTTCAACATACTCTGCGTCGCATGAACTGCCGTACGATTTGAATATGACTTCAGGCTTCACATTACCTTTAAAGACCTTTTCAACCTGAACCGTCGCAGTCTGTCCAACGATCCATTCCCGATTGTCTTCATCCTTCGCCTTGGTGTTGTCGACGGAGCGTACCGAACCAATGAACACTGCTTGTGCACCCTGGTATGCACCACCCGGAGAAGGCCAACCAGCACAACTACACGCCTCTACGTTTTGCGTTGTACCAATGATGACAAGCGCGACTATCGCTCCAAGAAATCTTGTCATGTGCCTAACAAGGGGTAACAAAACTAGGCAGCCTCGTTCGCAGTTTCAAAATCCATCTCAGAGTCACGTTTCCAGTTCACACGCGATAGGTTCCTGTAAATCCAGGCACCTGCGATGATTGCTATGGCAAGGTAAATCAGTGCAGACAACCACTCTTTGAAGATCAACTTTCCAATCCCAAATAGTGCTCCATAGATCAAGGCACATCCAAGAAACCAGTTGAAAAACTGGAGCGCAAGAGTGCCTTCAGGATGCTTGCCCGCATGGCCCGCAACAGCACGAACTCGATTCCACCCTGGTCCTTCCGGTCGAACACGCCGATAGAACGCGACCAGTTTCTCCATCGGTTCGGCCGGCGTCAGCATCGTTATTGCAACCCAAACCACCGTTGTAATGCCAACCGTCACCAACATCAGGTACGCAAAATCCCTCGGATCGTCGCTGTTCCATTTCAGTTGTAGTTGAAGGAATAGCGATACGATTGCCGCGGTGATCATCGCCGAAACTTCTGACCATGCGTTTATTCGCCACCAGAACCAGCGCAGTAAAAGAACGGTTCCGGTCCCCGCCCCGGTTACTAACAGGAGTTTCCACGCGCCACCGATTGATTCCAGATAGAAGGTGACAACCAACGACACAATCATCAGAGTGACAGTCACAAGTTGGGAGGCAATGACGTAATGTTTATCAGTCTTGTCTCGACTCACAAAGCGACGATAGAAATCGTTGATTACGTACGAGGCTCCCCAGTTGAGTTGGGTTCCGATAGTCGACATATAGGCAGCCGCAAATGCAGCCAACATGAATCCGCGTAGATATGGTGGAAACACATTCGGATCAAGCAGTGTCTTAATATACCCGGATTCTTTGTCTACGAGATCAGGATAGAGAACCAGTGAGGCAAGCGCCGTGAGAATCCACGGCCAGGGGCGCAAAGCGTAGTGAGCCACGTTAAACCAAAGGGTAGCGAGCAGACCATGCCTTTCGTCCTTTGCTGAAAAAATTCGCTGGGCCACATAGCCGCCACCGCCTGGTTCCGCACCTGGATACCAACTGGCCCACCAATTAACTGCAAGGAACACAAACAAAGTGATCGCCGGCATCCACGCCGAGTCGAAAGCCGGAAAGAATGCTAAGCGCGAACCGGCCTGTCCACCGGCCACGTCCATCGCGCTGATCTTCATCTTCAAAGCGTCAATACCACCAACCGCATTGACCGCCAGTATCGCGAGGACGATCACCATGCCCATCTTGAGCACGAATTGGAATAGATCGGTGACGAGCACTCCCCAGAGTCCGGATATCGCCGTATAGAATGCAGTGAAAATCAGCATACCGATCACAATAAGAATTGCGTGGCGTTTATCAAGGCCAAGCGTAATCTCGATGATCTTCACCATCGCCAGATTCACCCAACCAAGAATTATGCAATTGATCGGCAGGCCCAGGTATAAAGCACGAAAGCCGCGCAAGAAGGCTGCTGGTTTCCCCGAGTAACGCAACTCGGCAAATTCGATATCGGTCATCACACCGGCACGTCTCCACAATCGCGCATAAAGAAAAACCGTGAGCATTCCGCTCATCACGAAGTTCCACCAGAGCCAGTTGCCGGCAATGCCATTCCTGGCGACGAACCCTGTAACTGCTAACGGAGTATCAGCGGCGAAGGTGGTTGCAACCATTGACGTACCTGCGAGCCACCAGGGTACGTCTCGGCCGGAAAGAAAGAACTCGTTAGTACTGCCACCGGCCCGGCGCGCGTAGTAGATTCCGATACCAAGATTAAATAGAAAATACGCTGCGATAACTGACCAATCGAGCAGTGAAAGTCTCATGTGTTAGTTCGGCTTTCAGTTAGGGTGTCGAGAGAGCTCGGAAACAAAATAAAGCCTGGACGTACGGGCAGGAGGCTTACTTGAAATCAGAACCTGCACTTAGATGAATCGTGCGCTACTCTCAAGTCATGTTATAGGTTCTGTCAAGTACAAATTATTTGAAACGGGACATTTAATCTTTGTTTGTCGTTAATTTGAAGGCGCTCTGCCTACTTATCGACACCGACCTGCGCCCGGAACGGTCCATAGTAACCTCCCACCAACATCACAATATCGAGTCACTCATACGGCTGAGACCACGCATCCACAGAACCATCCGTTGTTCCGCTGACAGCCAGCCATTGCGCACAGGCGTCGAGCAGTGCGGCATCTGTCGAACTCTTCAGACCTTGCAAAGCGCGAAAATCATGCGCACTCGTTCGTCTCCGCAGGCTGACTAATGAACCGCTGTGTGAGATCGAAAACTTGCGCCCGTTCTTCGCGATCCAGGCAATGATGTTAGCGCCAGCCGCTGCCAACGTTCGGTAACGTGTCGTATCAGCCGCGCCACCAAGTTCCAGGTTTGCTATTTGATCGACGACCTGCCACATGTCCCGAGCTCCATAGGCTCTTTGAATTTCCGGATCGGATAGCAGTTTGAGTACTTGATTGATCTGTTTCTGCAACTCTTCAGCAGCGAAATAGGTCGGTCCGTAACCATGGGCCGAAAGATTCTGCGCAAGTTCTCTTCCCGCGGCTTTTGAGTCTTCATTGGCAGTAGCACCGGTTTCAAGATCGCTCGCATTTTGCCTGGTAAGTTGGGAAACCGAAGAGACAAAACGGACCCAAAGATCATTGAAGTCACGATTCGGAATGACACCTTCGTCGCCACCAGGTATCCCTAAAACTCTTTTGTAAAGATTTTTCCTGTCAGTTGCGGTCAGACGTTGCGGCTCTTCACGCCAGTATTGATAAAGACGCCGCGACGATCGCTTACTTACCGGTAACATCCCATTCTGGAACGCCGACACCAGTGAGTCGGCAACTTGAAAAATCTTTGTTTCCTCGAGCATAGCTGATGAGTAGATCGCTCCAGTCGCACGAATATTCTCGGGAACAATTTCCGCAACCTGGCCCAGATCAGGCAGCCTTCCGTTCACCATATTTCTCACCTCCATCGACAAGCAGGATTAACGACTTCGCGCGAGGCTATTCAAAATATGTCACCAAAAGATACCATCACAGACGATGCGTATCATTGGTTTCGTTTTTGGGCTGGCATTAATCGGGACAATTTTGAGGGATACCTTCGAGACTGTGATACTTCCTCGACGGGTTACTCGACGACTGCGGTTAACGAACCTCTTCTACTCCGGCGTCTGGATTCCTTCGTCCGCAATCGGTCGGCGGATTACGGATGGCCGCCGACGTGAAAAGCTTCTGGCGCTGTTTGGACCACTTTCCTTACTCATGTTGCTGGGTGTTTGGGCTTTGGGTTTAATCTTTGGGTTTGCTTTGCTCTTTTGGGGCATTCATGCCCGGCTCAATAATACAACCGGTGAGATCGTAAATTTTGCCACCTACATGTACCTCAGTGGTGAAACCTTTTTCACTTTAGGTTATGGAGACGTTGCGCCACTCACACCGCTTGCCCGCGTCATCGCGATCGCCGAAACCGCAAACGGATTTGCACTCCTGGCTGTGGTCATCAGTTACCTTCCCGTTCTCTACCAGGCTTTTTCCAGCCGGGAGGCTAGTATTTCATTGCTCGATGCACGAGCCGGTTCTCCCTCCAGCGCGGTCGAACTTCTGCGCCGGCATCGGGACGAGAAGGGTTTTGACGATTTGACTCGACTCCTCGGCGAATGGGAACGATGGTCGGCAGAATTACTCGAAAGTCACTTGTCTTACCCGGTGCTCTGCTACTTTCGATCACAGCACGATAATCAGTCGTGGTTACGTGCACTCACTACGATTCTCGACACCTGCGCTATCGTAATGATGGGAGTGGGAGACGCCCCGGTCTGGCAAGCCAAAATGACTTTCGCAATGGCACGACACGCCGTAGTGGACCTTGCACAAGTGCTGCGGACAGCTCCGCGGCCGATGACTGAGTGTATGGACCGCCTACCGGCCGCTGATCTTGAACGGATAAGAGTCTTGCTTGCCGAAAGTCATATTGAACTTATCATTCATGCCGAAACTCAAAAGCGCTTGACCGACCTTCGAAAAATGTATGAACCCTACGTCTTCGAACTTTCTGAATTACTCGTGATGCCCTTGCCACCCTGGATTCTGCCAACCGAGGCAATCGATAACTGGAAAACCAGCGCATGGGGAAGAATTCAATAAGTCCTATGACCTATATGTCCACTAACACCAACAGGACCTATCCGACCTATGCGTCCTATATTCTCTTGATTCTAATAGCTTCAATGATCACCAACTCTCAAACAACAACCCCTCAGCAATCCAGGCCTCGCGTGCGTGAAGCAGGAATCACGGTCGGCATTCTTCCTACAGGACCACTTAACGCTATCACCGACGTTAGTGGCGTACTTGTCGGTCATACGACCATCGTTCGCGGCGACAATATTCGCACCGGCGTGACAGCAATTCTTCCTCATTCCGGTAACCTCTTTCGCGAAAAAGTTCCCGCGGCGATATTCGTCGGAAACGGTTTCGGTAAACTCATGGGTTCAACGCAGGTCAATGAACTCGGTGAAATCGAAACACCCATATTACTAACTGCGACGCTAAGCGTTCCCCAGGTTGCCGACGCCATACTTGGGTACATGTTGTCCTTGCCAGGGAATCAGGACGTTCAATCGGTTAACGCAGTGGTGGCCGAGACGAACGATGGCTACCTGAATGACATTCGTGGCCGCCATATCACTGCGGATGATGTGGTTTCTGCGATTAAGAGCGCGCGCTCGGGCGCTGTCGATGAAGGAGCGGTCGGAGCCGGCACCGGAACGGTAGCTTTCGGTTTCAAAGGAGGCATTGGAACTTCATCACGGAAGCTCCCGCCCAACTTAGGTGGTTACACAATCGGAGTGCTGGTGCAATCAAACTTTGGCGGAGTTTTGACCATTAACGGCGCGCCAGTCGGCAAAGAACTCGGTAGTTATTATCTAAAGAACGAATTAGCCCGAAACGGACAAACCCCTCCTTCCGAGAACAGTCCTGATGGCTCAATAATCATCGTGGTTGCGACCGATGCGCCAGTCGACTCGCGAAACCTGCAACGAATGGCGGCTCGGACAATGGGTGGACTCGCCAGGGCCGGCTCAGCGGGAAGCAATGGTAGTGGAGACTATGCAATTGCATTCTCAACCGCGCCTGAAAATCGCATTACCTCACCTTCACCAGCTCAGAGAAACAATCCGCGTGATCGGAAAGCACTTCACAACGATGCGATGTCGCCTTTGTTCCTCGCGGTCATCGAAGCTACGGAGGAAGCTATCTACAACTCACTCTTCAAAGCTCGGACCACCAGTGGCAAGGGTCACACGGTCGAAGCCTTACCATTGGACCGAACAATCGAGATACTTCGAAAGCATGGTCTAATGACGGTTGGGCCTTGACGCTTATCACAACAACTTCACGGTGGTCTAACCTTTTCATATTCAACCACTGCATTGTTTGACACTTCTTAGAGTGGTGTTAGAATCGCGACAACCCCCCTTACAAACCAATCACCAGGAGCTATGAGAGTGAAACTACAGGTCCGTGTAAATCGCAAAAAGCCGGAGTCGATGACTCGTCAAATTAGGGAGCAACTTAACGCGCTCATTGAAGCAGGCGATATCGCAGTAGGGGCCTTGCTTCCAAGCGAGCGCGAATTAGCCAACTCGCTCAAGGTAGCGAGGAATGTTGTTCGAGGTGCTTATGAACAATTAATGGATGCAGGCAAACTTCGAAGCGAAGGACGGAAGGGACGATCGGTTAAGAGTTCGACAAACAGTCGCAAGAAGGCATCGTCAACGAAGTCGTCTTCAAGCAAGTCGTCTAAGACATCGAAGGCGCGCAAGAAGTAATAATTAATGGAGACAAAAGGCTATCTCCCCCTTTGCTCCTTCTTTTTCTCAGGCACGGTATCAATTATTCGCCCACCGCACTTTCCTTGCCTAGCGACAGAATTTCGTTTCTGATCGCTTTGCGCTCCGCTATCAATTTGACGAAGAACCTTCTTCGCACCAGGAAGAAGGTTAAGACACGAAGTCCCGCAAGAGAACGGTCCAGTTCTTCGAAAAAAAGTATTGCTATATAGCCGCAAAACGGCAGTAATACCGCGGTTACCACCGCAAGAACCCAGCCAAAAGTTAAGTAAACGATTACAAACAAGAAGATCCAGGTTAGCGGAAATAACAACATTGCCGACAGGATCTTTATCGTTGAGACCATGTCCTCGGAATCCTGCGACAACTTTGTCGACAGATAACCACCTAACCGATAAGCCGGGTAATGCACAACCGTTCCAATCAGCGCGGGGACTAGGGCTAAGAGAAACTGGAATGAACGGGTCGCAATGGCAATGAAAACATCGAACGTTGACGAAGGAGCCGCGAGTTCGTCGGGCTCAACATTTGATTGCTTCAGTTCCTCTTCAAACCGAATCATCCGCACTTCGAGTTTTCTTAAACGCTCCGGTTGTCTCGCCTGTAGTCTGGGATAGGCTTTGACGAAGCGTTGCTGGAGTTGAAGTTCTTGAGCAAGGCTCTCTCCACTGCCGGCATCGGGCTCAGAAGAAAAGATCCGCTCGGCCCTCGAGATAGTTCTAAGTTCTTCCTCTTGTTGTGCGTCGAGTATTACCGCGCGGAGCGCCAATTCGATCTCGGCTGACAGCTCCCTTACCGCTTCGCGCGGCAAACCGCCGTCGGGTTCAAGTGATACAGGTTCAACCGTTATTGGCTTTCCGAAATAAAGAAGCGCGGAACTTCTGAAGGTAGTCTTGGCTGTGTAGTAAAGACCGGCCGGGACGATTTGTAGATCCGAAACTTCGCCTGTCGAGACCGCGCCCAACGAAATTCGTGCGGCGCCGGTCTTAATCGGTTTCAAACCTGGTGCGTCATGTGAAACGCCCTCGGGACAAATCGCAATGGTTCCACCAGCAGCCAGAAGTTTGCGCGCCGCCGCAAACGTCTCCTCGTTCTTTGACATATCTTCACCCTGGTCTTGTCGCCGATAGACGGGCAACGAATCCATCGCACGAACCACAAAGCCAATTACCGGCATTCTGAAGAGTGGCGCCTTGGCCAAAAAAGAAACCTGACGCGGCGCAAGACAGAGTAGGAAGACAGGATCGACGAGTGCGTTTGGATGATTGAGGACAAAGATTACGGGTTGGTCAGTCGGAACGTTTTCGAGACCAACAACTTCAATTTTCTTGAAGTAGATACGAAGCGCCAATCTGACTAACGCCACGATGGTTCGCCTGATCATGGGGCGACAATTTCCGATGCGCGAGGAAGAAAGTCAATAGGGTTGTGAGGCTTTGGCCTGGGTCTTTGGTCTTTGGCCTTTGGTCTTTGGGCTTGTATCTGAGATCCGGGACCTGAGATTTGTTGGGTGGTGCTCTGTTTGTATGTTGCTACGGAAACTCTCATTCTCCCCAAACTTCAGATTGGGATCATGGTGGGTGGTTAGATCAGCAGCAAACCATCTCAATGGTTTTCAGATACATGAATACCCAGTCGCACGCGGAAAACCAATTGGTTCCTAATAACAGAAACAACGCCTGGCCCCCAACCTAAAGGTCGGGGAGAATGAGAGGAGTGTGGCAACACTAAGCGAGCACTATCGAGATTTGAGATTTGGGTGAGTGTGCTCCAAGTAAGAAGTCCAGAGTCCAAAACCCCAGAGCCAAAACCACAAGTCCCAAGCCCAAAGACCAAAGCACAAAGACCAAAGCCCAAATCGGCGATCGACAATTCGCAATACCTTCGTTAGCCATCCCAAACCACCAATGTCTATAATGCTTTCGCTTTCCCATCGACTCAAACCAGTTCTATCAGAGGATTCCATATGAAGCGTAGTGTCGTTCTTTTAGCTCTCTTTTTGCTCTCCATCACTCAAGTTACCTTTTCACAGACGTCAGGATATTCATTCGACGACTTAATGAAAGTCAGACGCGTTGGCGACCCACAAGTCTCGCCCGACGGCCAGAAGGTTGCCTTCACAATCGGCGACGTCAACTTCGATGCGAATCGAATCGTTACGCACATCTATGTCGCTTCCATAGACGGCAGCCACCTGAAACAACTAACCGACGGAGATCGCTCAGCGTCGTCCCCACGTTGGTCGCCTGACGGCAAAAAGATTGCTTTCACCACGGGTAGTCAGCTTTGGGTGATGGATCGCGACGGTGATGACAAGACTCAGATCACGAAAATCTCGACTGGCGCCGCCGCGCCGGTGTGGTCACCTGATTCGAAGTGGATCGCTTTCAGTTCTGATGTTTATCCAGATTGTAGCGACGACGAGTGCAATAAAAGGAAAGATGAGGAAGCTGATAAGAGCAAAGTCAAAGCGCACATCACTACTCGACTTCTTTTCAGACACTGGGTTGAATGGCGCGACGTCAAACGTACACACGTGTTTGTTGTCTCAAGCAAGGGTGGGACTGCGCGAGATCTAACGCCTGGCGATTTCGACTCGCCGCCTTACGCAGCCTCCACCGGAGTAGATTTCGCTTTCTCACCTGACTCTAGCGAAATCGCATACCTACGGAATCCGGACAAGGTTGAAGCAATTTCAACCAATAGCGATATCTACATCATGTCCTTAGCGGGTGGTTCAGCCAAAAACATCACGGTCAACAATCGTGGTTACGATGTTGGACCCATTTATACAAAGGACAGTAAGTACATCATCTATCGTTCCCAGGCTCGAGCTGGATTTGAAGCCGATCGCTGGCGCGTGATGGCATACAACCGCACAACAGGAACGAGTACGGAGTTAACAAAAGGCTTCGACCAACAGGTTGAAGAAATAGCGCTCGCACCTGACGGCAATAATATTTACTTCACGGCAGGTGAACGAGGGCATGCTCCCATCTTCCGTATCCCATCTTCCGGCGGCGCAGTGAAGAAAGTGCTGGGCGATGTTTTCGCTTCAAATTTACAAATCACTAATGATGGTCGAAAACTTGTTTTCGTTAGTAGCTCAATTGCGGCGCCAAGCGAAATCTATTCAGCAAATGTTGATGGATCAGGATTGGTCGCACTGACCACGATCAACAATGCGATCGTTGGACGTTCGAATCTGAAAAGTGCTGAAGAAATCGAGTGGACTGGAGCACTCGGAAGACGAATTCACGGCTTCGTGATCAAACCATCAAATTTCGACCCAAACAAGAAGTATCCTCTGGTTGTTTTGATTCATGGTGGACCACAAAGCGCGTGGAACGACAACTGGGGTTATCGATGGAACCCACAGCTTTTCGCGAACGCCGGATACGTCGTATTCGCTCCGAACCCGAGAGGTTCAACCGGTTATGGTCAGCAATTTGTTGACGAAATCAGCGGAGACTGGGGCGGCAAAGCTTATGTCGACATCATGAATGGTGTGGCGGACGTGCTTCGTCGGAATGCGTTCATCGACCGCGCACGAATTGGTGCGGCCGGAGCTAGCTACGGCGGCTATATGATCAACTGGATCGAAGGACACAACAACGATCCACGCTTTCGTTTCAAGGTGCTGGTTTCACACGATGGTGTTTACAATCTGACGAGTATGTACGGCGGCACGGAAGAACTCTGGTTCACTGACTGGGAATTCAAGGGTACGCCGTGGACAAATCCAGCGATGTATCAACGCTGGTCACCACACAACTTCGTCAACAACTTCAACACGCCAATGCTCGTGATTCATGGCGAGCTCGACTACCGAGTGCCGTTTGGCGAAGGCTTGCAGTTGTTTACAGCACTCCAGCGAAAAGGTGTCGATTCGAAGTTTCTGATGTTTCCCGACGAAGGTCACTGGGTCCTGAAACCACAGAACTCACAGCTTTGGTATCACACCGTGCTCGATTGGTTGGGTAAGTATCTGAAACCTTCGCCTTCGAGTAACGTCTCTTCAACCAACTGAGCTAGTTCATAATGGACCGCAGGCATCCTCGCCGGCCTGCGGTCCTTCAACAAATCCTCTCGAATGCCTGATCACGCGCAACAGCATCGTCCTGACGGCCAGCCCCTAATGCGTCAGATCTGGGGCAAGCTCCTCTTTATGCATTGGCGAATCGATGCTGAGGTATTGCGCCCGCTGATTCCAAAAAAGCTCAGTATTGATACATTCGATGGCGCTGCGTGGATTGGAGTAGTGCCATTTACGATGTGGGATATTCGCGCCTTTCCACCATACGTTCCACCGTTCCCTGGTTTGAGCGCAATGCACGAACTTAACGTGCGTACCTATGTCAGCTATGACAACTTTCCCGGCGTCTGGTTCTTCTCGCTCGACTGTAACAGCGCCGCTGCCGTGTTAGGCGCGCGAACGTTTTACTACCTGAATTATCTCAACGCTGAAATTGATCTTGAGCAAAACGGCGGCGAGATCGATTACAAACTTGTTCGCACAGATGATCCACCCGCCAGCTTTAGCGCATCGTGGTCCATTGGCAGTCCGCTTCCGAGATCGACTCCTGGTTCGGTCGAGTTTTTTCTAACGGAGCGTTACTGTCTTTACACCAATCACGATGAAAGACTCTATCGTTGTCGCATCTATCATCAACCCTGGCCATTGCGGTCTGCGACGCTCCAATTCCTGTCATCAACGATGATTGAATCGATGGGCATTCCAACTCCGTCGGGGAATCCATTGCTTCATTATGCGGAAGAGATCAGCGTAGACATCTGGGGTTTGCATCGAGTTGGTTAAAGTTCGGAATTGCTTGCACAGATTTGGACCAACCAGGAGACGAAAGACACCCCATGCTTTAGCTTGGGGAGTATCAATTTCCACCTACGAGCATTGCTATTATGCATCTCCGCAGTTTTCGATTGCCGGGCGCGCGGAACAAGCGTTTTGAGTATCTAATGAACTTGATTTCGCGCGCCCGGCAATCGAAAACTGCGTGGAACAGGGGAAGTGACGTTGGTAGGTGGAAATTGATACTCCCCAAGCTAAAGCATGGGGTGTCTTTCGTCTCCTGGTCGGTTTTGACGCAGTCTCGGTAGCGATGGGAAATTACCTTTCAACGTGGCCTTGGACCTCAACTCCAGATCGAACGGTAATGTCCCATCGCTACTGCTCCGGGTTCCCTACTTGAGTAAACCACCCCCAACCTGCAAAGTGGGGATTGGGTTGAATGTTTGCCCTTATGAACTTAACGAGATGAGGGAAGGCCTAACTCAATCAAAACGGTCCGGTGATCTGATCCCTTCGCCACTCCAGTACTCACACGTTGAACAACCCATTCATTACTAACCAAACAGTGATCGATCGGCAATCTCAAAAACCCGGGAAGCGGCATGGGCCATGTTGTTTGAAGTCCAAAACCGTGACGCGCATCACGCAATCCAGCATCGCGCAACAGCTTCGAAAAGTATGGCGACCACATCGTAGCGTTCAGGTCTCCAACCAACATCCTTGGTCCTTTCGTCGAATTGAGTATCGAAGCCGCTTCAGCAAATTGTTTGTTTCGATTCTTGAACTTCCATGGCGTGACTGGTGTAGTGGGATGCATTGCCAACAGAGTGAAGCTCGCCTCACCAACCTGGACCTCCACTTTTAGAGCGACATGAGTGGAAGAATCCAGCACCAGGCTCTGCTTAGTTAATAAGGGATGTTTACTAGAAATCCCCATCCCGGATCCCGACGGCCGGGGTGCGAGTAACGTGTACGGATATTCCTGATTTAGAACTGCCGTGTTGGTTGCCCACGCCTCAGTCATTTCTTGAAGCACCAGGACATCAGGATTCGTCCGTTTCACCTCCTCCAAAAGGCCAGCGTAGTTTTGGTTCGACTCAAGCGCGTTAGCCTGAAGCAGTTTGAGATTGACCAGGTTTGTCGACGCACGTGTTCGGGACTTAACGAAGTAGTAAGGCAGGATTGGTAGTAAGTTGAGAATCGCGCAACAAACCGCGAGCGGCAGCATCTTCCATGATTGAAACGCGAGCAATAGGAGGATGCAACCAAACGCCAGCAGACAGTACTGCAACCGGAAATGGGTGGCCAGTTCGAAATACAGAATCGTACCGGCAAAACTCAACAAGCTAAGAACAAGTACGATTAGAACAACCCCAATGGTGAGCTTATGAATGAGGTCCAAAGCAATAGGTGGAAGAGTCATTGAGTTGATTCAAAGTTACTCCGGCCTTTCTGGTGGTGGCACTACGGCGACAAAATCTTCAATGAAGCGTTGCGCATAATCGTTGAGCAAACCGGTAACTCTCTCGAACTCCTTTGCCCGCACAATCAATCCCGCATGATGTCGCTTCGTCACACGATAAGTGATCTCAGAATCGTCGTATCCCGATGTATCAGGTTGTTCCTGCTTCGCCAGTGACAAAATAATCCCGGCGTACTCTTTGCGCGGCGGTCGAATTGGCTTCGCAGCAACCCCTTCGCCAGAGATTTCCATTCGAGCCCATTCGCGCCAAAGGTTCACCCCGCTCGCTGCGTCTAAAACGTCAGCAATGTATGCCCCACCAACTCGCGCCGCAATTTCGAGGAAGTAGAATTTTCCATCTGCATCGCTCTTAATGAACTCAGCATGCGTCGCACCTCGTTCGAGTCTCAACGCCTTGATTAGTTTTCGATTCACTTCCAGCAATGCTTTCTCATCATGGCTGCCGCGTTGGATGGTATGCGAAATATAAGCGCCACCATGATGAGCGACCTGCATTGGAGGGCGACCATACTGATTTACACCTGCAAAACGCACGCGTGAATCACTCACGATCGAATCAACGTGAAACACCTCGCCTCCGACAAACCGAGCGAGAATGTAATATGACGACCGTTCACGTAAACTCTCACGACCATTCATTTCCTCAAACGTGTGCCAGACCTCATCCGCTGTATCGACTTTCTTAATACCTATTGCAGAGACGTCTGAACGGGGTTTGATTACCCAGGGGCCGGGCACTCGCTCCATGTATTCACGAATCTCGCCGGGATTTAAGAGTGGAACAAATTCCGGAACATTGATGCCGCCCTGTTGGCTGTAAACTGCCATAGAGAGTTTGTCGCGAAAGACCTTTGCTCTCGAACTACTCAACCCTGGCAGACAAAGATGTTCGCGAATCAACGCGGCGGTTACGACATCAAACTCTTCGAGCGCGACGACACGATCGATCTTTACTTTCCGACTCAAAAACGCGGCGAGGTCGATAAACAACGCCGGATCGGCATCGTTTGGTACGGCGACTACGTCGTCGAGGCTCTCTCGCGGCCAGTCTTCATTCAGCATCTTCTCCTTCGTAACAAGAGTGACGTTGTGCCCGTGCGCTTTGCACTCGCGCATAAAGTCAGCTCCCTTGAAATAGGTTGCGAGACAGATGATGTTGAGTGGTCTATTTGCGGTGTCGGGCATCAGGAGTTTTCTCCATTTGGAGTGCGGTGGGCCTGTAAAGCTTTCTCACCGCCGTTGCTTCTTTCGACAGAATCTCAGAATTCACAGGACTAATCTTCCAAAGACTGAACGATGCTCGAGTCGTGCTTCGCGAAATGAATTGACCTCGCAAGACGGTCCATAAGTCATCAAACCAACAAGCGACCAACCTGGCAGTAGGGATAAATTTTATGATTGATTCGAAACGAAAGCGGTGCCAGGGCACCGCACTCCAAATTCATCACGGCTCGGACTATAAACCCTTTTCAGATCAGAGGTCACCTGATAAGGTATGCGCGCCCGTAGCGTTCTCCCGGCCTTGCTCAAACAGTTTCTTTCAAGGCCTACCATAAACCTAAATTACAGTTCACCGGATACTGGCTCCATCTCCGCGCATATGATCATAAAAAGCCCTTTTGCTGAAGTCGACATCCCCTCGATTTCACTGACATCACTAATTCTCGAAAAGGCATCTCAATTTGGCGACAAGCCCGCGCTAATAAACGGCGCCACCGGAACCCAAATTACTTATGCCGAGCTCCCTGAACTAATAAATACCTTCGCCGGCAACCTCGCAGGCCGAGGCTTCTACAAAGGCGATGTGCTTGGCATTCTTAGTCCAAACCGCCCCGAATACGCAGTTGCTTTTCACGGGGTATCAAGGGCTGGCGGTGTCGTGACTCCAATCAATCCACTCTACACCGCAAACGAAATCTCTCATCAACTTAAAGACTCCGGCGCAAAAATCTTGCTCACCGCGCCTACCTTCATCGAGAAAGCTCTGGAGGCTGCGAAGGCAGCAGGCGTCGAGGAAGTTTTTGTATTTGGATCAGCTGAGGGCGCAACACCCTATTCCGAACTACTTGAACCAAATGGTTCTGCTCCCGAGGTTGAAATCGATCCGACTGTGGACTTGATCGCGCTTCCTTATTCGAGTGGCACGACAGGCCTACCAAAGGGTGTGATGCTAACTCATCACAATCTCGTTTCAAACATCAAGCAGATGGAGGGCATGTCATATTTTGAGATCAGCGACACTCTCGTCTGCGTCCTCCCATTGTTTCACATCTACGGGCTCGTGGTTGTTTTAAACATGGGCCTATACACTGGCGCGACCATAGTCACAATGCCCCGGTTTGATCTAGAAGAATTCTTAAAAATTGCCCAGGAATACAACGTCACCATGGCCCATTTGGTGCCGCCAATCTTGCTCATGTTGAGCAAGAACCCGGTGGTCGATAATTATCGACTACCAAACCTCAGAACAATCTTCTCAGGGGCAGCGCCGCTTGGCGAGGAGCTTACTAAAGCATGCATCGACCGACTCGGTTGTCAGGTAAGGCAAGGCTATGGGATGACGGAAACAAGTCCCGTTACACACTCCTCACCAAGGGATGAAATCAAGTTTGGGTCGGTCGGTGTTCTTGCCCCAAACACCGAGTGCAAAGTGGTCAGTCTTGAAACGGGTGAAGCAGTTGGACCAAATGAAAAGGGTGAGGTTTGTGTGCGCGGTCCGCAAATCATGAAGGGCTACTTGAATCGGCCCGACGCAACTGCACACACAATCGATCTTGATGGCTTTCTACACACGGGCGACATCGGTTACGTGGATGAAGACGGGCACTTTTTTATCGTCGATCGAGCAAAGGAGTTAATCAAATATAAAGGCTTCCAGGTGGCGCCTGCTGAACTCGAGGCTACGCTTTTGTGTCATCCGTGCGTTGGCGATGCGGCGGTGATTCCATGTCCGGATGATGAAGCGGGCGAAGTGCCAAAAGCGCTTGTTGTTTTAAAGAAAGAGGCAACGGCAGAGGAGATTATCGAGTTTGCGGCGGAACGCCTGGCGCCACACAAACGCATCCGCTATCTCGAGTTCATCGATCAGATTCCGAAGTCAGCGTCCGGGAAGATCCTACGCCGCGTTTTGGTGGAACGCGAACGAGCGAAGTCAGCCTAACTCTCACCTCTCCGCCTCAGCGAACTCTGCGCCTCTGCGTCAAAGTGTTCGGGTTCCTAAGGCCTTTTCAACGCAGAGACGCAGAGTTCGCTGAGGCGCAGAGTTCATCATTTGCTCAACAAAGATCGCGCAGGGATTCCGTTCTTGACACTCAAACATCCTCAGTCTAGAGTCCCCAATATCCGACTGCGCACTTCTCCAAAAGGGGACCTGGCGGTGCGCAAATCTTGAGACAAAACAAAACTCTGGAGGGTAATGTGATGAACTTCCGTAGTTCGCATTTGTCGTTTGCGGTTTTGCTTCTGGTTGTCGCTTCTCTACGCGTTAGCGCCCAGACAACCGCCGCTTGGTCGGATTGGGAAACAGTGAATCCCGAGGGTGAAGAGTTCAGCGTACTGATGCCGAAAAACTACACCAGCGAGTCAGGCAAGTTTCCCTATCACAAAATGGAATTGAGCGGACGGTTATACCTGGCATCGCAGACTCCGGGTCCCGTAGTAGCTGTCGCTTCATTAAGCGGTATAAAGTCAGCACCTGAGTTATACACCGACTTTCAGCGTTTCAACTCCTACGTCGATGCATTTAAAGAGTGGTTTCCCACAAAGGTCCGGAAAGATGCAGTCGCCAAACTCATTCCTACCGGTACTAAGTCCTTTCATGGTCACCCGGGTCGAGAGTACAAATTGACCATCGGTGATCTAAACGGTGTCGCACAGGCTTATGCGACACGCAAACGGTTCTACGTGATTGTTTCCCTGAACACAAAAACGGATGCGGCGCTCCACGAAAAGTTTTTGAGTTCATTCATATTGCCCGAGCGCCAGCCTGACGAAAGAAAGACCTCTGCTACTGCCGAGAACAATGCGCCGCAGGATGCACAGACAAGGCAGTCACAGCAAAACACAAACACTGCCGAGACAGAGCCAAATCTCGAGCGAAAACCTAATGAGAATGTCTCCAACGCAAGCGTGCAAAACACTCCTGCAGCTGATGAGAACAAGAACACACCAAACAACAATTCAAATCAGAACGATCCGAACAAGAAGAGGGCGCCGATTTCCGGCGGAGTCCTGAATGGCAAAGCGATCTATATGCCATTACCAGAACTTCCAACGGGCGAAGCCTCTGGAGTTGTAATGGTCCAGGTCCTGGTTGATGAACAAGGCGCCGTGATCGATGCTCGCGCGGTGTCTGGACCAAATCATCTACAACCACTCGCCGTGAATGCAGCAAGACTCGCTAGATTCTCTCCCACGATGTTGCTCGGCGAACCAGTTAAAGTGTCGGGCACACTTAGCTATAATTTCGTCAAATCAAACTAGAGAATTCCCCGACGAGTGAAAAGTAGAATCCGACACCTTGATTCAATTCATTCGCAGTTGTCGCACGAAATCGCGAATGTCTCTCCTGAACTTCTATCCAAACGACCTTCCGAAAATGAATGGAGCGTTGGCGAAGTAATTCATCATCTACTATTAGTGGAACAGCGCGTCGTTGAAGAGTTGGAAAAAGGGTTACAGCGACCGCCTGAAAAAATTGCGTTGCTAAAGAACCTGATTCCGATGCGCCTGGTATCGTGGCGATTCATCCGAGTAAGCGCGCCAAAGGCTGTCGTACCCGATGGGTTCAAGAACTCACGGGAAAGCATGAAGAGTTGGGATGCAGCCCGGGCTAAATTAAAGGAGTTCTGCAACAAGGCAGATTCGAAGCGTCTAAAGCAAACAGCACTTCGACATCCCGTTCTCGGCAACATCAATGGGCTGGCCGCGATTTCAATGGTTGCCTTTCATGAGGAACGTCACTATAAGCAAATCAAAGAGATACTTGCGAAAATCGAATAACCCGCCGCTTGACGCAATTTTCAATCACAGACTATCTTCGCTCGACTTTCACAAGCTATCGAGTCAGAACAGGAGCGAAGCGACTGATTCAACTCTGCTAAGACATAGTAAAAGTCAATCGCTTCGCTCCTGTTTTCAATCGAACACTACTAGGAGCCTTGGTTTTTATGTCATCTGGAACAGCAACCTTTTGTCCCGCCTGGTCTATTCCCGGATATCTCGATGTCAAGAATGGGCATTTGAGCATCGACGGAGTCGATGCAGTCGATCTCGTCAAGCAGTACGACTCACCGTTGTTTGTTTTTTCCGAAGCCCGCATCAGGCACAACATCCAACGTCTAAAGCGTGGGGCCGAAGCAGTCGATAGACCAATAAAGTTTTGTTACGCCTCAAAGGCAAACTCAAACATGGCCATCTTGAAAGCTGTTCTCGAGGCTGGCATCGATATTGAAGTCAACAGTGGCGGCGAATTGTTCAAGGCGTTGCGCGTAGGATTCCGACCAGATCAAATCATCTTCAACGGAACGAGCAAGTCAGACGAGGAGATCGATCAGGCGGTCAGCGCAGGCATCTACGCGATTAACGTCGACTCGATCTTTGAAATCGAGCTGATTGAGAAATCTGTGAAACGTTTGCGGTCGGCGGGCAGTGAGTTATCACCGGCGCGAATTACTCTGAGGCTGGTACCGGAAATTGGAACCCGTTCTCATCTTGGCTTGCAAACGGCGCTCTTAACGTCGAAGTTTGGTATCTCATCGTCAGAGGTTTTAACTGCATTTCGGCGCGCACTTCAGAACCCTGATCTGATTCACGTGGGTGGTATTCATATTCATGTCGGCTCGCAAACTCCAGACGTTGAACCATTCGCACAGGCATTTCAAAGCATGTGGGAACATCTGCTGACAATCTATCGCGAGACCGGTCACACACTTGAACACATCAACCTGGGTGGCGGAATTCCTGTGAACTACCTGCGCGATCGATCCCAGGCAGATCAACTTCCCGAACATGAGCGCGACATGCTGGGGGCAGAACTTGAACCAGCCGCGGTGATGACCGAGGTGATGAGAGTGGCGCGTGAGTCGGCGCGAAAAGCGGGCGCCGAAGATCTTTTGGATAAGGTAACTATCCTGCTTGAGCCGGGTCGCAGCATCATCGCAGATGCTGGCCTGGTACTCACGACGGTGCGAAATATCAAGACGCGTCCAGAAACGGGTGATGTATGGCTGCTGACGGATGCCGGCTATAACATCATGCTCTCGATGAATAATTACAAGTGGTACTACCATTTGATCTCTGCCTCACGCGCTGGGATCAGTTACGAAACTGAATATAAGGTTGCCGGGCCACTCTGTGATTCCGGTGACGTCTATTTCGATATCGAGCGTGAAGGCCGCCTTCCTGATTACAGGCGACTACCGGCGGACGTTGAACCGGACGAAGTTCTCGCACTGCTGAACTGCGGTGCTTACTCGTTGGCCCAGATGTTTCATTACAACGGACGACCATTGCCGGCAGCAGTCTTGATTCGACAGGACGGTCGGCCGGATCTGATCCGCAGGCGAGATACATATGAAGACTTGATTGTCAGTGATGTTTGGTAAATAAACTTAAGACCCAGGCGCTATTAATCTCGGCAGATTGAATAGAAGATCAACCTGACATATTTGCAAGTGAGGAAGGGTGGTTTACCCCCGCTCAAGATTCAATTTCACTCAACTTGAATGAACTCAAACTTGAGCGGGGGTAAACCGCCCTTCCTCACTTGCAAATACTTCAGGTTGATTTGCCCTTCCTAACTTGCAAATATGTCAGCTGCTTTCATTCTCCACAGTTGAGCGCATATGGAACCTTAGAAGCACTTGCTGATGGTTATTTCAAAGTTGAGCTTTCTTCATAGGTCACACTTAGTCACATGCAAACAGAAACTAATCACTTGGTACGAGGACTTGGATTGACTGCAGCGATTGCTGTGAATGTCGCAAACGTAATCGGCACTGGTGTTTTTCTGAAGGCGCGCGTGATGACGTGCAACGTTGGGACGCCTGGGAGAACTCTTTTTGTATGGGTCTTCGCCGGACTATTGTCGCTCATGGGCGTCTTAACCTACGCCGAACTACTCGCCATGAAACCAAAAGACGCTGGCGAGTATGGAATCATTCGTGATGCATACGGTCGCTTGTGGGGTTTTCTGTACGGTTGGACTCAATTCTTGATAGCTCGTTCTGCGTCTGGTGCTGCGTTGGCTGTCGGCTTTACGATCTTTCTTAACGATTTTCTTCACGGCGCTTTAAAATACGACTACTTCTCATTCACTCTTCCAGGCGGACACGTGGTTGGCTTTGGCCGCATTCAAATCGTGGCATTAACAGCGATAGCAGTAACTACGCTTATCAACTGCGCTGCAGTCAGAGTGAGCGGCAACGTCGCGACTGCACTGACTGCGATAAAGATTTTGTTGCTACTCGGTGTTGGAACTGGAGCCTTTGTTTACTCCGGCGGCGACTGGGGGCATTTAGGATTAGCTAATTCCGGTGGGACTTGCGAAGGAGTTGCAATTACAGGGGGTGGAGCTGCGGGTTTAGCTGCGGCGATGCTCGGCGCTCTCTGGGCCTATGATGGTTGGAACAATCTCGCCTTCATGGCTGGTGAAGTTAAGAACCCTGAACGTAACCTGCCACTTGCGCTCATCACCAGTATGTTCATCATCATGGCGCTGTATCTCTTCGTGAACCTTAGCTATTACCATGTGCTCACCCCAACTGAGATCGCGAGTGTACCAGCGTCATCATCTACTGCAGCTGAAGTGATACGACGATTGCTGGGATCAGCGGCCGTAACTTTAATGGCAGCAGCAATGATGACATCCACTTTCAGTGCACTGCATGCATCAATTCTCGCAACCGCCCGCGTCCCCTACGCGATGGCACGAGACCGTCTGTTCTTCCAGGGTCTGGCGCGTTTGTCTAAGTCAACCCATGTTCCAATTAGATCGCTAATTGCATTGGCCATCTGGTCCAGCGTACTTGCACTCTCCGGATCGTACGACGCCCTAACCGACTATGCGATCTTCGCACTCGTTATGTTCTATGCACTGACCGCCGGCGCTGTCTTTGTTTTCAGACGACGACATCCGGAAGCTGCGCGTCCTTACAAAGCCCTGGGCTATCCAGTTGTTCCTGTTTTGTTCATCGTCGTCAATGCCTGGCTGATCGGAACAACCATCTGGAACACACCTGTGCAAGCGTCGATCGGTCTCGGCTTGATTATTCTCGGACTGCCGGTTTACTGGTATTGGGAATCGCAAAATCGAAAAGGAACCAACTTTAGTGAAGGAAGTCACGCTGAAACAGTTGGCAACGCTGACTGAAGCCACTCTTACTGGAGACGAAACAACCGTCGTTACCGACGTCACTCACGACTCAAGACGCGCAACCAGTGGAAGCCTCTTTAGCGCCGTCGCAGGTGCGTTGTTTGACGCTCACAAGTTTGTACCGAATGTCATGGCCCAGGGCGCAGTCGGTGTGCTTTCCGAACGTGAGCGACCCGAAGGTTTCGAAGGTAATTGGCTACAGGTCCAAGATATTAGACGAGCGATGGCGCTCGCGGCTGCGGAAGTGCAGGATCACCCGTCACGTGAACTCAAACTGGTCGGCATTACAGGTACAAACGGTAAAACGACAACTGCATATCTCGTGGCTTCAATACCTGAGGAAGCCGGTGAGCCAGTCGCTATGACTGGAACGGTTGAGTATCGGCTTGGCGACAAACATATCAAAGCAGATCGCACAACCCCTGAAGCGCCAGACACGCAGCGACTGTTACGCAAGGCGGTTGAGATTGGTTGTCGCACTGCGGTGATGGAATGTTCATCACAGGCAATGGACTTTCATCGCTGTGATGAGCTCCAGTATGAAGTTGCAGTATTCAGCAACCTCACCCGCGATCATCTCGACTATCACAAAACAATGGAGAACTATTGGTACGCCAAGCAGCGCTTGTTTGATGGTCGACTGGGATCGCGACCAAGAACATCCGTGATTAATGTCGATGACCCGTATGGCCTCGAATTAGCTGAACAACTGGAGAAGGAAGGATTGCGCGTGGTGCGTTATGCAGTGAATTCACCAGCCGAAGTGACGGCACGCAATCCTGAGTTCTCGCTTTCCGGAATGCATTTCCAGCTTGTTACGCCGATTGGTGAACGTGCTTTTCATTCACCGTTGGTTGGACAGCCACACATCTACAACACGCTCGCAGCAATCGCGAGTGGACTGTCTCTGGGTTACAGCCTGGATGTGGTGACAGGCGCTTTGGAGAAATGCACAGGGGCACCAGGCCGTTTTGAACGCGTTCCTCATGACGGTGATTTCGCAGTCGTCGTTGATTACGCGCACAGCGATGATGCACTGTTGAATGTGCTAAAGACCGCACGTGAAGTTGTCAAAGGAAAGATTATTACGGTTTTTGGTTGCGGCGGCGATCGAGATCGATCGAAGCGTGCTCCGATGGGTGAAGCGGCTGGAAGCTTGAGTGATGTTGTAATTCTGACTTCCGACAACCCACGCACAGAGGATCCGCAACAAATACTTGCAGACGCTGAGTTAGGAATCCAAAAGACTGGCAAACCATATCGCAAGATTGCTGATCGTACTGAAGCAATCAACGAGGCGATCAGCCAGGCAAAGAGCGGTGACCTGGTGTTAATTGCGGGAAAAGGTCACGAAGACTACCAGATCATTGGTCGCGAAGTTTTTCACTTCGACGACAAAGAAGTGGCTCGAAAAGCACTGGCGCAGCGAGCCTAGCATTATCCACAGACTTCACTGATTGCACACAGGAGCAGAGCCCAACCAACGTTAGGAACCAAGAGCAATCAGAACAGGAGCGCAGCAACTGCTTTCAAGGTCGGGGGTTGCGAGCGTTGAAGGCAGCCGCTGCGCTCCTGTTCTGATTGCTCACTGTTCTCTACTTGAGCTTTTCCCGAAAAACCTGAAGTTGGCTTGTTCGTGAAAGAGAGGCCTTTTGGAAATCTGCGTAATCCAAGTAATCTGTGGATGTGTTTATGCAAATGATTCAACAAATCCGAACAGCGACTCTCTTATCGGCGGTATTGCTCCTTACCGTTTCATGTGCGCGCGAAGTTCAGGTGCCCGCAAAGGCCGCCTCAAACCCTAACTCACCCTATGGTCCGCCAGTTAAGGTTGGCACACTGCGGAATCAGGGCGTTGATGAAAGTAGTGGATTGGTGGCATCTCGAGCGAACCCCGGTGTTTACTGGACCCACAACGACTCGGGTGATGGTCCCTTTATTTATGCGTTTGACGAAACCGGGAAATCGCGTGGAGTCCTGCGAGTGGCAGGAGCTAGCAATCGTGATTGGGAAGACCTGGCTATCGGTCCAGGTCCCGAGGCTAACCGGTCTTACCTCTACATTGGAGATACCGGTGACAACGAGTTTACGCGTCCCGAAATTGTAATCTACCGCATACCCGAACCAACGTTATTAGCGACCGATGCAGAATTGACAAAGAAGAAGGCGCGCCAAACCGAACCTGCGGAAGCGATCAGGCTGCGCTACCCGGACGGTGCGCACGATGCTGAAACCCTGCTGGTCCACCCAACGTCCGGCAACGTGTACATCCTTACAAAGATTCCTTTCGAGAAACCTACACTTTACGAAGCGAGTGTCCCTCTTGATCCAACCAAGGTCAACGTAATGAAGCGCATTGGAGAACTCGCTGTACCGAGCCTGGCAGGAGGCGTTTTGACTGGTGGCAGTGTTTCACCTGATGGAACAAGGATCGCGTTGTGCGATTACTTTCAGGGGTATGAGGTGATCCTTCCCGCAGGCAGTCAAAATTTCGACGACATCTGGAAACAAAGGCTCACAACAATCGATCTCGGCAGGCGCACACAAGGTGAAGCAATCGCCTACACGCTGGACGGCAAAGCGTTACTGACAACCAGCGAAGGCCGCAACTCAGCCCTACTCGAAGTAAAGAGAAAGTGACCTCCACAACGCCGTCTGTGGTTCGTTCAGTTCCTTCTCCCGAGACTAAAGCCCTCACGTATTCACAAATCCCACACACGGCAGTGTGTGGTTCGTTCAGTTCCTTTCTACTCGAGACTGGCCTTCGGGATTTCTGCAAATCCCACACATGGCAGTGTGTGGGATTCTTCAAACTTGTCGGGTTTCTAGCTCCCCGGTGAAACTACAAATTTCCTGCTGGTGGTTTCACCACAACTGCGGGAATGTTCTGGTCCTTCACCAATTGGTTGAACGCGGGCACATCCGTCTTCATCAACTGCGCCAGCTTCTGCAGGTTCATATCAATATCCCTTACCAACTCGTCATAAACCGCAAACGACTGTGCCGTCGGCGCAGACTCTGACCCACCAACAACTCCTCCAAGCGCAGCGAGTTTATTATTTAGTCGAATCGGGTAATTGAGTGGATCCTGGTTACTCTGGTTCTTCGTTTGATAGAGAGCTTCTTCAACCGTCGTCAGATTCTTGTTTAGAGCTGTACCGGCATCATTTATCACCTTGAAGTTAGGCTGGCCAGCAACACGTTTCAACAAGTCATCAACCTGTCGCTTCACGTCCCGAATCTGAATAATCGCGTTGTGAGTCTCACTCAACTTGTCCCGAATCTTCAGACTGAGATCCAACTGCTTACTGTAATCAGCGGCAGTTGTAGTCAAACGTGAATCAGGCTTGACCTCGAAGGTTTGAGCGAGTGTCTGTCCGTCGACCGTTAGCTTAACCTGGTAAGTACCAGGCACGACCTTTGGCCCTCGCGTTTCCCCGGCCCAAAGTATCATCCCGGGAAAACGTACCGCGTCTGGATAACGCATGTCCCAGACGAATCTATTCAGACCAACTTCCATTGATACAGGCGGCGCACCACCTCCACCAAAACCTCCTCCTTCTTCCGACGGTGGAGGTCCAGCTGGTTGAGCTGCACCTGCACCAGTTCCACCCGGCCTGGGAATGCGTCCGGTAAATTTCCTGATCGACTTACCTGCCTGGTCGAAGAACTCCAATTGCACATCCGCGGTTGGTTTACTCTTCAGCGAGTAGTACACAACAACGCCATTTGGAGGATTTCTTCCTAGCGTTGAACTCCCACCACCTCCAAAACCACCACCACCGGGCATCCGATAACTGTCTTTTGGTTTGAAAAGACGAGTTTCATTGACGGCTGTGAAGCCACCAGCATCCATCATCTGATGAAGGGCCGGCATATCGTCGAAGATCCAGAAACTACGACCCTGGGTTGCAATCACCAATTCCTTCTCTCGCTTTTGAATCGCGATATCTGTGATAGGAACCACTGGAAGATTGAGTTGCATAGACTGCCAGTGCGCTCCATCGTCGAATGAGACGTACATTCCGGTTTCAGTTCCCGCATACAACAAACCACGCTTGTTAGGATCTTCGCGAATCACACGCGTAAAGGCTGTGTCCGGAATTCCGTTCGTGATCTTCTTCCATGTCTTTCCGTAGTCGTTTGTCTTGTAGAGGTACGGACGATTGTCGTCGAACTTGTACATTGTTGCTGCGACATAGGCAGTTGCAGCATCGTGCGGAGAAGCATCAAGAGAGTTGATCTGAATCCACTCAGGCATGACGCTCGACGGCGGAGTTACATTCGACCAGTTCTTACCGCCATCTCGGGTCAAAGAAACAACGCCATCGTCCGCGCCGGTCCAAATCGTACCAGCTTGAACCGGCGACTCCATCACGGTGAAGATAGTGTCGTAGTACTCGACGCTGGTGTTGTCCTTGGTGATTGGGCCACCTGATGGTCCTTGTTTGCTCTTGTCGTTACGAGTTAAGTCCGGACTGATGATTTCCCAGCTCTGTCCCTCGTTTGTGCTCTTGAACAGAACGTTAGCCGCAGCGTAGAGCGTGTCGTTATCGTGTGGCGAAAAGACGAGTGGAAAGTTCCATTGGAAACGATATTTCGAACCTTCAGCGCCCGAGCCCATCGGGTTGTTTGGGTAAGGATTGATGTCGCGCAACTGACCAGTACGATGATCGTACCGCGTGGTGAGTCCATCGTATGAACCGGCGAACACTATGTTGGAATCCTTGGGCGACGGGGCAATCCAGCCAGACTCGCCACCACCAACGTCGAACCAGTCACTGGTGCCGATACCTCCTTCGGTGTTACGGCTGCTGATGCGAATCGTCGAGTTATCTTGCTGCGCGCCGTAAACGTGATACGGAAAATCGTTGTCGAGCGCGACACGATAAAACTGTGCTGTCGCCTGGTCCTGTTCGGTCCAACTTCTACCACCATTAAACGAAACATTCGCGCCACCATCGTTGCTCTCGATCATGCGATTTGAATCGTCGGGCGCAATCCACAGATCATGATTGTCGCCATGAGGCACTTGAATCGACGCCCAGGTTCGGCCGCCATCATTTGACCGGTAGAAACCGGTGTTAAGAACATAAACCGTGTCAGGATTCTTGGGATCGGCATAGATGCGTGTGTAATACCAGGCTCTTTGGCGAAGTCGACGCTCCTCATTCACCTTGGTCCATGTTTTTCCCGCGTTGTCCGAACGAAAGACTCCGCCATCTTCAGCTTCAACGATTGCCCAGACACGTTCGGGATTGGCAGGAGAAACAGTGATACCCACTTTGCCAATCACGCCGCGTGGCAATCCAGGATTGCGAGTCAACTCAGTCCACGTGTCACCGCCATCGGTTGATTTAAAAAGACCGCCACCTGGACCACCGCTTTCCAGCGTCCAGGGTTTTCGATAAACCTCCCAAAATCCCGCGTATAAAACATTTGGATTTGTTGGATCCATTATCAGATCGATTGCGCCTGCCTTGTTTCCGCGACTGAGAACCTTTTCCCAGGTTTTGCCACCGTCTTTCGATCGGAAAACACCACGTTGATCGTTTGGTCCCCAAACATGCCCAAGTGCGGCGACGTAAACCAGGTCAGGATTCTTCGGATGTACTCGAATACGCGAGATCTGGCGTGTGTCTTCCAATCCAATTCGTTTCCATGTCTTGCCCGCATCGTTTGACTTGTACATGCCATCACCGTGCGAAACATTGCCGCGAATCGGCGACTCCCCCATGCCAACGTAAACGGTGTTCGGATCAGAATCAGATAATCCAATTGCACCCACTGAACCAGTACCAAAAACCGAGCCATCACTAACGGATTCCCAATCGATACCTCCATCAGTTGTCTTCCAGACACCACCTCCAGTTGCGCCAAAGTAATATACGAATGGTTGCGACGCGACGCCCGCAACAGCGGTGCAACGTCCACCTCGGTATGGGCCAATGTTTCGCCACTGCAGAACCTTGAGTGTGTCTGCAGGAGATGCTGAATTCGTTTGACTGGAGGCGATCGTCGAGGGGAATACTATCGCGAGCAGTAAACAAAAGATGGCGCACTTGTGAGACGCCTGGAACGTCTTAAACATTCGAGTGAACTCCTTTGGTTTGCCGGTTGATTAAAGACTGATGGCTTGCGTCGCGAATGATAACAATTATCGTGAGAATCTGTCGTGGCTTCCCAAAACTTCTCTGCGTCTCAGCGGACTCTGCGCCTCTGCGTTGAAAACCAATTCACGGCTTCTTTAGCGCGGAGACGCAGAGTACGCCGAGACGCAGAGATTGAACTTAGGTCTCTTCACGTAACGGCCTGCTCATTAGCTCCTGCACTGCCTCTTGCGCCGTCTTGCCTTCATACAACACCGCGTGAACTGCATTTGTGATTGGCATCTCGAGACGCCTCTTATCTGCCAGACGCTTAACAGCTGCCGTGGTGTTGATACCTTCCGCAACTTCATGCATGCCCGCAGTGATCACTTCAAGTTGAATACCCTTTCCCAACTGTTCACCTACAAAGCGGTTTCGTGAAAGACTACCGGTGCAAGTCAAGACCAAGTCGCCCAGGCCCGCCAGTCCCATCAACGTCTCGAGTTCTGCACCTTCACTCATTGCCAAGCGAGTCATTTCAGCTAATCCACGAGTAATCAAAGCTGCGACGCTGTTTGTTCCAAAGCCTAACCCAACTGTCATACCCGCCGCGATCGCCATCACGTTCTTCACCGAACCACCCAGTTCAGTTCCAATGACATCACGATTGGTATAGACACGCAGGTTTTCAAAACTAAAAAGCTGCTGTACAAGCAACGCAGCATTCTGATTATCGCTCGCAGCAACAATCGCAGTGGGATGTCGCGCTGCAACTTCTTTCGCGAATGATGGTCCAGACAAACAAACAAAGTCGAAATCCGACCCTGCAACTTCCGCCACGACTTCAGAAATGCGTTTCCCAGTTTCAATCTCAATGCCTTTTGAGGCGCTGACGATTACAGAATCAGGAGCCAGTGAAGCTGACATCCTTTCAAGCAAGTCTCTTAAAGTATGTGAAGGAGCCGCAAGAACTACGACTCGACTGCCAGCGACGACCGACTTCAAGTCGTTTGTCGATGTAACTGTCTCCGGAAGCTGTTGATCAGTCAGGTAGAGTGGGTTCTTTCGTTCGCTCACAATACCGCTAACGACTGCTTCACTCCGCGACCACAAGTTCACATCAAGACCTGCACGTCCGGCAATAATTGCCAACGCGGTTCCCCAACTCCCTGCTCCAATTATCGCGATTCGAGACATCTAATCCTGAAACGGTCTAAAACATTTTTAGACACGGTAGCCTCTGGAGACTGTGTCAAAACTTAACTTGGTGAAGTCAGTACCACCGCTGCGGTGGCGGGTGGGTCTGTTCCAGATATATTCGCATTGGCAGCATAGACCGACCCGCTACCCGCGCGGTGGTGACTTCTTGATACTGAATTGCGTTAACACAGTCTTTTTAGCCGTGGGGTCGGTCCTCAAAACTTATTCTCTGTTCCGCTCAACAGTCTCCGAATGTTAAACCGATGAGCGTAAACAATCAGCAGCGCTCCAATAAGGGTCGCCATGAGTGTAGGTAGATCCTTTGAAGTTCCTTTCAACGAACCCTCAATCCACACAAACATCGGAACTGCGATCGCAGCAGTCATCGACCCTAGTGACACATAACGCGTCAACCAAACTACAACCAGAAAGATCACTCCAGCGCAAACCAACGGTAACGGAGCAAGCACCGCAAACACGCCAACGCCAGTCGCCACTCCCTTACCACCGCGAAACCCTAGCCATACCGGAAAGATGTGGCCCAACATTGCGAGAACTCCACTAGCTGCAATCCACCAGGTTGCGCTCCCTGCATCAGCCAACAATAGTTTCGCAATTAGGACCGCCGCGGCTCCTTTCAAGGCATCAAGCAGAAGCGTTATGACTCCAGCCGACTTCCCTGCGCGGCGTGAGACGTTTGTCGCGCCCGTCCCACCTGACCCGGTTTCGCGTATATCACTTCCTGTTTTTGCGCTGACAATGAGGTAACCGAAGGGTATTGAACCGAGAAGATAACTCACCACCATTGAGATGAGCACACGCATATGAAGAGCAAAACATCCTCAGAGGGCACAGATTGACACAGAAATCGAGCGGCACAGACGCAAACTCAATCAGTCTGTTTTCTGTGTAACAAACCGACAACTTCTTGTTCTCTCAGCAAGGTTTTTTCACGTCCGAAAGCATCGAGTTACAAGTCCACTCTCTGCGTCTTCTCAGCGTTCTCGGCGTCTGCGTTAAGCTCAATTCCCAAGACGCTCAAACTAGACAAGGGCACATCATCGCAGAGACTCAGAGAACGCTGAGGATGCGCAGAGGGCTGAGATGCTACCCGAGTCGAACGGTTTTCAACATTTGTTGGTTGCGGCCCCAGTTGCTCTATGAAATCGGCCAAATCTGTGGATAAAGTTTTTAGATCAGTCTTCGTCTCAATAGATCTAAAGCCGCTTGCGACGCGCGCCAACGAATTAAATTTCGATCGCCGGGAAGTTTAAGCTTCCTATGTTCAGTGCCTGCTTCATAGGACAGCGCAATGAATACTGTGCCTACAGGTTTTTCTTCAGTGCCACCATCTGGACCAGCTATTCCGGTCACAGATAATCCAAAGTCGGTACCCGCTCGTTTGCGAATTCCTTCCGCCATTGCTTCGGCAACTGGCGCACTCACCGCGCCATGTTCAAGTAAAAGCATCGGCTCGACACCAAGTGTTCGGGTTTTCGCATCGTTAGAATATGCAACAACACCCTCGATGAAATACTTCGATGAGCCGGGCACATCCGTCAGTCGCTGAGCGATCAATCCTCCTGTACAACTCTCCGCAACGCCGATTGTATAGCCTCCGACGGACAGCTTTAATCCCACAACTTGCTCCATTGTTTCTCCCGCAAACGAAAAGATCGCCGTCCCAAGTTGTTCTTCGATTTCTGACGAGACTTTTCCAAGGAGCGCTTGAGCTTCGGCATCAGTACGACCTCTCGCCGTCAGGTGCACTTCAATTTCACTCTGATTGAAAAGAATGGTTGTTTGCGGATTCTCGTACTTCGTGTAAACCGGGGCAATCTTCTCGTCGACTGCCGATTCACCCATTCCTGCCACACGCAAAATCTGCCGAACTACTCGCAAACTCCCAGAGCGACTGCCAAGTCGTTCACGTACATAATTCTCAAACATTGGACGCATTTCGCGCGGTGGCCCAGGCAATAGGACAATGGCTGTTCCCTGGTGTTCCAGGAACATTCCCGGCGCCGTACCGTTCGGATTTGGAAGAACGACGGCATCTTCAATCACCATCGCTTGCCTCGAATTTTGCGCGGGCATCACGACACCAAAACTTTCGAACCGCTTCTTGATTTCAGCGAGCACAGTTTCGTCGAGCAATAGCCGGCGGCCAAGCGCCCTCGCCGCAATCTTGCGCGTGATGTCGTCTTCAGTTGGACCAAGGCCTCCGGTAGTAATCACAACCTTCGACCGGCGCACAGCATCTTTGATCGTTTCTTCGAGACGCGCGTCGTCGTCACCTACGATTGTTTTGAGTTTGACTTCGATACCGAGTCGGTTGAGTTGTTCGGTTAACCAGAGACTGTTGGTATCGGTGCGGTCGGGCGCGAGGAGCTCCGAACCGATGGCGACAATTTCAGCGGAGAGAGATTCAAACAAACCAGAGACCTTCAGTTGATTCCCGTTCCACCGTCTTCGGGATAGATGTCTTGCAAGACTTCGGTAATCGGAGGCGGTGCTCCAGTGTTTACACGGCGCTCAACTGGCTCATCTTTACCTTTTGTTGAATTCAAAAGCGAGCTTTCGTTTTCGACTGAACCTCTACTCTCGGTTAGCAATCGTTCAGCGTTCCGGCGTCGATAACGCTCCAGGTTTCTGATCGCACCGAGAACCAATGGCGAGATTGACGGATCCTGCTCCAACTCACGCAACATGGAAACATACCGGCGCAATTGTGGTGACGGAGCAATGCGATACTCTTCGGCAAAATCCCTTAGTTCTACGCGCGACAAATATTCCACTGCTGCTTCATGATTGCCAATCTTGTTGTAGAGCGCGCCCAGCGCGAACAACTGTAACGGCGGCGGATCAGGGATCACATCAAGTGCGCTTTCACCCTGGTCGATCACATCTGCTACTTCAAATGCAAACCAACGGCGATCCTCATCTCTAAGAATAGAATCAGCCGCCAGGTAGAATTGAAAGATTCCACGCAACTCGCGATGTTGTGATCGTCTTGAAACAAACCAGATCACACTAACAACTACCGCGACCAAAAGTATGAGCGAAGGAGCAATCCCAAGAAGGTCGAGCAAGGCTACGATCAGCACAACTGCAATTGCTTTCTGCACGAATCGTCTATTGCTCGATGTCATGAGGTCCTCCCCTTTGTTCTACTTCAGTCGTTCGATTATTGCGCTCCCGGCTTGTTGAGTTGAAAGTTGGCCGCCCAGGTCTTTCGTCGTCTCAGTTGCGGCAATCGCATCACCAACTGCCCGTTCAATTTGATCACTCTGTTTTGGGAAGCCGAGGTATTTTAGCATCATCGCAGAAGTCAGAATAGCTCCAAGCGGATTCGCAATTCCTTTCCCGGCGAGCGGCGGCGCACTGCCATGAACAGGTTCAAATAGCGAAACACGACCAGGATGAATATTGCCTGAGGCTGCGAGTCCAAGACCTCCCTGAATTGCCGCGCCAAGATCTGTGAGGATGTCTCCGAAAAGATTGTTACTAACTATTACATCGTACTGACCAGGATCGAGAACCATGAACATAGCCATCGCATCGACGTATTGATGGTTTGTTTCGATGCCCTGATATTCTTTAGCGACTTCTTTGAACACGCGTTGCCAGAGATCGCCACCAAACCGCTGAACGTTCGACTTGTCTGCCATAGTAACGCGCTTGCGCCCTTCTGCTTTTGCGTACTCGAAAGCGGCAACAATGATTCGTTCAACTCCGGACCGTGTGTTGACTTCCTCCTGCAACGCGATTTCGTCAGCTGTGCCTCGCTTTAGAAACCCTCCAGCGCCACAGTACGCACCCTCTGTGTTTTCTCGAAAGACTACAAAATCAATATCGTTAGTCTTACGATCACGCAACGGTGTGAGTCGTTCGTGAAGCAAACGCACCGGGCGGAGATTGATATACAGATCGAGTCCTCGTCTCATTCCCAACAAGATGTCTTCGGCATGTTTGTTGGAAGGCACCCGCGGATCGCCGAAAGCGCCGGCAAGAATCGCGTCGAAGCCTGACAGTAACTCCAATCCCCCCTCGGGAAGGGTGATTCCCTCTTTGAGGAACTTGTCAGCTCCCCAATCAAACTCGGTCAATTCCAGTTTGACGTCATTAAGCGCAGCTATATGCCGCAGAACGCGCACCGCTTCCGCGGTAACTTCTGGTCCAATACCATCTCCCGGGATTACAGCAATCTTCTTCATGCGGATTGGGTCCTACAAAACCAGATGAACAGCGACACCTGTTATTGACTGTCTTAAATGACAACTGATAAATGACAAATGATCAATGATAAATAAGAGCGACCATTCAACCCATCACTAATACGGCACGCAAAGAACCGGCACTCTCGTCCCGCGAAGCACCTTCTCTGCCGTCGAACCAAACAATAGTTCGTCACCTTCAGGCGGCGTTGAGCGTCCTTTCACTCCCATCACAATCATTGGCAAATCCAGATCGCGCGCAATCTTCAAAATCTCAACAAACGGGACGCCGATTACAATCATTCTCTCGACGTTAACGCCAGCCGTCTCAAGTCCTTCGAGCGTGTTGTTGAAATTTATGTCCGCCAACTCTTTTAAGCGGGTTCTGATTTCTTCAGAGGTCCCCAGTCCAGCCGCTACAGCATCTTCGAGAAAATGCTCATCGATCACGTGCAATAACGTTAGATCTCCTTCTGGAGATGCCATTCCAATTGCTACTCTCAAAGCATTTACTGAACACGGCGAGAAGTCTACAGGCACTAATATTTCAGGTGATGTAAGCATCATTCCCTCTCTTGGGCGTCCCCTCCGTGGGTCCCCTCGCTAATACAATAACCGGCTCTCATCCGGGAGGGGCGGCCACGGAGGGACGCCCCTACTTCAGTCGCTCCGCAATTTTCGGCAAACTCGCAAGCACCGTCTCACCAACTATCTTCATACTCTCTGCTGATACTTTGTCTATTGTATCGTCAGCGCGATGCCAGTATGGATAACTCGATAACTGAATCACATCCACGGACGGAATACCGACCTTCACAAACGGCTCATGATCGTCACCGCCTACGCCTTCTTCTCGATCGAGAAAGATCTTTTTATGCCCAAGTTCGCGTCCAGTCTTCCAGATGATGTCCTGCAACCAACGCGTGCTCATTGAATCGCGGCCCACCTCGAGGTTCTTATAGCCCATCATGTCTAGCAGAATCATCGCACCAATGTTAGTCACTTCGTTACGTTGCTGGAGCTGCGCCACGTAGCGTCGACTTCCATAAGTATTATCTGGCCCATCAGGATTCTCGCACTCTTCCCACCCTTCGCAAAATGCCTCTTCACCGTCGAAGAATACGAGACGAAGAGTTGCTTTCGACTTTTCAGTGGCACTTCCGAGAACGCGACCGATTTCCAGCAAAGTGGCAACCGACGTAGCCGGATCGTTCGCACCAACGAAGACCATGTCGTCAAAGAGTTTTGTATCGTAGTGGCTGCTGATCAGAATGACATGATTGGACTCTCCGGGAATCTCCGCGATGATGTTGACCATCTTCTTCGGTCCCCTGGGTGTGGTCGCCGAAAACTCATCCGTGAAAACAGAGAGTCCGAAAGATTTCAGCTCACGAATAATGTACTGTCGCGTCTTCTCGAGTGGTTCCGAACCAACAGGTCTTGGTCCAAAGTTCAGCTGTTGCCGGACATGTTGCATAGCGCGCTCGCCGTCAAAGTTGACGACGCTGTGAGTTGGCAGTGGTTTTGGGCGAGTTGAAACGCTGACGCGCGGATTTGGTGGCAGTTCTTTGCGCGGGCAAGCACCGAAGATCAGAGGTGAAAATAGAATCGGGAGGATTAAGAATTGTCGCCTATGAAACATCTTCACAGAAACCAGATCGCCAACTGCTGGGACCGCAGGCGTCCCCGCCTGCCTCCGATTCGATAAAGGTGTGCTTGGGTGATCAGCAATCTAAAGCCTTGACCGTCAGCTTCAACTACTCTTGACTTGTTTTTTCGGCATTCGCAGCCCGCATGCGTTTCATCACCGAATCAAATGCACGCGACCCTAGCGAGAGAGGCTTTTCAATAGCGGCATCAAAAGCTTCCGACATCGTTATCGCCTCAAGTTGAAGCAGGGTGGCTATCTTCTTTTGCAGGGGTAACTCGCCAAACTTTTTGCGAACGTCAGCATCCGTTGGGTTATTCGCATTTGCACCAACAGTGCGCGACGTGACATTCACTGTGACTTCTCCAGGACTCTCGATTTTCACCTGGCAGCCGAGTCGATAAGTTGAATCAAGCTCGGAATCGGCGAGAAACTTATCTTCCTCGAGACTGCGCGGCGACAGCAATTCGTTGCCGGCGCCAATTCTGACGAGGCAGCTATGATTCTGGTCACCACGGGCACAGTGCGCTCCTAGCGAGACACCCAAACGTCGACTGGCGTCAATTAGATAAGTACCGGGCGCCACGACTCCGCTGATTCCGGAAGGTTCAAACGTTATAACAACGCTCATACTCTTCTCCCCTCAGGTTCAAATTGATTCTTAGTTGGAAATTACACCTGAAAACGTTGTATGGCAAAAGGATCCCCTGATTTCATCAATTTCACAGAGCCACCTGGCCGATAATCTACGCTTTCTGTGTAACAAACCGACAACTTCCTCGGCGTCTTCTTAGAACTTTGGAGCACCGCCCTTGCGGCGCCACCCGTCAAGTTTCATCTGGTTATCTGCTTGTCATCAAATAAGCAGGGACGCTGTTGGTTACGGCGCCAGCAGCCGCAATCTGTGAACTGGGTGAATGGATTTCGGTTAACGCGAGCGAGCAGCAACTTGTCGTAGATGAGGAGTGAGCTCACTACCCGGTTGCTTCTTTGCGCGACGACATTCCGCGCAGATGCCAACAATACGGAGGAGATGTTCGGTGATCTCGAATCGGTGCTTCGCGGCCATCTTGTCCTGAATGGCTTCGAGTTCGGCTGAGAAAAACTCGATGATCTTGCCGCATTCCAGGCAGATCATATGGTCATGATGTTGATGTTTGTATTTGTGTTCGTAGTGGGTTCGATTGTCGCCAAAGCGCACCTCACGCGCGAGTCCCGCTTCAGCTAACAACTTCAAAGTTCGATAGACAGTTGTTTGACCGACGGTTGGATCTTTTTGTTTGACGATTTGGTAAAGGTCTTCGCTTGAGAGGTGTTCTTCGGTGCGCAGGAACACCTCCAGAATGAGATCACGCTGAGCCGTGCGTTTCAGACCTTTCTTCTGGATGTGTTTAAGGAAGACTTCCTGCTCTTCGGCGATAGACTTTTGTGCACTCAAGGTGAGTGAATTGTAGCATGGCACGCTAAAGGTTTGAACTCGTCGGTCTGTTATTGGTTCTTTGTGTTTTGTACTTCGTGAGCACAGCAGTATTCCGCCAGCCCTGAGCACAAAGCAGTATTCCGCCAGCCCGATTGTTCGATTTCAGATTCGCATGTTATGTTCACACGCGTGCCGGGGTGGCGGAATGGCAGACGCTGCGGACTTAAAATTCGTTCCTCGAAAGAGGGTGAGGGTTCGAGTCCCTCCCTCGGCACCAATCACATCAATAGTTTAGAGAGAGTGCCTGTTCCCAGGTGAAAACGCGCAACGGAGTTTACTCCGTTGCCTCACTCGTTTTCCGTGGAATTATTGGGGAACTCGAGTTGAGATGAATACCAAACATCCCTCATCTCCTAGCGGACTCGAACACTGAAAGTCTGCAATTAACCGTAAACAGAGTGTAGCTTGACCGCATCTTGACTCCTGTGCTCGCTTACCCCAGCGATAGAACACTCGCGATTCACCTGAAGGTGTGATCAATGCTCTCACCGGCCTTACACGCGTTCTGGGCTATCGCAAAGTCTTTGTGCGTTTCATGATAGGTCAAAAGGCCTGCCCGGCTAATACAGGGGAGCGCGAAGGCAGCGATTCTAATAGTGGTTCTTCCACGGACGCTGGGCACAATCAAGTTCGCCTGCTTGCACGATTAGTCTGAAACGGCTTTCGAATTCATGGGCAAGCCTGTATTCGGTCGTGCTTACAACTAGCGACCTCCGTAGTTCAAATCATCAATTCGTATTGCTGCAGTGGTTCCTCAGATCGTAGACTGCTCCCCTTACTGCAGCCCCGCTTCAAGACTCATCGCAAGGAGATTTATGAAGGCTGCGTTACATCTACTCACCTCAAGACCGTTCTTGACGGCGACGGTTTCGTTCGTTCTCATACCGCTTTGCATTCAAATCAGTGCTGCCCAATCTACCGCGTCCATTGAAGGTCGAATTACCGATCAGAATGGTGGACTTGTTAGCAATGCCGAAATTAAAGCACTCAATCGTTCGATCGCGGTTGAGCGGAAGACCGCTACCGATGATTCCGGTCGTTATGAAATCAACGCCTTACCGGTTGGTGAGTATCGAATCGAAGTACGAGCAAAAGGCTTTCGAACAGAAGTTCTGCCCAGAACTGTGTTGGAGGTCGCCCTGCGCGTCACCCAGAACTTTCAGCTTGATGTCGGAGATGCTTCCGCGGAAGTAACGATCAACTCGAACGATGGAACACTTGAGCAAGCCGATTTATCGGTGGGCCATCTAATAGATCGACGCACTGTTCAAGACATTCCGCTCAACGGACGCCATTTCATTGACCTTGGTCTGCTCGCCCCTGGCTCGGTTACTCCGCCGCAGAATGGCAATCTCTCAGCGCCGACGCGCGGCCAGGGTTCCCAAGCAATGAACACTGCCGGCAATCGCGAAGACACCGTCAACTTTCAAATCAACGGGATCAATTTTAACGACCTGATCAATAACATCATCACGATGTTGCCACCGATCAGCGGCCTACAGGAGTTCAAAATCGATAACTCGACTTTCAGCGCTGAATATGGACGAAACTCTGGATCGGTGGTTAATGTCGCCACCCGATCAGGCACAAATGCATATCATGGTGAGTTGATTGAATACTTCCGCAATGATGCTCTGGACGCTCGCAACTTCTTTGATTTCACTTCCAGTCAGGCCCAACCGTTCAAGCGCAATCAGTTTGGCGGCTCATTCGGTGGTCCTCTCAAACTCCCGCGCTTTGGCCAAGGCGGATCGGCGATCGGTTATGACGGGAAAGACCGAACGTTCTTTTTCATCACTTACGAAGGGCTGCGCCAGAGACAGGTCGTTAATCTGAATACGGTGGTTCTCAGCGATGCGCAGCGCACTGCGGTTACTGATCCGATAATCAAAGGGTTGCTCAACCTGATTCCGCGCGCGAACTTTATTGATTCTTCGAGTGTGTCGCGCTTTGTTGGAGCAACTCCTGCCCGGGTCCTAGTTGATCAGTGGTCCTTCGATTTAAGTCACAACCTGACTTCCAAGAATCGACTGCACGGTTATTACACACTCCAGCGCGATGATCGGAACGAACCAACACTGCTGGGTAATACGCTGCCGGCCTTTGGCGATATCCGGAAAAATTTTAAGCAAATTCTCACCGTCAACTTGATTAGCGTATTGAATCAAACCATGGTCAACGAGGCGCGGTTTGGCTTCAATCGATTCTCAAGAT
>JADMIO011283417.1_pt1 | contig 40370 bp, 23 predicted proteins | sample 8958161 | NCBI WGS metagenome assembly JADMIO01 (sample SAMN16585339, study PRJNA669376) | soil metagenome | isolation source: Crop rotation soil | place: USA: Cullars Rotation, Alabama | collected 2011
GCCGCGACTTCAAGTCACGTGAATTCCAAGCTTCGGATCCCACTGTGCTGGAAAGCCGGAGCGCCCCCGCCCCGGTACAGCGGGGGTTTGCCCAACGCGGAAAAATGTGCCCAGATGGCGACGTGGTTGCGACGAGACCCCGCTACGCGAACTACCGCCCCCCGAAGGGGCATCCCTTGTGCTGGGTGTTCAAGGCCAAGCCGCTCGTGCTCGCCTATCTGTCGTGGGGCCACCGCTGGTACGGCGATGCGCCGGCCAACGCACGCGCGCACGACGGCTGGCACTACTTTGTGGTGCTGGCGGGCACGCCGCTGCTGCACGTCAACGGCCGCACGCTGCCGACCCGGCCGGGCCTCGTGAGCGTGGCGCATCCGGACTGCGTAGTCGGCCACAGCGACCTGCCGGGGCAGCGGTGCGAGATCCTCACGTGGGTGTGGCGTCCGCCGCCCGCGCACTCGGCGCTGCGCCCGGAGGACGCCGGCTCGCTACGCCTCTTCGTGGACCGGGCCGGCCTGCGCCGCCTGAAGAATCTCCACGTGCAGTGCCGGGAGGCGGTCGCCCGCGCCAACGAGCGCAGCCAGCTCCAGCTCCTCGCGACGCGGCTACAACTGGACCTCGAGCTGCTCGACGCGCGCGAACACCGCCGCGCGGCCGACGGCGATTTCCGCATCGAGCTCGCGACCGACTTCCTGCGCAGCCACCTCGAGGAACAGGAGCCGGTGAAGCGGCTGTGCGAATACCTCCATGTGTCCGAGGCGTCGCTCAAGCGGCTGTTTCACCAGCACACCGGCCAGAGCCCGCGGGACTTCGCGCTCGGTTGGCGGATGCGCTGGGCGCAGGAGCGGCTGCGGCGGCCGGGCGCCTCGGTGAAGGCCGTGGCGTACGCGCTGGGCTACCGGCACCCGAACGATTTCAGCCGGGCGTTCAAGCGGCATCACGGGCTGCCGGCCAGCGGCGTACTCGCGCGGGGCGCGTGAGGCGGCGGACTGACCGGACGTGCGGGCGCTTTGTGGCCGACGAGGGGCGGACGGGGACGATGAAGCGCCTGCCAGCAGGCGGCCTACCGCGCTCAGAACTTCACTGTCGTCGTCAACCGCGCCGTCGTGGCCGGATAGGGGCTCACGGTGAGGCGGCTGGCGGGCTGCCAGCCGAACTTGCGGTTGGTGACATTGTCGACGTTCAGGTTGAACGACCACCGGTCGTAGCGGTACGAGGCCCCGGCGTTGAAGACGTGCCACGCGGCGGTGTAGAAGCCGGGCAGGCGCGGGACGCCGGTCGTGGTGAAGCCCGTGATGGTCTCCGCGGCGGCCTCGCCGAAGTACGACACCGCGCCGAACACGCTGAGGTTTTTCAACGCCCCCTCGGTGACCGAGTAGCGCGCGAGGGCGTTGGCCATGTGGTCGGGGACATTGCGGACGCGGCGCTTGAAGGCATCGCGGTACTCCATGTCGGTGTAGCTCGCGATCACGGAGAGGTTTTTCGTGACGCCGCCGATGAGGTTGAACTCATAGCCGCGGCTCGTGTTGTTCGTGAGGATGTTGCCGGCGGCGCCGGGATTGATGTTCGCGAGCGGGTTGGGGCTGGTGACATTGGTCTGCTGCATCTGGAAATGCGTCGCGGTGAAGGACAGGCGCTGGTTGAGCCACTCGCTCTTCACACTGATCTCATGCTGCCGGCCCTGCGACCAGAGCGGCTGGCTCACGCCGTTGCCGCTGTTGAAGGTCGTGAGATTGGCGTTGGTCGAATAGGTGTAATAGGCGGAGAGGCCCTTGGCGGGCTTGACCAGAAAACTGCCGATGTAGGAATCGCGCTGGCCGGAGAGGACGGCCGGCGTGCCGACGAGCGCGAGCGTGTTCGGATTCAGCGAGTACTGCTGGCTCTGCACCCAGGTGCGCGTGGCGCCGCCGGTGACAAAGGCGCGCTCGCTGAAGAACCCGGCCTTGAACAGCGCGTAGGCCTGCTTCTGCGTCGCCTGCGCCTCGCTGCGGTTGGTGAAGGTGAAGGCGGTCTTGAGGTCGGGCCGCGGTGCGTCCTGGCCCTCGCCGGTGAAGAGGTTGACGTTGGGCATCGGGGCGGTGCCGGTGCGCGAGGGGAAGTTGTGGTTGTGATTGTAGGCCCAGCCGGCGACGGGCTGGAGCGTGAAGCCGCTGAAGTTAAAGTTGGCGGCGTAGTCGTTTTGAAACGAGTGCATCACGCCGATGCCCTTGTTGTAGCGCCACACCACGGGCACGGCGGCGGGGTTGAAGGCGGGCGCGGCGCTGACCTCGCCGGTGGCGTTGTCGAAGGTGGTCGAGTTCGTGGCGCTCGCGGGATACGCGCTGTCGCCGACGTTGTTGTGCGAGAGGAGCTGGCCGCCGAGGCGCATGCTGACGACCTTGAAAATCGTGCCGGTGTAGAGGAGCTGGAGGGAGTTGGTGCGCTCGACCGTGATACTGTGGGAATTGACGCCGTTGCGGCCGTTGTAGGTGACACCCGGGGTCTGCGGCGTGTCGGGCAGGATCGCGCTGCGGATCGAGGTCGGCTCGTAGATGAGCCAGCCGTTGTCGTTGGGCGCGGAGGCGTTTTCGTAGGCCTTGTAGTCGACGCCGATGTACTTGAGCGTGATCTGCGAGGTCGGATCGATCTGGTAGAGCAGCATGGCGCCGACGGTCCATTTCTGGAAACCGCCGGGGATGTAGGTGTCGGTGTCCTGCGCGGTGCCGATGAGGCGGTAGGCGAGTTTCTTGCCGTCACCCACGAAGGTCACTGGACCGGTGGTGTCGAAGGCGACCTTCTGCGCGCTGTAGTTGCCGACGATGGCCTTGAGCGTGGTCTCGCGGTGAAAGAGCGGCGATTTGGTCACGACGTTCATCGAGCCGCCGGGGGTGCCCGTGGGATTGAGGATGGCGTTGGGCCCCATCACGATCTCCACGCGCTCCATGTACTCGGGCTCGATGGTGTCGATCGCACTGCTCGTGCCGGGGATGAAAGTGTTGGTGAAATTGTCGACGGTGCGGGTCTGGCTCTCGAAACCGCGGAAGTTCATGCGGTCGTTGATGCCGCCGTTGGTGCCGGCACCGCGGCCGTTGCCGACGCCCGCGAAGTACCGCGCGGCGTCGAAGGTGCTGTTGGCCCCGAGGTCATCGAGGAGCTCGCGCGAGAGGACGTTGACCGAGATCGGGGTGTCGATCAGCGCGCCGCGGATGCGGGCGAGCGACATGGTGTCGACGGGGCGGTAGGGATCGCCCTTCTCGGCGGACACGCTGAACTGCGGCAGCGCGACGACCTCCTCGGCGGAAGCGGTCGGGCGCCCGGGCGAGGAGGGTGCGGCGGTCTGGCCGCGGATGGACAGGAGCGGGGCGAGCCCAAGCAGGACAACGCCAGGGCGAACGGAGCGGGGGAAGTTCACGGCAGGGAGGGGGGTTGGGTGCGAGGTCGCGGCGGAAAAACCGGTCCGCCACAGGCTGTCCGGAGCGGACGGGCCCGGGGGTGGTTCAAACGCCCGCTCCCCGCGCGGCTCAAGCTGCGACATCTAGCAGTAGGTGCGGGTGAACGATCCTGCTACGCCCCCGGGCCGATCAACGGGCGCAGAACGCGTCCGCCCACTTCGGGCTCGCTTGAGCGGTCCGATTGGGGTTTTCGTGCGTCTGGCTGGCTACCCATCTGGCACCCCTGAAACTTCTTCCGCATCCCCCTCGCGCTCTCCTCCCTCCCCCATGACCTGGAAAAAATCCTCCCTCCTCCTCCTCCTCGCCCTCGGCGCCGCGCTCGCGCGCGCCGATGAAAAAGACGGCAAGCCCTATCCCGAGGGCTACACCGACACGCCGCTGATCACGCCCAACAGCCAATGGAAAGTGCACGATCTCAATCGTCCGCGCCCGGACGCCGTGAAACCCGGCGCGAAGCCCGGTGACGCCCCGGCCGATGCGATCGTGATCTTCAACGGCAAGGACACCTCGGCGTTCGCCGGCAAGGACGGCGTGGCCTGCCCATGGAAAATCGACAACGGCGAGCTGATCGTCGACGGCGGCGATGTCTGGTCGAAGCAGAGTTTCGCGAGCTGCCAGTTCCACATCGAGTGGAAGACCCACCCGAAGACCTACGGCAATTCGCAGAAGAAGGGAAATGCCGGCGTGTTCTTCATGGACCGCTACGAGATGCAGATCCTCGACTGCGAAAACAACCCCACCTACGCCGACGGCATGGCGGGCGCGGTCTACGGTCAGACGCCCCCGCTCGTCAACGCCGTGCGCCCCGCCGGCGAGTGGCAGACCTACGACATCCTCTTCACCGCGCCGGTCCTCAAGGCCGGCAAGGTCGTCGAGCCCGCCTACGTGACGATCATCGCCAACGGCATCGTCGTCCAAAATCACACGGCGATCCTCGGGCCGACGCTGCACCGCAAGGCCACCAACTACGACGGCACGTTCCCGGACAAGGCGCCCTTCCGCTTCCAGGATCACAAGAACAGCATCCCCGACCGCTTCCGGAATATCTGGGTGCGGCCGCTGTGAGCGCCGGACTCAGATAAATGAAAGGTCGAAGCCGCATCCGCAATGGTGCGGCTTTTTTGTTGGTAGCGGCGAGCGCCAGCGAGCCGACGGGCGAAGCGAACGTGGACCGCGGGTCGGCTCGCTGGCGCTCGCCGCTACGAGAGCCGGCCGCCCTTACGGCTCAAGCCACACATCTTGATAGTTGTGAAACCCGAGCGGCGAATTTTTCCAGCCGTGCACGGACGTGGCGACGAGGGTCGTGCGTGAGCCCCAGTAGAGCGGGGCGATGGGCATCTGCGTGAGCAGATAACTCTCCGCGCGCTGGAGGGCGGTGAAGCGGGCGGCGGGACTCGGCGCGCGGGCGGCGGCCTCGATCATCGCATCGTAGGCGGGGTCGGCGAAGCCGGTGCCGTTGACGCCGTTGCCGGTCGTGAAGATCGAGAGGTAGGTGAGCGGGTCGGGATACTCGCCGATCCAGCGGCCGCGGGCGATGGTGTAGTCGAGCGTGTCGAAGGTATCGAGGAGCACCTTGAACTCCTTTTGCGTGATCTGGACCTCGATGCCGAGATCGCGCCGCCACATCTGCTGCACGGCCTCGGCGATGCGCTGGTTGATCTCGTTGGAGATCGTCGTGAGCTCGATGGGCGGGAAACCTTTGCCGTCGGGATAGCCGGCGTCGGCGAGGAGTTTTTTGGCGGTGGCCAGATCACGCGTGACGTCGGGGGGCGGCGTATAGCCGGCGAGGCCGGTGGGCGTGAGCGCGGTGGCCGCGGTCTGGCCGCCGCGCAGGACATTTTTCACGATGGTCTCGCGGTCGATGGCGAGCGAGAGGGCGCGGCGCAGGCGCACATCGGAGAAGAGCCGGTGCTTGGTGTTGAAGCGGAAAAAATAGCTCTCGATGTACGGCTCCACGCGCAGCAACGCGGGCGCGTCTTTTTTGTACGCCTCGATCTTGCTGAGCGGGACGTCCCAAGTCGTGTGGAGCTGGCCGGCGCGGAAGGCGAGCTCCTGGTTCTGGGTGGATTCGCTGGGGTAGAAATAGATCTCGTTGAGGCGGACCTTGGCGGCGCCCCAGTAGTGCGGGTTCTTTTCGACGGCGATGTGCTGGTGGTCCTTCCACTCGCGGAGGCGAAACGGGCCGTTGCTCACGAGCGGCGCGGCGCGCGTCCACTTCGCGGTGCGGTCGTCGAAGCGCGCGCCGCCGCGCTCAACGGAGGCGGCATGCACGGGATAACAAACATTGGACTGCAGCACGGTGAGGAAATACGCCGTGGGCCGCTCCAGGGTGATCTCGACCGTGGTCTCATCGGGCGCACGAAAGCCCACGGCCGCGAAATCCGTGAGCTTCCCGCGCGCGAAAGCCTCGGCGTTCTTAACCGGGTAGAGCACGTCCTTGTACTCGGAGCCGAAGGCGGGTGTGAGCGCGCGACGGAAGGAAAACAGAAAATCGCGCGCGGTCAGCGGATCGCCGTTGGACCATTGCGCGCCGCGGCGAAGGTGAAACGTGTAGACGAGCCCGTCGGGCGAAACCTCCCAGCGCTCGGCGGCACCGGGACGCGGCTGGAGCGTCTCCTCATCGAGCGTGACGAGCCCCTCGAAGAGCGAGGAGAGGACGTTGTGGTCGACGCTGCCGCCGGCGAGCTGCGGGTCGAGCGACTGGACCTCGGCGCCGTTGCCGACGTGGAGGATGCCCGCGCGGTTGCCGTGGGCGACGGTGGTCTCGCGTTTCGCACAGGCGGAAAAAACGAGGACGGCCACGGTAAACGGAACGAAAAGAAGGCGGAGCGGGCGCGACATCACGGCGGCGACTGTTGCAAGGTGCATGCCCCACCGCAATCCGTGCGCGATTTTTGCGGCGCCTGTGACTTCGCCCTTGCATGCGCGGCGAAGGCCCGTTTCGTGCGGAACGAGCAAAGCCGACCCCTCGGCGGCCCGCGCCATGCTCATGCTTCGCACGATGCCCCCCTCGTCCGACACCCCCGCAGAGACGCGCACCACCGAACATGCGCGGTGGTTTGCCACGGAGGTGCAGCCGCATGGCTCATCGCTGAAGGAGTATGTGCGCGCGGCCTTTCCGGCGCTGGGCGATGCGGAAGATGTCGTGCAGGAATCGTTTCTACGGCTCTGGCGGCTGCGGGCGGCGACGCCGATCCGCTCGGCCAAGGCGTTTCTCTTCACCGTCGCGCGCAACATCGCGCTCGACTCCGTGCGGCGGTCGCGCAGCTCGCCGGTTTTTGCCGTGCCAGATTTGGCCGCGCTGCCCGTCATGGAGGAAGGGACCGATGTGCGCGGGGCCGCGAGTCGCAGCGAGGAAGTCGCGCTGCTCGCGGAGGCGCTGCAGTCGCTCCCACCCCGCTGCCGTGAAATCATCATCCTGCGAAAATTTCACCACCTCCCGCAAAAGGAGGTCGCGGCCCGCCTCGGCATTTCCGAACTCACGGTGCAGGAACAGGTGTACCGGGGGCTGCGGCAGTTGGAAAAAATTCTTACGAAGCGCGGGCTGATCCGCCCGTGGTCACCATGATGAGCAGCAGCACACGACAGGCCGGAGAACAGATCGCCGCCACCGCGGCGCAATGGGTGGCGCGCCGCGACGCCGGGCTGAGCGCGGAGGAGCGCACGGAGTTTGCGCACTGGTGCGCGGCCGACCCGCGCCACGCGTCCGCCGTCGAACACTACACCGCGACGTGGTCCGTGCTTGACCGCCCGCAGCAGTCTGGAGCGATCCTCGACGAACTGCGCGGACGCGTCCGCCGCCGCCGACAACAGGTGCTTGGCATGGCCGCCGCAATCGCGATGGCGTTGACCGCGGCCTGGCAGTGGCAGCGCCACGAGGCGACGGCGACCGCGGAAACAGTGGCGGCGACCGCCGGGGTCCTGCGCGCCCCCGAGACGCGCACACTGGCGGACGGCAGCGTCGTGGAGCTGAACCGCGGCGCGGAGATCATCGTGGAGTTTACGCCCGAGTTGCGGCGCGTGGTGCTGGTGCGCGGCACGGGACACTTCCAGGTGACGAAGAACCCCAAGCGGCCCTTCGTGGTCGAGGTCGGCGGGATGCAGGTGCGCGCGGTGGGCACGGCGTTTTCCGTGCAACGCGAAGCGCAACAATTTGAGGTGCTCGTCACCGAGGGACGCATCGCGGTCGAGCAACCGAGCGCCCCGGCCGCGGCAGCCGAACCGGCGCACGCCGCCCGGGCTCCGCTCGCGAGCGTGGGCGCCGGCGAACGCGTCGTCGTGCCGGTCGAGGTCGCGGCGGCTCCCCCCACCCCGCTCGCGGTCGTCAGCGTCTCGCCGGATGAGATGGCCGAACGGCTGACCTGGCGGGCGCGGCGCGTGGAGTTTTCCGACACCCCGTTGGACGAGGCGGTGGCGCTCCTCAACCGCTCGGGCCGCCGCACCGACGGCGTGCAGATCGCCCTCGACCCGGCGTCGCGAACACTCGCGCGGGAGCCGGTGAGCGGAGTGTTCAGCGCGGACAACGCCGAGGCGTTCGTGCGCGTGCTGGAGCTGAGTTTCGGCGTGCACAGCGAGCGGCAGGGCAACCAGATCGTGGTGTCGCGGCGCGACTGAGTTCGGAAGAAATAAAGGACTGATTTTTAGCCACAAAAAGGCGCAAGAAAACCGTCCGGCAAATCACACGTGCGTGCGCCTATAGGCGCGCGGAAATCTTTCGTCTGCCGGACGGTTTTTTTGCGCCTTTTTGTGGCCATCCTCTGCTTCTACTTGCACCCGCGTTCTCGCAGCCCTGCCCCCGCCGCGCGATTTTTACGCAAATAATCGTGCCAGATTTTTCGGGGCCGTTCGTCGCTGTTGGTATGACCCACCCCAGTTTGCCGCGCCCCGGACGGCGACTACGGGCGCTCGTGTGCAGCGCGCTCGTGTCGAGTTTTGCTTTCACCGTCGCCTTCGGCGCCGCGCCCACGAAAAAGACCTACGACCTGCCCGCGGACACCGCGGAGCGGGCGATCAAGCGCCTGGCCGAGCAGTCCGGCGTCGAAGTATTGTTCTCCAGCAATGTCGCGCGGGCCGTCCGCACCAACGCCGTGCGCGGCGACTTCACGCCGCGGGAGGCCCTCGACCAGATGCTCGCCGGCACCGGCCTCGTGTCGGCGCAGGACAGCGCGACCGGAGCGCTCACCGTCCGCCGCGAGGACTACGACCCAAACGGGGCAAGGGCGGCCGCGATCGAGAGCGCCCGCCCCCCAGCCAGTCAAAACCGGACAAGTGAGGTCGTCTCAAAATCCGACGACACCCTCATCCTCTCCCCCTTCGAGGTCACGGCCGAGGACGACGAGGGTTATCGCGCCACGAGCACGCTCGCCGGCACGCGCCTGCGCTCGGACCTGAAGGACCTCGCGGCGTCGATTTCCGTCGTCACGAAGGATTTCATGACCGACATCAACGCCACCGACATCACCTCGCTGCTCGTCTACACGGCGGGCACGGAGGTCGGCGGCTACGGCGGAAATTTCACCGGCATCTCGGACGCGGCAGCGGGCGGCGGCTTTGAGGATGCGCTGTTGCAGGTCAGCCCCGCCACGCGTTCGCGCGGCCTGATCGGCGCCGACGCCACGCGCAATTATTTCCGATCGGAGATCCCGATGGACAGCTACAACCTCGACCGCGTCGAGATCAGCCGCGGCGCCAACGGCCTGCTCTTCGGTCTCGGCAGCCCCGCCGGCATCGTCAATTCCGGCATCGTCAAGGCCGACCTCCGCAAGAACAAGTCCACCGCCAGCGCCGCCTTCGGCTCGTACAGCTCGTACCGCGGCACGCTCGATCACAATCAGGTGCTCATCAAAGACCGCCTCGCCCTGCGGCTCAACGCGGTGTACGACAACACGCGCTACCGGATCGAGGACGCGTTTTCCAAGCGCCGCGCCGTCACGCTCAATCTCACGGTGCAGCCGATCAAGGACCTCACGGTGCGCGTGACCTCGGAGTACGGCCGCGGCGACTCGAACCGCCCCGAGGTGCGACCGCCCTTCGACCGCGTGACGTGGTGGTGGGCGGCGGGCAAGCCCGTCTGGAATCCCATGGCCAACACCGGCCGCCTGCTCGGCACGCCCACCGCGCCGTTCACCGCGACGAGCATCCTCACGGCCACCGGCACGCGCGTCGGCTCTCCCGTCAGCTATCTCTCGGCCAACTGGGGCGGCGGCACGACCAACGAGCCCCTGCTCCTCTACACCGACCCCAACAGCAGCAAGGTCGGCGGCATCAATGTCGGCGGCGGCCAGACGGTCGACGGCGTGAAGATTTTCGCCGACAACGCCTACCTCAACGCCGCGGGCACCGGCCTCGTCGCCGGCGGCTGGCTCGGCCTCAACTCGTGGTTCTCCGTCGAGCAAAACATCTATCAGGCGTCGAATCCGTTGCGCGCGCTCTACACGCGCGACCTGCAGATCTCCGACCCGCGCATCTTCGACTACTACCACCACATGCTCAGCGGCCCGACGAAGTACGAGTGGAACTGGTACGACAGCCACAACGCCTCCATCGAAAAAACGTTCCTCAACAAACGCGCCGGCGTGGAAATTTCCTTCTACAAGGAGCACGTCGACACCGGCGGCGTCTCACCGAGCAACTACGCGCTCAACCTCGACATCAACGAGTTCATGCCCAACGGCGCGCCGAATCCGAATTTCCTGCGGCCCCTCACGCTCGGCGGCGCCTTCGAGCGCACGTACAGCAAGGATCGCGAGGCCGCCCGCATCACCGGCTACTACACGCTCGACCTGCGCCGCGTGAAGGGCCCGCGCTGGCTGGGCCAGGTGCTCGGCACCCATCAGGTGAATGTGAACTACACGCGCGACAACGCGCTGTACCAGCAGTTCGGCGGCTCGATGTGGAACGCCGGCCTCGACTGGAATGCCGCCAACGGCCAGAACCCCGGCACGGTGAGCAGCACCGCGCGCATCATCGCGGTCGGCCACTATCTCGGCGCGAGCGTGCAGAACACCGCCACGCCGTTCGAGATGGCGATCCAAGCGCCCACCGTGGGCCAAAATCCGGCCGGGCCCAGCATGACGATCCTGACCAACCGCCGCCCGGCCGTCACGACGCCCAACGCGCTCCAGCCGTGGACCGTGGACACCTACGGTCTCCTCGTAAATCCGACGCATGGCGTCCGCTACGTGCGCAACGCCTCGGGCTACGCCGACCGCACCGAGCAGCAGGTGCGCTCGACCGCCGCCGTGTTCCAGAGCTACTGGCTGAACCAGTCGGTCGTCACCACCGTGGGCTGGCGCCGCGACCAGGCGTGGAGTTTCGACGCCGGCATCCCCACCGCCAATCCGGCCATCGGCGAGGCCGTCACCACCTGGGATCTCTGGTACCCGAAGGTCACGCGCACGATCGAGGCGAGTTCGAAGAACTACGGCATCGTCGGCCACCTGCCGCGCTTCGTCCGCGAGAAGCTGCCGCTCGGCACCGAGCTCAGCGCGTTCTACAACTACGCGACCAATCTCCGCATCGCGCCCCAGCGTTTCACCATCACCGGCGAGGCGCTGCCCTCGGAGACCGGCGAGACGAAGGAGTACGGCCTCCGCTTCTCCACGTTTCACGGCAAGCTGGACTTCAAGGTCACGCACTACCGCTCCCTCGCGGACAAGGCCACGGCCGGCAACCTCGCCGGCGCCATCGGCCAGCTCGCGATGGTCGTCCCCAACGTCGTCGCGCATAACTACAATGGCGACAACCTCACGAACGCCGCCGGCATCGCGCAGTTCGAGAGCTGGACGGCGGGCCCCTACGGCCAGACCTTCGTCAACGCGTTTCACGCCGCCCTCACGCCCAACAATGACGCCGGACGGCCGGCGGATACCTACGGCAAATACGCGAGCGCCAACGACGACCGCGGCCAGATCACCGCGGTGTCGGCGCTGGAGTCCACGGGCCTCGAGTTCGAGATGACGTTCAACCCGCTGAAAAACTGGCGCATCTCCGCCAACGCCACGTCGGCCGAGGCCGTGCGCACCAAGATCGCGCCGGAGCTGTACGATTTCATGTTCAATCCGAACGGCGGTCTCGTCAGCCTCGTGTCGAACTCCGATGGCACGCCCACGGCGGCGGGCCGGCTGGTGGGCACGCCGGTTGGCAGCGGTTCGGGCACATTGCAGGCGTTTGTGATCGGCAACATCATCAACAACGGCGTCGTCACCACCTTCGCGCAGGACGGCACCAAGAGCGACGAACTGCGCAAGTGGCACTACAGCGCGACGACCAACTACTCGTTCACCAACGAGGCGTTCGGCGGCCTGCTCAAGGGCTGGGGCGTGGGCGGCGCGGTGCGCTGGTCCGACCGGCCGCTCCTCGGCTACGCCGGCAAGCTCATCACCAGCGGCGGCACCAGCCTCACGGTCTCCGACACCACCAAGCCCTTCCTCGGGCCGCGCGAGACGACCTTCGACGCGTGGCTCAGCTACGGCCGCAAGCTGCCGCACAACATCGCGTGGAAGGCGCAGCTCAACGTCCGCAACCTCGGCGTGGGCAACGAGCTCAAGCCCCTCGGCGTCTGGCCCGACGGCACCGTCGTCAACTGGACGATCCGCGAGCCCCAAAAATGGATGCTCACGAACACGTTTAGCTTCTGATCCGCGCTCGTATCCAATCGTCCATGACGCCGTCATCGTCCTCGTCATTTCCTGTCCTGAAATTTCCGGCCGTGTCATCGCGCGTCGCCCTCCCGCGCCGTGCGTTTGTGAAGGGGCTCGCCCTCGCTCCCCTGTGCCTCGGTCTCGCGCGGCTGCGCGGGGCCGACGCTCCAGCCACCGCGGCTCCAGCCCGTCCGGCCAGCAACGGCCCCATCGGCCGGACGATCAGCCTCGCCGACGAGATGAAGGAGCTGAAGGACTCCGAGACCGGCGCCAAGGTGATGCTCCTCACGGGCGGCGGCTCGGACAATGTGCACCCCTACTTCACCTCGGAAGCGTTCGTGTCGGGCTCGGATCACATCGTCTTCGGGTCGAATCGCACCGGCAAGTATCAGCACTACCTGATGGACATCCGCGGGAAAAAGGCCGTCCAGCTCACCGACGGCGCGGCGATCGGCCCCACCATGAGCTGCCTGTCGGCCAACGGGCAGTATTTCTATTTCGACGGGCCGGTGCTGCGTGCGTTAAAACTGGATACGCTGGAGGACCGCGAGATCTACCGCGTGCCCGACGGCTTCGACCCACAACTGCCCACCTGCACCCAGAGTGGGGACCATGTGGCCTTCGCCTACCGCCAGAAGCAGGCCGTCACCACCCGCACCGGCGTGATCTACTCCGACATGGCGGAGATCTACCACCAGCACCCGCCCTGCGTGATCATGCGCATCCAGACCAAGAACGGCCTGCCGGACGCCGTCTGGGGCGAGACCAACTGGATCAGCCACGTGCTCATCCACCCGACCGATCCCAACCAGATCGTCTTCTGCCACGAGGGCGGCGGACTGGTGGAGCAGCGGATGTTTTTCGTCAACGCCGGCGGGGGCCACGAACACCGCGTGGTCGCCAACCCGCTCTACCCGATGCGGAGCGGCGAGTTCACCGTGCACGAGTATTTCACGCGCCAGGGCGAGGTCGGCTTCCAGTACGAGGTCAACCGCGAGGGCAAGATGGAGTACTATAACGCCTTCATCCGCACCGACGGCACCTGGATCCGTCAGTACCGCCTGCCCGGTCCGCGCCCCGGTCACATCCAGTCCAACTCCGACAACAGCCTCTGCGTCGGCGACCGCGGCTTCCTCAGCGCCGACGACAAAACCGGCTCGCGCTACATGTCGCTGATGAAGCACGGCAACGGCATCGCGTACACGCGCCGCCTCTGCCAGTACCAGCCCGGCCCCACGCAGTTCAGCCACGGCCATCCGGTCTTCAGCCGCGACGACCAGTGGGTGGTGTTCAACTCCCGCCTCGGTCCGAAGGAAAACATCGCGATGGCGGACGTGACAAGCCTGGCATGAGCGAGGCACAGGAGGATCGGATTTAAAACAGAAGGAAACGGAGGGAACGAAGAGCGAATTTGGCGGACGACGACCTTTTCACTCTTCGTTTCCTCCGTTTTCTTCTGTTCAATTCATCTTACTGTAGCTCCTGCGCCCCTTGATTAGTTTGTTTCACCCTATGCGATTCCCCGCCTCCCTGTTCGCGCTCCTCGTCCTGGTCTTGCCCGTCTTCGCCGCCGAGCCCGCGCTGTCCGCGCCGACGCAACCGCCGGTGTTGTTCAACACCGCCTTCGAAAGCGCGTCGCTCGGCAAAATCGAAAAGCTCAGCGAGACGGAGTTTCGCCTGCACGTGAAGGGCCAGCAGGACTCGCGCGGCCGGAACCGCCAGGCCACGTGGTTCTACTTCCGCATGGACGAGGTCGCCGGCCGCGAGCTGACCCTGCACTTCACGTCCTTCAAAGGTGAATACAACGACAAGCCCGCCCCTGCCCCCGCCGGCGCGTGGTATCGCCCGGTCTTCAGCGAGGACGGCGTACATTGGCAGCACTTCCCCGCCACGACTTGGGACGTGGACAAGGACGAACTCACCCTCACGGTGAAGCCGCGCGGCAACACGGTGTGGCTCGCGCACATCCAGCCCTACCCGTATGCGCGCGCCCTGGAGCTGATCGCCGAGGTCACCCGGCTGCCGTACGCCCGTGCGGAAGTGATCGGCCAGTCGGTGCTCGGCCGCGACCTGCACCTGGTCACGGTGACGAATTTCGCCAAGCCCGACGCCGGCAAGAAAATCATCTGGATGCAGGCGCGGCAGCACGCGTGGGAGGCCGGCACATCGTTTCTGCTGGAGGGCGCCCTGCGCTTTGTGACCTCCGACGACCCCGCGGCACAGAAGCTCCGCGATGAAAACGTGTTTCTCTTCGTGCCCCTGATCAACCCCGACTCCGTGGTGCGCGGCGAGGTGCGGTTCAACGCCAATGGCTTCGACCCCAACCGCCAATGGGACGAAGTCGACCTGCGCGACAAGCGCTGGCTCGAGCGCAATCCCGAGATCTGGTACGTGAAGAAGGCCCTCATCGCCCAGCACACCCGCCAGCCGATCACCCTCGCGCTAAATCTGCACAACACCGAGATGAACGAGTACATGGAGACGATGGCCGACCAGGAGCCGACCATGGCGATGATGCACCGCTTTTTCGATCTCGCGGTCGCACAGACCACCTTCGACCCCTCACGGCCGAAGCTCACGCTCTACCTGAGCACCACCGGTCCCGCCAACAGCACCAACTGCATCTGGCGCGAAGCGGGCGTGCCCATGATGCTGATGGAGCAGCGCATCGGCGGCGGCAAAAAAATGGACCACATCGCGACGAGCCAGGACCGCATGGAGCTGGGCCGGAAGCTGATCGCGCTGATGGCGGAAGCCGCGCGATGACGCTCCGCCTGCCGCGCTGGTGGCGAAGAGGATGGCTCCTCGCCCTCCCTCTCGTGGCCTTGGGCGCGACCGCGGAGAAACCCAACGTCCTCGTCATCCTCGCCGACGATCTTGGCTGGGCCGACCTCGGGCAGGACGGCTCGAAGATCGACACGCCCAATCTCGATCGCCTCGCGAAGGAGGGCGTGAAGCTCACGCGCTTCTACGCCTCGGCGCCGATGTGTTCGCCCACGCGCGCCGCGCTCCTCACCGGGCGCTACCCGCACAGCGTGGGCATGCCCGAGCTCGCGAGCACGCAGAAGCGCAACAACGTCCCCGTCCTCGCGCTCTCGCACGAGGCCATCACGATCCCCGAGGCCCTGAAGCCCGCCGGCTACCGCAGCATCCTCGTGGGCAAGTGGCACCTCGGCTTCACCGAAGCGGATCGACCGAGCACCCACGGCTTTGACGAGTTCTGGGGCTCGCTGCTGGGCACGCCCGGCTACTGGCAGCCGAAGGAAACGTATCATAACCACACGCCGATCAAGGTTACCGGCCACTACACCGACGTGCTCACCGGCAAGGCCGTCGAGTACCTGCGCGCCCACGACCGCCGCGCCGGCCCGCTCTTCCTCTACCTCGCCTACAACGCCCCCCACTACCCGCTTGAGGCCCCGGCCGAGCTGGTCGCGAAATACCGCGGCCGTTTCCGTGACCGCGGTTTTTTCGCCATCTACGCGGCGATGGTCGAGCAGCTCGATACCGGCATCGGCCGCGTGCTCGCCGCGCTGCAGGAGACCGGCATGGCCGACAACACCCTCGTCGTCTTCACCTCCGACAACGGTCCCTCCGCCGAGCCGCCGGGCGTCGGCCCGGACAACGCCCGTTTCTCCGCCGGCCCCCTCCGCGGCTTCAAGTTCTGGACGCACGAGGGCGGCATCCGCGTGCCGTTTCTCGCTCGCTGGCCGGGGCGCATCCCCGCCGGCACGGTGCGGGATGACGTGGGCGTGACGATGGATTTGCTGCCGACTTTCATGGAGGCCGCGGCGATCACGCCCGCGCCCGACCACGAGATCCATGGTATCTCGCTGCTGCCGCTGCTCCGGGGCGGCAAGGTCGTTCGACCGGACCCGCTGTATTGGGAAAACATGTACAACGCCGCCGTCCTCGACGGTGAGTGGAAGCTCGTCCACCGCTTCTGCGAGCCGCATCCGTTTCTCTACCGCGCCGATGACCTCGGCGAGGACCACGATCTCTCCGCCCAGTATCCCGACAAAGTCGCCGAGCTGCTGGCGAAACACGCGGCGTGGAAGACCAAGTATTATCCCAATCCCGTTCCTCGCGAAACCAAGTTTTCCTCCTACATTTTTCCGACCGTGAAGCCGGTTGCGAAATAATCTCCCTCTCTAGTTTCCCCATGGCGCCCCTGAAACTCCTCTCCGCTTTCATTATTCTCGCCGCCGTCGCCTCGGCCGCCGACTTTCCCGGCGCCGAGTGGCCCCGTGCCACGCCCGCCGAGGTCGGCATGGTCGAGTCGCGCCTCGCGCAGGCGCGCGACTACGCGCTCACCGCTGACGGCTCCGGCCTCGTCATCCGCCACAGCAAGCTCGTCTACGCGTGGGGCAGCGAGACCGCGCGCTACGACCTGAAATCCTCCTCGAAGGCCGTGGGCGTCGCCCTTCTCGGCGTCGCCCTCAAGGACGGCAAGGTGAAGCTCGACGACCCCGCGATCAAATACCACCCCACCCTCGCCACCCCGCCCGAGTCGAACCAGGCCACCGGCTGGATTCCGCAGATCACGCTCCGCCACCTCGCCAACCAGACTGCCGGCTTCGAAAAACCCGGCGGTTACGGCAAACTGCTTTTCGCGCCCGGCACGAAGTGGTCCTACAGCGACGCCGGGCCCAACTGGCTCGCCGAGTGTCTCACCCTCGCCTACGGCCGCGATCTGGACGAGGTGATGTTTGAGCGCGTCTTCACGCCCATCGGCGTAAAACGCAGCGACATTGTGTGGCGCGACAACGCGTACCGCCCCAAGGAAATCAACGGCGTGAAGCGCCGAGAGTTTGGCTCCGGTTTCAGCGCCGACGTGCACGCGCTCGCCCGCCTCGGCTACCTCTACCTCCATGGCGGCCGCTGGGGCGACACGCAGATATTGCCCGAGGAGTTCGTGAAACTCGTCGGCCATCCCGCCAAGGAAAACGCCGGGCTCGATGACTACGACGATTCGCATGGCAACGCCTCCGAGCACTACAGCCTGCTCTGGTGGGACAATGGCGATGGCACCATGCCCGGCGTGCCGCGCGACGCGTTCTGGTCGTGGGGTCTCTACGAGAGCCTCACCGTCGTGATCCCGAGCCTCGACCTCGTCGTCGTGCGCGCCGGCCCGAACAAATCGTGGGCGCAGACCGGCACCGAGCACTACGATGTGCTCAAGCCCTTCTTCGAACCCATCGTCGCCTCCGTGCACGAATTCGGCGGCGGCGGTTCGCACTACGCCCTGGTCGCAGGCGCGCCCGCCACCCCGCCATATCCGCCCAGTCCCGTGATCAAGAGCGTCGAATGGGCGCCCGTCCCGACGATCATCCGCCGCGCCAAGGGTGGCGATAACTGGCCGATGACCTGGGCCGACGACGGCGCGCAGTACACAGCCTACGGCGACGGCAACGGCTTCGAACCCTTCGTGAAGGCCAAGCTCAGCATCGGGTTTTCCAAGGTCACGGGCGGCCCGGCGGATTTCCAAGGGGTGAATTTCCCTGCGCAAAACGGCGACTTCCGCGGCGACGGCAAATCCGGCCGCAAAGCCAGCGGCATCCTCATGGTCGATGGCGTGCTCTATCTCCTCGCCCGCAATCTCGACAACTCCCAGCTCGCCTGGTCGCGCGATCACGGCGCGACGTGGACGTGGGCCGACTGGAAGTTCACCATGAGCTTTGGCTGCTCCACGTTTTTGAACTTCGGCCAAAACTATGCCGGTGCGCGCGACAACTACGTCTACATTTACTCGCCCGACGCCGCCACCGCCTACGATCCCGCTGACCGCATGGTGATGGCCCGCGTGCCCAAGACGAAGCTCACCGACCGCGCCGCCTACGAGTTCTTCGTCGCCCTCGACGCCAAGGGCGGCCCCACGTGGAGCAAAGACATCGCGCAACGCGGCGCCGTCTTCACCCACGCCGGCAACAGCCACCGCGGCGGCATCACCTACGACGCCGGCCTCAAGCGCTACCTCTGGTGCCAGATCCTCCCCTACAGTCCCAACCCGCAGGGCCCGCGCTTCCAGGGCGGCTTCGGCATCTACGACGCCCCCGAACCGTGGGGCCCGTGGACGACCGTGTTTTACACGCCCATGTGGGACGTCGGCCCCGGTGAGAGCAGCAGTTTTCCGACGAAGTGGATGAGCGCCGACGGCAAAACCGTGCACCTCGTCTTCTCGGGCGACGATTCGTTCTCCGTGCGGCAGGCGAAGCTGGTGACACGTTAAAGGCTCGGCAAATCGCCCCGCCCGCGCTTCGCTACGCCGTCCCTTCACCCCATGCGCTCCCTCCTCCGCCTCCTCGCGGGCCTCGCCCTCGCCTCGCTCTCCTGCCTCCACGCCGCCGACGGCTGGCGCGAACTCTTTAACGGCAAAGACCTCACCGGCTGGAAGGCCAACGCGTACCCCGACTCGTGGGCCGTCGTCGATGGCACCATCCGCGCCCACGCGACGCAGGAGAGCTCCCACCTCTTCTACATCGGCGACGGCAAGGGGGAGTTTGAGCGCTTCAAGAATTTCGAACTCGAGGTCGTCGCCCGCGCCGAGCCCAACGCCAACAGCGGCGTCTTCATCCACACCGACTTCACCGCCACCAACGCCAAGAAGCACCTCGACCACGGCTACGAGATCCAGCTCAACAGCACCGAAAAGGAGAAGCGCAAGACCGGCAGCCTCTACGCCATCGTCGATCTCGACAAATCTCCCGTCGACGAAACCAAATGGTTCACGACCCGCATCACGGTGCAGGACCACCACATCGTCGTCCAGATCAACGGCAAAACGACCGTCGACTACACCGAGCCGGCCGACGCCGCCGCGACGCGTCCGCGCGAGCGCGCGGGTCGCCTCCTCAATCCCGCCGGCGGTGCCATCGCCCTCCAGGGCCACGACCCGGGCAGCGTGTTTTATTTCAAGAGCGTGCGGATTCGTCCGCTGCCTTGAGGAGGGCGGGCTTCAGCCCGCCCTTTTTCGTGTGCCAAAGGGCGGATGCTCAGAACTCCGCCGTCCCCGGCGTGCGCGCAAACGGGATCACGTCGCGGATATTCGCGACGCCCGTCACGAACATCAGCATGCGCTCGAAGCCCAGGCCGAAGCCTGAGTGCGGCACGGTGCCGTAGCGGCGGAGGTCGAGGTACCACCAGTACTCTTTTTCGTTCAGGTGATGCTGCGCCATGTTTTCGCGCAGCACCTCGAGACGCTCCTCGCGCTGGCTGCCGCCGATGATCTCGCCGATGCCGGGCACAAGAAGGTCCATCGCGCGCACGGTTTTGCCGTCGTCGTTTACGCGCATGTAAAACGGCTTCAGCGTGCGCGGGTAGTTGTACACCGTCACGGGGCACTTGAAGTGCTCCTCGGCGAGGTAGCGCTCGTGCTCGCTCTGCATGTTGTCGCCCCACGCGATTGGATGCTCCCAGGTCTTGCCCGACTTGGTGAGGATCTCGATCGCCTCGGTGTAGCTGCAGCGCTGGAAGGGCCGCTCGAGCACGAAGTCGAGGCGCGCGAGCAGGTCCTTGTCGACGAACTTGCCGAAGAACTCGAGGTCGGCGGCGCAGTGCGTCTTCGCGTCGCGGATCAGGTGCTTCACGAATTCCTCCGCCAGCGCCATGTCGCCCTCGAGGTCGCAGAACGCGATCTCGGGCTCGATCATCCAGAACTCGGAGGCGTGCCGCGAGGTGTGCGAGTTCTCCGCGCGGAAGGTCGGGCCGAAGGTGTACACGTTCGACAGCGCCGTCGCGAAGATCTCCGCCTCGAGCTGGCCGCTCACGGTGAGGTAGGCCTTCTTCGCGAAGAAATCCTTTTTGAAGTCGATGGAGCCGTCCTCCTGCATCGGCGGGTGCGAGGGATCGAGCGTGGTCACGCGGAAGAGTTCGCCCGCGCCCTCGCAGTCGCTCGCCGTGATGATCGGCGTGTGGACGTAGGTGAAGCTCCGTTCCTGGAAAAACTGGTGCACGGCATAGGCGAGCCGGCTGCGCACGCGGAAAACGGCGCCGAAGAGATTCGAGCGCGGACGGAGGTGCGCGATCTCGCGGAGAAACTCCAGCGTGTGCCCCTTCTTCTGGAGCGGATAGGTCGCATCGGCCTCGCCGAGCACGGTGAAGGCTTCGGCGATGACCTCCCATTTCTGGCCCTGGCCCTGCGAGGCGACGAGCTTGCCGCGGACCTCGATGGAGGCGCCGGTGTGCGCACGGACGATCTCGGTCGCGTAGTTGGGCAGCTTCGCGTCGGCGATGACCTGGATGCCCTTGAAGCAGGTGCCGTCGTTGAGCTCGATGAACGAAAAGGCCTTCGCATCGCGGCGGGTGCGGACCCAGCCCTGCAGGAGAATGGCGTCGCGGGGCGCGGTGGCTTCGTGGACTTCTTTGACGAGGGTGCGTTGCATGACGGTGTGGGTTGGCTGCAACGAAGCGCGCGACGCGGGCCCGTGGCAAATCAGGAAATGAACCCGCCGGCCGGTCGGCGCGCGCTCTCCAGGTTCCCAAAAATTTTACGCCCGCCGCCCGCACACGCGTGAAACCGGGTGCAGCGCAAGTCGTCTTCTCCCGTATGAACCCCGTCCCCTCGCCGCGTGGTTGTACCCGGTGTGACCGCTGCCAGCGCTGCAGCCTGGCGGCCAAGGCCCCGCCGCCCACCCTCTCTCCCCTGCCTCCGGCTCAGCATTCCGCGCCCCCCAGCTCTGCGCCACCTTGCGGCTTGGCGCGGAGCCGAACTTCGCGAATGCTGGTCCCCCATGTATGACTTTCCTCTCACCGGCGCGCAGAAATCCTTTCTCCGTGGCCAGGGCCAGAAGCTCGATGCCACGCTGAAAATCGGCAAGGGCGGCCTCACGCCCGCCTTTTTCACCGAGCTGCAAAAGCTCCTGAAGGCCCACGAGCTGGTAAAGCTGCGCTTCCTCGGTGCCGAACGCGAGGAACGCGAGACCCTCTGCACCCAGATCGCCGACGAAGGCCGCTGCGTGTGCGTCGGCGCCGTCGGCCACACCGCACTCTTCTACCGGCAGAATCCGGAGCCGAAAGAGCGGAGCGTCGATTTGCCGGTTTAAGCGCAAAGACGCGAAGGCGCAAAGTTCGGAAGAAGGCCGGAGCGCTCATCTTTCCTCCTACCTTCGCGTCTTGGCGTCTTTGCGCTTCAGCTCAGTCGCATCCTCAGAACTGATACGCCACCACCGAGTCCTTGCCGGCGAAGTGGAAGATGCGGTTGGCGGGTTCGTCCACGGTGTAGTTCGGCTCTTTTTCCTTGAGCACGAGCTGGCGGTCGGTTTCGCCGCTGGTGAGGTTCACGCCCACGATGCCGATGTCTTTTTCCACCTTGGTGAGAATGTAGGAATAGGTCTCGGAGGCCTTCGCTCCGCCGGCGCGCTGGGCGAGCTTCTCGGTGTACTTGTTGTAGCTGTCGAGATTGCGGTGGATCGTGCTCACGCCGTCGTTATAGCCGCTGGTGCCGATGCCGCCGCTGGCGGCGACCTGCGCGTTGCCCGCCACGGCGGCGACCGCCGTCACGGCAAACATCGCGATATTGGCGAAGGCGTCGCTCGGCGCCGCGTAGAACAGCGACCAGTTCGAAGTCTTGGCCCGCGGGTCGAAGCAGAGAAGGTGCTGCCGGCCCTGCACGACCACGCGGCCGTTGGCGAAGGTCGCCGCCACCGGCACATCGAGGAGCCCCTTGTTGGCCGACATGCCCGCCTTCACGAGACCGGACACGCCGCCGAGCGCACCGAGGCCGATCTTGGCCACGGAGCCCGCGCCCATCTTGCGCTTGAACTCGATCGGCACCTTGAAGGCCTCGACCGGCGTCGCGCCGCTGTTGTCGAGGCCGTAGACATTGGCGCCGTCGGCAAACACCACGAGGTTGGAGGCGGGCACGAGCACGAGGTTGGTGATGCCCTCCTTGGCCTTGTCGAAATGGTAGAGCGATTTGCCGTCGGCCGGATCGAGCACCACGACGCCGAGCGGCTCCTTGAGCGCGGCGGTCTTGCCGTCGGAGAAATTGCCGCCGTAGCGGGAAAAGATTTTTCCGCCCACGATCTCGAGCTGAGCCACGATCGCGTTGTCACGCGCCTTCAGGAGCCCCGCGTAGTCGGAGATGCGGTCGCTCTTCCAGATCTGCACGCCGGTGCGGCGGTTGATCGCGTACACGCTGCCGCCGCCCGCGCCGTAGATGCGGTCGCCGTCGATGCGGAGCGGCGCGTAGGTCTTCTTGAGGCCCTTGTTGGCCGGTGGAAACTCCACGCCCCACTTCGTCGCGCCGGTGGTGAGATCGATGCAGTGTACGCCGAGGTAGCCGAGGTACATCTCGTCGCCGTCGAACACCGGCGGGTGGTAACCCGAGAGGTCCATCGTGGGGATGAACCGCCCGCTGTTGTCGGCCATGTGCAGCGGGATGCCGTTGCCCTTGGCAAATTTCGCGGACCACTTCTGCGCGCCGGTTTCGAGATCGTGCGCGTTGAGGTAAATGCCGGGCTCCTTGCCGTCGTAGGTGTTGACCACGAAGATCACCAGGTTCTTCGCCGGCACCGGGATCGTGTCGAGGTACTGGCCGAGGATCTGCGGCGTGGTCCAGCGCTGCTCGCCCGTGAAGTAGTCGACCGCGGTGAACGTGACCTTGCTGTTCATCATGCCGTCGTAGGTGTTGCAGATGAGGAGCGGCGTGCCGAGGACGTCGACGGCGTTGCGCGTGTTGGTCTTCTTGAACTCGGCGTGAGTCCAGAGGAGTTTGCCGCTGTCGGGATCGTAGGAGACGATGGCGTCATCGGTGCCGACGAGCAGCGTGCCGAGCTCGGTGACCTTGTGCCACTTGGCGTCGCCGGGAAGCTTGGCGGTCCAGAGCTGCTTGGCGGACGCGGGAGCCGCGCGCAGCGGCGCGGAGGCGAACGCGAGGACGAGGCCGGCGGACAAGATCAGGCCGGGCAAAAACGATTTCGTGGTCATGGGGCGAAGCGGACGGGAGTTGCTGAAGCCCCGCCAGCATCGCCGAAAACCGCCCCCGGCGAAATACGCAGGCCTGCGTACGAGTGAAGCGCGGGCCGAACCGCCACCGCCGGCACGCCACGGCCGATTTTTCGCCAGCACAGCTCCAGCCGAGATTGCACGCCCCGTTTACCCGCTCACGCTCTCGTCCCATGAAGCCGCTGCCCACCCTCGCCGAGATCGAGTCTGCCGCCGCCCTCGTGCACGCCGTGATGCTGCCGACGCCGCAGCTCTCCTGGCCGCTTCTCAACGCCCGTGCCGGCTGCGAGGTCTGGATAAAACACGAAAACCACACGCCGCTCGGCGCCTTCAAGGTCCGCGGCGGCATCGTCTTCTTCGATGCCCTGAAGCGCGCCCAGCCCGCCTTGCGCGGCGTGATCGCCGCCACGCGCGGCAACCACGGCCAGTCCGTCGCCTTCGCCGCCCGCCGCAACGGCCTCCGCGCCGTGATCGTCGTCCCGCACGGCAACAGCCCCGCCAAAAACGCCTCGATGCGCGCCCTCGGTGCCGAACTGATCGAGCACGGCGACGATTTTCAGACCGCCCTCGAATACTCGCGCCAGCTCGCCGTCGAGCAGGGCCTCTTTCCCATGCCGTCGATGGACCCCGGCCTCCTCCCCGGCGTCGCGACGTATGCGCTGGAATTTTTCCGCTACGCCCCGCCGCTCGACGTCGTCTACGTGCCCATCGGCCTCGGCTCGGGCATCTGCGGGGTGATCGCCGCCCGCGATGCCCTCGGCCTCCGCACGCGCGTCGTCGGCGTCGTCTCCGACCGCGCACCGATGTACGCGCTGTCCTTTGCCGCGCGCCGGCCGATCTCTCACGCCGTCACCACCGACCTCACCGACACCCTCGCCTGCCGCACGCCGAACGAGGACGCGCTGCAGTGGATTTTGCAGGGTGCCGAGCGCATCGTTCAGGTCTCCGATACCGAGGTCGGTGCCGCGATGCGCGCGTTGTTCTCCGATACCCACAACGTCGCCGAGGGCGCCGGCGCCGCCGGCCTCGCCGCCCTCCTCCAGGAACGCGACACGCTGGCTGGCCGGCGCGCGGGCATCATCCTGACGGGCTGCAACGTCGACCGCGATGTCTTCACCCGCGTGCTCGCGGCTGACTGAGCCCGCCGGGTCCCGGCATTGACTCGGCGGCGGGGCCGCGTTTCACTCCGTCCATCGCTTCGCGAGAAGCCCAAACTCAACCCTCAACCGCGCATTCCCATGACTACCCTTGCCCATAGCCATCTCCGCCTGCCCTTGCCGGTTGCCTCGACCGCGCGCGTGTAACGACACCGCGCCGTATCCTCTCTCCTGAGACGCAGGCCGCCCGCCCGGGCGGCCTTTTTGTTTTTCCGCGTGTCGCGCGGCTCCGCGCCCGTGCATACATCCGCACGCGTTTCCCGTCTCTTCCCTTCCATTTTTCCTTCGTCCGTTTTCTCCTCCAATGTCTCTTTCCGCTCTCGGCTGGGACGATTTTTTCGCCGGCCATTTCACTTCGCTCCCCGCTTCCGACCTCGTGCCCGCGCGCGTCGCACTGGAACACAAGCACGCCTACACCCTCCTCTCCGCGCAGGGCGTCCTCGCCGCCGCCTGCACGGGGCGACTCCTCCACGCCGCCACCGCGCGCACCGCTCTCCCCGCCGTGGGCGACTGGGTCGCCGCCCGCCTCCGCCCCGGCGAGGAACGCGCCGACATTCACGCGGTGCTCCCACGCCGGACGAAATTCTCCCGCCGCGCCGTCGGCGACGACACCACCGAGCAGATCGTCGCCGCCAACGTCGACACCGTCTTCCTCGTCACCGCGCTCGACCACAACTTCAACCTCCGCCGCATCGAGCGTTATCTGGCCGTCGCGTGGGAGAGCGGCGCCCAACCCGTGATCGTGCTCAACAAGGCTGACCTCCACCCCGATCCCGCCGCCGCGCGGGCCGAGGTCGAGTCCATCGCACCCGGCGCGCCCGTGCTCGCGCTCAGCGCGCTCGACGGGTCAGCCGGATCGGACGACCCGTCGGCGCTCCTCGCCCCCTGGCTCCTCCCCGGCCGCACCGTCGCGTTTCTTGGCTCCTCCGGCGTCGGCAAGTCCACGCTCATCAACCGTCTCCTCGGCGCCGCCCACCAGGCGACCGGCGCGATCAGCGACGCGGTCAGCAAGGGCCGTCACACCACCACGCACCGCGAACTCATCCTCGCACCCTCCGGCGCGCTCGTCATGGACACCCCGGGCATGCGCGAGCTCCAGCTCTGGGACGTCGCCGCCGACAGCCTCGACACGACATTCACCGACATCGCCGCGCTCACCGCCCACTGCCGCTTCACCGACTGCTCGCACCGCTCCGAGCCCGGCTGTGCCGTGCAGGCCGCGCTCGACGACGGCACGCTGGACTTCGACCGCTGGCAGAGTTTTCAAAAACTCCAGCGCGAGCAGGCCCACGCCGCGCGCAAGGCCGACCCGCGCCTCGCCCGCGAAACCCGCGACCAGTGGAAAAAAATCAACCGCGCCGCCCGCGCCCAAAGCCGCTTCAAGCACGGCGAATAGCCCCGGGCGTCACGTCCCACACGATCGGCCAAACCACGCGCTCACGCCCGCAGTCACTGGTTCACGTCCTCGCCGCAAACCGCCCGCGCATGAGCGCGATGTACTCGTCCTCCGAGGTCTCGCGGCGGGCCTTGACCAGCGGCTGGATGTCCTCGGTCGCCACATAGCGCAGGCGGTCGGTGCCGTCGGTCGCGGCGCCGAAGATGACCTTCGCCACGTCCTCCTCCGTGGCCACGCGCGACGCGCGCAGGCCGGCGAAGACCGCGTTGGTCTGTGCGACAAACGGCGCGTAGTCGGCGATCTCCGCGTTCTGCGCGGCCTCGGCGCCGCTGCGCTCGCCAAACTTCGTGCTCACCACCCCGCCGGGCTCGATCATTTTCACGACGATGCCCTGCGAGGCCAGTTCGTAGGAGAGCGCCTCGGAAAAACCCTCGAGGGCGAACTTGCTCGCGCAGTACAGCGAGAGCATCGGCAGCGTGAAGACCCCGGCGCCCGAGCCGACGTTAAGGATCACCCCGCTGCGGTTTTTTCGAAAATGCGGCAAAATCGCGCGCGTCACCTCCATCACGCCGAACACATTCACGTCGAACTGCTCCTGGATCTTCTCCCGCGGCGTGGCCTCGAACAGGCCGAAGAGCCCGAAGCCCGCATTGTTCACGACGGCGTCGATGCGACCGAAGCGCGCGATGCCGATGTCGACGGCCACCGCCGCGCTCAATGGGTCCTGCACGTCGAGGCGGGTGACAAATACGTTGGGCAGACGAGCGAGGTCTTCGCCCGCCGCGGGACGCCGCATCGTGGCGACGACATTCCAGCCCTCGCGGGCGAAGTGCAGGGCCGTGGTCTTGCCGAAACCGGAGGACGCGCCGGTGATCAAAACAGTTTTCTTCATTTAGGGCGCGCACGGTTTCCCATTCGCCCCAATACGCAACCGCACCCGCCATGTCTCCTGACAGCCTCATGTCAGGAGAACGTTTTCTCCCGATTTCCGACTGAGGGCTGGGCCCCAGGTGAACTCAGGAGTTACTTGCCCTTGCCTGGTTTCGCCTTCGCCGCCGCGGCCTTTTTCAGCTCCGCCGCGGTCTTGCGCTGATGGAGGCAGATCAGATTTCCATCCGGATCGCGCACGCCGAGCATGCGGCAGGGCGGGCTCTCATGCGGCCCGATGGCGATCTTGATTTTCTTCCGCTTGAGATGCTTCACGGCCGCGTCGAAGTCGGCCACCTCGAGGGCCGCGGAGGTGCCTTCCTTCGAGGGTGGCCACTGCTCCGGCGCACAGGCCACTACCAGCGTGCCCGGCCCGATGTCGTACTCGATGAAGTTGTCGGAGAATTCCCGCGAGACTTTCAGCCCGAGCACGCCCTCGTAAAATTTCCGCGCCTTGGGCATGTTTGTCACGGCGTAGGCGGTAAACGCGATCTCTTTGTAGGTGATCATAAGAAAGCGGGAAACGATTCCCCTGAACCCACCGACCGTTTCCAAGCCGACGGGTTCCTAGGACGGCTTGGGGCCGGCGGCGGCGGCTTTGTCCGCCTCATCTTTCTCTGCCTTCTTTTCCTCCTCCTCGTCCTTCTTTTCCTCCTCCTCCTCTTCCTTGCGATCGCGGGCGATCTGGACCGCGACGGCCGCCGCCTCCACGGCCGGGGCATCTTCCGTGCGCTGCTCATATTCGCGCTCCTCAAGTTCGTCCTTCTGTCGCATTTCCGCGTCCTTCGGCTGCTCGGTCTCTCCCGGCAGGCCGACACGCAGCTCCTCGAGCAGCATCAAGACCGCCGCGGCGATGGGCAGCGCCAGCAGGGCGCCGACGATGCCGCCGAGCGCTCCGCCCACCAGCAGCGAGAAAAACACCACCGACGATGGCAGCCGCAGTGCCTTTCCGTACACCAGCGGGACCAGCACCCGGCTCTCGAACTCCTCGTAGGCGAGCAACAGCGCAAACACCGCCAGCGCCACCCCCGGACTCACCACGTAGGCTGCGGCCACGGCCGGCGCGATCGTGAGCAGCGCCCCGATGTAGGGCAGCACATCCATCACGGCGCCGAAGACCGCGAGGGCGAGCGCGTTGGGCACTTTGAAAATCAGCAGCAGGAAAAAGATGAAGATGCCGATGAGCACGCACGTGATCACCTGTCCGCGAATGTAGCCGCCGACGATCATCTCCAGATTGAGCAGCACGCGCGAGGCCCGCACGTGATGCTTGCGCGGCAGCAGCGCGAAGAACCCGCCGCGCAGGCGGTCGCGGTCGATCATCATGTAGAGCGCAAGAAACACCGCCGCGACCGCGTAGGCCACCACCTCGACCATGTGCAACGTAGCCGTCAGCAGCGTGGACCGCGCGTCCTTCAACAGATCCGGATACTGCACGTCGCGCACCCAGTCGCCCAGCGAGCGTGTCAGCGCGGACGAACTGAGAAAGCTCACGACGTTTTCACGGATCTGCGGTTCGTGCTCGATGACCGTCCGGACCTGCTCCACCAGCGGCGGGATCGTCAGGAAGAGGCCGAGAGCCGTCAGCGCGCTCGCCACACCAAAGACGAGGGCGATGGCCACGCTGCGGGTGAATTTCCGCTTTTCGAGCCCCGCGACGAGCGGATTGAGCGCGCCCACGATCATCAGCGCGCCGACCAGCACGAGGAGCACCGGACCGATCTGCAGCAGGATCCAGACGGCACCCACCACGACCACTACCGTCAGCAACGTCTTCAGCGACACCTCCACCCGCAGGGGGTGGCCCGGAGGCGGCGCTGGCGGCGGCGGAGCATGACGTAGCATCTTACGTTAGTCCGACGCCCGGAGGCCGGGTTCACCCCAATCGGGCAGGGGGCAACCGCTTCCGCCAGCCGGGGCCCGCCGCTACGCGTTTCCGCGTAAGCCCCCGGCCCGCCGTTGACGTGGGCCGCCCCTCGGCGTGTGTTCCCTGTCGTGCCCGTCCAGTCCCCCCGTCGCCGGTTGCGCCGCTTTTCCGCCGCCGCGCTGCTGCTCCTTTGCCCGGGGCTGCGCGCGGCCGAGGCGGTCGCATGGCCCGATGCCGACTCCGGCCTGCCGGTGATCCAGCGCTTTCCGCCGTCCGTCTACCACGCCCACTCGGAGGTCAACGATCTCGTCATCGCCCGCGACGGCCGGCTCTACGGCACCACGCAACAGGCGCTCGTGCGCTTCGACGGCACGCGCTGGGAAACCCTCCCCTTCCCCAGCCTCTGGGGCCGGCGTGTCGATCTCACCGACGACGGCCGCATCTACGTCGCCGGCAACGACGAGCTCGGCTACTTCGCCGACGAGTCCGATGGCTCCACGGTCTACCACTCGCTCGTGTCCGCCGTGCCGCCCGAGGCCCTGCCGCTCGGCGCCGTGCGCGCGATGCGTGCCGTCGGCAACACCGTCGGCTACGGCTCCGACAAGGGCTGGCTCGTCTGGGCCGACGGCCATTTCACCTATACGCCCACGCCCGGGGCCGCGCGCACCTTCATCCACCACGTCGGCGACGCGCTCTACGCCTCGGCAACGAAGACCGGCCTCCATCGTTGGGATGGACGCGCGTGGCAGCCGCTCCCACTCCCCGCCGAGTTCGCCGCGACGGCCATCACCGCCCTCGGCGCATTGCCCGGCGGCGAACTCCTCGCCATCGCCGGCCCCAACGGCGCCTTCCGCATCTCCGCCGACCGCCGCGCGATGACGCCCTTCACCGGCCCCGGCGGCAAGGCCCTCGCCGATGCCCAGGCGCACCTCCTCCTCACGCTGCCCGACGGCCGCATCGCCGCCAACACCCGCCAAAACGGCCTGCTCCTCGTCTCCGCTGACGGCCAGTCGTACCTCCAGCTCGACCGCCCGCGCGGGATGAACGACAACGCCACTTTCGGCCTCGCGCTCGACTCCGCCGCCGGCCTCTGGGTCGGCAGCCTGAACGGCCTCGCCCGCGTCCTCATCGACCCCGGCCTCTCCACCTACGACGAGCGCAACGGCATCAGCCCCGGCGCCCTCCGCGGCTTCGCCCGCCAGGGCCCCGTGCTCTTCGCCTCCGTGCTCAGCAGTCTCGAGCGGCTGGCGCCTGGCAACGCCGCCACCGGCACGCCCGCGCACTTCGAGGCCGTGCCCGGCGCGCCGCGCGCGATGACGGACATCGCCTCCCATCGCGACGGCCTCCTGTTCACCACCAACGGCGCGCTCCACCAGCTCGGCGCCGACGGCACGTTTCGAAAAATCTACACGCGCGACGAAGACTTCTACTTGGTCTCCGCCCCGGAAAATTTTCCCGAGCGCGTCGTGATCGGCACCGAGCGCCGCTGCATCATCGGCGAATTGAAAGGTTCCTCCTTCACCGTCCTCTACGAGACCGACGCCACCGGCCCCATCGAGATGGTCCGCCACCTCGACGACGGTTCGATCCTCCTTGGTACGCGCGGGCGAGGCTTCTGGCATTTCTACCCCGGTACCGACGGCTGGCACAACCCGCGCATCGACGTCATTGGCGAAAAAGAAGGTCTTCCGCCCACGCGCTCCTGGACCGCGCCGTTTCGCACGCCCCTCGGCCTGCGCTTCCACACCGCCGACGGCACGTGGCGCTTCGACGAGGCGGCTCGCCGCTTTCAGCGCGATCCCGCCTTCGCCGAAGACGGCCGTGACCGCTACGCCTATGTCGGCACCACCGATGCGAAAAACCGTCACTGGGCGAGCGGCGGTTTCATCAAAGACCCCTTCGACCGCCGCGTCGGCTGGTTCGACTTTGCCGATCCCACCCACGCCCGCTGGCACGACGCTCCCGCGATGATCCAGGGGCTCATCGGCAACCTCGGCCCCTCCTTCATCGTGATCGATCCCGCCATCGAGAATCGCGTCACGCTCTGGGCAAAATCCTCCAACACCATCCTGCGCTTCGATGGCGACGCGCTGGCCGCCGCGCCCGTCGTGCCCTGGCGCCCCTCGCTCCGCCGCGTCTTCGCCAACGGCTCGCGCCACTCCCTCACGCCCACCGCGAGCCCGCGCTTCGCCTACGCGACCGAGCCCATCGTCTTCGACTTCTCCTCCAACCAGCTCGACGGCACGCCGGTCACGTTTCAGACGCGCCTCGTCGGCTTCGACGACCGCTGGTCCGACATCGCCTCGCCCACCGTCGCGTTTACCAATCTCAGCGGCGGCCCCTTCACACTCGAGTTTCGCGCGCGCGATCTCACCGGTCGCGTGAGCGAGACGGGGCGCTTCACCTTTGCCGTCGCTCCGCCCTGGTACCGCAGCCCGGTGGCCTTCGTGCTCTACCTCCTCGCCGCGCTCGGCGCGGTTGCCGGCTATGTCCGCTGGCGGCTCGGCCGCGCCGCGCGCGAGCAGCGCCGCCTCGAGGCCATCGTCGCCGAACGGACGCGCGATCTCGCCACCGCGCGCGACCAGGCCGAGGCCGCGAGCCGCGCCAAGAGCGCGTTTCTCGCCGCCATGAGCCACGAGCTGCGCACGCCGCTCAACGGCGTCATCGGCTACGCGCAGGTCCTTCAGGACGACCGCCGACTGCTCTCCGACCAGCGCGAGCGGCTCCGTATCGTGCAAAATAGCGGCGAGCATCTGCTCCGCATGATCAACGACGTGCTCGACCTCGCCAAGATTGAGGCCGGGAAACTCGAGCTGCGCCCGGCGCCCTTCGCCCTCGCCGATCTCATCCGCGACATCGCCGCCGCCCATGCGCCTGCCGCCGCCGCCAAGCGCCTCACCTTTACCACCGACCTCGCCACCAATCTCCCCGCCTGGGTCGAGGGCGACGCACAGAAACTCCGCCAGGTCCTCGACAACCTCCTCGGCAACGCCGTCAAGTTCACCGCCACGGGTACCGTCACGCTTCAGGTCTCCGCCGCCTCCGGCTCTCAGCTCTCAGCTCCCAACTCTCAGCTCCTCTCCTTCGCCGTCATCGACACCGGCGCCGGCATCGATGCCGCCGACCAGGCCCGCCTCTTCCAACCGTTTGAACAGGCCACCCGCTCCCGCCCCAACGCCCCCGGCGCCGGCCTCGGCCTCGCGATCAGCCGCGCCCTCGTCGAACGCCTCGGCGGCACGCTCACGCTCGCGAGCGCACCCGGCCGCGGCTCCACCTTCGCCTTCGCCGTGCCCCTGCCGGCCATCGCCGCAGCGCCGTCCCTCACGCCTGCCGGCCGCCGCCTCTCCGGCTTTCACGGTCCGGCCCGGCATGTCCTCATCGTGGACGACCACGCGGTCAACCGCTCCCTCCTCACCGATCTCCTCGTCCCGCTCGGTTTCACCTGCATCGAGTTTCCCTCCGGCGAATCCTCCCTGGCCCACCTCGCCCAGCCCGGCATCACCTGGCCGGACCTCGCGATCCTCGACGTGCGCATGGAGGGCCTCGACGGCCTCGAGCTCACGCGCCGCCTCCGCGCCCTGCCCCGCGGTGGCGAGCTGAAAATCCTCCTCACCTCCGCCTCCGTGCTCACCTTCGATCCCGCCGAGGGCCGCCGCGCCGGCTGCGACGATTTTCTCCCCAAGCCCTTCCGCACCGCCGATCTCGTTGAAAAAATCGGCGCCCTCCTCGGCCTGCGCTGGCGCGAGGCCGATTCCCGCGCGCCCTTCCCTGCCGGGGCCACCACGCCCCTCCCGCCCGCCGTCCGCGACCAGCTCCGCGAATACCTCGCCGAGGGCGACCTCGACGCGTTTCGCGCCGCGCTCACCGCCCTCCGGCCGCTTCACCCCGCCGCGGAGACCCGCTTCATCGAACTCGAAACCGCCGCCGCCGGCTTCGAGCTCTCCCGTCTCCGTCGCCTGCTCGACGAGCCGTGACGTCGCCTTCGTTTCTCCGTTCCCTTTGGCACCATCACCGCGCTAAGACTCACGCGTCACTCGCATGAATCTCACTTACCGCCTCGCCGCTCTCGACGACATCCCCGCGCTGGAAGAGCTGATCCCGCTCTCCGCGCGCAAACTGCAGGTGGGTTTCTACACCGAGGCACAGATCGAGGGCGCGATCGGCACCGTCTTCGGCGTCGACAGCCAGCTCATCCGCGACGGCACCTACTTCGTCGCGGTGGACGGCGCGCGTATCGTCGGCTGTGGTGGCTGGAGCAAACGCAAGACCCTCTACGGCGGCGACCGTGGCAAGGCGGCGGTCGACCCGCTGCGCGATCCCGCGACCGAGCCCGCGATGATCCGCGCGTTTTTCATCCATCCCGCTTTCGCGCGCCGCGGCATCGGCCGGAAAATCATGGAGCTCTCCGAGGCCGCCGCCCTCGCGGCCGGCTTCCGTCAGATCGACATCGTCGCCACCCTCGCCGGTGAACCGCTCTACGCGGCGTTCCAGTACGAAGGCGTCGAGCGCTTCGAAATCCCCCTGCCCAACGGCGCCGTCATGCCCGTCGTGCGCATGCGAAAAAAGCCCGCGTCCGCGCTTCCTTGATACGCGGATTCGCGCATTTGCGCCGCACGGTGATTGACGCCTTCGCCGGCGGACCCTGTCCTCGCGGCCCGTGCCCGTCTCGCCTTTTAGCCCCCTGACGCTGTCGCGCGCCGTCGTCGTGCTCCTCGCGTGGGCGGTCTCCGGGCCGCTACTCCGCGCCGCGCCCGACCTGGAGGCGGGCCGGCCGTTTCTCCAGTCGTTCACCCCGCGCGACTACCGCGCCCACCAGCAGATGTGGATGGGCGCGCAAGGCCCCGACGGCGTGATGTGGTTTGGCAACAGCCACTCCGTGCTGTCCTACGACGGCGCCGCCTGGCGTCGCTTCGAGGTCGGCACGAGCTTCGTCCGCACCCTCGCCTTCGGCCCCGACGACCGCCTCTACGTCGGCGGCACCGACGAACTCGGCTGGATCGCCCCGGGACCCGACGGCGCCCTGCGTTTCACGTCGCTCCTGGAAAAACTCCCCGTCGCCCAGCGCACGCCCGGCGTGATCTGGAGCATGACCGCCACGCGCGACGCCGTGTGGTTCGCCACCGAGACGCTTGTCCTCCGCTGGCGCGACGGCGCGTTTCGCACCTGGCCGTTCGCGAACAAGCCCCGCCAGTCCCTCCAACGTGTCGGCGACGACCTCTATCTCCACCGCCAGGGCGTCGGCTTGTTCCGGCTCGCGGGCGACGACTTCGTGCTCGTGAGCGACGCGCCCGAGATCGCCGGTTCGCAGTTCTGCGTCATCGAGCCGGACGGCGATCGCGGGCTGCGCCTCGGCCTGGGCAACGGGCCGTTTTTCCACCTGCGCGACGGCCGCCTCGCCCGGTTTCCCACGCCGCTCGATCCGCTGCTCGCGGGCACGAAACTGCGCTTCATGGTCCCCCTCCCCGGCGGCGCACGGGCCCTCGGCACGACCACCCTCGGCGTCATCGTCGCCGACGCCTATTTCAATTTCGTCTCGCGCCTCACCAGCGCCAACGGCCTCGAAAGCGACCAACTCCTCAGTCTCACCCCGGACCGCGAGGGCGGCGTGTGGCTCGGCACGGGCAACGGCGTCGCGCGCGCCGAACTCGGCTCGCCCTTCACCGTCTTCGACCGCCCCAACGGCCTGCTTCGCAATCTCACCCACGACCTCCGCCGCCACGCCGGCACGCTCTACGCGGCCACCCCTGACGGCGTGCTGCGTCTCGTGGCCGCCGACCCGGCCAGGGGCACGCCCGCGCAATTCGCTCCCGCCCCCGGCAGCCCGCGCGAGGTCTCCTGGTCCCTCGCGAGCCACCCCGCCGGCCTCCTCGTCGCCAACGGCCACGGCGTGTTTCAGTTCACTACCGATGTCGCCCCCCATCTCGTTTTCGAGGCGGCGGACGGCGTCAGCAAAATCGCCTCCGTCCGCGGTCGCCCTAATGACCTGTTCGTCGGCCGCTTTCTCGGGCTCAACCTGATCCGCTTCGAGGCCGGCCGCTGGCGCGACCTCGGCGGCGTGCCCGGACTCAAGACCGAGATCCGCACCATCGCGGAGGCCGCCGACGGCGCGCTCTGGCTCGGCACACCCACGCGTGGCTTCATCCGCGTCGTGCGTCCGCCCGGTGCTGCGGTCGACGACTGGACTCACGCCACCTTCACCGCCTACCGCGAAGACCACGGCCTGCCCAAAGACCAGGGCTGGAGCCACGTCTATCAAATCGGTGATCGCATCGTGTTTGTGACCGACGTCGGCACCTATCGTTACGACGCCGCCTCAGATCGCTTCCTCGTCGACGAGTCGCTGCAAATCCCCGGCCGCTCCTCGCGCACGCAACTCTGGCCCCTCGCCCCCACCGCCGAACCCTCGACCGTGTGGGCGCAACCCGATACCGACGACGGCGATCTCCCGCGCCAACTCGGCCGTCTCTCCCTGCGCACCAATGGGCCCGCCGACTTCACCGCGCTCCCGGCAAAAATTCTCGAACGCGTCGCCTTCGGCGGCGCCCGCAGTCTCATTTGGGAGCGCACCGGAGACCACGATTACCTCTGGCTCGGCGGTCCCGATGCCCTCGTGCGCGCCGATCTCTCCGCCGCGTCCGCCGCCGCGCCCCCGTGGGGCGTGCTCCTGCGCGCGCTCACGCTCCCCGACGGCACACATGCCACTCCCTCTACGGGCACCTCCACCCCGCGTTTCGCCTATGCGCGCGCCCCACTTGTCTTTTCCTTCAGCGCCCCGCATTTCGCCGCCGGCCCCGGCCTCAAGTACCAGACGCGCCTCCTCGGCTACGACGACGCGTGGCAACCGTGGTCCACCCGCACCGATGCGGAATTCACCAATCTCTCCGGCGGCCCGTTCACCTTCGAGGTCCGCGCGCAGGACGCCGATGGCCGCGTGACCGAGCCTGCCCGCTTCACGTTTTCCGTGGCACCGCCGTGGCATCTTTCACGGACCGCCTACGCCCTCTACAGCCTCGCGCTGACCGGCCTGATTTTCGCCTACGTGCGCTGGCGGCTCGGCCGCGGCGAGCGCGAACGCGCGCGGCTTGAGCAGATCGTCGCCACCCGCACCAGCGAACTCGCCACCGCCCGCGACGCCGCCGAAGCGGCCAACCGCGCCAAGAGCGCCTTCCTCGCCTCCATGAGTCACGAGCTCCGCACGCCCCTCAACGGCGTGATCGGCTACGCCCAGGTGCTCCAGGCCGACCGTCGTCTCACCACCGACCAGCAGGAGCGCGTGCGCATCGTGCAGTCCAGCGGCGAGCATCTCCTGCGTATGATCAACGACGTGCTCGACCTCGCCAAGATCGAGGCCGGCAAGGTCACGCTCCGCCCCGCGCCCTGCGCCCTCGGTGACCTCCTGCGCGACATCGCCGCCGCCCACGCCCCCGCTGCCGCCGCAAAAAACCTTTCCTTCCACCTCGACCTCTCCCCCACGTTGCCGGCGTGGATCGAGTGCGATGCCCAGAAACTCCGCCAGATCCTCGACAACCTCCTCGGCAACGCCGTGAAGTTCACCGCCGGCGGCTCCGTCACGCTCCACGTCTCCGCCCCCGCCGCCTCTGGCTCTCAGCGCTCAGCTCTAAACTCTCAGCTCGTATTTGCCGTCACCGACACCGGCCCTGGCATTTCCGCAGCCGACCAGCCCCGGCTGTTTCACGCCTTCGAGCAGGCCAGCGACGCCCGCCCCGATGCACCCGGTGCCGGCCTGGGCCTCGCCATCAGCCGCACGCTCGCCGAGCGGCTGGGTGGCACCCTCACGCTCACGAGTCGTCTCGGCGCCGGCAGCACCTTCGTCTTTTCGCTCGCGGTCCCCACGCTCACTCCGCCCGCGGCCGCGTATCCTGCCGACCGCGGGATCGCCGGCTACGAGGGCGAGCGCCGCCGCGTCCTCATCGTCGACGACCACGAGGTCAACCGCCGCCTGCTCGTCGACCTGCTCACGCCCCTCGGTTTCGAGTGCCGCGAGTTTGCCTCGCCGCAGATTGCCCTCGCCCGCCTCGCCGAGGGCGTGGAGCCCTGCCCCGACCTCGGTATCATCGATATCCGCATGGCCGGGCTCGACGGCCTCGCCTTCACCCGCGCCCTCCGCGCCCTCCCGCGCAGCCCCCAGCCCAAGGTGCTGCTCGCTTCCGCTTCCGTGCTCTCCTTCGACCCCGCCGAGGGCCGGCGCGCCGGCGCCGACGATTTCATCGCGAAACCGTTTCGTACCGCCGAACTCCTTGAGAAAATCGGCCGCCTCCTCGGCCTCCGCTGGCGGGAATCCGCCTCTGCGCCGCCCTTCGCGACCGCGTCGTCCGCGGCTCCGGTCCCCTTGCCGGAGACCGCCCGCGCCGCGCTCCGCGAACATCTGGCCCACGGCGACCTTCACGCGTTGCGGATGGAACTCGCCACGCTCCGCGCGATCCATCCCTCCGCCGCGCTCGACAGCCTCGACGAGGCCGCCGCCCGCTTCGACCTCGCGCGCCTGCGGTCGCTGCTTGGGTAGCATCCGCCGCTTGCTCCGTGTTTTCCGGCGTTTCTAAATCGCCACCGCCCCGTCCTTCTTGCTGCCTTCCCCCACTCCGCCGATGCCCAAGCCCACCCTCCTCGTCGTGGACGACACCCCCGCCAATCTCGGCGTCGTGTGCGACGCCCTGCGTGAGGCCGGGGTGCGGGTTCTCCTCGCGGAGAACGGCCCCGCGGCGCGCGACGTCCTCGTCCGCCTCACCCCCGACCTCATTCTCCTTGATGTGATGATGCCGGGCGAAGACGGCTTCGCGGTTTACGCCTCGCTGCGAGCCCAGCCCGCGTGGCGACATCTGCCCGTGATTTTTCTCACCGCCGTCGACGCGCCCGAGCAAAAGGTCCGCGCGTTCGACGCCGGCGCCGTCGACTACGTCACGAAACCCGTGCACGTCCCCGAGCTCGTCGCCCGCGTGCGCGTGCAGCTCGAGCTGCGTTCCGCCCGCCGTTCGCTCGAGGAAAAAAATGCCGAGCTCGAGGCCGAGATTGCGATCCGCCTCGATGCCGAGGCGCAGCTCGCCACCTCGCTCGACCGCGCCGTCGTCGTCGTGGGCCGCGACGGCTCTCTCCTGTTCGCGACCCGTCTCGCCCACGATCTCCTCGCGAAATTCGGCGCGACGCCCTCGGCGCTCGTGCAGACCGCGCGGTTTGCCACCAGCGCGGGCGTGCTGAACGTGCGCCGCTTTACCGAGCCCGGCCGCGACGACCTGCTGATGTTTGCCCTCGAAGAGGAGCACGCCCCGCCCGGTCCCGCCGCGCTCCTCGCCCTCGGCCTCACCCCGCGTCAGGCCGAAGTCGCGTACTGGGTCGCGCAGGGTAAAACCAATCCCGAGATCGCCCTCATCCTCGGCGCGAGCCCGCGCACGATCGACAAGCACATGGAGCGCATCCTTCCGCGCCTCGGCGTGGAAAACCGCGCCTCCCTCATCGTCGCCACCGCCGAGCGCCTGCGCGCGCGGTAGCAAACTCGCCCGTCGGACTGGCTGATTCGCCCTCGCGCCAGCCTTGTTTCGGCTGAGCAAGTGATTCCTTTCTAACAAGATCGGGCAAATTGCCCGTACGCGGACCCACGTACCGACAGGACAGTGGGTTGCTGTTACGATGACGGTGATTCGGCGCACACCACATCCTCATGCAACTCCCCTCGTTCCTTTCTTTTCTCCGGCGCCCACTCGCGCTCGTTCTTCTCGCGGTCGGCGTCCTCGCCGCCGTGCCCCACGCCCACGCGCTTAGCCCCAATCAGCTCAACGAGTTTAACCTGCCGGGCAAAACCCTCCAGTTCACCATCGTCGGCGGCAATGCCCCCTTCGAGACTTCGGGCACGTTCGACATCGTTTTCGGCACCAACGGCACCTACACGATGCCTATCACCTCCGGCAATGCCGTCCTCCGCTCCGGCACCTATACGCTGACCGCCGATTCCTTCGCCACGACGCTTCGGCTCAACGGCTACATCCTCAACAACGGCACCGTGAGTGTTTCGATCCTCTACTCCACCGTCGATCTCCGGTCCCAGTTCGAGATGTTCACCACCGGCGCCAACAAAAACGGCACGGTCGTCTTCTCCAGCGGCAGCGGCGGCGGCAATACGATTGGCGCACCCGTTGTCACCAGCGCCACCACCGCCACGGCCACCGTCGGCCAGCCGTTCACCTACCAAGTCACCACCAGTCCCGCCGCGACTTCCTACACCAACGCTGGCGGCAGCGCTCCGATCTCCCTCCCGGCCGCCACCGGTCTCGCCAGCGGCACCTTCACCACCGCCGGCACCTTCACGTTCTCCTTCACGGCTTCCAACGCCGCGGGTTCCAGCCCCGTCACCACCGTCACCGTCACCGTTACCGGCGGCGCCACCGGTAGCGGCACTGTCGCCAGCTACGCCGGCACTTACACCGGCTCGATCTTTGTCGCCACCAACGGCGCGGCCGAGACGACGTTCACCGCGTTTTCCGGCACCGTCTCCACCACGGGCGCGCTGGTCGCACAAGGCGGCGAGGTCACCGGCACCGTCAACGCGAGCGGCGTGATCACGTTCGCGTCCAATGGGCTCGGGATGACCACCGGCACCATCGTCAACGGCCAGCTCAACGCCCTCGGCGCCGCCACCACGCTCGGCACCACCACCCGCATCTTCCGCATCGCCGCCACCGGTGGCGGGGCCGCCGTCATCTCCCTCGCGCCCGCCAATCTCGTCGGCTATCGCAACAAGGTCGGCGCGGTTTACCAGTTCACGGTGACCGGCGCCAACACCGGCGCCGTCTGGGGCACCGATGTCTACACGGATGACTCTTCGGTCGCCACCGCCGCCGTCCACGCCGGTGTCCTCGCCGTCGGCGAAACGAAGACCGTCACCCTCACCATCCTTCCCGGCCAGTCCAGCTACACCTCCTCCACTCGCAACGGCATCAAGGCCTCCAGTTGGGGCGCCTGGTCCGGCAGCTACTCGTTTGCCGGCGCCGGTATTGTCGCGGGCACCAGCGTCGCCACGGCGCGGCCCACGCTCGCCCCGGGCTACACCTTCGGCGCGACATCGTACGCCGCGGGCGGCCGCCTCGTATTCCCGATCAGCGTGATCGGCGGCGGCACCTACACCTACCAATGGTACTTCAACGGCGCTCTGATCGCCGGTGCCACGGGCAACCCGTACATCATCGAATCGCTCACCACCGGGAACGCCGGCACCTACACGGTCGATGTCACCAATTCCCTCGGCACCACGCGCCTCACCGCCGGCACCATCACCGTCGGCGCCACCGGTTCGCCGGTCCTCGCCTTGCAGCCGTTCTCGAAGATCGTCGTCCCCGGCGCCACCTTCACCGTCGCGGCTAATGCCAGCGGCTCCGGTCTCACCTATCAGTGGTTCCGCAACAACACCGCGATCGCCGGCGAGACGGGCGCCATCCTCCTCCGCAACAATGCCAGCGCCTCCGACTCCGGCAGCTACACCGTCCGCGTGAGCAACAGCTCCGGCTCCGTCACCAGCAACGCCGCCACGATCACGCTTTCGCCCGACGCGTCGCGCCCCGCCAACATCTCTGTCCGCACCAACGTCGCCGCCGGCACGCTCGTGACCCCCGGCTTCGTCATCCAGGGCTCCGGCTCCAAGCGCGTTCTCATCCGCGCCGTCGGGCCCGGCCTCGCCGCCTTCGGCCTCGGCGGCACGATGGCCGATCCAAAGTTCACCGTCTTCCAGGGCTCGACCAAGATCGCCGAAACCGACGACTGGACCGCCGCCAACATCGGTGGCGCGTTCTCCGCCACCGGGGCCTTCACTCTCCCCGCCGGCTCCAAGGACGCCGCCCTCGTCACCGATCTCGCCGCCGGCAAGGACTACACCGTCCAGGTCACCAACGCCTCCGGCGGTGGCGGCATTGTCCTCGTCGAGGTCTACGATGCGGACGTCCTCAAGGGCACTTTCCAGCACATTGGGATCCTAAGCTTAGAATTCCACGTGGACAAGTTGTCGCG